>Ga0194133_10001809_pt1 | contig 35420 bp, 31 predicted proteins | sample TA2KigOf40mmetaG_FD_155448 | JGI IMG/M metagenome (GOLD analysis project Ga0194133, IMG submission 155448) | Freshwater microbial communities from Lake Tanganyika, Tanzania - TA2015055 Kigoma Offshore 40m | ecosystem: Environmental > Aquatic > Freshwater > Lake | place: Tanzania: Lake...
AGTTTATTTAACGTCTAGATACTTTACGGCATCTACCTGTTGGTGCATTCCACATACAATTATCAGTATCATTTACATTAGGATCATCACTTAATATACATCTATTGACTGAATATTGAGAACCTGCTTTTGTTTTAATGTAATAATTTTTTTGAACGCAAGCTCTACTTTCTGTAGAAAGTCTTGAGATAGACTTAAGGCTCGTATTATGAGCAGCAAGACTAGCTTGTGATTCAGAACTCATAGTATCAGAAGAGACTATATCCCCACTTGATTTTCTAGACTGAAGATATTCCTCTCTAGCACTTGCTAGTCTACTTTGTTCTTTATCGTCTAGAGATTTTTTACTATCTGCTGAGAATACTGCTGAACCAAGACCGGCTTTTCTTTGACAGTGTTTTGTTTTAGGCATCCATTGACATACCTTTTTAACAGATGGATTTCCTACACAATCCTTTTCGGTTTTTAATCCATTACATAATGACCCATCTTTTCCAGACAAAAATGAAGTATCAACATTTTTATTAATATTAACTACAGCGGGAGGGGGTGGTGGAGGAGGAGGAAGAGATGTGCTTCCAGCTCCAACTACTTCATAATCATCATGGGTAAAAAAATAGTTCTTCTTATCAAATGTTATATATTCTCCTGCTAAACCTTCCATTAACAATTTTAATAATCCTTTATCTAATAATTTGTTTGTTTCTGTTTTAGGCATAGTTAATTTTAATACAAAATGGTAGTTTTTATATGGCGAAGGCAATTGCTCTACACTATATTTAGAAGATTTAATCAAAGTTGCTAAGTCTTCACTTGAACTATTTTTTGGATTTTCTAATATTGGTAAAGTTTCTTCAACATATGCCTTAACTTCTATCAATTCATTTTCATTAAGTGGTCTTGTTAGTATATCCCCACTATTTGCTTCTAAATTCATATAAATTGAAACTTCTACATTATTTCCTCCTCTTTGATTACGAATTTGTCTCCTAGAACGTTTTCCGTTTACCTTTCGGGATTGTTTATTACGTTGTTGTATACGTCTTGAACGATTTACCAAATAATTCATATTTTTGATTATATAATATATATATTTTTTTTTATAAAAATTCATGTAAATGTATAATATCAATATCTTAAATATTATTAATCGGTTTGTTTTTACAACATCTACAAACGCATCACTATTTTTTTCTTATCATTTAAGACTAACCTTCTTTTTACAATATAATGGTTAATAATAAAATATAATTTTTTTAAATATATGATGATATAAAAATACCTGGGTAAATATAATATAATGATGAACAATATTTATAGTTATATAGCAAGTTATTTTCGAATAATACCAATGAAAACAATTGATACAATATATAATTATTATTATGGAACAAGAGCTCTTCCTGCTATTCGAATGGAGAAATTGCCAAAAATTTATTCAGTATTAAATCATGTCACTAGTTTAGGATTAGAACCAACTGAGATAATTCCAGGTCTTTATTTAGGGAATGCTTATAATGCCAATAATTATTCGACATTAAATTACTATAAAATTAAAACAATTATAAATGTCAGTAAGGAAATACCCAACGCATTTGAAAATAATTTTGAATATTATCGAATACCAATTAATGATGATTGTGAAAATCATATTTCAGAATGGATTGAAAGTACATTAGATTTTTTGAATCATAAAGAAATAGACAAAGATAATGGTTTATTAATCCATTGTTATATGGGAAGTAGTCGTTCTGCTAGTATTATCTTACTATATTTAATTACAAAATATAATTATGATTTAGATAGTGCTTTAAAATTAATTAAAATAAAAAGACCTATAGTTAATATTAATAATAATTTTATAGAAGATATTAAAAAATATTTAGAAAAAGAAAACTCTATATAAATATATAGAAATCAAGATGTTTATACTTTTAATAGATTATATTAGTAGTGTCTTAGTAAGTATGTCAATTTCAATGGGAGCTTGGGCTATTTATAAAACTGCTGGGGGTGTATATTATGGAGCACGTTGGTTAACTGGTGCTGTTCCCAAACAAATCACTGAACAAGAATTATTAGAATTACATAAAGAACCTGTAGTAATATTAACTGAGGAGGAATATTTAAATTTACTTAGTAACAAGGAACAATTAAAACATATTGAAGATAAATTAGAAAAATTGGAAGAACGTATTCATTAGAGTAATTTTCTTCGGCAATATGGACATTCATTTTTGATATGTTTAATACATTCAATACATATATGATGTGGAACAATACAATTAAGTGCACTGGTAGTATTGTCTCTACATATACAACAAATATCAGGTATGGTTTCTATTAATTGTATATTTTTGGCTGAAAGATTAGTAAAATCTTCTACTATTTGTTTTAAATCAATATTTTCAGTTAGAATGATGCCTATGCCTTTCCCATAACAACATTTATGACTGATAGAGACCGAAATATTATTATCTCTAATGTAGTCTATAAACTTAATAATTTCATAGGGTTCATTAAAATGAACAAATTCAATATTATTACGTTGTAATTCCATTTTATTAATTTATGTTAACAAAATGTGAAATATTACATCAATTTTTATTAAGTAAATGTATAAAAAATTGATATGATTTAAAAAATTAAAAAGAATAAGTAATATATATGATGGAGAGTCCTATTATTAGTCATTATAATGAATCAAAATCATCTAAGGTTAATAACGATATATATAAAGTTAGTTTTAAGTTAAACAATAGTAGTAATGCTATGGCGAATGCGATTCGTCGTATATTATTAGGTGGACTTCCAATAGTTGCGTTTGACGACACGTATCATGATGATGTAGATAAAAATATGTTAAAAATTAAAAAAAATATAAGTGTATTACATAATGAATTTATAGCTCATCGTATAAGTTTATTACCTATTTGTATGTATAAAAACAATAGTTTAAAAGTGTTAATAAAATATAGTTTTTCAAATGCCGAATACAATTATAGCTTTGTTAATGAACAAGCTGTTCCAACATTTATATTAAAAGTTAGTAATATATCTGAAACACGAGAAGAATTAGGTGCTAATAAAAATAATACGATTGATATTATTAGTAAATTTATTAAAATTCAAAATTCAGAGGATTATAATGATGTTCGTGAATTTATAATTCCAGATTATATTACTGGTAATTATTGTCTTATACATAGGTTAAAACCTATTAGTTCAAATGACGATGTTCAAGAGGCAGAAGAATTAGATGTTGAAATGAAGCCAACTATAAATACAGCTAAAATTCATTCAAGATATAGTCCAGTTGGAACAGTGACTTATGAATTTGAGAAGGATAGTACGGAGATACAAGAGGAATATTTTAAGGCATATATGGCAAATCTACAACAGCAACGTATTGACGATAAATTAGCTCCATATAATGATAAAGATATTGAATTATTTCAAGGTACCTTTAATAATTTAGGCTCTGAACGTATATATAAAAAGACGGATGATGGTGATGCTCAAACCGTTATTTTCAATGTTGAGAGTGTAGGAAACCTTGAATCTCATCAATTAGTTTATGATACATTAGAGATGATTCGTTTAAAGACAATTATATTATTGAATCATTTTGAATGGGATGACACCAAAAAGGTATATATGTATTCGGATAAAAAGATTAGTATGAAAACAAATTCCGAATCGGGTTTAATTGAAATAACAATTTATAAGGAAGATCATACATTAGGAAATCTGATTAGTACTTATTTGAAAAAATTATTTATAACTAAAAAGATTCTGGGAGAAATGCTTTCCTTTGCCACTTATAAACTACCTCATCCTCTAGAAGAAAAAATAGTAATTATAATAGGTTTTAAAGAAAATGCTGATTTGAGTAGTTTATTTATGAAAACTGGACTAAAGTTAGTTTCGAATAATAATGTTAAGGCTATACAATTATTATTTATAGCTTGTAGTTATTATTTAAATCATTTAACTCAAATTAAAAATAAATGGTCAGAGCTATCTGGTATAAAAGAGACTAGTTATGAATTAGAATCAAACGAACTTTTAAGGAAAAGTATTTTTGATAAAAGTAACAAACTATAAAAATCCAATATAATGGGTTTAATTTTGTATATTTTATTTTCTTTTTACAATATATCCTTATATGAATCGAAAACCTACTTTATTTTATTCGAAAAAATGTCCTCATTGTGGTGAAGTTTTAAATAAAATTCGTATGGCTCCTCCTACATTAAGTTCCAATTTTGAATATATATTAATAGACGGAAATCATAATTTACCTCATTTTTTAAAAGAAGTTCCTACTCTTATTGTTCCTGGTCATCCTCAACCATTTACAGGAGAAAGTGTATTTATGTGGTTAGATACACAAATTCGTATGATGAATCAAAGTAGTAATGGACCTCAATTAAAAAATCAAGGTAAAGTTCAAACACAAGAAACTCAAAAAAAAATAGAAGGGGCTATTGCTTCTTCTATGGAAGGATTATCATTTTATAACGCACTAGAAATGTCTGGATTTGGAGACAATTATATGAGTTTAGAGGGTGATACTTCTGGTCAAGAACACTGTTTTGTATTTATAGATGAAAAAGGTAATAAACAAATTCAATGTGTGCCTGCTAATAATAGTAATCAAAATAATATTCCTCAACAACAAATGCCTGACTGGTTAAAGTCTCAAAGTGTAGGTAGAAGTTCAAATCAACAATCAGCGCCGGCTCAACCAGTATATAATGCGAATCAATTTAATACTTCTACTATGACAATGAGTCAACAAAATAATATAAGATTACAACAAGAAGCTCGCGGTTTACCTCCCATGAATAATTTTCAAGATCCTCAACGTTTAAATATGAATGATAATAATAAATGTACTGATCAAGATTATGAAAGATATATGTCCATGCGTGATGGAGATCCAAAAATAATGTCATCTTTAAAACGTATCTAAAATCTCTTATTAGAAATATATGGATAGTAATTGTCCAATTGGATTTTTTTGTTTTAATAGTCAAACTATTGGATTAGTAATAGCTATATTAATTATGTTTATCGTATATATAGTATATAACAAGAAGACTGACTTAAATGTGCTAGATACCTTAAAAGATATTAAGGTTGATAAAATTCAAAAATTAGAAAATCGTTTACAAGTTTTGGAAAATAATCCTATAAAGGACAATCGGGAAATTATATTACTTCCAACTACTCAATCTGTATTAGTTAACAACGATTTTGAAAGAATTGTTAATCCTTTATTACCTCCTGAAAGATCATATAATTCTACTTATAGAGTTCCCATTAATATTCCTACTCGGGGCAATTCAGCAGGTTTTCAACAAGTTGGTGCTATTCATTCTGGATCTGAAATATTACCTTTATTTGGAAGACCTCGTTGGCCCGGTGCTAGTAAATGGAATTATTTTACGAGTACTGATAGTTTTCAATCAGTTAAACTGCCTGTTTTTTTTAAAAAAAGAGATTGTCTAGATGACATAGGATGTGACGAAGTATATGATGGAGATAATATTAATATTCCACAATATGGAAAAGAAAAAGATTTTAAGGCAAATATTTATCAATTAGATAGACCTAGATATCTACCATTTATATAATAATATATATAATAAATATATGATTTTATCAAAACGTCATACATTTATTATTAGTATTTTAAATAAAATTATTCAAACTACAACTATTCAAGAATTAGAAAAATTAAGAATTAATCTAGAAACAAACCCTTTTTGTGGCTTAGATATGTGTTATGATTTAGAACACATTGTTTTCCATATTTGTAGTGAAGAACAACAAAAAATAATTTTAGAACATATTCAAACTTTAGTATCAGAACCAAAAATTCATATTTTTACAACAAGCGAATTTATAGATAGTTTATCCAAAAAAGAGAAATTATTATTAAGTACACAAGATCTAGATTTTATAACAATTTTAACAAGTAATAGTGAAAATAATGAGTATTTTAATCGCAGTAAAAATAAAAATATATTAAATGGAATGATAAGTGGATTAGAACCAAATAATATAGATATGGTTGATAATTTAGATAATGTATTACTTAATGCTGATGCAGATAATAGTGCTGCTGATTATTATAGCACTATTATTAATTATTTAAAGTTGTTTCCAAATTATATACCTCTGTATATAGATAGATTAACACCTATATCTATACTTATTACAAAAAAAATGAATGATAGGAAAAAGTTAAATCCGGATTTTAAATGGGCTGGCTCTATATTACAAGGGGAACAAATGGACAGTTTAGTACCATTTCATATTAAATTTTTTAAAAACGGAAAAGAATTTTTAGAACTATTAGAGAATATTACAGTTCTTAGTAAATAATTCTTTTTTTGGTATATTGGGCAAATAATTATAAAAATAATCTTTATAATTTATATTTGTTTCCTTATTATTGTTATTTATATTTTTATTTTCAATGAAAACAGGGGCTGTTTCTAATGCTACTTTATTAATTAATTCATTCAATTTATCTATTCCTTCTCGTGTTTTACAACTTACACATATACTATAATGAAAATCTATATCTTGATTAGAAATATAATCTGGTTGTAAGTCTTTTTTATTATAAATTAATATTGTTTTATAATTCGTAAATGACCCAAATTCATTTTTTATATAGTTTAACCAGTATTTTTTTTCTTTTTCTATTTCTTCTTCATTTTTATCAAGAGATACTACAAAACATATTATATTTGCTCCTCGAATATACATTGAAATAAGAGAACGATATCTCTCTTGTCCAGCAGTATCCCATATATCTAATCTATAGTTTTCATTTATCTCTTTACACATATATTGAGCACCTATAGTTGGATGTATATTAGAATGATATGTGTTGTAAATTAATCTGGCTATTATACATGATTTACCTACTCCACTATCACCTATCATTACCATTTTAAGTTTATATGTTTGATTTGGCATTTTTATATATTATTATTACGTTAAAAAATCAATCTTATTTTTAAACTTATAAATATATAGATATGGGAAACCAACAATCTAATAACTATCAGCTTACACCTGAACAATATAATCAATATCAACACTTTTTACAACAACAACAACAACAACAATATTATTATAGACAACAACAACCATTACAACAAACTCAACAACCCGTATATAACAATACAGTTAGACCAAATGTACCAGTACAACCACAACGTCAACAAACAAATGTTCCAAAAAAAACAATACAAAATAATTTTAATATACAACAACAACAACGAACACAAATGCGTGTTCAAAATCAAAATATTGATAGTAAAATGATACCTAATTTACAACAAAAATCTCAGATGCCAAGTGTGGAAAATAGTTTTCAAAGTGCATATAGTCAACGTATGACTGATAATTTTACAAATGTTAGCACTCAACCTAAACAAGTAGCAACAAATCATTCACAACATACAAATAATTATCAACAACAACGTTTGCCTAATCAAAATAATATAAATAATGACCAAGACTACAAAAGACAACATTTTTTTAATGAAATCGATGAAATTGAACAATTAAAATATAATCCACTACAAATTTTAGGTTTATCTGAAGACACTCATTATACAGTGATGGATATCAAAAAAGCATATAAGAATTTAGCACTAAGATATCATCCAGATAAAGGAGGTAGTGAAGAGGTATTTAAAATATTAACTAAAGCATATGTTTATCTTTTAAAAAGAACAGAAGGTGATAATTATGTTGAAAAAAACTTTATGGATTTAAAAAATAATTTTGATCGTGAAACACCTGCTAATAATATGAATCATAATAGTTATGACGATTTTAATGTAAAAAATTTTAATAAAATTTTTGAAGAAAATAGACTAGAAGATGAAGATAGAGATTTTGGATATGGCGATTGGAAAACAACCGATACAAGTGAAGAACCTAAAAAAATATTTAACCAAAAATTTACTACCGATATTTTTAATCAAGTATTTAATGAACTAAAACAAAGTAATACCACAAAACAAGATGTAATTGTATATGAAGAACCAAAAATTTTAACTACTAGTAACAAATTCTCTTTTAGTGAAGTAGATTATAAAAAAACAGATGACTATTCCAAAGAATATGATATTCAAGATGGCAATAGTCGTCAAGGAATATATTATATGGATTACAAACGTGCTTATACTGAAACAACTCTTATTAATCCAGAAGTAGTTAAACCACGTCAAGAATATAAAAATATAGAAGATGCTCAAATTCTACGAGACAAACAAGATTTTACTATGACTGATGAAGAACGTGCCTATATTGAGGAAAAAAAACGAAAAGAAGATGAATATGAAGCACACCGTTTAGATAGATTAAGAAAACGTGACGATCAATTAGAACGTCATAATTCTCAAGTTAATCGATTACTTTTAGGAAATCAACCTCAAGCAACAAGAAGCATAGAATATCAAAGGCGCACTTAAAGATGTATCATACACATACTACCCATTATATATATATCCTTACGTTCATACCCATACTAATTAAGATGTATGATTTATGTATAGTAAAATAAAAGATAAACGACATTTTGGTTTATCAAAAATTATATTTGGAGATAATGAAATAAATCAACCAATTATTGATATACAAGGACAAAACATTCAATTGGTATAATTATTGATTTATTGGAAAAAGGTGAAAATATTAAAAAAATTTACCAAATAAAATAATTAAAAGTATTAAATGCTTGTAAGTTTTTATTATTTGGTATTGATAGAGTATTATTTAGATGGAACCATCATTTTCAACAAATAAATATTTTTTTTATAAATAACAATTTGTATTTATTTGTAATTATTTCTTTTTATGATATGATAATATATAATGTATAATGGATATCCAGTAATAGGTATTTTAGCTGCTTTTAATAATAAAATACAAAAATTATTAATAGCTTATAGCGGAGTTAAATGGTTAAAGAATCAAGGTTGTCACATCATATATATTTCACCATTATTAGATAAAAATACAATTACGGATATTTTTAATAATATAGATGGTCTTTTAATTCCAGGTGGAGAAGATGATCCAGATGATACAAATAGAACATATCAATGTGCTAAATTATTAATAGAATTAGCATATCAACATGGCAATTTTCCAATCCTGGGTATTTGTATGGGTTTACAATATTTACTTACATATTATTCCAATGATATATGGGATAATATAAAAAAATATATTAGAAATTATAAGCAATCTAATTATTTAATATCTAATACTGATCTTAATCATACTATTTTACATGAAATATCTTCTGAAAAATTATTAACAAATAATTTTTCTTTCAATCATAATTATAGTATTAATATTGAAACATTTCAATCACATCCAACTTTAAATGAAATGTTCAATGTATTAACAACTACAATATATAAAAATAATACATTTTTATCAACAATACAAAGTAAAACGCGTCCTTTTTTTGGATTAGCATGGCATCCTGAAAAACCAAATTTTGAATGGGTAAATCATCAAAAAATTATAAGAAATCCAGAAAGTATTATTATAGGAAATTCTATTTCTAAATTTTTTGTAGAATATTGTAAATTAACAAACAATAAAACAGAACTATCTATAATAACCAAATATGATATAGAACAAAAGACTCAATATGTTTTCGAGACAGCTCATCCAGATGATTCTGAATATGATGAACCTCTGGTAGTTTATATTATTGAATAACCGACATATTTTTTAAGAGGTATATTAGCTATTCCGGGTTTAATAATATCACCTATCATTGTTAAAATGCTATGCAAAATTTATTATAACTATTACTTTAACTTAAATTTTAGGTTGATTCATGTTTTCTATATGTTACAATAACAAAAATTCAAATTAAATAGCATTATAATTAGAAGGTAGGTTTTGTTGTAATGTATTGATAGTAAATATAGCAGTATCTATACAACATTAAACATATTTGTAAATGGTTGACCATGCCAAATATGAATAGTTTTATATAGTGTTTTTGTACTATAGTATATATCATTTTCTGTATTAAATTGTTGATTAGATACAATATTATTTAGTAGTGTAAAAGCACTATGAACATTATATATTTTTTGAATAGATGGATCAAGATTTTCTCGTTCTCCAAAATTACTATCTTTTTCATTTATTTTTTGTAAAAAATTATTTAATTCATTTTCTATAAAATTACTAGGAGAATCTATATTATATAGTTTTAATTCGTATAGAATTCTCAAATCATGTGAAATGTTTGAACGTGCTGAATCGACATAATATTTATCTTCTTCATTTGGTATGAATCGGCCCATTTCATAATCAAAAATTGTTGTATTATCATAACCAGTTTGGTCACCACACCTATTTACACACGTTCTTTTTTCTGAAGGTATTGTCTCATCATGTGAGTCATAATCACAAACCTTTTTACGTATTCTAAATGAATTGTGTATTTCATTAGTAATCCCGTCACAATCTACAAAACATCTTCCATAATCAATTATTACTGGTAGATAATCTGTTTTATAGGAAACTATTGAACCATCCACCATATGTAGATTAATTTCAACATATTGATTATTTGGAATTTTTATTATGACTATATTACTTCCATGTAAATCATAATGTGTAAAAACATTAGAAAAAGTAGATAAACAAGAATAAATCATATGATATAGTGATACAAGTGTGTATAATTTATAACTGTATTTATTGTTAAATTGCCGAGTTGGACCATATGTATTTGTTTTAGTATCTTTTTTAATTTTACATATTGAATTTATAAATTGTTTTAAAGAGCTCCAAATAGGTATATATTGAGTAAAAATACAAATTAAATTATTTTCTCTACAACCTTGAATAATTAGATTATCTAAATCACTTGTATCTATTCTTTCTATATATTGACTTAAATTCATTGATAATTCACCTGCGGACTTAATCGATTTAAATAAATTCCAATTATCAATATCGACATATTTACCTATTGAATATGTTTTAGAAAAACAAGGATAATATTTAGAAAGTTCATTAATACATTGACCTATTAAATATTCATATACTAAACTATCAGATTTATTTGAAAGACTATTTTTTTGAATAATTGGACAATTATCTAGAAATTCATCAGAATATTGTAACTTACGAATAAAACCATTCGCCGAATCGTCATCTCCAATTGGTTTTATATTTCTTAAATAATTATTCAAATTATCAAATCTAAAACGAGAACTATCGGTACTTAATAAAATAGATAAATCTAGTTCAGTTGGTTGAGTAGGTTTTATATTACAAAATTCAAATACTTTTTTTTCTTGTTCTACTTCTAATTGAGCTTGATTATCAATATTTAATTCAATAAATTTTGCCCTTAATGCTGAACATACATCGACAAAACTTTGTTTTGCGGTTGTTACGCCTAATGATAATTTATATACCTGTAAATCTTTCATATCGTAACAACCATCAGGTTTCGGTTTATTGGCACATGTATCACAAGTTTTACCTAATAAGTTAGGATGTATATTTGCCATTGATTATATATATATTATAAAATATAATGTTTTATTATATTCAATTTTCAAAATATAATGATATTAAATAACTAACAATAGCACAACTATTACTTACATTATAACTCTGTAAAGCTCCCTTTTGATTTAATTCTAATATATAATATTGACTAAATCTACTGGTAGTATTTAAAATATTCATTGGAATTCCAGTCCCTTCATTTCCATAAATAAATATTGGAATTTTATTTATTGTTTTTGAATTATTTAATATTATTTGTATATTAGCGGGTGTTGCTTGGATTGAATAGGGCGATTGTTCAACAAAAACTGGAATATAATTATTATCATTAATATAATTGTAAAAAATGTTATCATCAAAAACATAATCTAAATCTGTTAATAGACTTGTTAGATCTTGATTATGATTTTTTAAACCTGAAATACGTTCTACATTTGTATAATTATATACTCCAACAGCACTTCGTTTATCATAATGACGACGTCCAAAAATAACAACTTTACTACATCCACATAAATGACTCGTTCTTAATATATTACCCATGTTCAAATTACTATGAATATTAAGTGCTAAATTCACATATGGATGACTTGTTTTAATACTATAATCACGAATTTCTTCCGTGGTTAGACTATCAAACTCTTTTTTAATATTTCTACCTATAAAATCAGTCATATTTAATATTTAATATCATATTAAATTGATAAGTATCAATTTTTATTGTTGAGCACATTGAACTTGTTGTTGGCCATTATGATGAAACTCATCATTATCTGCCTGTGAATTTTGTGTCGATTTATTTGTATTACTATCACGTAACATAGTGTTTCCTTCATCTAAATACACTACATTTTGACCAGTAATGTCCATTGATTTAGGTGGAACACCCGCTTTTGTTAATATTTTATATAAATAAGTTTTTCGATCATTACTTATTTGATTTGGAAAAATTATTTTAAAATCTATAATCAAATCACCACGAACATACATATTTCGTCTATTTGGTAATCCAAGATTTTTAATTATATATTTCATTTCAGGTTTAATAACTAAATTTTCAGGGGATTTTATGATTATAATGCTACCATCTAATAATTTTAATGGAAATTCAATTCCACAAAGTGCCTGACACAGACTAATTTCTCGTTGATATACAATATTCATTCCATCACGTTTATAAATAGAATGTGGCTCAACTTGAGGTGTGAAAATGTAAATAGATTCATCCAGATCTACTTGTTGAGCTTCTCCATTTTCTATACCAGGCGGAAAATCTATATTGGCATATTCAGTATGTTCTATTTTTTTACGACCAGCACAAGCATTACATATAGAACCTTCTTTACCACGTTTTCCTTGTCCACCACAAGCATTACATGGACCGCGCATTTGTGAAATCATACCTGGACCAATTTGTTGAATTTGAGTAATCATACCTGAACCACCACATTGAATACATGTAATGATTTCACTACAACCTAATCCACTACAAATACGACAGTTTGATAGTATTTTAATTGCTCTACGCTCACGATATCCCGAAAGAACTTGTTCTAATGTTATTTTTACTTTTTCTACTTGTTGTTGTTTTTGTGGACCTCTTCGCATAAAATTACCCATAAATCCCGGAATACCTCCACCCATATCTTCTCCAAACATACTCGAAAACATACTAAAAGGATCAAAACCACTGGGTGGTCCGCCTTGTTGTAATCCAGCTTTTCCAACTTGATCATAAATTTGTTTTTTTTTTTCGTCACTTAATACACCATAAGCTTCACCGATTCTTTTAAAAATACGCTCACATTCTTCTTTTTTTTCTGGATTTCTGTCTGGATGGTATTTTAATGATAATTTTCTATAATTTTTTTTTATATCATCTTGACTAGCGCCTTTAGTTAATCCTAAAACTTGATAATAATCATCACTTTCTACTTTAGCATTTTCTACCATATTTATTTCTATATACAATTAAATATTAAATTTCTTTATATATATAAACATGTCTAATCATAATAATAAAATTCTATATCAAAATTTTGATAAAGATGAAAAAATAGAATCTACAAATTCAGTATTACAACAAATAAAAAAATTTATCAAAAAAATTGATATTGATATTAAAAAAAAATAATACTATATAAGTATATAAAAATGTTTCCGCCTAGTTTATACTATTTAAATCAATTAGATTTATTATCTGGTAAACAACTACAGCAATTACGTCAATATATAAAAGATGTTCAAATAGAACAAGAACAAGAATCTATAGTTTTTGGATATTAATTATGGTGTTTGTAGAAATTGATTCATATGTTCAATATAGTCATTTAATTCTTGTTTATATCTGGCTTGTATATATAATGTATCTTTCATTTCAGAAATGATTAAATTGATTGGTATTAACATAACTTGTTCGGAATCTTTATTTTGTAATCTTAACTGCAACGGATAATGTTTTTGCAAACATGTCCATAAATGAATTATACCTTTAAATTTATTTAGAATACTTATATCAGGATTTTTTTCTTCTATATCAGGTTTAGTTTCATCAAATAATTGATTATATAAATTATGTATCATTTCTTGTTTGTTAGTAATATAGTCTGAACTATTTATTAGATTACTATACATGGTTCCAAATAAATTATTATTATTATATATTAAAACAGATTTATACAATAGCTTTATTGCTTTTCGATATTCCGCGTGTAATCTACTATTAATAAAGCTTCCTCTAAAAGTATTACTAAAAACACAATTATCATGTTTAGCTATATTATCTATAATTTTAGTATATGATTGATTTTTTCTTTCTGTTACTCTTGATGTTTCCTTGGATTGAACTTGACCTTTATTTTTTACAAAATCTAAAGTGCTTTCAAAGTCTATAAATGAACTGTTTTCAAGCATTAGCCATATTGCTACACAAATGTCAAAAGATTCTATAATAAATTCTTGTATATTACCAATTTGATCCATATATTTATTTATTTCTACAAAAAGATTACAAAATGTATCCATATTATATACTCTTTTAAATAAATCAACTATTTCATATTGAGAACTTGAACTATCATCAGGTAGTATATGTGCTATTAAAAATTCACCATCTTCATTAAATTTATTAATTATTTCATTATTATGTCTTAAATCTAATAATCTACTTATATTAAATCTTTTATAATATTCATTTGATAATAGTTGAAAAGCTTCTAATTCTAACTTACTACTATCAAAATCACAAATATCATATAATTTAGTATAACAATTACTTAATACAGAACGAATATAATTATTATTATAACCCTGTGTTTTTCCTTGAAAAAAAACAAAATTAAAATTATTAATGATTTTTTGCATTGATTCAACAGCTTGTTTAGAAGTTAATTCTTCAGCTTGCTCTTCAGGTTCTCCTTCAGCTTCTCCAGCAGGTTCTCCTTCATAACGTTCTCCTTCTTCAGATTCACCTTCTTTAGGTTCTACTTCTTTAGGTTCTACTTCTTTAGGTTCTACTTCTTTACCAACAACTTCTACTTTAGGAAGAATTTTTTTTTTATATTTTAGATATATTTTTTTTGTTTTTTCTACAAAGTTTTTTATAGTAGTTAAAATAGGTATACTATCTTCATCATCGGGACTATTATTATTAATTAATGTTGGATTACCAATAAGAATACTCTCTAACGCACAAAGTTTATCCCCTGTAACCAACATACATTTATTTTGTATATTATCATCATTATAAATTGATATCCAATTAGATTCTCCATAATCACCCGACACTTTAAAATCTAATAATAAAGCAAATAAAACATTTTTTATATTTTTTACATTTTTTGAATCTATTTTTGTTAATATTGGATAAATTATAGATTGTAAAACTATATTTGTGTTGTCTTTGAATTCAATTTTTACATTTTTGGGATAATTTTCAATATATGACATCAATTTACCTAATTCAGTAACACTTAATCCTGGCACATTAATTCTACATTTTAATGAGTTAGGGAATAAAGGTTTATCCTGTTCGTTTATATTAACTTCAATGTTTAATCTAAATTCTATTGGATTCTCACTTAATGGTTCATATGTAACACCCCATCGTAATTGAAATCTTCCAGATTGAATATTTTCTCTCTTTGGAAAATAGTTTGCTCTATTTTGCCTACCAAATGTTAAATAAGTATCATGTAATGCTATATACAAATTACGTTCTTCAGGCTTAGTTCTATCTAAAACAGGACTAATTGTGGTTTTACTATTAGGATCCCATAATGTCGCGGCACTTGTTATTTCTGTAATAGGTCTTGTTGAATATACCAATTGTGTTTCACGATCTGGTGACATATCAAGCATATAATAATTGATGTTATTTGCTAATAAAATTGATTGTTGAAAAGCTTCAATTGAAATCATTTTTTCAAACATTTTTGATTTATTTAGTAAATCATAAACACTGCTAATATATAAAGTATCAGTCATTTGAAAAGATTTTTTAAATTTTACATACTTAAATAATTGTGGAGTAACATTTTCACTATAATTACTATAATTTATATTATTATGAAAAAAACAAAAAAAATTAGGTTCAAAATTTTCTGAATTTAATAAATGATCAATTGTAATTCTTTCTTTAATTAAAAATTCATTAGGATACATATTTAATAATGTATGTATATCACCTTTTATTTTATCAAAATTAATATTGTCTATTTCACCTTTATATGTTTTATAAAATTTTTTTCTAATATTTATATCCTCTACTCTATTTTTACCAAAGTCATGTCTTGGTTCCAAAACTAATTGGAGTAATTCATTTAAACGTGAGAATTCATTTCTACCACCACCTTTTTGAGATACAATCTGTTGAATTTTTGTTAGATTTTCTAAACATACTTCTCCACATCTATTATTAATTAATGTTGGCTCATTTGATAGTAAATTATATATTTCTTCTACATACATAAATAAAGTATCTACATACTCCATATCTTCTTCATTTTTTAATTCATATAGTGTACATGTGTTTTCTTTTTCTAATATCATTGTAAATAAAAAATATAAATTAATAATAAAATTTTCATTCAGATTTATTATATTTAATTTTAGTTGTAAATAATTATGAATATAATAGTAAAAAAGAATTGATAATATACTATTTGAATTTAATATTAGTTTTTCTATATATATTGGTATTTTTAATTGAATTGGAATTGAATCAAATAAGTTTTTAAAATCTAAATCTTTTAATGATTTTTTAGATATAAAATAATGATCAATCGTTTGATTTACACTAATATTAAATATTTCCATATATAATAATATATTATTTAAAAAAAGAATAAATTTGATTATTACAATTTATATTCATAACAATCTACAAATGTCTCAACAGGAAGATAAACCAAGAATTCGATTAGGTCTATGTTGTCTTAACACTATATTAAGAGAACAAAAACCTCCTATATTTATGAGTCGTAGTTGCATACAAGCTACTGCTGAAACAAAAGGACTTGAATATGTACGTGAATTAGCTAAACAAAATTTACTTGATATGATTAAAATGATTCAATGGAATTATGAAAATGGCATCGAAGTTTTTCGTCTTAGTAGTGAAATATTTCCACATATCACTAATCAACGTATAGATTTAACTGACTATCGACTAGAATATTTTGATTCACTTTTAAAACGACTCGGCAATTTTGCCCGACAACGTAAACAACGTCTTACATTTCACCCTGGACAATTTAACGTTTTAGGTTCTCCTAATAAAGAAGCACTTAAAGCTACATTTTATGAATTACATATTCATGCTACAATATTAGATAAAATGGGTTGTGATCAAGACAGTGTTATGGTTATTCATGGTGGAGGGGTCTATGGAAACAAACCGGCAACAATGGATAGATGGTGTAAAAATTACATGAAATTACCACAACATGTTCGCAATCGATTAGTCTTGGAAAATTGTGAAAAAAACTTTTCCATAGAAGATTGTCTAGAAATTTCAAAACGTGTCGGGGTTCCAGTCGTTTTAGATAACCACCACTTCTTTTGTTATAATATATTACATAAAGACAACCCACTAGAATATAGAATTGATCATTATATTCCAACTGTCCTCGAAACATGGCAAAAAAAAGGAATAAGACCCAAATTTCACCTCAGTGAACAAGGTAGTGGAAAAACAGGTCACCATAGTGACTATATTAGTGCTATACCCGACTATTATCTAGAAATTCCCAGCAAGTATAACATAAATATTGATATTATGATTGAAGCTAAAATGAAAGAACAAGCAATTTTTCAACTATATAATCTACACAAAGAAGTATTCAATCTTAAGGAATAATTACCACACTACAAATACTTTTAAAACTTCCAATATCGGACGATGATAGTAAACAATAGGTTCCAACATATTACCACCAGAATATTCATAAACTAATACCATTATATTTTTTTCCATTTGAGAAATAATAGCAATATTTTCAGCAAAAAAAAACATTGATTGAGTTCTATTAGAAAGACTATCTAAATGTACTAGCACATTTTGTAATGTATTTTTATGATTAGACAAATTATATACGAGATATTCATTAGTGCCAAAAAATAATATATCTGGTTTGGGAATGACCTTGACTGGAATGGTGGTAATAGCATTACTACTGACAATGACTTTATTATTATATTCTGTTGGACGATGATTATCATAATTATACACATAACACATTATACCAACTAAAAATAAAACAAATAATTTAAATTCCTGAATATTTTCATTACATTCCCTATTTTCCTTAGTTACTACCGGACGTACAACCACTTTTTTATTACGTAACATCATTTGATTTTACTGATATCTTATATCATATTTTTTTCTTTAAGTAAATATTTTTTTTTGATCGTTGTTTACGGGATCTATGTTGTTTCTTTCTACTACCACCGTTATTTACTTTATATATAATAGTGTCAGCACTTATTTGATCGTTTAAACCTGGATTTTTACCAAGACCTGATGCCCAACTATTATCAGGCAATGGGCCAAATTGTGCTAATTCAGCCTTTGTTTGAAATGAATCTGGATATTCAGCAAATCCACCATGTTGATTTTTTCTATAGTGTTGTCTTGATTGAAACATTATATTATATATAATAAACAATTAAAATTGATTTTTGAATTTAAAAAATAATAAAATCATTTACAAATTATGAACGTAGAATTATTACAAAATCTTAAAAAATTATTAACTACTTTTACATTATCTAGAGATATAGAAGATATAGTATTCGATTATAATGGTCAAAAACTAAGAAATCCAAATGATTGTCGGGGGAAACTTATTATTAATCAATATAACACAAGCGCAAAAAGAGAAAATCTTGGACTACAAAAAGGTTTGGAAAAGGAAATATTTGAAATCACTGATACTAGATATTTTTCAATTAGTTCTACTAAAAATATATACGGGTCATATGATTCAATCACTACATATTATTTTAAAGAAGTAATTATAATTGAAACAATAACAAATTGTAGACATTGGCAGCCTAATCCACCTAAATATAAAGGGTTTCGTCACTATTTTACACCAGACATTTTACTATTCTTGAAACATTTTCATCAAAGTGATAAAACAGAATGTGGTATGGATTATATTAGGCAAAATCCACACTATTTTAAACATCATACGGTTGATAGTATTGAGATTTTTAGAAAAGCCAGTGAAACAATAAATGAAATCATAGAAGAAAATAAAATTAAATTAGACTATTATAGTAATTTAGAAAAAAATATAATAGAATTAGAACAACAAAATCAAACTTTACAAAATAAAATCACTGAATTGGAAAATAGTCTAAAAAGAAGTGAGTCACCTGTTAAATTAAAAATAGAATAATAAATACATCTAACTTAGAGTATTTCTAATATCTACGTATCTATGCTTTATAACAGGAGGTTCTAATTGAAGTATTTCTTCATATTTTAAACATCGTTCCTGACTAGTTAATTCTTGATTTTGTAGTATTTTTTTCATATATTCTAATTGTGGTGTAAGCATATCAATCTGTTTCACACTTTCTAAACCATCATATTCATTTAAGACTGGTTTAAACCATAATTCATATGGAATTAGATTAGGAGGACTTTCCGTATAAAATTCAACAAATTGTATTGGACAACATCCATTTTTAAACGCAGTATCATATTCAAAACTATTAAAAGTTTTATTTATGCCAAATTCTTGAATAATACTATATAATCTTGTATCAGTTCGTATAGGGTCATTCAATGGTATACTAGAGTATTTAGATTTATAATTTTCTCCATAATATAATTTTAATGCTTCATCATTAATATATAGACCCGTTCCATGAGATCGATATAATAAACATCTATTGATAATTTTTTCCGCACTTGTCATATTGATATATTACATGTTTTATATTTGTAATATATCAATTTTTAATAACTTTCATCTATGTAGTTCCAAAAATATTTTATACTTTACAACCAAAATTATTATTTATTATTAGAAATATCTATTACTTGTATATTTTAAACTAAATATCAATTATATGTATTACATGAATAAAATTTAAACAGTCTTTTAGTAAGAATATTGGGTATATAACTATGATAAAAATATTAATAATTTGTTAAAACGATTAGTTTTATTTCATTTATTATTTAAGTATTGATTTAGTATTATATGATTAAAATTATAAATTGGTAATGGTATAGAATTTATACAGAAAAGTATGTAATAAAAAATATTGTTTAACCGTAATTCAAGAATTTAATTCTATTGAAAAAAACATATTATATTTTATTTCATATTTATCATAACAATGTATACTACTTTGCTATAACATCGTAAAAATACCGCAGAAGGTCACCGATTTCAATATCATAATTTGGATGTTGTGTATAATCCGTCAAATATTTTATTTGACTATTTCTGCTCAGCACAAATTTGCTAAATGATTCTGGTCCATATCCATTTTCTACATAGCTAAGGTATGCTACCCAAATCCAATTCAATTCAATAGGGAAACGTTTCCAATAATATTGCGTCTCCTTGGAAAATGTCGACAGCGCGGGCATATCTGAAATCTCTCTATAACCTAAACGGTAAAAATCAGCTAAGTCAGATGCCAGTTGGACATTCTCAGACATAACTTTTAGATTTGCCTTGATTTGAAGGTCCCTCTTGAACTGAAAGTTTCGGTACTCTACCAATTTGTAGTATACATTTGTTTTGGAAATATGTTTTCGGTGGATGTTAAAGTGCTTCAACTGTTTCTCAACAGTTTCGTGTTGAACACTTATCTTTAGGGTTGCATGTCTACCCATAGCAAAAGCAATAATCAAATCGATAATTTCCACTGGTTTCAAATTCGAAATGTCCATATCATCAATGCGTTCAATGATGTTTCCAACACGAGGAGTGTGGTTGTTTTCAGTGATGGTAATATTACCATATTTGATTGAAAGTGGGTTTAAATGCGAAGCACAACTGGTAGCTGAATTGGGCTCAACCATATGAATCACTGGAAATGGGCTTTTTGCAGTCCATTTCAATACCAATCCTAAAACAGATGTTTCTTCCCTCCCGATCACCCCTTCGTCCGCAAATGGAACCGATTCTTCTGACATTGTCAAACTATTTACAAAAATTCCTTCGATTTCCTTGATATTTGTGTCGTTTACCAAAATTGTATTACATTTTTTGTGTTGAAAACAATGCATATGAAGCCAACTTAAATGGTTTCGACTTCTCACTGATTCGCTGCGGATTTTTTCGGCAAACATCTTTTTTCGTGCATTTTGTTTTTCTCTGAGCAATTGGTTTTTTGAAATGCGGTAAGAATCCAAATGAAGTGGTTCAACTGCTAATGAAATATTACCTGAAAATGTTTCATCAGCCGTTATACGTATCCGGTTTATTTTTGGTATCAACAATTCACACGAAACAACTCCTGGAAGCTGTAAACAAGCTTCAACAACAGTGTTCCATCCTGTCTTGTCTAATGTAATCGGTGAATTTTCCTTCCCACAAGTCCATTTTTCCTTGGGGGTTATTTTATAAAAAACTTCTAGCATGGTGTTGTTTCATAATTATTTTACTAGTAGACTATCAAATTTTTTTACTATTTATTAGCTTATAAATGAAAGACAAATCTATATATAATTATTCATTCATTTTATGGTTTTGAATTAAGTCTATAATAATATTTATCATATATTATCTGAAATGGAACACGTTGTATTGTGGTATATGTATCTATTGTTAAAGATATTCCATTCATGTTTGAATGTCTATTTAAAAAAATATTATCTAATCGATATTCTGGAATATGTTCAGTATTATTATCTTTTTCAGGAATATCTATAAGTGTTATAATGTCATCTTGAATATATCTTTTTACTAAATATTCAACAATAGGAGTAATATTAAAAAAATTATTATAACCATTTGGTAATTTTCTATTTAAAAAGAAAATAATTTTACATGCTTCTATATTAATATTATGTTCAATATCATCGATAATTTGTTTTGTTATAATATCTTGATTTTTTTCTTTTATAGGATTAATGTAATTATCAATATTGAATAAATAAATAAAACGAAAATCAATATCTAATTTATATGGATGTGTTGAAATAACATTGTGTAAAAATGTATTAAGTAAATTTCCATTAAAATCATAAATTGGAAATTTATGTGAATAATAATCAAATGCCACATATTCTATTTCTAATATTATGATAGTAGGCAACTCAACAAAAATTAATAAAGTGGTATCTATAAAATATTTTAAATCAAACCCCAGAGCAATATTTAAACTTACAACTACCGGTTTTTCATTTATATAACATTTATAATCATTTAAAAAAAGAGGAACACTGGTTGTATGAATACATTGGGCACAATGTAAATGAGTAATAATATCATATTGATATGTAATGTTATCATCAAATACCATTCTTTCAATAGATTGTTTTTGAACATCAATATCTATCATTATATCCATATCGATTTGTTTTTGTATATTATCACTTCCAATTATTAGTTCCATAATTTCGTTATGACCTAGAATTTCTCTGTATAAATCAAATATATACGTAAAATAGGATTCATCTTTTGAATTTAATAGTATACTATTTATATCTTTAATATTATTTTTAAAAAAATCAATACAATCATTTCTTGTTATTGGTCTTGATAATATAAATTCATTTATTAATGAATCTTCTAAATAATTTTTTGAAATTTTTCTAACCATAGCCTTTAATAATTGAAATTTTACACCAAGTTCTTGTCTTTTTTCAAAATCAATTTCATTTTTTTCAATTAATTCTAATATATCACTGTTCATCAAATCCTTTTCAGGTTTTTCATCATTATTCATTATGTAAAATACTTTCAAATACGTACCACGATTTAATTTTCTAAATCGAAAGATACCTTGTGAAAATTCAGTCCATTTTGTATTTTTATTAATAATAACTGCTACACAACCTTCATTGGGTTGTTCAAGGTCAGTTCCTACTATATGACATTGATCATAATAATAAAAATTATCTTGATGAAATGGTATATATTTATTTTTTGTATGATCAGAATATTCTATTGCTTCATGCAATTCCGATAAATATACAATTCTTTTTTCAGGTATTAATCTATGTAATTCCTTAGCAATATTCATATTAGTATGATCTAAAAATAACCCACCAATATCAACAATTCCTCTATTTATACCAGATGATAATATAGTTTGTAGTTGAGTCAATAATGTATTTTCTGTATCTATAATATTTACATTGTTAGAAGATGGTTCTGGACAACCATATCCTTCTAAAGCCAATTTTACTTCTATTCTTTCATCAAAATCTTCTATTTTATTTTTGAAAACAAATGTATCTTGTTTAAAATATATATCTGGATTTAAATATATTGTTCCTGTATAACCAACTTTCCATTGGTTTGGATAAACATTATATATTATATCTTGAAACGAAACATTATATTGTTCTGTAGCAAATAATAACCCTTTCTTATTGATTACATATAAAATTTTTTTTAAAATTGGTAAAAAAATTTCTAAATTACTATATAATTTTTCAAAAGTACTTTTAATAATATCTATATTTAAAACATTATTTTGTTGAATACATTCATACCATTCATCCATAAGTTCTTTTGGTAATATTTTAATTATATTCGTATAATTTTTTAATATTAATACATAATCGTATATTTCGTCCAATTTATATTTGGCAATTTTAATGTAATAATGAACAGTAAGTAGAATTGTTAAAATAATACTAGAAAATCTACTACCTATTAATGGTGTATCTTTACGTTGATATGGTATACATAACCGTATATCTCCTACAATATTATTAAAACCATATTTTTCATTATATTTTAATTTCATAGCAATATTAAATTCTTTATCTAATACACTATTAAATATATCATTATTTTCTAATTCTGGAATTAGAGTAGGAACAAAAGGTTTTTCAAATATTTTTGAATACATATAATCAAATATATAATTAAACATTTCTTCCGATATTTGTAGTTGTTTTTTTACAAGATTAAACATAGATTGATTATAATCATAATGACTATTAAATTCATCTATTATTAATGATGTATTTGCTATATCATTCACATCTATTAGATAATTACGTTGATTTTTTAATATATCATATTTTAGTAATTCAATATCCGTTTGTTCTAGCCATACGTGTTTATATTCATAATCTGTAACAACCGAAAATAATATTTTTCCTAAATAATGAATATATCTCATATATTTAATGGTTTGTAAAATAAGATGCTCTGTAGTAATTACAACAGAATATTTACCAGTAAATAGATAAATAGCCATTGACAAAAGCGGTGTTAAAAATGATGTTTTTCCTTTACCCATCATAAATTGATGTATTGTTAAAGAACTATTATTTAATTTTATATCATTTAATATATTTTTATATTTACGCATTTGATTTTCTTTAAAAAAATAGTTATTTTGAAATAGAAATAAATATTCATATAGATAATATGATTTTTGTTTTATGTCTTCATTACATAATAATATACTATCTAATTTTGTTAATATAATTTGTATATCCCAACAACTTGTTTTCATATTAATATTTAGAAGTTCACTAATTAAAAGGTTTATTTCCATAATTAAAATTATATTTGACAGATTACTTATAATATATGAGGATTTATCGAAATTATGTATCATTCTTATTTCATTATAAATTCTATTCAGTTCTAATAAAATATCATCTCGTTTAGATATAATTTCTTCATTAAAATCAAAACGAATACATAGACGATTATCTTTTAAGAAACTTTCCAAAACAGCATTTCTACTTTCTACTTCGCTTAATTCATTTGTAAAATTTTTTTTGAAAATTTCGTTTGTTTTTTCGTCGCAATTTATATTTTTACATAATAATGAACAAATATATTTAATAATTCCTGTTATTTTATCTAAATTGATATGATTGATAATTAAATCTTGTAAAACAAGTTGTTCTTTTGAAAACGTTAATATTCGTTCACTGGGATAAAATTTTTGAATGTTTAAAAAATATGATATATTATTTGTTTTTATTGTGGGAAATGTCATTGAATACGCTATTTGAAATTCTAGAATATCAAATGTATACTTATAATTAGTAATATCAATATCTTCTTTATAAAGTAAATAATTATATATTTTACTTGAACTTATTGACCAAAATGAACTTGATACTATTATATCAACAAAAGTAGTATTATTATCAATATAACATAAATATGGTGTTGTTTCAGTATAAGCAGATAAGAAAGGTAATTGAATATTAAATAATAATTTATGTCGTTTTCCATTTTTTAATAGATAACAATTGTTTATATCGACTGAATCATTTATAATATTTATTTCAATTATGGTTTTTGTTTTTTTTATACAAATAAAAAAAGTAAAACTTTTATTTCTTTCTAAAAAAATACCATATAGTATTATAGACCTAGGTACTAATAATATAAACTCATCATTATTCTCAAAATGAAGCCCAAATCGTGCTAATATTATAGATATTGATGATTTATATTGTAATTTTAAATCAAATTGATAATCTTCATTATTATATACAAAATTATCTTCATAAAAATGATCAGTCGAATCCTCATCATTACTATATACCCTATCGTCCACTGGATCATATTTATTAAATGTAATATTATATTTACCTATCCATTCAATATGGTTTTCAATACTATCTTTAGAATTATCATTTGATGAATTTTGGATTAAATAATTATAAATTTTTTTTAATATAAAATCATTACTAAAACTATTATAACATATCTGAGTATTTTCATTCATTATTGTCATAAAGTTAAATAACAATACATTTTCACATGTTGTTTTCGAAATAAAAATATAATTACCATCACTAATAACAAATAATAAAAGTTCTAGCATAGTTTGATAATTTATTTCATTAAATTGAATTATTAATTCATAAATTGTCGATTTAAACAGTGATAAAGACGAAATATTTACTATTTCTTTAATAATATCTTTGAATCTTTTAATTATTTGGTTACATTTTTTTTTATATATACTACGTTGTTCTAAAGGAATTGCCAAATTATTAGATAAATATTTATTTCTAAAATATTTAGATATTATTCTTTCTAATAAATATACAGAATCATAGGATTCTAAGTTAATATTATTATTATATACGTCATAATTATTTAATTCAATTGTTCCTATACTAATATAATTACATTGTTCTAAATTAAATAATTTAGAAATTTTTGTTTGAATATCTATATGGATTGATCTAATTAATACAGATAAAGAATAAATTTCATAACTATTAAATTTATTTTGGATAAAATCAATATGATATGTATAATAAGTATCATAAAAACTTGCCTCACATTTTTTTCTAGCACAATCACTTAAAGCCCCACAATTAGATAGATTTATGTTAGGAGGAAGCCAATAGACTGGATATAAAAAATTAATTGTATTTGATTTTTTCATATATTTTTTTAATATTGTTTTTCCACTGTATAATTTAAATAAATAATAACAATAAATGATAATAATATCAATAGCGATATTAATATATCTATCACATTGTCTAGATATAGATAAAAAATCATGGGTACTATAAAATTGATCTATTTTATTATATACTCTATATAGTTGATTTCTGAATCTAACTAATGATTGTTCACTTAGGTTTTCTAAACTACGTAGTTTGTTTAAATAATTATTAAATAGTAAATCTATTTCATCAAAATATTTTTTTAATTGAATAACATCGGATCTTCTGTATAATTCATAATCTGTTTGATGAATAAATTCATCACGTGATAAATGAAAATCTAATAATCTATCAATTAATGGTGTTTTAGAAAAAATCATTAGAGTATGTGATGGATAAAAATCAATAATTTCTTCCATTAAATTATTATTAATCATTATATTATAAATATAATTCATATGAAATATTTGATTTGGATAAAAATTATTTGTTACACTTAAATAATTTGTATCATTACACATACATAGATATTCTAATAATGTATAATGAATATATATTAATACATTAACTACATTTTGAACTGCTTCTATTTTATTTGTTTTATATAAATTATAGTTTGTAAGAAATAAGTTATTGATGAGTAAATTATAAAAGCAATAAAAAACACAGGATCCACCAACTTGTACATAATTATATAGTCCCGAATTATACAATTCAAGAATAATAGAATTTCTTTTAAATTGTATTGTTTTTTTTATACTAGCATATTCATCTAATTTAATATTAATGTCATTTATAAAATTATTAGACATAGGTGGCATTTCTTTATCCAGTTTTTGTCGTATCAATTTATACACTTCTGAATTATAATTAGATAGACAATTTACATATAATTCTTCAAACGAAAATTTTGTTTCGCCATTAAATATTAATTGACGAATTAATTGAGTATAGATTGGGTAATCACTTCCCCATAATAAGTGATGAAAAGTACATTCATTCATAAAATTAACTTGTGCTAGATAATTTAATAATACATATACTAAATCAATATATCCAATATGATTTGATTTATTTTGTGAATTTTCATAAATATTTTTAAAAAAATGAGATAAAAAAGTTCGGTTAATAACATTTTCTCCTATAAGATTTGTAAAATTTTTATGTATCTTTTCCCATATTTTTTCAATTTTAATGTCTAAATCTTGTTTTTCAATTAATATATTACTCAAATAATCAATAGGAGACATATCTTCAATCAAATTAATAATTTTATCAATAAAATAAAACATATTATGAATTTTATATAAATTATCTAATCCAATTATATGAAATAATTTACATGATGTTTTATTTTCAAATGTATTTTGATTATCAATACCTAAACCTGAATTAGATAAATATATATAATGACGTTCATTATATGTAAATGGATATAGAATAACAGCGTGTTTATCAATGTTAATATTAATAATATAATCTCTATTTATATTAGACTCTTTATATATAATTTTCATTGAATCTATGAATTTGTCACGGTCAACTACAGATATGTTAATATTTTTATTTAAATAGTTATCAAAAAAATATAATAATGGGATTTTATTTGTTTTAATCGTATATTCATAATTTCCCTGTTTATGTATTATATCTGATAAATCTTTAACAATAAAAGTTACATAATCTGGTATTAATTGAATATCATCTTTGGATTTTATAATAATAGAATTTATGATATCCATTATATTATATGGTTATATAATATTATATTGACTTTTACTACAGTTTAATTCATTTACTATCTAATGATTTATAATTACTTAAAGATAAAATGATAATTATAATTACGTATATGGAGCCCGTTTAGCTCAGTGGTAGAGCACCAGTCTTGTAAACTGGGGGTCCCGAGTTCAATTCTCGGAATGGGCATTTATTGAATATTGTTTTTTGTAACATATTTTTTGATACAAAAAAAAGTTTTATAGATTAGACCTTGTAATATATTATCCAATAAAAAAAATATGAAAATACTATAAATTAATGGTTTCTCACGTGGAAACGATATTTATTAATACCATTTTTGGCAATAAATTCTAAGTTGCGCATAGTCCATCCAAAACTTGAGCCGGAATGACCTGACTCCATATTGTTTCCAATATTTGATATAATTGGATTATCACAAAACATAAAACCTTCACCTTCAGGCGGAGAGTACTCTTTTAGAAATTTCCATACATCTATTTTCATACTTTCTTCCGTTTTAATAATTGCCCGCATACCATCACGAATCATACATTCACTCCAATCATCCGGTATAAAAGAGAGATTTAGTTCAGATAGTTCTGCTAACGTTTTTGGAAGTGCCATATCAATCACATAATATATAAAAAAAATACACACTCTTTCAATTTTTTTTGTTTATTGCTATTGTACATACACTCGTGCCCAGTCTTCTCTCCGACGGACAAACCATTTCCCTTCTGGATTCGCGCAGCGGAAATATTCGTCGTATAATTCAGGATGAGTCCATTCATTGCTTTCCTGGCTCACATAGAAGCATCGAATACCTGAACGGTCCCTTTCTGAGAATGGCTTGAACGGTACGAAGTCGCCAGACTCATCGTCTGAAATCATCCTTTTCATTTTCTCAATGGTATGGCGTGAAACAGTTCGGTGTTTAGCCCATTGTTGATGGCGCTCACTTTGCTCGTGTTTTTTCCAATGTTTTGTTTTTCCAGAATAACCACAAACACACTTCCAATGACAAGTATTATCCGGATATTGAGCACCTAATCTCCAGGGTCCCACAGCATGTCTAGCAATAAATGGACAAACTGTTGGGTTAGGATTTCTTCCGTAAACCTCTTTCCTGTCAACCAGTTTGTCAACTGCCATCCGATTGAGTCTGCCTCGCTCTTCTTCGGAAAGTGTCAACCATTCTGATGGGCTCATGTCGATATATTCTGGAAACTCTTTTTTGACACGATTCAAAGCGGTCATATCATCACGAGTCATTCGCTCCTCTTGAATTAGCTCACTGGAAAACAGGCCGAATGGTCGTATTGCATATACCATAACATTTACTGAGATATCCGAGGGTGCTGGCTCATCACGATGGAGCGATCCGAGTGCGTTCATTGCTGCCAAATACTCACCTTCTGGCATTTTGTCTTGTTGTTGTTCAATCACTCTCATCAAAGTAGCTAATTCAGGTCTAACGGCCATTCTTGATTTTGTCAAATAATATTAAAATTATTAGATATCTATCAAATTTTTTTAGGAATATTATAATTTTTATTAGAGATAATATAATTATTAGAATATCTATCAACTGGTTTTACAGAATACAGCAATATAAAAGTGATATTCCAGATATAATTCTATATTTGTTTTAATTAAAATTGTCAATTGTATAATTTTATAGACATAGTTAAAATGATAAAATAAGGTCTACATAATTTGGATATTTTTTAGTAAATCCATGGAGAAACCCGATTAACCATCTACCACCTAGATATGGTGGATTAGGTTTATTATCAGTATTATATATAATTCGTTTAATATTATCAACAGATATAGTCCCATTTTCTAATATTGAAAGTAAACTATTTTCCCATTTATCATATATAGGATTTGACTGACTATCAGTGGATACTGTTCCACTATGAACGTCAATCTTTATTAAGTCACGAATTTGTTCGTCAGATATTTGTTGAACATGTTCAACACATCGAATACAACTGCCATGAAAAGAATATTGAAATATAGATTGCTCTTTATAGATTAACTGATACCACATTTTATTAAGTTCGATATAATAACATTTAGATGGCGATTTATTTTTTCTCACACTTTCATATGTATCATAAAATGTTCCATTTGTTTTATCATTAAAAAATAAAATAGAACTTCCATTTATTTCAAATATATTAGATAAATTATCAGGGTCTATAAATCTAAAAATACTATTCATTCTATAATAGAACAATTTTGTATTAGCTTTATGTGAATATTTAATGAGTAATAAAAAAAATAGAGTTTTACTCTTTTATTCATATAAACAAATACATTTAATAATAAAGCACAATTTCCTTTCGGCAGCATGGGCACTTTGGTTCTCGTTCTTGAGATTCCTGTGTTTTTTTGTCAATCCATTTTTGCATACAGTCTTTGTGAAAGTGGTGAGAACATTGAGCAACAACTGTAGCTTGGTCAGCCGTGTCACAGTAATTCTCATGGCAAATAGTGCAAATACTAGCATCTCTTTCGGCCGATAATTCAGAAACAGGTCGTAGTTTCAAAAGTCGGAAACTTGTTAAATACTCGTCTGTATCGACAAATCCTTTGCTAATCATCTTGTCATGACGCATGTTCATTTTTTCCATGAATGTATTTCTGGCTGATGCTGAAAACCCTTTTAAATATCTGTCGGGAATCATCCAAACAAGCTTTCCTTCCATACAATCACGAATACATTTCGCATTCCAATCAGACTCACTGAATTCTTCTGCCTTGCCTATTTCCCAAGCTTTGATTCTCGTGGATACATTGCCATCTTTGTCCATCTTCAAGTTATTTGCTGTAAAATCACAACAATCCAAGCTGTTTTCTCGGAGAAGTGTCGAGTGTGAGTAGCTTATGTCGATATTCAAGGCTGGATTTTTTGGTGTCTGAATCACAAGTGAGAAACATTGATAGTCAACGCTAGGTAAGTTGGATATCACAGCTGATTTTTTTATCAATGAAATCATTCTTTGGGAATTTTCGAGACGCTCAATAAATTGTGTAGCCACTTTAAGACATGGAACACTTATATCCATATCTTGAAATGGCTTTCCCCGAAGCTTGTCTCTCACGTAGCCGCCGTAAGCAAACGTATTTTTTGAAAAATCTGGACTTTCCCGCTCAATTTCATTAATTATTCCAAGGACGAATTCCAAATCATTAGGTCTAGCATATATTTTTTGTGTCGATAGCATCATCCTGATTCCACTGGAAGGGTCTCTATTTAATTAGATACGTAATTAGGCTAAACAATCAAATTTTTTTAGATATTATCACTATAATTCATTCTATTTTATTTATAAAATTTGATATTATGATATTTGCTCAAATATCTTAACATTTATAAAATAGGATGAATTGTAAAAACTGCGGGAAATCAGATAATCCTAACCAGAGTAATTTTTGTAATCGATGTGGATTAGAACGCGAAAGAGTTGTTGATAGTGCCCGTTGTATTGATGATGATAGACTTAAAAGTAAACTACCGTGTGACCATTTGGATAACCCAGAATATAGTAATTTTTGTAATGATTGTGGTGTATCAATTCAAAGATACGGTGAATGTGCGGTATGTCTTCAGGATAATTTACTATTAAAGCCATTATCCTGTGGACATAGTTTTTGTCACATGTATTGTTATAGTCGGTGTTGTAAAAAGTGTCCATTATGTAGAAAAACAAACACTTTTTTGGATGATACTGATAATCCAATTTACTATATAGATTGTTGTTCAAGATGTAATTGTACTGAATTAGTTCAAAAGAACTTTCACTTAAAATGTACCAATTGCTCACATGAATTCATGAAAAGGGATGCAAAAAAAATACATATTCATGCGCGTCCAGAAGTTCTTTCTAGAGAACTTTTTCCAATCAAAAATTTATTTAAGTGTAATAATTGTTCTTGGTTAATTCTTTGTGAAAAAATCGATTCAATGAAATGTGGTGGTTGTAAAGTATCACTGTCCAGTTCTAATACAATGATTTTACAATAAGGATTGAAATATTTTTAGATTTCGTAAATTATCCATAAAGTTTTCAATAGTAAGAAACGTTTTATCTTTTTTCTTTAGATAGAAATATGTCTTTCTAATTAAATATGGGTCATTTGCTTTTTTTGATGCTTCATCGAGCGTGTTATAATAAAAGGGATAATCTTTACCTAAATATTCTATTACAGCATCTAATGGATTAACTAAAATAGGAGTATTTCTAACAATACATTCAATGATTGTATTGACTGCACTAGCATCAATAAGTTTTATAAATATTATACTTGTTTGAAGTAATTCATCATAAGCAGTGTCATCTAATTTCTCAATAATTTCTACTGGTTTTTCTAAAACATTCACAATTGATTGAACGGCAGGTGTATTTCCACCACGAACTGCTTTATCTCTACTAATTTGTATTTTATTACTAGTATTTGTAGAATAATATGATTCCATATTGGGTCCTTTTAATGCGTATCTATTATATTTTAAAGGATTAGAACCAAGTGTCAATTTGAAAATCGCTCCAATATCTCTATACCAAGCTCCTACTTGAACAATACGTTTACTGCCCATAGAATTAAACTTGTTAAAATCAAAACATTTACTTTCATCTAAAATTTCGGTTGGATGCTGAAAACAAAAAACATTTATATTAGTATAGCCAATTTTTTTTAAAACGATTTGTAATTGAACTTTTAGATAATTACTAAGAACAATTAGACCATGACAATATAAAAGACTTTTTATAAATAATTCTTTTTTAAATAATTCAATAATATTATAATTAGAATATGTTGTATTACCAGTATGATGAATAAATCCTATCCAGGCTTTAGTATAGGGTATCACATTTAAATTTTGATTTATTTCATAATTCCAATGAAATGTTCTATCAATATATAAGTCACATAATATAGCAGCTGGATAAAATGTAGATAAATCTTTTTCAATATGGTTTATTACATATTGCCAACCGGCACGATGAACACCTTTCATATCATTTTGATCAATATAGTGTATATTTAAAAATTTTCCTTTTTTTTTTTCAAAAATAATACTATCTAATTGTAATAAATGAGCTATTTTATAATAGAATGATAATGTTCCATTTTTAATTTGTTCATGCATTAACCATTCAATATCTTTTATAAGTGTATTAGGTGTATGACCTTCTTCCATTTTTTTCATAAGACCCCAATGATACTCACTATTTGTTTTTCCAGTTATTAAATAGATTAGTAATTTAGAATTAAAATCATGATTATTCGGTTGATATTGAGATAGATATTTATCATGTATATTTTTATAAATTGATTTATTTTGTATATTTATGTAAAATCTTGGTGTATTACGTGTTTTAAAAAGAAAATATTCTAATTTTTTATATTGTTGTGATTCTAATTTTAATTTAGTAGATACTATATGTAATTGATTTTGAATGATAGATTGATTTTGAATTAAATAGTGAATACCTGTTGTTAAATCTTTTTCTATATAACTTAAATTAATTAGATTATTGTCATGTAATAAATTTAATACTTTTGGTGTATTAGAAATGGATATAAATGGTATATTATACTGAATACAAAAAATGTGGGCATGAAATCTCCAACAAATAGCATAATCAATTTTATCTAAATAATATAATATTTGAATAGGTTTATCAAGATAGGTTATATTTTCTCTCTCATCATGATTTAATTGTTCGTATACTGCGGAATTTATTAGTATATCATTTTCAGTGCTACTATTATTATAACACATTGTCATTAAATATATTTTTGCTCCATAAAATAGCCAATGTCTTACTAGATTCGCAATATTGATTATATATTCCTTACTAGGTTTTACGGTTTGACTTAAAAAAAAAGCAACAGAAATTTGTTTTTCTTTTTTTGAAAATTTAGATAAAATATTATTTTTTTTTTCATGTTTTAATAAAAATACTGGATCTGGTAATGATTTACTATAATAATTAGTTAATATTGGTAATAATACCAGATAATCTTTATTGTTTCTAAAGATAATTACTTCAAAAATATTCAGTTTATTTATAATACTATTATATTCTGCATTACAACTTACACCAATAGCATAAAAATGTATATGTTTTTTTAAATTATATAAAGCATATTCTTTTATAATTATTAGTTTATTCAAAAAATAATCATTTAAAACTTCTCCACCAAATAAAACAATTTTATCAGCCCATTCCGATAGTTCTGAAATATTATTTTGGTTTATTCCATCAATACCTATAATTTGTGTATTTATATTATAATTAGTAATATACTTAGGAGTTATTAATTTTTTAGCTACATCTAATAATAATTCATCACCATAGTTTTGTTTAAAATAGTATCCGGTTATTAAAATATTATATTTTTTTATTTTCATATATATTTCATGGAATTATTTTAATTTTTAGATAAAAAACATTTAATTATCTATAAATTAATCACTATAACAAGACTGCTCAATAGCTACTGTATCTAACTTCAAATAGTGCTCTCTAAATACATTCGATAATAGCTGTTTATCTATAAGTCTCTCCGCATAGAATTGAACACCTTCTGTTTGATTACTTATATTAGTCAATTCAAATAACTTAATTTTATAATTTTTACCCTCTAACATTACCATTTTATATACGTGAACATCATTATTTATTTTAAATAGACTATTCTTTTTATCAACACTTATCATAGGAGTGTCTTTCATTTCATATGTTCTATTACCAATATTATTCATTTCCTTGAAGAAGTAATTTTGATTATGACTATAAATTGTTATGATTTCACACGCTCGCCAAGCATAAAAATCAGAATATAGCTTTGAAGGAACACCTACTCTATACCATTGTCCTAGAATTTGACGAAAACGTTTATCTTCTAATTTACGCAAGTATTCATCTTCCGGTTGAAGTGGTTTAGAAACAGGGGTCGTTTGTTTGGGAGGTTC
>Ga0194133_10001810_pt1 | contig 35414 bp, 25 predicted proteins | sample TA2KigOf40mmetaG_FD_155448 | JGI IMG/M metagenome (GOLD analysis project Ga0194133, IMG submission 155448) | Freshwater microbial communities from Lake Tanganyika, Tanzania - TA2015055 Kigoma Offshore 40m | ecosystem: Environmental > Aquatic > Freshwater > Lake | place: Tanzania: Lake...
CGCCGGCCCCGCGTCCCGCACGAAGAAAGTCTCCTGGAACTCCAGGCCCGGCGCGCCAAAACCCTCCCCGACCAACTCGGCCGCGAGCCAGTCCCAGCACACGTGGCAGGTCAGGTCCTGCTCCCCGGGCCGCGCGAGGAGGTCCGGCTCCTGCCGGTGCCGGTGGTAGGCGCGCGCCGTGCCGCCAGGGCAGCCGGTGCGCAGGTCGAGCTCGGTCTTGCCGTAGTCGAAGGCGAGGAAGAGTCCCCGCCAAGGCTGGCGGGCGATCTCCCCGGCGAGCCCCGCCGCCGCGAGGGGCCGGTCAAACGCGTAGCCTTCCGGGGCCGGCTGGCGGTCATCCGGATACGACACCTCCCCCTCCGCAAGCGTGCCATCCGCGGTGAGCTCGACCATCCGCTCCCGCCATCCGCCGCCCCGGTGGACGGTGCGCACGCAGGGCTGGGCGTCGAACAACTCGTTGGAGAACACGACGCAGTCCCCGCTCAGCGCGAGGGGATCGCCCAAACGCAGGGTGCGCACGGCCGCGAAAGGGTGCGCAACGCCCGCGAGCACGCTCCTTCCCGGCTCGGCGCCGAGCTCCACGAACGTGTGGCGGGCCGCGGCGTCCGGCCCGAGCAGGTGGGCGGCGGCGGCGGCGACCAGTTCCCCGAAGAGCGGCCCGACGGTGGCGGACGTGATGAAGTCGGTGCCCGGCGCGCGACCCACCCGTTCCCGTCCCGCCCGGTAGTAGCCGGCCTCCGGATGGTAGAGCGCGAGCTCCATAAAGCGCGCGAAGCTCAGGCGGCCGGCGGGCCCCGCGGCCGCACGGAAGGCGGCGAGGAAGGCCGGCGAGGCGGGGGCGCGGGCGGGGGCGGATGATCCCATTTACAACGCGAGGGCGATGCCCATCGTGCGCGGGATGGGCAACCGCTTTCTCACCCTCGCCACCGGCGTGCTGCTGGGCGTCGCCGCCTGCCTCGCGGCGGTGAAGGTGGCGGCGGCGTGGCGCTGGTGGCCCGACCGCGACCTCGCCCGCGCCTCCGCCTACGTCCGGGAGGTGATGGAGCTGGTGAACGCCCAGTACGTGGACGCCGCCGCCGTGCCCTACGCGGGCCTCGCGCGCGGCGCCCTGCACGGGATGGTCGAGGCGCTCGACCCGCACTCCGAGTTCCTCGAGAAGGCCTCCCACGACCAGGTCGAGGAGGACCTCAGCGGCGAGTTCGGCGGAATCGGCGTCCAGGTCGAGACGCGGCAGAACCGGGTCGTCGTGATCGCCCCGATGGCCGGCACGCCCGGCGAACGCGCGGGCATCCGCCGCGGGGACGAGATCGTGGCGATCGACGGCCAGCCGGTCGCGACCGGGGGCGTCGACGCGGTGGTCAGCCGGCTCCGCGGCCGGCCGCGCACGACCGTGACCGTCGGGATCCAGCGCCCCGGCGTGCGGGAGGCGCTCACGCTCACCCTCACGCGCGAACTCATCCGCATCGAGAGCGTCCGCGGCGCGCGGGTGCTGGCGGACGGCGTGGGGTACGTGCAGTTGACGGAATTCTCGGAGCACACCGGGCGGCAGCTGCGGCTGGCGCTAGCGCGGCTCGGGGAACAGGGCCTCCGCGCCCTCGTGCTCGACCTGCGCAACAACCCGGGCGGGCTCCTCGAGGCGGCGGTGGAGGTGGCCCAGCCCTTCTTCCGGGAAGGGGAGCTAATCGTCGAGACGCGCGGCCGCCGCCCGCAGGACAACGAGCGCTTCCGGGCGGCCGGCGGCGGCGCCCCGTGGTCCCTCCCCATCGCGGTGCTGGTCAATGCCGGCAGCGCCAGTGCGGCCGAGATCGTGGCGGGGGCGCTCAAGGACGCCGGCCGGGCCGTCGTCGTGGGCGAGCGAACCTTCGGCAAGGGTTCCGTGCAGTCGATCTTCAAGCTGCGGGACGGCGAGGGCCTCCGCCTGACCACCGCGCGCTACTTCACGCCGGCGGGGACCTCGATCCACGAGCAGGGGGTGCGGCCCCACGTCGAGGTGGTGATGACCCCGGAGGAGGATTCGCGGCTGGCGCAGCAGCGCTCGCGGCCGGATCTGGAGCCCGCGGAATTCGAGGCGCGGTTCGGCTTCGCGCCGGTGGCGGACCGGCAGCTGGAGACGGCGCTGGCGATGCTGCGCGGCCTGCGCCTGCTCGACGGGAACGGGGGGACCCGCGGATGAGCGGCCTGATCCTCGCGCTGGAGAGCTCGTGCGACGAGTCGGCGGTGGCGCTGCTGGACCCGGCGACGGGGCTGCGCGGCGAATGGGTGCACAGCCAGATCGCCCTCCACGAGCGTTACGGGGGGGTGGTGCCGGATTTGGCCACCCGGGAGCACCTCCGGAATCTCCCGGCGTTGCTGGCGCGCGCGCGGGACGAGGCGGGCCTCGGCGGCGTGGGCGCGGTGGCGGTGACGCACGGCCCGGGCCTGGCGGCGTGCCTCGCTCTCGGGGTGGCGGCGGCCAAGTCCCTCGCGCTGGCGCTGCGCGTGCCGCTGCTGGGCGTGAACCACCTGCGTGGGCACGCGTGGTCCCCGTTCATTCCCGTCCACGCCGCCGCTCCGGCGGAGTTTCCCGCACGCCTCGCCGCGCTGCTGCCGCATCTCGGCCTGATCGTGTCCGGGGGCAACACGCTGCTCTTCGTCGTGGACGAGGCGCGGCGCCTCAACGTCCTCGCCCGCACGCTGGACGACGCGGCGGGGGAGGCGTTGGACAAGGGGGCCAAGCTCCTCGGGCTCGGTTATCCCGGCGGCCCCGAGGTCGAGCGGTGCGCGCGGGAGGGGAGGGCGGATGCCTTCGCGTTCCCGCGCGGCGGCGGGCGCGGCGACGAGCTGGATTTTAGTTTCTCGGGCCTCAAGACGAGCCTCCGCTACCAGTTGGAGCGGATGACCGTGCCCGAGATCGAGGCGCGGCGGGCGGACCTGTGCGCAAGCTACCAGGCGGCGGTGATCGATGCCCTGACAGCACGGGTGCGGCGGGTGCTGGCGCGGGAGGGTGGCGGGCTGCGGAGCCTAGGTCTCTCGGGCGGGGTGGCGAACAACCGGCTGCTGCGGGCGGCCCTGGAGGCGGAGGCGCGGCGCGGGGGCATCCCGTTCCTCGCCGCGGAACCGCGCCACACCGGCGACAACGCGGGGATGATCGCCTTCGCGGCCGCGGTCGATCCGGCCGGCGCGGTGACGGGCGATCCCTGCCGGCTCCTCATCGAGCCCGACGCGCCGCTCGCGCCCTGAGCGGGCAGGCGACCACGGCTTTGGGCTGGCCGTAGCCGAGGCCGCCGGGCGAGCGTCTAGCCTCCCGTGAAGCGCCTGCCACCCCTCCGCGACCCGCGGCACGCCCTTTCCCTGCTGCTTTCGCTGCTCGCGGTCGTCGCTGCTGAGCGCCCGCTCGATGAACGCGCCGCCCGGCCCGACGAATGGGGATACCGCCCGGCGGACGGCGCGAGCGTCGCCCTGAACCCGCCCAGCTTCACCTGGATCGCGCCGGCGGAGGCCGTCACGTACGAAGTCCAATGGTCGGCCGATCCCGCGTTCCCCGCGGGCGGCACGACGACGGTGGCCGGCGTGGTCTGGCCGACCTACACGCACGACGCGCCGGTGGCGCCCGGCACCCATCATTGGCGTTACCGGGCGCGGGACGCCCGGGGCGCGCCCACGGTCTGGAGCCGCGCCCGCCGGGTTGAGGTGCCCGCGGCGGCGGCGGTGCTGCCGCTGCCGGGGCGCGCGGAGCAGCGCGCGCGGGTGCCGGCCGGGCATCCGCGGCTGTTCCTGCGGCCGGAGGACCTGCCCCGCCTGCGGGAACTGGTCCGCGGGCCGGAGGCGCCGGCGCTGGCGGAGTTGCGCGCCGCGGCCGACCGTTATCTCACGGCCGGTCCCACCCCGGAGCCGCCGCACAAGGGTTCGGCGCGGGACAAGACCAATGCGGAGCTGATCAAGTACTGGTGGCCGAATCGGGTGCAGGTCGAGCAGGCGTGCACCGAGGCGGAGACCCTCGCGTTCGTCTACCTCCTCACCGGCGAGCGCCGCTACGGCGAGGGCGCGCGGCGCTGGCTGCTGCACCTGGCCGCGTGGGATCCCGCGGGTACCACCAACTTCACCCTCAACTGCGAGGCGGGGAAGCCCCTGCTGCACCGGCCGGCGCGCGCGTACGACTGGGCGTGGGATGTCTTCACCGCGGAGGAGCGCGAACGCATCCGCGCGACGATGCGCACGCGCGTGCTCGAGGCGTGGAACAGCGGCGAGGTCGCCCGCGGGGTCGGCCACCTGCAGCGCCCTTACGGGAGCCACGCGAACCGCGTCTGGCACAAGCTGGCCGAGGCGGGCATCGCGTTCCTCGACGAGATCCCCGAGGCGCCCCAGTGGCTCGATTACGCGCTCAACAAGTTCTATTCGTGCTACCCCGTCTGGTCGGATGACGACGGCGGCTGGCACGAGGGGGTCAGCTACTGGTCCAGCTACCAGGGCAAGGCGGCGGGCTGGCTGCAGGTGGCGCAGGCGGCGCTGCGGATCGATGGCCTGCGCAAGCCGTTCTTCGCGCAGGTGGGGGACTATCCCCTGTACCTGGCTCCTCCGCATTCGCCCAACGCGGGCTTCGGCGACCTGTCCTTCCGGCCCCTGGATGCCCCGGCGTTCCTCGAGTACCACCTGCGGGCGCGCGCGGCCAGCGGGGATGGCGGCAACGTCGCGGCGTGGGCGTGGTGGGCGCGCGAGAAGCGCCAGCCGGCCAACGGCGGGATCACCGGCCTACTGTACCGCGCCAACCTGCCCGCCCCCGCGGCGCCGCGGCCGCCGGCCGATCTGCCCGCGTCGAAGGTCTTCCGCGGCATCGGCGTGGCCAGCCTGCACACGACCCTGCTCGACAGCCGCGAGGACGTGCACTTCGCCTTCAAGGCGAGCCCGTTCGGTTCCCAGAGCCACGGCCACAATCCGCAGAATTCGTTTTTCCTGAACGCCTACGGCGAGGCGCTGCTCGTGGCCAACGGCTACCGCGACCTCCACGGCAGCGCGTTCCACACGGGGCACGTCCACCAGACCCGGGCGCACAACGCGGTGCTGGTCGACGGCGAGGGCCAGATCCCGCACGCGGCCCGCGCCACGGGTGCGATCGTGCGCGCGGACCTCGGCGCGGGCCGGGACATCCTCGCCGGCGACGCCACCCCGGCCTACGGCGGCCGCCTCCGCAAGGCGTGGCGGCACGTCGTCTTCGTGAAGGGGTCGGATCCCTTCGTGGTTTTTTACGACGAGTTGGTCGCCCCCGCGCCCGCGACCTTCCAGTTCCTCCTCCACGCCCCCCGACCCTTCGCGGTCGGGGCCGGGGACGCGTCGGCCCGCGTCGAGCAGCCCCGGGCCGCGCTGAGCGTGCGCTACCTCTCGCCGCTGCCCCTCGTGTTCCGGCAGACGGACGGTTTCGAGCCGCCGCCCACGCGTGAATTCCCGAACCTGTGGCACCTCGAGGCGGGCACGACGGAGCGGCGGGCGGAACTGGGGATGGTGACCGTGCTGGTGCCGGAGCGCGCGGGCCGTCCGGTGGCGTGGTCGGCGCGACGCGAGGACCGGCCGGACGGGGTGCGGGTGGAGGTCATGGTGGCGGGCCGGCGGCACACGCTGGAATTCCCCGCCCCGGGCACGGATCGACCGGTCACCCTCGATCCCGCGCCGTAGCCGCGGGGGGGCTTTTTTTGCCCTTTTCCCCGGCCGGCGGGCGGCGCAGTTTCCCGCCACCCCGATGAAGACCCCGCCCCGCCTGCTGCTGCTCCTCGCATTCCTGGCCGTCGTCGCCCGCGGTGCCGAGCGCCCGAACGTGGTGCTCATCCTGTTGGATGACCTCGGCTACGGCGACGTCTCCGCGAACCACCCGGCCGGGCGCATCCGCACGCCGCAGATGGACCGCATCGCGCGCGAGGGGGTGCGCTTCACCGACGCCCACACGCCGTCCTCGGTCTGCACGCCCACGCGCTACGGCCTCCTCACGGGCCGCTACAACTGGCGCACGCGCCTGCAGCAGGGCGTCCTCGGCGGCCTTTCCCCGCGCCTGATCGAGCCGGGCCGCGACACCCTCGCTTCCTTCCTTCGCCGCGCCGGCTACCGCACGACCACGGTCGGCAAGTGGCACCTGGGGATGGATTGGGCGAAGCTGCCCGGCAAGGACGTCAACCCGCTTGGCATCGAATCCGCGGCGCAGGCGTGGAGCGTCGACTACGCGCGGCCGATCGCCAACGGCCCGCTGAGCGTGGGCTTCGACCGTTACTTCGGCATCGCGGCCTCGCTGGATATGGTCCCGTACACCTTCATCGAGAACGACCGCGTGACCGTGCTCCCGACCCTTGAGCGCACGTGGCCGCTGCATCCGGGGCATCCCGGCGAGTGCCGGACGGGGCCGGCCGCGCCGGGCTTCGAGGTCGAGCACGTGCTCCCGGAGTTCACGCGCCAGGCGGTGGCGACGATCGAGGCCGGCGCCGCCGCAGGAAAGCCGTTCTTCCTCTACCTCCCGCTGGCCTCGCCTCACACCCCGATCGCGCCCAACCCGCCGTGGAAGGGACGAAGCGGGCTGAACCTCTACGCGGACTTCGTGCTGGAGACCGACGACGCGATCGGGCGCGTGCTGGACGCCCTCGACCGGACCGGCACCGCCGCCAACACGCTGCTCATCCTGACGAGCGACAACGGCTGCTCGCCGCAGGCGCGGATCGAGGAGCTCGCCGCCCAGGGCCACGCGGTGAACGGGCCCCTACGGGGCCACAAGGCCGACCTGTTCGACGGCGGGCACCGCGTGCCGTTTCTTGTGCGCTGGCCCGCGCGGGTGCGGCCGGCGGTGAGCGACCAGCTGGTCTGCCTCACCGATGTGTTCGCCACCTGCGCGGAGATCCTGGGCGTCCGGCTGCCGGATGAGGCGGGGGAGGACAGCTTCAGCTTCCTGCCGGTCCTCGAGGGCCGGGGACCCTCGGCCCGCGAGTCCGTGGTGCACCACTCGATCACCGGCGCGTTCGCGATCCGGCGCGGGCCGTGGAAGCTGGCGTTGAGCCCCGGCAGCGGCGGCTGGTCCGCGCCGCGGGATCCGGAGGCCCGGCAGCAGGGGCTGCCCGAGACGCAGCTGTACCGGATCGGCGGGGACGACCTGGCTGAACGCGAGAACCTGGCGGCGCGTCACCCCGAGATCGTGGCCGAATTGGAGCAGACGTTGCAGCGGCTGGTGTACCAGGGGCGAAGCACCCCGGGCCGGCCGCAGGCCAACGCGGTGCCCGTTGTGCTGCGCAAACCGATCCCCGCCTCGGCGGCGAAGGCGAAAGGCAAGTCCTGAGCCTATCCCTCGCGCGGCGCGGGCCGTCCGTTCACGCGGGGGGTGGCGGGGAGGTGCGCACCTGGAGGCAGCAGGAGTGATAGCGTGCGAGGTACTCGAGCTCCGCGTCGCTCAGACCGTGGATCCAGCGCCGGCGGAAGTCCTCGCCTTCCGGCCGCAGCCCGTGGGGGGGCAGAAGGGCGGGTTGCCGTGGTCCACGGGACACCCGCGCGTCAGCTCGAAGACCTGGCGTTCCAGCCAACCCCGGCGGTCGTACTCGGGAAAGGGTTTCAGCGGCGTGGACATCTCCGGAAGCGGCGCGGGCCACCCGGCCGGCGCGCAAGGGAAGGGATCATACTCCGGGGTCCGCCGCCACGCGCCGGCTGGGAATCCGGATTGGTGTTTTCCGTCCGCGGCGGTCGGACAATCCGCTCGCCAGCGTCGGGCGGGCGGCTTTCGCTGCGGACAGTCGTCCCATGTCGCGCCTGCACGCCGATTCCTTCCTCGCCGGCCATCCGGGCCGGGGCGCGGCCCGCCGGGGCCTGCGGGCGGCGCTGCTTGTGCTGGTGCTGGCGCTGCCGGCCGCGGCGGCGGAGACGACCCTGACCTTCGCGGGGGTCGCCCTCGACGCCGAGACGGCGCGGGCGGATGAACGGCTCCGGGAATACCTGCGGTCGCGCGACGGGTTCCGCTTCGAACCCCGCGACCTCGACCACGGTGCCGCGGTGGATCTCCTCGTGGCGTGGGATGCGCGGCGGCAGGGCCCGCTCTTGGCGCGGGTCACCCCCTTCGTCTACCTCGCCGCGGAGATGCTGGGCGCGAACCTCGACGTCGTGGCCATCGCGGTGAGCCCGCGCGTGCCGGACACCACGCGGCTGAGCCACCTTGTCGTGCGGCGAGGGTCGGGCGTGCGGACGGCGGACCCGGACGCGTTGTTGCGCTGGTTGCGGGAGCGGACCGAGCCGGCGCGGTTCGTCTATCCCGACAAATTCAGCACCTCGGGCTACGGGTTGCCGGCGGCGTTTTTCCGGCGCGCCGGGGTGTTCACGGGCTCGGGACCCAACGGGCCGGACCAGCGGCACACCTTCATCCGGGCGGAGCAGCCCCCGGGCGGGCGCGGCGCGGCCGAGCTGGTCGGGCTCGTCCGCGAGGGCCGGGCGGAGCTCGCGGGGGTGTGGGACGGCGTGCGCGCGCGCTTCGCGGACGATCCGGACCTGCTCTTCATCCCGCTGCCTTTTCCCGCCCCGAACGACCTGCTGGTGCTTTCCTCCGGCGCGGACCGCGGCGTGCGGGAACGGGTGACCGCCGGCGTCCGCGCGATGCGGGCCGGGGAGATCGGCGTGGGGGACACCCTGCGCTGGCAGGATTTCAACGCGGCGCCCGAGGCCCGGCGGGCGTTGGCGACCCTGCGCCGCCAGACGCGGGGTGGACCACCCGCGGTGCCGATCAAGATCCGTGGGCCCGCCGGCGGGGACGCGCCGCCCGATCCGGCCCTGCTGGAGGCGGCGCGGCAGGCGGTGCTGCTCGCGGGCACCGAGTTCACCCTCTACGACGAGGACTTCCACAAGCATTTCGACGTCCTCTGGACCCTGCGCCGCGCGCACGACGACGCGGTTGTGCTGACCAGCGAGTACCCCGACTTCGGCCTGCCGCCGCAGGAGTTCCACCTGAGCCACCGGCGCGACGATCCGGAGAGCCTCGTGGGCCGGTTGGAGGATTGCCTCTCGAACCGGATGCACCGCCTGCGCGAGGTGTGGAGCTTCGACGACCGCACGCCGACCGTCCTGCGCGACGTGCGCTTCGCGCTGCCGGCGGGAACGCGTTTGCCGGCCGTGCGCGTGGTGTGGAACGACCCCGCGAACAATGACCGCGCGGTGGGCTCGCCGTTCGTCGCGGAGGTCGCCGCGGGCGATTTCCACGCCTTCCGCCTGAAGCCCGACGGGTTTCCCCGGCGGGGTGACGGGGCGCGCCTCGACCTCGATCCGCTCGGCAGCACGTCCTACCGGGTCGCCCTGGTGCGGCCGGTGGCGGACACCTTCCTGTTCCGGCTGGGGACCTCGCTGGTGCTCGTGCTCGCGGTGCTGGCGGCCGTGCTGGCGCTGTGGACCCTGGTGCGGCGTCCGGGCGGGCCGCCGCGATGAGGGGGCCGCGCGAACTCCTGCGGACGCGGGAAGGCCTGCTGCTGCTGCCGCTGGCGGTCGCGGTGGCGGCGCTGGCCCAGGCGCAGGCCGAGGCGGCGCGCTGGAGTCCCGAAACCTACGCGCTGGGTCACCGGGTGGCCCAGGCCCTGCAGGAACTGGAGGGCGGGCTCGATTTCAGCGGGGCGGAGGCGGTGCCCGGCTGGATGGTGGCGGCGGTGACGGGCGCCTATTACCTGCTCCAACCCGCGCTGCTCGCCGGGGCCCTCGTGGTCTGGTTCCGGGCGCCGACGGCGCGGCCGCTGCGGTTGTTGGTCGGCTCGCTCGTGGCGGCCTACGCCCTTGCGCTCCCTTTCCACCTCCTGCTGCCGGTCCCGGAGCGGTGGGCCTTTCCCGGGTCGGGGGCGATGCTGCTCTCGGATCGGCTCGGGGAAGGCTGGATCCGCGCGGCGCGGCTCTGGAGCAGCCCCGATGACGGGTTCCCCAGCCTCCACGCGGCGCTGGCCGCCGTGGTGGTGATCGTGGCCTACGCGGTGCGGGCGCGCGGGCGCCACGTGGTGCTCTGCCTCGCGCTGCTGGCCGGCGTTTCCTCCTTTTTTCTCGGCCTCACCTGGTTGCCCGGTCTCGTGATGGGCGTGGCGGTGGCGGGCCTCGCCTTCGCCCTCGCGACGCGCTGGAGCCGCGCGTGGTATCCCGAGGAATGGCCCGCGCCCCGGGCTTCCGTCGCGGCGGCCGAACCCCAGCCGGCCGGGCCAGGGCCGCACTGGACTGACACCGCGTTCCCCTTCCTGCGGCCGGGCCGGCAGCGGCGGGTCTTCATCAGCTACCGCCGCGACGGCGCCTCCGACCTCGCGCGCTTGGTGCGGATGGAACTCGAGCGGCGGGGCTACCCCTGTTTCCTCGACGTGGACGACGTCGGTGCCGGGCGGTTCGACGCGCGCCTGCTCCGCGAGATCGAGGCGGCGCCGAACTTCGTGCTGGTGCTCGCCGCGGGTTCCCTCGACCGGTGCCGGGAGCCGGACGACTGGCTGCGGCGCGAGATTGCCCACGCCGTGCGGCACGGGCGTCGCATCGTGCCGCTGGTGGCGGAGGGGTTCCAGTTTCCCGCGGACGCGGACTTCCCGCCCGAGGTGGCGCGGCTCGCCGGCCTCAACGCGGTCGTGTACTCGCACGCCTACTTCGGGCCGTCCTTCGACCGCCTCGAGGAATTCCTGCGCGCGCCGCCGCCGGGCGGGGCCTGAGGCGGGCCGGGGGCCGCGGGAGTCAGGAGGCCCGCGGCGCGAATTCCGCGCGGGCGGCGGCGAGGCCGCGTTCGTAGGCGGCGATGAGGCGGTCCCACTTCGCGTTTACCTCGGCGTCGATCCCTTGGCGGGCCGGATCCGCCTCGAACCAGCGGAGCGTGCGCGCGATCCCCTCGCGGAACGGGACGCGCGGCGCGAACCCGGGCACGAGCCGGCGGAGCTTGGTGAGGTCGAAGAGGGCGGGGTTGGCCTTGTCGCCGAGGAGGGTGCCGGTGTACTCGGGCAGGCACGCGGTGATGAAGTCCGAGGGGATGTGCACCAGGCGCGGTTGGGCGACGCCGGCCGCGTGGGCGGTGAGGGTGTAGAGCTCGTTCCAGGTGGGCGCCTCCTCGGAGGTGATGTGGAACGCCTCGCCGAGGGCGCCGGGGTGGCCGAGCAGGCCCAGCAGGCCCTGCGCGAAGTCGGAGTTGTGCGTGATCGTCCAGGGCGTGAGGCCGTCGCCCGGGACGATCAGCCCCTGGCCCGCGCGGAGCCGCGTGATGTTGGTGAAGCTCCGGGTCCAGCAGTTGAGGGCGAGGGGGAAGACGGTGTCGCCGTAGGTGAGGGAGGGCCGGATGATGGTGTAGGGGAACCCCTCCTCGCGGCCCGCGCGGGTGAGGCGCGCCTCCGCGGCGATCTTGAACCGGGAGTATTCCCAGTAGGGGTTCTCGAGCGGCGTGTCCTCGGTGATCACCGCGCGGGCGGGTGGCTTGCGGTAGGCGCTGGCGGTGCTGATGAACACGTACTGCGCGGTGTTCCCGCGGAAGAGGGCGAGGCGCGCCTCGATCGCGGCGGCGTCGTAGGCGAGGAAGTCCACGACGGCGTCCCAACGATGGCCCGCCAGGGCCGCCGCGGCCGCCCGCGGGTCGGCGATGTCCGCCGGGAGCGCGCGGGCGCCCGGGGGCAGGCCGCGGCCGGAGCGCGTGAGGAGGGTCACGTCGTGGCCGCGTTCGAGGGCGAGGCGCGTGCAGGCGGTGCTGATGACGCCGGTGCCGCCAAGGAGGAGCAGTTTCATTGGGCGAGAAGGGGTTCCAGGTGGGTCCAGACGGTCGCGGCCATCACGGCGTGGCCGGCGGCGTTCGGGTGGATGCGGTCGCCGAGGTTGAGCGCGGGGTCGCCGCCGACGCCGGCGAGGAGGAACGGCACGAGGGCGGACCCGGTGGCGGCCGCGACGTCCGGGAACACGCGGGCGAAGGCGGCCGTGTGCGCCGCGCCGAGCTCCGGCGGGAGCTGCATCCCGGCGAGCAGGATCCGGACCGCGGGGTGGCGCGCGCGGGCGCGCTTGATGATACCGCGGAGGTTGGCGGCGGTGACGGCGGGGTCCACGCCGCGGAGGCCGTCGTTCGCCCCGAGGGCCACGACGAGCACGTCCACCGGCGCGCGGAGCGTCCAGTCGATGCGGCGTAGGCCGCCGGCGGTCGTGTCCCCGCTGATCCCGGCGTTGACGACCTTCCAGGGTGCCCGAGCCGCGCGGAGGCGCTCCGCAATGAGCGCGGGGTAGGCCTCGCTCGCGGGGTCCGCGAGGCCGTAGCCGGCGGTCAGGCTGTCGCCGAGGAACACGACCGTGGGCGGCCCGGCGGTGGGGTCGGCCGCGGGCAGCGGGGGCGTGAAGAGGGCGAGGGCGAGCAGGAGGCCGCCGCGGAGGAAGGGGCGGCGGGCGCGGGCGGGCGGGTTCATCTTTGGCATCGGCTGGCGTTCGGTCGGCGCGTGTGTTTCGTGGCCGCGAATGAACGGCCAGACGATGCTGAAAGTCGAGCGGCTGACCCGGTCCTACGGCGTGGCCGGCGGGCGGCGGTTGACGGTCCTGCAGGAGGTGAGCTTCTCCCTGGCGGCGGGGGCGAGCCTCGCGATCGTGGGGCCGAGCGGTAGCGGCAAGACGACCCTGCTCGGCCTCTGCGCGGGGCTGGACCGGCCCTCCGCCGGGGAGGTGGAGCTGGCGGGGACGGCGATCGGCGGGCTGGGCGAGGATGCGCGGGCGCGGGTGCGCAACGCCCACGTCGGCTTCGTGTTCCAGAACTTCCAGCTGGTGCCGACCCTCACCGCGCTCGAGAACGTGCTCGTCCCCCTGGAACTCCGCGGCGAGGGCGGGGCGGAAGCCGAGGCGGAGGCCCGCGCGCTGCTCGCCCGCGTGGGGCTGGGCGAGCGGCACGAGCACTACCCGGTGCAGCTGTCCGGCGGCGAGCAGCAGCGCGTGGCCCTCGCCCGGGCCTTCATCAACCGGCCGCGCATCCTCTTCTGCGACGAGCCCACGGGGAACCTCGACGGCGCCACCGCCCAGGCGATGACCGAGCTCATCTTCGGGCTCAACCACGAGCGGGGCACGACGCTGGTGCTCGTGACGCACGACCTCGAACTCGCCCGGCGCTGCGGCCGGATCCTCCGTCTGCGCGGCGGCGCGGTGGTGGCGGACGGGCCCGCCTGACGCGGATGCGGACGCTCCCCTTCATCCTGCGGCTGGCCTGGCGCGACTCCCGCGCCTCGCGGCGCCGCCTCCTGCTGTTCTCCTCGGCCATCGTGCTCGGTATCGCCGCGCTCGTCGCGATCGGCTCGCTCGGGGCCAATCTGGATCGCGCCGTCGACGGGCAGGCCAAGGGCCTGCTCGGGGCGGACCTGATCGTGACCAGCCGCAACCCCTTCGGCGCGGAAATGCTGGCCCACGCTCGCGCGCAGGCTGCGGCCGTCGCGCGCGAGCAGAGTTTCTCCTCGATGGTCGTCTTCCCCGATGCGGACGGCGCCACCCGGCTGGTCAACGTCCGCGCCCTCGAGGGCGGCTTCCCCTTCTTTGGCGAGTTCACCACGGAACCGGAGACGGCGCCGGCGCGGCTGCGCGAGGGCGCACCGGTGGCGATCGTCGAGGAGACGCTGTTGCGCCAGTTCGAGGTGCCGGTGGGCGGACGGCTGCGCCTAGGCCAGGCGGAGTTTACCGTTGCCGGCGCGCTGCGGAAGTTGCCCGGCGAGTCGACCGCCTTCTCGGCGACCGCGGCCCCGCGGATCTTGATCCCGGCGGCAACCCTCGCGGCGACCGGGTTGACGGAGCGCAGCGTGCTGGTGCGGCACCGCCTGATGCTGGAGCTGCTACCCGGGCGGACGCCGGAGGCGGTGGCGCGCTCCTTCCGGGAACGGTTCCGCGCGGACGGGCTGGGCTTCGACACGGTGGCCGAGCGGCGGCGGAGCCTCGGGCGCGCGCTCGACAACATCGAGGCGTACCTGGGGCTGGTCGGTTTCGTGGCGCTCATCCTCGGCGCGATCGGCGTGGCGAGCGCGATCCACGTCCACGTGCGGCAGAAGCTCGCGACGGTCGCGGTGCTGCGCTGCCTCGGGGCCTCGGCGGGGCAGAGCTTCGCGGTGTATCTGGTGCAGGGCGTGGCGCTCGGGCTCGCGGGCGCGCTGGCCGGCGCCGCCCTCGGGGTGGGCCTGCAACTGGCGCTGCCGCGGCTGCTGGCGGACGTGGTGCCGTTTCCGGTGGAGTTCTTCGTCGCCTGGCCGGCGGTCGCCCGCGGGATCGGAGCGGGGGTGATCCTCTGCCTGCTCTTCACGTTGCTGCCGCTATTGGCGGTGCGGCGGGTGCCGCCCCTCAGCGCCCTGCGTTCCGCGCTGGCGGAGGCGGAGGGTGTGCGGCCCGATCCCTGGCGGCTGGTGGTCGCGGGCCTCATCGTGGTGGCGATCGCGGGGTTGGCCGCTTGGCAGACGGGCGGCTGGCGCGAGGGGCTTGGCTTCACCGCGGCGCTCGGGGGCGCTTTGGGCATCCTCTGGCTGCTGGCGCGGGCGACCGCCTGGCTCGCCCGCCGCGCCGTCCCTCGTCGTGCGCCCTACGTGGTCAGGCAGGGGATCGCCAACCTGCACCGGCCGAACAACCGCACCGTCCTGCTGTTGGTCTCCCTCGGACTTGGGTGCGCCCTGATGCTCACCCTGTTCCTCGCCCGGTCCACGCTGCTGCGCGAGTTGGCCTCCGCCGGGGCCGGCTCGCGGCCGAACCTGCTCCTCTTTGACATCCAGGACGACCAGCGCGACCCGCTCGCGCGCGCGCTGGCGGCGGCGGGGGCCCCGCTGCTGGTCGAGGCCCCGATCGTCACGATGCGCCTCGCCGCGGTGCGCGGGCGACCGGTCGAGGAACTGCTCCGGGGGGCGCCCCGCGGCCGTCCGGACGAGGCCGAGGCGGCGCGGGACGGGCGGCGGGGCGGCGAGGGCGCGCGGCGACCGGCGGGCTGGACCCTGCGCCGCGAGTACCGCACGACCTTCCGCGAGACCCTGGGCGGCGCGGAACGGCTGGTCGCGGGCGAGCTCACCCCGCGGGTGCCGCCCGGCACGGAGGTGGTGCCGATCTCCGTGGAGGAGGGCCTGCTGCGCGACCTGGGCGCGGCGCTGGGCGATGAGCTGACGTGGGACGTGCAGGGCGTGCCGGTGCGCTCCCGCATCACCAGTGTGCGCGCCGTGGAGTGGCGCCGCTTCGAACCGAACTTCTTCGTGGTGTTCCCCGCCGGCGTGCTGGAGGAGGCGCCCAAGTTCCACGTGATGGCCGTCCGCACCACAGACGCGGCCCACGCGGCGCGGGTGCAGCGCGCGGTTGTCGCCGCCTGCCCCAACGTCAGCGCGATCGACCTCGCGCTGGTCCTCGAGACGGTCGACAGCGTGCTGTCGCGGGTCGGCTTCGTGGTGGAGTTTATGGCCGCCTTCACCGTGCTCACCGGCCTCGTGGTTCTGGTGGGCGCGGTGCTCACCGGCCGGTTGCAGCGGGTCCGCGAGACGGTGCTGCTCCGCACCCTCGGGGCGAGCGCGGCGCAGCTGCGGCGCATCCAATTGGTGGAATACGCGATCCTCGGGAGCCTGGCGGCGGTGGTGGGCGGGGCGCTGGCGCTCGGCGGCAACGCGTTGGTCGCGCACTTCGTCTTCCGCATCCCGCCGGCCTTCCCGCTCCCGGTGCTCACGGTGGGCATCCTCGCGGTGGCCGGAGCCACGGTGGCGGTCGGGTTCCTCGCCAACCGGGGCATCGTCCGCCAGCCCCCGCTCGAGGTGCTCCGCGAGGAGACCTGACCGCGTCCGACCGTCCGGCGCGCGCACGCTTTGACGGCGCCGCCCGCCTGCCTCCACGTTGCGGGATGCGCCTGCACCCCCTCCTGCCCGTTTTGGCCGGGCTGGCCTGCGCCGGGCCCCTCCACGGGCTTGGCCTCGTCTCCACCTCGCCCGGACCGGGCGCTCCCGCCGACACGCTGCTCCGGTTCACGTGCGCGAGCGAGCCGCGGCTCGGCCCCGCCGGCCGGATCCGCATCACGAGCCTCGGGTCGGGCGCGGTGGTGGAGACCATCGACCTTGCGGAGGCCGCCCCGACCCGACTCGTGGGCCTCAACCCGACGCCGTACCGCTACCGGCCCGTGCGGGTCGAGGGCCGCGTCGCGGTGGTGCACCCGCGGGCGGGCGTGCTCGCGGCGGGCGGGGCCTACCGGGTCGATTGGGACGCGGGGGTGCTCACGGATGCTTCCGGATCCCCCCTTGCCGCCGGGAGCTTTAGCTTCAGCGTCCGCCCCGAACGGCCGGCCGCGACCGCGGTGGCGGTCACCGTGGCCGCCGATGGCTCCGGCGATTTCGCGACCGTGCAGGGCGCGATCGGCTGGGTGCCGGCGGGCAACACCGTCCCGCGGGTGATCTCCATCCGCGCCGGCGTCTACGAGGAACTGGTCTACCTCGGCTCGCGGCAGCCCTTCGTAACCCTGAGGGGCGAGGACCGGGCGGGCACCGTCATCACCTACGCGAACAATCAGAACCTGAATCCGGGCAACAACCGCGCGATGGTCGCGATCGACGCGGCCGACGTGACGCTGGCCCACCTGAGCCTGCGCAACACGACGCCGCGCGGCGGGAGCCAGGCGGAGGCCCTGCGCGGCAACGGGCGCCGGGTCGTGCTCGACCGCGTGACGCTGAGCAGCCTGCAGGACACGCTGCTCTGGAACGGCTCGCTGTTCGTCACGGACAGCCTGATCGAGGGCGACGTGGACTTTATGTGGGGCGGGGGCGCGTGCTACTTCCAGCGGTGCGAGCTGCGGTCCCTTGGCGCCGGCTACCTCGCGCAGGTGCGCAACGGTGAGACGGGGCGCGGTCACGTGTACGTGGACTGCCGCCTGACTGCGGCGCCGGGCGTGGGCAACGTCTACCTCGCGCGGATCGATCCGCGGCCGGACGTCGCCAACACGTGGCCGTTCAGCGAGGTGGTATTCCTCGGGTGCGCGATCGGGCCGCACGTGCGACCGGAGGGCTGGCTGCTGAACAACGCGACCGCCGCGCCGCAGGTGCGCTTCGGGGAGTTCGGCAGCACCGATTTGTCCGGCGGCCCCCTCGACCTGTCGCGCCGGCTGCCGGATTCCCGGCGCATCGACCGGGAGACGGCCGAGCGCTACCGCGACCCCGCGTTCGTGCTCGGCTGGTCCCCGCCTGCGCCGGTGACGCCTCCGCCCCGCCGCGAGCGCCTGACGGGGCTCTCGACCCGGGCCCGCGCTGGAGCGGAGCCGGTGATTGTGGGGTTTGTCCTCGCCGGCGCCGCGGAGGCCGCGGTCCTGATGCGCGGGGCCGGTCCGGCGCTTGGCGCTTTCGGCGTATCCGAGGTGCTGCCGCGGCCGCGGCTGGTGCTGCAGCGGGACGGGACCGTCCTGGCGGCGCAGGTGGGCGGTCCTTTGCCCGAACCTGTGGCCTCCGCGGCGGCGCGCCTCGGACTTTTTCCATTTCGGTCGGGGGCGGCGGACACGGCGCTGCTCGCGACCCTGCGGCCGGGCGCGTACACCGTGGCGCTCGCGGACGCCGGCGGGGCCGAGGGCAACGGCCTGGTGGAAATTTACGACGCCACGCCGGGCGAGGGTTCTCGCCGGCTGGCCAATCTCTCCTCGCGCGCACTGGTCGGCGAGGGCGATGCGACGCTCATCTCCGGCCTGACCGTCGCGGGTTCCGCGCCGAAGCCGGTGCTCGTGCGGGGCATCGGGCCGGCGCTCACGGCCTTCGGGGTCGAGGGTGCGCTGGCCCGGCCGCGCCTCACGGTTTACCGGGGAACGGAGGCGCTGGCGGTCAACGCGGGCTGGACCGCCGCGGACAACCCGCTGGAGATCGCGCGGGCGGGTGCGGGGGTGGGGGCATTCCCGCTGGCGACGGGCAGCGCGGACACGGCGCTGCTGCTGGAGCTGGCGCCCGGCAATTACACCGCGCAGGTGAGCGGGCCACCCGGGAGCGGGGGCGTCGCGCTGCTCGAGGTTTACGAGGTGCCCTGACGCGCCGTGGCCGGCTCAGCGGTTGTCGCCGTCAAGCGCGCGGCCCAGCCCGCCGAGGACGGAGCCCTCCTCGCGGCCCCCGCGGGCGGCGTTGACGATGCGGCCGGCGAGGCGCGACAGCGGGAGCGACTGGAGCCAGACCCGGCCGGGACCGCGAAGGGTGGCGAAGAAAAGGCCCTCGCCGCCGAAAAGGGCCGTCTTGATGCCCCCGACGAGCTGGATGTCGTAGCTCACGCTGGGCTGGAAGGCGACGATGCAGCCCGTGTCGACGCGGAGCATCTCCCCCGGGCCGAGGGTGCGCTCGTGCAGGGCGCCGCCCGCGTGGATGAAGGCCCAGCCGTCGCCGGTCAGGCGCTGGAGGATGAAGCCCTCGCCGCCGAACAGGCCGGCGCCGAGGCGCTTCTGGAAGGCGATCCCGAGGCTCACCCCGCGCGCGGCGCACAGGAACGAGTCCTTCTGCGCGAGCAACTCGCCGCCGATGCTCGCGAGCGGCACGGGAATGATCCGACCCGGGTAGGGCGCCCCGAAGGCGACCTTGCGGCGGCCGGCCCCCTGGTTCTGGAAGACCGTCATAAACAGCGACTCCCCGGTGAGGAGACGCTTTCCGGCCCCGAGCAGCGAACCGAGCAGCCCGCCCGGGCGCGCGGAGCCGTCGCCGAAGATCGTCTCCATCGCGATGCCATCCTCCATATACATCATCCCGCCGGCCTCGGCCACGACGGCCTCGCGCGGGTCGAGCTCGATCTCGACGAACTGCAGGTCATCCCCGCGGATCACGTAGTCGATCGCGTGCATCTGCGGCGTGAGGAAAGGAGGGGAGTCCATAGGGGTGGTCGGGCGGGAGAACCCCGCGCGCGGCCAAAAGTTGCGGGGCGGGCCGCTCAGTCAATCCGCAGGTGACGAAGCCGGAGCGCGTTGGCCACGACGGTGATCGAGCTCAGGCTCATCGCGACGCTCGCGACCATCGGGTGCAGCAGCCAGCCCGTCCACGGGTAGAGGATTCCGGCGGCGAGGGGCAGGCCGGCGAAATTGTACGCGAACGCCCAGAAGAGGTTCTGGCGGATGTTGCGGAGGGTTGCCCGGCTCAGGCGTGCGGCGCGGACGAGCCCCGCCAGGTCGCCGCGCAGCAGCACCACGCCGGCGCTGCGCAGCGCGACGTCGGTGCCGTCCCCCATCGCGATCCCGACATCCGCGGCGGCGAGGGCGGGCGCGTCGTTGAGGCCGTCGCCCGCGAACGCCACCCGCTCCCCGCGGGCCCGCCGCGCGCGCACGAGGTCCTGCTTGCCCGCGGGGGAAACGGCGGCGTGCCAGGCGTCGAGGCCGAGGGCCGACGCGACCGGGGCGGCCGCCTCCGCCCGGTCCCCGGTGACCAGCTCGACCCGCCAGCCCAGCGCGCGCAGGGCGCGCACCGCGGGCGCGGCGGAAGGCTTCAACTCGTCCGCGAGGGCGATGCACCCGGCAAGCGCGCCCTCGACGCGCACCTCCACCAAGGTGGCCCCGGCTGCCTCGGGCGGGAGGGCCGGGACGGGGCCGGTCAAGCGGGAGACGTTAACCTTCCGGCCGGAGACGAGGGCCGAAACCCCGACGCCCGGCTCCGCCCGGAAATCCTCCGCGGGCGGCAACGCGAGTCCGCGTTCCGCGGCCGCGGCGACGAGCGCTCGCGCCAAGGGATGCTCGCTGGGCGCCTCGGCCGCCGCCGCGAGCCGCAGCAATTCCGCGGGCAAAGTCCCGGAATCCGCCGGGAGCACGGCGGTCACGCGGGGCCGGCCGGTGGTGAGGGTGCCCGTCTTGTCGAGCAGGAGCACGGTGGTGCCGGCGAGGTGCTCCAGTGCGGCCGCATCCTGCACCAGGATGCCCGCGCGGGCCCCCCGGCCGATGCCCGTGACGATCGAGACGGGGGTCGCCAGCCCGAGCGCGCACGGGCAGGCGATGATCAGCACCGCGACCCCGTTGAGCAGCGCGAGCGGCGCGCGCGGCGCCGGGCCGAAGGCGAGCCAGGCGGCCGAGGTGGCCAGCGCCAGGGCCAGCACCGCGGGGATGAACCAGGCGGTGACGCGGTCGGCGAGCCGGGCGATGGGCGCCTCGCTCTCCTGCGCGGCGGTCACGAGCCGGATGATGTGTGCGAGGACGGTATCCGCACCGACCCGTTCCGCGGTGAGCAGCAGCGAGCCGGTCGTGTTGAGCGTGCCGGCGCGGACCAGGTCCCCGGCCCGGCGGGGCACGGGCAGCGGCTCGCCCGTGAGCATCGACTCGTCGACGTCGCTCGCGCCCGAGGCGACGCGGCCGTCGACCGGGAGATGCTCGCCCGGCCGGACGCGCAGGAGATCCCCGGGACGCACCGTGGCGAGGGGGAGGTCCTCCTCGCGTCCGTCGGTGGCGACGCGGTGGGCGATGGGCGGGGCGAGGCGGAGCAGCGCCTCAAGGGCCTCGCCGGTGCGGGCGTGGGCGCGTTGCTCGAGGATTTGCCCAAGCAGGACGACGGTCGTGATGAATGCCACCGCCTCGAAGTAAAGCGGCGGCCCGTGCGCGGTCTGGAGGGCGGCGGGAAAACTTTCCCCGACGAGCGTCGCGGCCACGCTGTAGAGGTAGGCGGCGCCGGTCCCCGTGACCGTCATCGTGAACATATTCGGGTCGCGCTCGCGGATCGAGCGCCACCAGCGGCGGTTGAGCGGCGCGCCGGCCCAGAGGAAGACCGGCGTGGTGAGCGCCAGCTGGACCCACGCGAGGAAGCCGGGATCGAGGCCGTGCACCAGCCCGGGCGCGACCATCCCGCCCATCGCCAGCACCAGCACGGGCATCCCGAGGCCGAGCGCGACCCAGAGCCGCGGGCGCAGGTGGCGCTCGTGGGGCAGGCCCATATGGACGGGCTCGGTGGGGGAGGGAATGGCGGTCACGGGAATCATCCCGCCGGACGGTTCAGGGCGCCGGAACGGGGGTGGCGGCGGGAGCCGGGGTGGCGCGGGCCAGCCGGCGTTCCCAGTACCACGAGAAGTAAAGCGGGACCGAGAAGAGGGACACGAGGTCGAAGATCATTCCGCCGACCACGGGCAGGACCATCGGTTGCATCAGCTCCGCGCCGCGGCCCGTCGACCAGAGCACCGGGATCAGCGACAGGAGGGTGGTCGCATTGGTCATCACCGCGGGGCGGCGACGCCTCAGCCCGGCCAGCAGCACGCGGCGCCGCACCTCCGCGACGTCCCGCGGGGGTGTGCGGAACTGCTCCTGCAGGTAGGTCCCGAGCAAAATCCCGTCGTTGAACATCACCCCGAGCAGCACGAGGAAGCCGATCGCCACCGCGGTGGTCATCTCGGCGCCCCAGAGCCACACGAGGAAGAAGCCGCCGGCCGTCGTCACGCCCGCGTTGCAGACGATGATGATGGCGGTGATGAGCCAGGAGCGGGTGCCGGCGTAGATCAGGAGGATCATCACGCCGAGCGAGACGGCGATGATGCCGCGCAGGGCCGCGTCGGCCTTCAGTTTCTGCTCGTAGCGTCCGACCCACCGGTAGGTGGCGCCCGGCGGGAGCGTGAGCCGGCCCTCCGCGAGCGCCGCGCGCAGGCGCGCATCGGCGTCGCGGACGACGTCCACCTCGCCCCGGCCGCTCACGTTGAGCATCACGTACTGGGTGCGGCGGCCGCCCTCCGAACGGATCGCCATCGGACCCACGACGCTGGTGAAGCCCGCGGGGTCCGGGCGCCGTCCGAGGATCGTCACCGGAACGCCGGCCGGCAGTCCCGGGTCCTCGCCGGCGGGAACGACGATCTCCGCGCGGCCTCCGTCCAGCGGGGTGAAGGCGCGCTGCCGCGCGAGGGGGAGCGCGCGGAGCAGGGCGGCGGGGTCGGGCGTGGCGAGGGTGAGGATCTCGGGCGCGGCCAGCAGGTGGGCGAGCGGCACGGAACCGCGGCCGCCCGGCAGCGGGACGCGGGTTTCGGCGAGCTCGTCGGGATCGTCCCGCCGCTCGCGGTCGTGCCGCACGCGCACCGGGTAGCGCAGGGCGCCGTCGAGGGTGATGGCGCCGGGCAACCCGCCGAGCGCGGCCTCCGCGGCCCGCAGCGCGGCCTCGCGGGTAACGCCGGCGCGGGCGAGCTTCGCCGGGTCCAGCCGCAGCTCGACGTAGGGTTTGCCGCCCTCGCGCTGGACCTGGACGTCGGTCGCGCCGGGCACCCCGGCGATCAGCGCCTCGGCCTGCGCCGCGAAGCGTTCGAGGGCCTCACCGTCCTCGCCGAGCACCTGCAGGGCGAGCAGGGAACGGATGCCCGTGGAAAGCATCACGACCCGCGTCTCGATCGGCTGGAGCCAGCTCGGGGCCACGCCCGGCAGGTCGGAGGCGGCGGCGAGCGCGGCGCGCACCTCGGCGAGGGTCCGCGGGCGCAGCTCGCGCGCGCCGTCCGGGCGGGTGAACTCGTGGCGGGGCCACTCCGCGTAGGGTTTGAGGACGACGACGGTCTCGATCATCCCGAGCGGGGCGGGATCGAGGGCGGTCTCGGCGCGCCCGAGCTTGCCCATCACCCCGGCGACCTCGGGGATGGCCGTGATCTGGCGGTTCTGGGCGAGCATCACACGCTGGGTCTCTCCCAGCCCCGCCGCGGCGGGCAGGGAGGGCATAAAGAGCAGGCTGCCCTCGTCGAGCGGGGGCAGGAAGCTGGAGCCCACGCCGGGAAACCAGCGCGTCAGCGCCCGGTCGAGGGTGGTGACGGACAGGTCGGCCCCGGCGGCGGCGAAGGCCTTTTCTAGGGGAAACCGGAGCACGGGCCAGCCGAGTCCCGCCAGGTAGCCGCCGCCGGCCAGCGCGACGAGCCCGGCGGTGAAGAGCCCCCGTCGCCGTTGCAGGCGCGCGTAGGCCCATTCGTAGGCGGTGTGGATCGCGCGGCTAGCGGGATTCTCCTCGTAATTGACCAGCCGCTCACGACCCAGCCGCCAGACCAGCGCCGCCACCAGCCCCCCGAAGACGGGGCCGAAGAGCCAGCCCGGAATGGTCACCGCCCAGCGCCCGTGCTCGAGCGGCAGGCGCCAGCCGTCCCGCAGGAACCAGCCGCCCGCCGCGCCGCCCGCCAGCCCGGCCAGGGCCAGCAGCACCGGGCGCCGCACTTGCCAGGGCGGGAGGAGCAGGCGGCACAGCACGGGCACCACCAGCACGCCCGCGAGCACCGCGCCGCTGATCGCGAGTGACTTCGTCAACGCCAACGGCTCGAAGAGCCGGCCCGCCTGGTCCTCCAGCGCGAACACGGGCAAAAAACCGATCACCGTCGTGGCGGCCGCCGTGAGCAGCGGCCGCGCCACCTCGCGCGCCCCGGCGATCACCGCCTCCGTCACCTCCGGATCAAAGGGGGATACGGGCATCTCCCGGCCCTCGCGCCGGCAACGCGACTGCAGGTCCGCGAGGTGCTGGGTGATGTTCTCGGTGACGATGATCCCGAAATCGACCATCACGCCGATCGCGATCGCGATGCCGGCGAGGCTCATAATGTTGGCACCCACCCCCGCGGCGGCCATCACCACGAAGGTGAACAGCAGCCCGAGCGGCAGGCTCACCGCGACGGCGAGGCTCGCCCGCGCGTGCAGGAGGAACGCCGCCACCACCACCACGGTCGTGATCACCGCCTCCGCCAAGGTCTCCGTCAGCGTCGCGGTGGTCTCGCGGATCAGCGGGGTCCGGTCGTAGAACGGCCGCACCGCGAGCCGCTCGGCGGCCAGCGCCGGGGCCAGTTCGTGCAGCCGTCGCTTGACCGCGCTGATCACGGTCCGCGGATCCGCCCCCACCCGCAGGGCGACGATTGCGCCCACGTGCTCCTGCTCCGCGTCGGCGAGCAGGCCTTGGCGCACCTGACCCCCGAGGGTCACGCGCGCGAGGTCCCCGACCCGCAGGCTCGCCCCGCTGCCCGGGTCGGCGCGCACGACGAGGTCCTCGATCTCCCGCTCCGCACGGAGGAAGCCGGAGCCGCGCAACATCGTCTCCACCCCGCTGCGCTCCACACTCATCAGGCCGGTGTCCCGTCCGGCCCCCTGCAGCGCGACCAGCAGGTCCTCCGCCGTCAGTCCCCGGGCGGCGAGGCGCGTGGGATCAAAGTCCACCTGGAACTCGCGCACCACGCCGCCCGCGGGCGCCACCTCGGCCACCCCCGGGACGCCGCGCAGCGCCGGGGTCACGAGGTGGTCGAGCACCCGCCGGCGCTGTTCCACGTCGCGGGGCCCCTGCAGGGTGAAGGCGTAGACCTGCCCCATCGCGGTCGCGTCTGGTCCCAGCCGCGGCGCCACGCCCGGCGGCAGCAGGTTGCCGAGCTGACCGAGGCGTTCGAGCACGCGGTTGCGGCAGGCGTAGAGATCCCGCTGCTCCTCGAAAATGAGGTACACGTAGCCTGCGCCGTAGAGCGAAAGGCCGCGGACGGCGACGATGCCCGGCAGGCCCTGCAGTTCCCGCGTCAACCGCGAGGTCACCTGCCGCTCGACGTCCTCCGGACTTTGGCCGGGCCATTCGGCCCAGACGATCACCTGGTTGTCACTCAGGTCCGGGATCGCGTCGACCGGGATCCCGCGCCACGCCCACAGGCCCGCGCAGGCGAGCGCCAGGGCCGCGCCGAGCGTCAGGAAGGGATGGCGGATGACGGCGGCGAGCATCGAGGGGACGGCGGGGGCAGAGCGGCGCTCAGCGCGCCGCACCGGTTCCGGAGGCGGGCAGACCCGCCGGGAAGAGCAGGCTCGGGTTGCCGGCGAGCTGCGCCTGGCTGTCGATCAGGAAGGCCCCGCGCGCGGCCACCTCGTCACCCGGGCGGAGCCCGGCGCGGACCACGTACCGGTCCGCGCCGTCGCCCTCCTCCATTCGGGGACCGAGCGCCACGGGAACCAATTCGAGGCGGAGCCGCCCGTCCGGCAGCCGGGCGGCGACGCGCCACGCGACGTGGCGCACGCCGGTGGAGAGGATCGCCGCGCGCGGCACGAGGGCGAACCGCCCCGCCTCGCCCGGGCGCGCCGGATCCGCCGGCGTGAGGTCCGGGGCGAGCGCGGCCTGGAAACGGGCCTCGACGACGCTGCCTGGCGGCAGGCGATCCCCCGCGGCCCGCACGTGCAGGTGCACCTCGCGGGACCGCCAGTCCGGGTTCAGCGCGGGCGAGATCCAGGCGACTTCAGCGGCGGGTGGTTCCGGTCCGGCTCCATCCTCGGTCGCCAGGGTGACCTTCTGTCCGTTGCGCAGCCAACGGGCCCGCGTTTCCGGCACCTGCAGCGCGATGATCCGCGCCTCGGGATCCGCGAGGCGGAGCAGCACGGCATCCGCCGCCAGTTCGGTCCCCACCTCCGGCAGGCCCGCGCCCGCGGTGGCCCCGGGCAGCACCACGCCGGCGTAGGGCGAGACCAGCGTCACGGTGTCGACGGGGGCGCCCCCGGCGATGACGGCCTGCGCCACTGCGGGCAGTTGCCACCGCAGGAAACGCTCCACGAAGGCGTGGATCGCGTGCGCGTCCGCGAGTTTCAGCGCGGCGGCGAGCTCGCCCTGCGCGGCGAACACCTCCGGGCTGAAGAGATCGACGACCGGGTCCCCGGCCTGGACGACGGTTCCCGGGTGCAGCGCGGCCGGGTGCCGGCGGACCACGCGCCCGGCGACGCGCGGGACGATGGCCTGGAAGGTGCGCTCGTCATAGCGCGCGATGCCGTGGGCGCGGACGAGGGCGGTCGCGGGGCCCTCGGTGACCCGGACGAGCTCGAGCCCCATCCGCTCCTGCTGCTCGCGGGAGAGTTCCCCGGCCTCGACAGGGGTCATCTTCATCCCGCAGACCGGGCAATCGCCGGGGCGGCGGCCGATGAAGTCCATCATCGGGCAGGCGTAGCGCGTGCCGGTGGCGGTCGCCGCGGCGGCCTCTGTTGCGGGGGCGAAGAGCAAGGGTTCCGGCAGCAGCGCGAGGAGCAGGGCGCCGGCCGCGAGGCCCGCGGCGGCGGAGAGCAGGGGGGGCCAGCGCATCGGTCAGGGATTGGGGCGCGTGGCGCCGAGGAAGCCGGGGCCGTAACGGTCCGGCTCGGCCTGGAACTTCGGCGGGCACATCCGGCAGCCGAAGCCGATCGTCTTGCCCTGGTAGGTGGCGGTCGGGAGCTTCGGGTCGACGGGCATCCCGCAGATCGCGCAGGTGGTGTTGACCGGGGTGCCTTGGGCGTTGGCCGAGGTGGACGCGGGCGAGGACGGCGCCGGGGCGGCGGCGGTCGGCGGCAACACGGGATGGGGCTGATGGCGCGCGGTCCGGATGGCGAGCGCGGCGACGGCTCCGGTGACGAAACAGGCGAGGAAGAGGAGGAGGTGGCGCATTAGGGGGCGGATTCGCGCGGGAGCGGGGCGAGGAGTCGGGCGGGCGGCACGTGGCGCCAGAGGGCGGCCTGGCTCGTGCGCTGGGCGGCCTCCGCGGCGATCACCTGCAGCCGGGCGGCCGTCGTACGATCGAGGATATCGAGGGCGTGGAGCAGAGCGGAATCTTGGCCGGGCCGGGCTGCTGCGAAGGCGCGGTTCACGGCCTCGTGCTCGGCCTCGAGCCGGCCGGTGATTTCCGCCGCGAGTCGCCGGGACTCCTCCGCGAAGGCGGCGGCGCGGGCCGCCCGGTCGAGGTCCGCACGGGCCAGCAGCCGGCTCGCGCCCTCGTCCGCCTGCGCCGCCTCGCGCTCGGCGGCGGCGGCGCGGGCCTCGGCGCGGGCGGCGCCGGCGCGGCGGGAGGGAAGGTCGGTGGAGAAGACCAGGCCGACCCCGTTCAGGAAACCGGATCCCATCCGCTCCCGTTCCATCCGGAGGCCGACGGCGGTGGCCGGGGAGGCGCTGGCGCGGGCGAACCGGGCGCCCGCCTCCGCGTCCTCGGCGCGGGCCCGGGCAAGGGCGGCGGCGGCGGTCTCGGCGGGCTGGATGGAGGCCGGATCCGGCGCGGTGAAAGCGGGCAGCGGGGCGTCTGGCCGCAACCCGAGACGCGCGCGGGCCTCGGCCTCGGCGTCCGCGGCGGCCCGCTCGTCCTCGGCGGCGGCCAGGCGCAGGGCGGTGCGGCGCGACTGGAGGGCGAGCCGTTCCACCAGGACGGCGCTTCCGCCCGCGGTCAGGCGCGCCTCGAGCCCCCCGAGCGCGGTGTCGAGCCGCGCGGCCTGCCCGCGGTTCACGGCGGCCCGCTCGCGGGCGGCCGTGGCCTCGGCGAGAAGTCCGGCGACCGTCGCGGCGAGGTCCGCGGTGGTGAGCGCCAGTTCCGCCTCCGCGATCCGGGTCGCGGTGGCGCCGAGGGCGCGGTCGGACGCGCGTTCCCGGGGCCGGGGCAGCGGCTGGCGCAAGGTCAGTTCATACGCCTCGCGCCGGCCGCCGACCCCGGGGTCCCGCAGGGAGGTGCCCATCGCCTCCAGTTCGAGGTCCGCGAGCCGGCCGCGCGCGCCGGCGCGGGTCTGGGCGGCATCAAGGCGGTGGCGCGCGGCGGAAAGCGCGGGCGCCCCGGCGAGGGCGGCGGTGAAGTCCGGGCCGGCGAGCGCCCCCGCGGGCCCGGCGAGGGCCAACGTGAGCGCGAGGGCGGCCCGGATGCCCACGGTCAGCCCTTCTTGCCCGACTTCGCGGCCGCGGCGGCGGCCGCGTCGACCTTGGCGAGGAACTTGGCGGGGTTGGCCTTGAAGTCGTCGCCGCAGCCCTCGCAGCAGAAGAACACCACGCGGTCGGGCTGGCCCTTGGCGCGGTAAATGTAACCGCTGGCCTCGCCCATACTGCCGAGGGGCTCGTTGGAGACGAGGCAGGTCTTGAGCGGGTAGGTGGGACGGGCGGCGGCGATGATCTCGGCGTCCGTCTTGGGGGCGGCGGCGGAGAGGGCGCCGGCGGTCAAAAGGAGGCTCGCGAGGAGGGCGGGGATGGATTTTGTGGTCATAGTCGTTCATCCCTACACCCCGGATCCGCCATTCCCCCGCGAAATCTCGCCCGGGTCCCCCGGCAAGATGGCAAGGGGGATTTGCCGGCCGGCGGGGTAAGGTGGTTCGAGCCTATGAGTTTCTCCCCCGATCCCCTGCCGCCCCTGTTGGCCTCCTGGCGCGTCGAGCCTTCCGCAAACCCCGGGTTCCGCCGGGCGGTGCGGGAGCGGCTGGGCGCGGGTGTCGCCGGCGCGACTTGGGCCGCGTTCGCCCGCCGGCGGGCGCCCTTGGTGGCGGGCGCCTTCGCGGTGGCCCTGATCGGCGGGGCGGTGGGCGGGCACGACCGTGCCCGCGCACGGGTGGACGAGGACCGCGCGCGCCTGGCCTCGGCCTATGTGGCGGGTCTGGACGCGCGTCTGATGGTCCCCGCCCGCTGATCATACCGGCTGCCCGTGACGCGGAACCTGCTCCTCACGCTCCTGCTGGCGGCCGCCGTCGCCGCGGCCGCCTTTGGCGTCGCCTTTGTCGCGAGCGGGGACCGGGCCCTGCGCGTGGCGGCGCGGCAGGGCGACGCCCTCGAATGGCTGCGGGTGGAATTCTCCCTCGATACGGAACGTTTCGCCGCGGTGCGGCGCCTGCACGACGAGTTCAGCATTGAATGCAGCGCGCACTGCGCAGCCATCGTTGCGGCCCGGGAGCGGTCCGCGCCGGCGGCGGAGATCGCGGCGCTGGAGGAGCACTGCGTGGGGGCGATGACGGCCCATTTCCGACAGGTGGCGGCGCGGATGGAACCGGCGCAGGGGGAGCGTTATCTCGCCCTCGTGCTGCCCCGCATCCGCGGACATAGCCACCAGGGGGCGCCGAGCGTGCGGCTGGTGCCGTGAGTTCGGCAGACCCGACGGCCGGTGCGGAGCCGGGCTCCGCCGCTGGCGAGGAGGCGGCCGCCCGCGACCGGGAGTTGATGGCCCGCGTGCAGGCGGGGGACGAGGCCGCGCTGGGGCGGCTGATGGAGCGCTGGGAGCGCCCGGTGAAGGTCGTCATCGCGCGGCTGGTGGGCAACGCCGCGGAGGCCGAGGAGCTGGCGCAGGAGGCCTTCGTGCGCCTGTGGCAGGGGCGGGACCGCTTCCGGCCCGGCGCGGAATTCCGGCCGTGGATGCTGTCCCTCGCGTTGAACCTCGCGCGCAACCGCCTGCGCTGGTGGCGCCGCCGGCCGCTGGTGGCCCTCGAGGAGTGGACGCCCCTGCCGCCGGCCGACACCGCGGATGGCGCGGGCGCGTTGGAGGCGCGGGAACGGGCGGAGGCCGTCCGTGCCGCCGTCGCGGCCCTGCCGCTCGAGCAGCGGGAGGCGCTGGTCCTCTTTGAATACGAGGGGTTGGCCCAGACGGAGATCGCGGTGATCGCGGGCACCACGCCCAAGGCGGTGGAGCGCCGGCTCGAGCGGGCGCGCGCGGCGCTGCGGCTCAGCCTCGCGCGCTGGCTGCGGCGCGGCTGAGGCCCGGCCGGACTCAGGCCAGCGTGCGCAGTTGCACGCTGTCGACGCGGCGGTCCTCGGCCACGATGTCCGTGGCGATCACCAGCTTGTCCCCGGACGCGGCGCGGCCGCTGCGGCGGAGGAAGGCGAGGGCGCGGGTCACGGTGTCGTTGGGATCCACGCTGAGTTCCAGCAGGTGCGGCTCGACCCCGCGGAGCAGCCGGAGCTGCCGGAGCAGGCCGATCGCCGGCGTGAAGGCTAGAATCGGGGCGGCGCCGGGACGCAGCGCGGCGAGGCCCTGGGCCATGAACCCGTGGCGGGTGAAGGTCACGAGGCGCGCGCCGGGAATCTGGCGGGCGAGGGTGACCGCGGCGTGGAGGACCTTCATCCGTTCGCCGGTGAACGCGGCGCCGGCGCCCTCCTCCCCGGCCGTCTCCCGCTCGATCCGCCGCGCGATCCCGTCGAGCATCCGCACGCACTCGACCGGGTACCGGCCGACCGTCGTCTCGCCGGAGAGCATCACGGCGTCCGCCTGCTCGAAGACCGCGTGGGCGACGTCGGTGATCTCCGCGCGGGTGGGCACCGGCTGGGTGATCATCGACTCGAGCATATGCGTCGCGACGATCACGGGCCGGCCGCGGGCGAGGCACGCGCGGATCGCGCGCCGCTGGATGACGGGGAGTTCTTCGAAGGGGCACTCGATGCCGAGGTCGCCGCGCGCGACCATCAGGCCGTCGGACGCCTCGATGATGGCCTCGAGGTTGGTGATCGCCGACTGGTCCTCGATCTTCGCGATGATCCGGGCCCGGGAGCGCCGCTCCTCGAGGAAGCGCCGCAGCGCCTCGAGGTCCTCCGCCGCGCGCACGAAGGACAGGGCGAGGAAGTCGATCCCCGCCTCGATGCCCACCAGGGTGTCGGCCCGGTCCTTCTCGGTGAACGAGGGCAGCGAGACGCGGACGCCCGGCAGGTTGATGTGGCGGCGGGAGCCCAGCTCACCCGCGACGAGCGTGCGGCAGGTCAGCCGCGCCGCGTCCTTCGCCTCGACGTGGAAGCGGAGCAGGCCGTTGTCCACCAGCACCGCGGCGCCGACGGGCACGTCGTGGACGAGGCCCGGGTAGTTGACGGGCACGGCGGGCACGCCCGGGCGGGCTGGGGCGGCGGGATCGACCACCAGGTCGAGCGGGTCGCCCTCGCGCAGGGCCAGCGGGGCGGGGAGGGTGCCGGTGCGGATCTCCGGGCCCTTGATGTCCATCATCACGGCGACCTCGCGGCCCTGGCGGGCGCTCACCTCGCGGATCCGGCGGATGACGGCGCGCGTCCAGTCGTGGGTGGCGTGAGCCATATTGAGCCGCAGGACGTCGACCCCGGCGTCGAGCAGGCGGCCGAGCATCGCCTCGCCCTCGGTGGCGGGACCGAGCGTAGCGATGATCTTGGTGTGGCGGAAAGGCGCGGTCATCGGGGCGCGATCGTGGGCCGCGGGGGATGCGGGGCAAGCCCGGGACCGGCGGCGTGGCTCAGCCGACCTCGCACCACGGGGTGGATACGCCGGGTGGGACGACCGCGAAGGCGCAGGCGGGCAGGGTGGCGCGGACGCCGGCGAGGGCGGCCTCGACCGCGGCGGGCGTGTTGCAGTCCCGCGAGAGGTGGGTGAGGAACACGTGACGCCAGCGGGGGCTGGCGACCTCGGCGAGCAGCTCGCGCACCGCCTCGTTGGAAAGGTGGCCGTGGCGGCCGGCGATGCGCTGCTTGAGCGCCCAAGGGCGACGGGAGTCCGCCTGCAGCAGCTGCGGGCAGTGGTTGGACTCGACGACGACGGCGTCGCAGTCGCGGAGGCACTGGCGGAGGTTAAGGGGCGCGTGCCCGAGGTCGGTGAGCCACGCGAGGGTCCGCGGCGGGGCGGCTGGGTCGTCCGCGCGCCCGTGAGTGAAGCGGAAGGCCACCGGGTCCTGCGCGTCGTGGGGCACGGCGAAGGTCTCGACCTCGAGGTCGCGGAAGCGGAAGCGGCTGCCGGTCTCGAAGAGTTGCCAGCCCACGTTCCACGTGAGGCCCGCCTGGACGGCGCGGCTGGTGGCGTGGTTGGCGAACACGCGCAGGTGCGGGTGGCGCCGCAGCCCGTCGAGTCCCCCGGCGTGGTCCCCGTGCTCGTGGGTGAGAAACACGGCGTCGACGCGCTCCAGGGACTCCCCCTGCGCGGCGAGGAGCTGCGCGAGGCGTCGCGCGGAAAACCCGGCGTCGATCAGCACGCGCGCCTCCGCCGTCACGAGCAGGGCGGCGTTGCCCGCGCTGCCGCTGCCGAGGATGGTGAAACGCATCGCCACGGGCGGCGATCAAGGCGCGTGCCGCGCCGGCGCCAAACCAAAAGCGCACCCGGATTGCGGGGTGGCCGCGGAATTCCGGCTCGCCCTCCGCCGACGCCGGGTTTGGCTCACGGGCTCCTGATGCGCCCCCTCGCCCCGCTCCTGCTCCTGTTGGCCGCGCTCCCCGCCGGCTTCGCCGCCCCCGCCCCCGCGCGCCCGAACATCGTCTTCATCCTGGCCGACGACCTCGGCTACACCGACCTCGGGGTACAGGGCAGCCGGTACTACGAGACGCCCCACCTCGACCGCCTCGCGGCGCAGGGGACGCGGCTGATGAACCACCACCATCATCAGAACTGCGCGCCCACCCGCGCCGCGCTGATGACCGGCCAGTACGCGCCCCGCACCGGCGTCTACACCGTCGGCGGGATCGACCGCTTCGACTGGTCCTCCCGCCCGCTGCGTCCGGTCGACAACGTCACCAACCTCCCGCTTGACCGCGTCCTGCTGCCCCAGGTGCTGAAGGGCGCGGGTTACGCCACGGCGATGTTCGGTAAGTGGCACCTCGGCCAGCGCGGGGAGTACCTGCCGGGCAGCCGTGGCTTCGACGAGGCCATCGTCTCGAACGGCCGCCACTTCGACTTCGAGACCGAGCCCGCGACGCCCTACCCGAAGGGCCAGTACCTCGCGGATTTCCTCACGGATCGCGCGGTGGACTTCATTCGCCGCCACCGCGACCGACCCTTTTTCCTGTACCTGCCGCACTTCGGCGTGCACGCCCCTTACGAAGCGAAGCCGGAACTTGTCGCCCGCTTCCGCGCCAAGCCGGCCGCGGGCGGCCACGGCAACCCGGTCTACGCGGCGATGATCGCCAGTGTCGACGAGAGCGTCGGGCGCGTGATGGCCCTGCTGGATGAACTGCGGCTCGCGGACAACACTCTGCTGATCTTCGCCAGCGACAATGGCGGCGTGGGCGGCTATGCCCGCGAGAAGGTCCGCAACGAGCGGGGGGATGTCACCGACAACGCCCCGCTGCGCAGCGGCAAGGGGAGCCTGTACGAGGGCGGCACGCGGGTGCCGTTCCTCGCCCGGTGGCCGGGCCGCATCCCCGCGGGGCAGACGCGCGACGTGGCGACGATCCACGTCGACCTGCTCCCGACCCTCGCCGCGGCCGCCGGGGCGCCTTTACCCGCCGGGCAGGTGCTCGACGGCGAGAACCTGCTGCCGCTGCTCCGGGATCCGGGCGCGCGGCTCGCGCGGACGGCCATCTTCCAGCACTTCCCGGGCTACCTCGGGGCCGGTGCCGGGAGCTGGCGCACCACGCCGGTCAGCCTGATCCACGAAGGAGACTGGAAACTGATGGAGTTCCTCGAGGACGGGCGGCTCGAGCTGTACAACCTGCGGGAGGACGTCGGCGAGCGGGTGAACCTGGCGTCCGCGCAGCCCGAGCGGGCCCGCGCCCTGCACGCCCGGCTTGTGGCGTGGCGCCGTGAGCTGAACGCCCCGATGCCCACGCCCAACGCCGGCGCCAGCGCCCCGGCGGAGAAGGCCGCGAAGGCGGGCAAGGCGGGCAAGCGCAAGGCCAAGGCCGATGGCAACTGACGTCCCGCTCCCCCGCCGCGCCTTCCTGACGGCGGCCGCGGCGGCCTGGATCGCCCGCGTCCACGGCGCCGCGCCGCCCGCCGCCGGCGGAGCGCCCTCCATCCTCGTGTCCGGGGGCGCGATGATGCGCGGTGACCGGTTTGCGCCCGCGGTCGGGACGGTGATGCGCGCCCACTTCGGTTCCGGCCGGCGCCTGGCGCTGGTCCTGCACGCGACGCATCCGTCCGGGCGGGACGCGATGGAGGCGCGGTTGCGCGCGGCGTTCCGCGAGACCGGCGCGGGACCCGTGGAATCCCTCCACCGGCGCGACGCGCCCGGCGCCCTGGCACTGCTGCGGGAGGCGGACGGCGTCTTCCTCGGGGGCGGGGAGACCTTCGTCCTGCTGGGAGAATTGCAGCGGACGGGACAGCTGGAGCTGATCCGGGAGCGGGCGCTCGCCGGCGTGCCGTGCGGAGGTTCGAGCGCGGGTGCCAACGTCATCGGGCTCCGCATCGGCACCACCAACGATTTTCCGGTGGCGGACGTGGCCTCGCGCGAGGCCCTCGGGCTGCTGCCGGTGACGATCAACCCGCATCATCCGCCGCCCAGCAAGGAGACGGACTTCCGGGTCCGGGCGGGAAAGATCCGCGGTTACCTGCGCTTCAATCCCGGGGAACGCGTGCTCGCGTTGGCCGACGCCTCCGTGGTGCGGCTCCACGCCGGGACGGCGCGGCTGGCCGCAGGGCAGGGCTGGCTTTACGAGGCGGGTCGCGACCGGGAACTGGTGGCCGGTGAACCGGTGCCGGAGCTGGCCGGCGCGTCCGGCGCGGGGGCGCGCTGAGGTCCGGCCGCTCGGCTCAGTTCGGCTGGCCCCAGACGCGGGGCGCGCGGAAGCCCTCGGGAGCCGCTTCCGCCTTGGGGGGCAGGGCCTCGCGCGCGAAAGCCTCGAGCCGGGCGGCGAGCCGCTGGACGATCTCCGGGTGGCGCGCGGCGAGGTTCTCCCGTTCGCCCGGATCCGCCGCGAGGTTGAAGAGTTCCATCGTCTCCGCGGCCGGGGCCGCCTTCTTGCCGCCCTTCTTCTTGCCGGTCGTGGCCGGGCTGTCGGGCAGGTCGTTGGCGCCGATCGCGCCGTTGCGGACAAGCTTCCAGTCGCCCATCCGCACCGCGCCGCCGCGGGGGTAGGCGTTCAGCAAGATGGCCTCGTGGGGCGAGGGCGCGCCCGCGGTGATCGTCGCCCAGGCGTCGCGCCCGTCGAGCGGCCGGGCCGGCGCGGCGGTGATGCCGGCGAGCCGCCGCAGGGTCGGGTACCAGTCGACGATGTGCAGGGGGGCCTGGACGACGGTGCCGGCGGGGATGACGCCCGGCCAGGTGGCGAAGGCGGGCACGCGGACCCCGCCCTCGTACACGGTGCCCTTCTGGGCGCGCAGCGGTCCGTTGGTGGCGCCGAGGGTGATCGGGCCGCCATTGTCGCTGGAGAACGCGATCAACGTGCGCCCGGTCAGACCGCGGCGCTCGAGGGCGGCCACGACGCGGCCGACCTGGTCGTCGAGGCACGTGACCATCGCCGAATAGGTGCGGCGTTTCGGGTCGGCCACGTGCGCGTAGCGGCGCAGGTACTCCTCCGGGGCCTGGAGCGGCGTGTGCGGGGCGTTGAAGGGCACGTAGAGGAAGAACGGGCGCGCCGGATCGGCGTTCTCCACCACCCGCACCGCCTCGTCGCCGACCAGCACCGTGGTGTAGCCGGCGTCGCGGCTCTCGCGGTCGTCGCGGTGCCAGTCGTGCCCGCCGTCCCGCTGGTGGGTGAAGTAATCGAGGGCGCCGTTGTAGTGGCCGTACTGGGACTGGAAGCCGCGCCGGGTGGGCAGGTACTCGGGCCGGAAGTGCCCGAGGTGCCATTTGCCGGCGATGGCGGTGGCGTAGCCGGCCCCGCCGAGCGCTTGGGCGAGGGTGGTCTCCTCCAGCGGCAGCCCGTATTGCGCCCACGGGCGGACCACGCCGATCTGCAGGCCGTGGCGAATCGGGTAACGGCCGGTGAGGAAGGCGGCGCGGGTGGGCGAGCAGACGGGCAGGACGTAGAACTGCTCCAGCTTGGCGCCCGCGGCGGCGAGGCGGTCGAGGTGCGGCGTGGCGATGTCCCCGCCGTGCCAGCCGACGTCGGTCCAGCCGAGGTCGTCGGCGAGGAAATAGATCACGTTCGGGCGCGGGGCGGGCGCGGCCGCGGCGAGGAGCGGGGCGAGGACGGCGAGCGCGAGGACGAGGGGGATCAGCGGGCGGGGCGGTTTCATCGGCGGGGTGGGGTCAG
>Ga0194133_10001811_pt1 | contig 35392 bp, 39 predicted proteins | sample TA2KigOf40mmetaG_FD_155448 | JGI IMG/M metagenome (GOLD analysis project Ga0194133, IMG submission 155448) | Freshwater microbial communities from Lake Tanganyika, Tanzania - TA2015055 Kigoma Offshore 40m | ecosystem: Environmental > Aquatic > Freshwater > Lake | place: Tanzania: Lake...
AATCCATCTTCAATACAGATACATCGAGACATCATTATGCTGCTAAATACACAAATACATGGGAGAAAGATAAAAATGGTATATATTTGAATGAAAAAGTTATTAAACCATTTTGTGAGATTATTAGGATTTTAATGTTAAATTATAAAAGATACAAAAATGATAGAGCTAAAGAGTACAAAAAAAAGTTATTAAACAAAGATCCAATTACAGACAATGATAATGATATTTTTATGAACAAAGAAGAGACAGAAACAGAGTTTGCATATAAAGATGATACATCCGACGAGGAAAGAGGTGGAATTGATGAATTAGATGAATTAATTGAGATAAATAAACTTGGAAGATATATTGAAACAGGACAATTATATGATGAAATCATTGCGAAGTTATCTATAATTCTAAATTATAATGTTCGGATTAAAACAAATCAATAAAAATAATTATATTATGATTATCTAAACCAAATACACCTGAATTATCAAATTTAATTCTATCTATATTTTTTACTATATGGAAGTTTTGTGAGGCACTATTTGTATCATATGGTAGACTTGGCAAAATTATTATTTGATTTTTATTTGTATCATAAATACTTCTTGCTCTAATTCCTGTTACGTTTACATCAGTCGTACTATTTGAATGTATTCCATCATGGTATAGAGTAAATGTTGCTCCATCATAATTTGATGTAATTATAATTGGTTTTGCTAATTTTGGATTATATGATGTTAAATATAACATATTTATACCATTTTCTTTACCACTTTCAACCTTAATTTTATATAAACCATTTTCTGATTCTTTTGAATCACCTAATCTTAATGATTCACCAATTCTCCATATACTACTTTTAGTTGATTTCTTTTTTATTTCTTCCTCAACTATATTATTTGATATTATATTTATGTTTGTACCAACAATACGAGTAGATTCTTGAATATTGTTATATATCAAAATACTAACAATTAACAATATAATGAAAATAATAATACTTCTTGTTTCCATATATAATAATATAAAACATAAAATAAACAAAAACAAACAATCAAAACAAATAAACAAACAAATAAACAAACAAAACAAATAAACAAAAACAAACAATCAAAACAAATAAACAAACAAATAAACAAACAAAACATTTAACGTTGACACATAAGAGTCTTCGCCTTCATTGCAACTCGATGCAGACGCCACGAGGGGAGTTCACTCAGCTTGCGTCCGCGTCGGATCCACTTTTCCCTGCATTCCTTCATGACATGAAAGCGCAACGGTTGATGTACCGACATGTATGGTACAATGTTGTCATACCACGACAAATATTCGGCATCCAAGAGTTGCTCTTCAGTTGGTTGCGGAGAAGGCGGAATCACAGAAGGCGGAATCACAGAAGGTTGAACAATAGGTGTAGGTGGAGAAGGCGGAGAAGGCGGAGAAGGCGGAATCACAGAAGGTTGAACAATAGATGTAGGTTGAGAAGGCGGAGAAGGCGGAGAAGGCGGAATCACATCAGGTTGAACAATAGGTGTAGGTGGAGTGAACACAAACACATTCGGACCTTGCTGAACCAGCTCAATTGCCTCGTGTACTGTTGTATTCATCATCTGATGAAAAGCAGTAGTTCCTGTACCGGTACTATGCATTGTGTAATTCAACACGACACGCACGCCATTGTAGAAAAGATGCGCATCGCACCACTTCCCTCCAGCACGGCAAAGTCTGCCACCAAGACCTGCACGAAAAGGTGTAATCCGCACACGATCTTTATGATCGGTAGCAGTAACCTTAACGATAAGGCCCTTATTGCGATTGATATTGAAATCAATAGTATTTTGCATTTTATTTAAAGTAATCTAAAATAAAAAAATAAAGGAATTACAGGTAATTATAAATTTCAATTTTTATTTAGAAAAATTATAATCAGACAATGTAAGTTTACTATATTTACTTTTAAGATCTATACACGTCCATGTAGGTGTTAACTCATCTGGATTCATTATAGGATTGAAAGTAAAAATAGTCTGAGTTATATTGGCTATACCAAGATTATATTTATCTTCACAAATAATTTCGATTGGTTTTAAATTATCATTATTATCATTATCATTATTATTATCATTATCATATTTGATATCAATAATTTCTATAAAACCACCACCTTGTGAATTTGAATCTAAAAGTTTATATGAAACACTATTACCGATTTTTAAAACTTTTGATGCATTTTTTTCATATTTAAGCATTTTTTTATTTATATTTTTAAGAGTAATAGGATCAATTTCTGTAAATGGTTTATTCTCAAGATATATCGAATCAAGTTTTGATGTTAATTCTAATTCATGATAATCACCATTAAGTAGCTTGGCAGATTCAAATGTAACTAATGGTGAACCACCATAATAAGAAATAATAAAATCAATAGACTTGGAGAAATCACGATTACCAGCTTTCTTTTTTAACATTTGATAATGTGCTTCAGAATCTAATTCAATCTCAGCGATATCGCCAGCATAGATTGCATCCATTGAAAAAAATGTTAATGGATTCTCAATATATTTAGTGATATTCTTTGTAATTCCACCAGAACCATTTCCCGGACCCATTGATGATAGACCTACAAAACCTTCATTACAATAAATATATGAATTTAAAGCACGATAACCATTAACTTCATATACAATATCACCATATGAGATTCCTGGATAATACTTTACATTCTTTTTTACAAGTTCAAATAATTGACAGTAATCTCCATTTTCTCGTTTATAATTAAATTCTTTTTTATCATTATGATCCTGAATATCCATTTTATTATTAAGTTTTTAGATTTTTGTATTTTTTGTTTTTAATTATCAATTTTTTAATTATTAATTTTTAATTAAATCAAAAAGCAAAATAAATACAGGGGCTAAAGCAGCATACCAACACCATATGGCACCAACAGCTTTAGTTTCACCATATATATATTTAGAGATTAAGAATGAACCTAAAAATATAATAGCAAAGAATATATTATATGGATATGTAAACCCAAGATAATTTAATAATACAAGAACTAATACAAAGATGATATAAAATAATGATCCATTATGTTTATAATTCCATCTCCAATATAAATGATTTGAATTATCGAGTGTTGTACATTCCATTGGATACACCTTTAAGCTATATAATAATAAATTAATAATATATACACTAATAAGCATATTAATAAATTTTTTATTTTTTTCATAAATTGTTGGATTCAAATATTTTATTAGTAAATATAGAACAATGGGTTGAGCATTGTTTAAAATAGAACCAACTGTCATCTTGTCCCACCACTCCTCGTCGCTAGTGCGGATGAAATTGAATTGGAATTTTCAATTTTTTTTTAAAAATCAACTTTATATATATGTATATTGAAACATTAATTGATAATATTGATGAAATATGTAAGAATCATTATACGACTTTTGAAATATATATCAAGATAAAAAAGTTATTAGATGAAATTGTATATGATGAATTTATAAAAGAACTTCAATTTTATATTTTTGAGGATGTAATTGAGATAAAAAATTCAGAAAATTTTTATACAAAATATATATTAAAGTCTACATGATCATCCAGATAGAGGATGTATATTAAAAATTTTATCTGGTTGTTTAATTGAAGAATGTTATGATAATAATGAAAAATATTTTAGTTTTAAAAATATTACTTTTTTATCAAAAGATAAGATATCATATAAGATTGGCAAAAAAATTTTACATAAAATTATAGCATCACTTGGTACAGAATCTCTACATATTTATATACCTGGTAAATATATACCTAAAAATTATTAACCATATATAACAATTTTATTATTTTTTTATTTTGTTTATTTATATATGAATATTTATTTAAAAATCATATTAGGTTTTATATTGTTATTATGTATTTATTGGTTATATAAGAGATATAATAAATATAACAAATATAATGAGAATAAAGAAATAAAACAATTAAAAACATTAATTGAATCAATAAAAAATCATATAACCATAACATTATATAACATGAATAAATTTATTGATGTATCATTAAATAATAAAAAAATTCTATTAAAATATGCGCAAAAATATAAACATGAAGATATAATAAAATTATTATCTTAATAATATATGAATAAGAACAACAAAAAGAAATGGAAAAGGTATTGAAAAAAGGTAATACTGTGTCTATACCTTTTGCAAATGAATAATAAAAATAAAAAATAATAAAAGTATATGATGTATATATAAAAATAATTTATTTATAAAGAAATATGTCAGATTTACTTGATAAAATTGATTTGATACAAGGTGATAAAAACAATTTAAATGAACCTAATAAGTCATTATGCATATTATGAGATGCAACTAGTATCATAAAAAAATTGGGATTTCATTTTTTGACCCTCTAGATACTATCCAATCAAAACTTGAATATCTTAAAGAAGATGAAATAGAATATTTATCTGAAAAGATTTTATCACAATTATTAGAACTAAGAGGAGATAAAACATTTTACTTGTCTTATACTAAACAAATTAATTCAATCCAACTTTATGACTTTTTATCATGCTGGATGGAATTAATATTTATTTGTATTTTTTATTTACTTTAATTTATTTACTTTTATGATTTCGCTTCTTGTGTCGTTGATGACGTTTCTTATTATGTATCTGTTGCATTTTACACAGTTCTGTATAGATACGTTGAACCTCTTCAAATACTTCATCATCTGTATCAAACAATCGTACATCACCATAACCAATTGAATGGATATAACGTAATGAATTTGTATCCAACAATGCAAGTTCATACCCACCATATCTAGAATTCATAATAGAAATCGTTGTTACACGACATTTCCGTGGAAAATTTACAAGAACATTTCCACTAAGTTTATTGAATTCACAATGATAATAAGTGGATAATTTTAATTCCAATTTATTTTTTAGTATAACTGAACTTGACGTGGGCTGTGATACAATATCACAAAAAATCTTCATATACTCGTCATCAGTTCGAGCTGAATATAGCTGCATCAGTTGTTGAGGAGTAGCCGATTCAAGAATTTGTTGAACATAAGAATTCATTTTTTAGATTGATTATTATAAATAAATTATTACAATTTCAGATATTAGTTAATTTCAATTTTTTTTTATTTTTATCCTTTCTTACTTATTCTTTTACAATCTTTGGCTTTAAACCAAGATGTTCAAGTACAGTCGAAATATTTTCGGATGCCATAATTTCATTATGTACATGTTTGGAAATTGAAATAGAAATCGAATTACGACGACTCTCGCCAGATGCAAAGATTCTGGAAACCACACTGGGATCTGGAATATCAATTGATTGAGACTTTTCTTCTTTCATTGCTGGAATAAGTTTTGCACGACAAGATGGACATCCGACAAATTCACTAAAATCTGAAGCTTGGATATTAACCATACCAGAAAGAGCCATTACTGAAAGTGGATGTCCGCACTTCATACGAATACATACATATGGAGCATGACAACCAGTAATAGGACAAATGTTTTCTTTTTCAATGTAAAAATCTCCAATCTGTGTATCACTGTGGATTGAATTATAACCAACAGAAAGAATCTTTGTTCGAAACCCCATAAAGTTAACAATTTGATTGTAAATTTTAGCTTTCTCACTAAATGTCATAGACTTTGTTTCAAGATCTTCAATCATCTGTTTCATATTAATCTGCATAACACCTTGGCGCGATGAGATAGAATGAATCACAGAAAGAAAATCAGATTTTGTTTGAATCCCATCACGTGTGAGTGATAAAGTATTAACATTAATATCTTTTGTGATATCATATTCTTTTGAATCAATTGGGTATGCAAGTAAATCCAAAATTACATAAGTATTTGTGGATGGATCCTTGAGAATAATATTAAAATGTGGTACATTATTCATCTTGTCTTTCACCGATGCTGCAAGTTTATTCATTGTTACACGTTCCCGCATCATTGCACGGGATGGCCAATTAACATCGTCAATTGAGATCGGGTGTGTAGTATGAGCATTATAACGAAGAATATAATCATCAATACGTCGACGATAGAAATCAAAACGTTTTTTATTAAATTTATCTTTATCTGACATTTGAATTGTTGAATCCTGAACAGAAACAACATAAAATGTACCGAAACTAATTCCAGCTGTTGCATCAAGCGTGGATGCTACTTCAAATGTATCAATAATATTTTCAAAATGTTCCTTATTTTGTTCATATAATTCCTTTGAATCAAATACAGACATATCTACATCATGATTCTCAGAATCTCCATATCCTGTGGGGTCATATGTAGATAGAAACATTTTTTCAAACATTTGACGTACAAATGAACCATAAATCTTACAATAACTATTTGGAACATTTGTCTCAATAAACTTAATCAAACTAATAAGAGAATTAAATTTCATCTGAAGATGATCTGTTGATTTCTTGAATGATTGAAACCGATTAAGAAATTCAATCATTTCCTTCTTTGTTTGTTCAGACTTGGTAAAATCTGACTTGATAGAAGATACGATAGAATCGACAATTGTAGACATTTTAACTTGTTATTATGATTTATTACAATAGATTTTTAACCTTTTTTAAATTCAATTTTTTGAAAAATTGAACATTAATTAATATAAATAAATAAAATATATGTTGGGGTGTATATATAATTATGGATAGATTCTATAATTTTTGTCAAGAAATCAAGAATAATTTTGAAAACAAGGATAAACTATATTTGGAACTTAATGAACGTGAAAAAGAAATATATGATAGGAATTATGAAATTGGTAAAAGTATCATAATTCATAATAAAAATTTTAAAAAAAGATTTAAACAAATTTTTATGAATTTCTTTCCAGAAATACGTAAAAAAGAAGAAGATATTATGTTTATGGTACGTGAAATAATTAATACAAATACAAATTCAAAATATATCAATAAATTTATTCAACAAATAGTTCCAGATAATATTTTGATTGAGTTTAGATTGATTATTATCGGATGTCCTGAATCAACGGACTATGATGTCATTATAATAGTTGACGATACAATTGATGTTGAAATTATAATTACAGAAAATGATATTAGAACTAAAATGGTAGAAGTATCAAAAGTTCCGATTGATTATAATAAAAAGATAGATGCAAATATTATTCATATTAAAAATAAACGAGTAACAAAATCTCTAAAAGGGTCTATTAAAACAATTCAAGGGATAATTTATTATACACAAGAATTGCATAATAAACCAGAATATTTGATTGATGTTGATAAACCAGATACATTTAAAATTGAAGATAGAATTATTCCACCAATTACATTTATTCTTTATAATTTGAATATATTTTGTGGCAAAGATTTTGGTGAATCTATTCGAGATGGAAAGATCAAAGCAATAAATTCAAATGAGAAAACAAAGATAGATTTTCTTATTGACAATAAAATATTTGAAAAGATTTTTGAAATAATGGATGAACAAATAACGAATATAAGATACAAAGATTATATTAAAGCGTTGTTTGTAAAACTTTCAACGATTATTCTAATTAATAATAAATTGTCAGAGAATACAGAATATTATACAAAACGTGGTATAGCGAATCTTCTAGATAAAATTTATCCTCAAACTAAAGATGTTTCACTTTATTTTCTATTTAGAGGTAAAGAGGGACAATATCAAAAGGCTTTTTTCAGAATAATTTGTGATGAATATATTAAATTTGCAAAAGAATATAAAGATTATTATGATTTTGATTGGCATACATTGGACGTTGATTTCACAAAATCTCTTCAAAATGTACCACCAAATGTTATTCTTAATTTCTGGTCTAATTTCTATGATGATATAACATATAGTGATGAGATAATAATAAAATCTACAAATATAGATGATTATGATTTTAATCTAATACCAGAATTTAAAAATAATGTAAAATTTATTGATCAACGTTCAAATGAATGGTTTGAACTTAGAAAAATATATCCACCAAATAAAAAATATATAAAAAATGACAGTCAAAGTAAAATAGACATAAAAAATTATATTTCTGGTTCAATTGGAGAACAATATATAATGTTTAATGTTGATTGGAATAAAATATTTCCAAATTATCATTTTATTTCTGTTGGTATGCTTATACATCCAGACAATAAATATAGTATTTCACCCGACGGTTTCTTGATTAATTTTGATACAAAAGATATTATACCTATTGAAATAAAAACTATAAAGAGTAATCGCAATATCTTTTCTCAAACAATGATGAGAGAAATAAAAATGTCAATTATACAATTGAAAACTGTAAATGAGATAATTAAATGTAAAAAAGGTTTGATTGTGTTTATGTTTATACAACAAAATAAACAAATAATAACAGAATATGCAATGATTGATTTATAATTTAATTTAATTTGTATACTTGTCATATCCAGTCGCGTGTCTTAAAGTATATATATTTCTTTCTTTCCAATCTGTTCCTACTGCCTTCTCACTCATCACGTAAATATCACCACCATTTAATTCTATCTTAATTCGATCTCCAACTTTTTCATTTTGATAGAACCATTGGAAATATAATGGTATAGATTCTCCTAGACGTATTGCAACAACTTTTCTTCTTTCTGTATCACCATGATATCCAATACCTGTCTTTGTTATATCATAATAATAATTTAGACATTGACTTTTTTATGTTATTTAAAACTGGCATAGAATCATAAGAAATAATTCTACCTTTACCATTTTCATATTCTGGTTCTTGTGATTTATCATCAAAACATAAATTATATCGAGCATTTTTATTTACTACACGTCCATACATAAAAGCCTTTTTATCATAATCGAGCGATTGTTGTTCTTCAATTAATTTGTCATATGAATTCCATACTTTTTGGATAGCATTTCTAATCACTAAAACATATGCTTCATTTACATCTACATTTTTATCTTTATTATTATCAGGATTATTATTTAATGTAAATAATTCAACATCACATCCAAGTTTTTGAAATCTTTTTTTTATATTATGAAGATTCTTTAAATTATATCCTTTACCTTTTTCTACCTTATTGCCAATCATCTGCATACTTTTATGATTTTCACCACAATCACCAAAAGTTAAAGTTATTGTAAATTGCATTTTGAATAAGATTGAATAAGATTAAATAAGATTATATAAATAAATAAAAATAAGTTTAAAAATCATTTTTATTATGTAGCATCCTGCGAACATAACTATTTATTGTGTAGCACATTGTGCACCACGTGGTCCCTCATTGTTGTCATTATCATCATCAATATTATCATCATAATAATTATTAACATGGCGTGGTTCATATTTTTCTTTATTTGTCTTTTTCGATCCTTCTTTTTTTGAAATCCAATCTTTATATTCTTCGATATTAAGTTTTGTTTGAGGATATTTATATGCAAATTTAATAATTAAATTACCTTTACCAGCTAGACCCAAACTCTTAATAACTTTTACATCTTTGTCTTTGATTAAATCAAAATCAAATGAGAATTTCTTTCCAGATGGATGGTCAAAATACATTCGATAACCAGTGATTGCATCTAAAATATGAATATCATATTCCATAATTAAATCATACTTTTGTAAATCCATCTTGTATGTCTGTAGATCTTCACGATTTAATGTAAACATAATTTGAACATCATTATTTGTATTCATATCTTGATTATATGAACCAACTTTTTTAAGTCTAATTGGTTTATAAGGATCATGATTTACATCAATCTTAATTAAATGTTTTGCTTTTTGTTTAATACTTCCTACACCATCACAATTGTCACATTTATTTTCTTTATCTGACATAAACCCTGTCATAGAACAAGTACCACAAGGCACTTGAGCCTGTTGAAACATTCCAGGACCAATTTGTTTCGATTGCATCTTCATTTTCATTCCCTTACAATCTGTACATTTTGTTCTCTTTTTATTCTTTGCACCAGTACCTTCACAAGAATCACATTTCTTTGATGTTTCAAATTCTACATTTTTCTCACATCCAGTAAATAGTTCTTTAAGTTTTAATGGAATCTGAATCTCCTGGACCACATTTTGTTTTTGATTAGCCATCCCAGGAAACCCACCAAATCCAGGAAAACCACTAAAACCAGGAAAGTTAGAAAACCCGCCAAAACCAGGAATCCCTCCAAAACCAGAAAACAAATCTTCCGGATTAAAACCTTCACCTCCCATTCCTTCTTCAAATTTATCACCAAATTGATCATACATTTTACGTTTTTCTTCATCAATTAAAACACTATATGCCTTTCCAATTTCTGTAAATTTCTTTTCAGCTTCCTCCTTATTATTTTGATTCTTATCAGGATGCCATTTTCCAGCTAATTTTTTATAGGCTTTAGAAATTTGTTCTTTTGTTGCATCCTTAGATACTCCAAGTAAATCATAATAATTTTGGGTCATATTTTATATATAAATTATTATATGTCTATTGTTTAAAAGTAATTTTTTAATCAATTTTTTACATAAATAAACATAAATAAATATAAATAAATTTAGTTATAATAGTCTTCATAATATTTATTAATTTCTGCAAGATAATAACAAGACAAAAATAGAAATGTCATAGCAAAAAGACTCGACTTTGCCATAATGAATATAAGAATTGACATAAGAATTGGAAGAATAAAAACATATGTTAAAAGAATTAAAAACGATACAACTAGAAAATATGTAAGTCTAGTTGGTTTGTAATATGGACATATTAGAACATATTCAGCACATGCATCAATAAATCGTAGCATTTTTATTTGATAAATAAATTTATACAATATATTCATTCAAATATTTATATTCAATTTTTATCTATTATATGCATCATCGCTATCAGCATCTGATTCACTATACTCTGTGATATGGTCTGAATAATAATATTCAATTGTCATTAAAAACCATTCATCAAATTCATATGAAAAATCTGGATAAAAATATTTATTAGCATAATATGATTTTGTAATTTCTTCCTCAATATATTTATAACATTTGGAACATAATTCAAAATTATTATTGTATTCTTCACCAGTGATAATATTAATTTCAAGACATGAACGACACTTAAAGTTCATTTTTATATTGATTGTTAATTTTTTATTATAAAAATACATATTTCAATCAATGTTTTTTTCAATTTTTAATAATATATGATCCCTGAAATTCTACGTGATAAAACAACTCTAATAAAAAATCATACTTTAAAAACTTATATTTTTTGTATTCTATTAAGAATATCAATCGGTTTAGCTGTTATATTAAATAAGATTCCTGTAACAATTCTTCAAATTTTATCTATCTTTGTAATTGTTACATTTTTATACAAATTTATAAAAATAGAAAAAATATGGAAAAATTATTTAAGAACTGTCTTAGTTTATTCTACAATACTATTTTTGATAACAAAGTTTAATACAAGATATATTGAACTTGCAGGATTATTAATAATTTTTGATGCTTTAATGGGTTTACAAACTTATCATACATTTAATCAAATTGGTTATTTGTTATAAAGTTAACTTAATTCATATAATTTTCAATTTGATATTCAATTCGAATAGATGGGTCAGCATTTGGGTGTTCATTTACAAATGTTGCAATATTTGGATTAGAATATTTAACACCTAGACCATATGATGAGATTACAATATATTTAGCTCTGGCGGTGACAAGATTTGATGCGGCTTGCATGATTGCAGATTTAATACGATTATCAATACCAAGAGCTTTAAATTCTGCTAAATTCTTTTCAGTCTCTACCACACCATAATATGTTAAATCATCAGCACAACCAATTTTATGATTAAAATATCTTCCTTCTTCTGGTTTTTCTACAGTCTTATGAATAGTTGGAATAAATTTGTAAAAATTATATTCCGGATTAAATGGTAATTTAGAAATTAAATGGAATGATGAAGAATCAGGTAAACCATTTAAGATATTTGATTTTGGAATTGTTGTTTTAAAATAATATTAAATTTTTAATAATATCATCTTATTTTTTAATCTTTTTTTCAATTTTTATCTTTTTACATCTCTATAATCATAAATTCACTATATCGTATAACAGTTTTAAATATACATCTATAACCTTTTGTAATTGGTTCAAATGTTACATCTATTTTATCGTAAATAATAATAGTATAAAATTCATGAGAAAATTGTGTTGTATCAATTTCATATTCTTTATTTTCAATTTTAAAAATTAATTTTCCCCCATAATATTCATTTACATATTTTTTAGGAGGAAATATTAACATTATAGCCTCATTGTCAGTATTATTATGATTATTATGTTCATTTTCATGTGTATTATATCTTTCATTAGATATAATTACTTCAATATTCAAATCTAAATTTAATAATTCATATTTTTCTAAAAAATTTATTTTTGGTAAAATAAAATTTAATGGAATAAAAACATCATTAAATCTACTTACAATAAGATTATCAAAATAGTCTTTATCGATAATTTTATTTCTTAATGTATAACCTATAGATAATTTTGATGGTTTTTTTGTTAAAATATTATTGTATTGATTGTTTTGATGATTAAAATATTCTCTATATGAAAAATGTAAATTGAAATTTTGTAAATCATCAGATGATGTAATGTAAACATGATCACAAAACATAATAATATTATATATATATTATTTATTATTTATTTATGTTTATATTATTATGGAATTAGAATTGGTTTCAAAAGATTTATTAAATGATATTAAATTATTAAATGTAATAATGAATGATCTTGAGAATTGTGTGAAAGATCAAGGTGAAAAAATAGATTTAATTGAGAATAATCTTTCAATGACAGATAATACCACAATTATCATTTAATGGAGTAATTGATTGAATAAATTCATGTTTTTCAATAAATATGCCAGAACCTTTCATTAAATAAGAGTCAACATAAGATTTACCATAATTATATGTTATAACTCGGAGTCTATGTTGTGCATGTTTATTTGCATTTATCATATCTTGGTTAAATGAAAAAGGGTTGTCATTTTTAATAATTTGTGCTTTAAATTCTGTTAAATCATAATCTATTGCATTTTCAATAACATTAAAATTTAATCTATCATAATTTAATTCAAGTATTCCAGGATTTAAAAATAAACTATCATTAACAATGTTACCATTATCTACATTGACTAACTTTTCATATATTTTTTCTACGTTTAGTGTATTTATAAATTTTCCTTTAATCCAATTATAATTTTTAAGTCTTGTAATATATGTTTCTGGTATCATTTTCTTTTTCATATCATCAACCATTGACAGAGGATAAGAATAATAATTTGGTAATGAATTATCAATAATAATTGTATGAGCTTTAAATGGATCAATAAAACCAAAATAATGATGTGGTCCTGACATAGATGAATTTATATCTAATTTACCATCAATCAATGTTCCACGAATTGCATGAAGATTATATAAATTTAATAATGTTCTAGTTGCACATTCACCAGTTGTAAAAAATTTAGATATAGTTTCATATCCATCACAAATTTTTGTAATCATTATTGAATTATTTTCTTTTGGATGTCCTTCAAAATATATTATTCTCTTTGTTTGATTTTTAGTTTTTAACATAATATAAAAATTAGATTATTTTTTCAAATATCTCTCACGTATTTGTTCCTTTGTATATCCACGCTTAAGCAAATATTCTTCAATCTCTCTATAATCAGTCCAGTTATCTGCTGAATCATACTCTGAATCATATAGATATTTAAAACAAAACTCTGGTGAAAGATTATCTTGTAAACGTATACACTTCCAGGAATCATAGTAAATTCTTGTTTTGATTAAAAATTCTTCACTAAATTGATGATAACGAAGGAGATTATTCATTAAAGATAATTCTGATGGTTTTGATAATAATTGTTCTTCAAAATCGTTCATTTATATTATTTATATTATTTATATTATTTATATTATTTATATTATAAATCTGATACTACTAATTTATATTTTTTATCCTTAATTCTTTGAATTTCATTTTTATTTAGTCCTAAACTGCATAAAAAGTTTGTAATATCACGATCTAAATAATAGAATACTAATCCATCAAATACAATCTGTAAACGTTCAAATAATAATTTTAGTTCACCATTTTCTAATTTATAGATTCCATAATGTGTTTGGTAATCAGCACTGATATAAGAGGGTACAAATAATTTATTTTCAGGTGGATATTGATATACCATAATAATATTTTTTGTAAATTCCATTCCATCTAATGGTACAGACAAAATAATTGGATCGGCCTTTTCGTATGTATATTCAATCGTTACAGGTTGAATAAATTGTTGTGATTTAGGTGATGACATTATTATATATTTGTTAACTTTAATAATAAATAATAATTAGTAAACTTAATAATAAATAAAATAAAAAAAAATCAATTTTTAATCATTACCGGTTGTTTCTTGTTCCTGTTCCTGTTCACGTCGACGCTTATTCTCAAGATATTGAGTCTTATATGCATCAAATCCATTCTTAGCAATATAATGTAGATTACGCATGGTGATACCAAACGATGCACCCGAATGTCCAATTTGAATTGGTGCATCTGAACTGTCCATCATATTTGAAATTACATTAATTTCATGGTCGTCGGCAAACATAAAACCATTTGCTGGATTAACTTCATATACACGAAGCCATTCCCATAGATGTGTCTTATCCATTGCCCAACACCCATTCATCATACATTGACGAGTCATGTAACAATCGATAAAATCAAAAGAAGAGTCAGAAAGATTCATTTTAATTAATGATTAAATATTATTTACATATATTTACAGATATTATTTTATTTCAATTTTTTTTTATTATCCTTTAATTAGTGGTTCACGTATTTTATTAAAAACTTTTTCCATTAAATTCTCCCAATTATTATCATAAACAGGTTCGTGAATATGGATTATTGATTTTAGATTAAACCATTTTTCTAACTTAATTGGGTCTGTTGTATCAATTCCAATTTTCTTATCAAATTCTAATGAAATTGGTAATATCTCAATTGAATTCTCAGCACAAAGTCTAAATGAACCTGGTTTAAATTCAGTTGGAATTCCACTTCTTGTTGGTTTTCCTTCTGGAAACAATAAAATAGTATCCCCCTCATCTATTTTTTCTAACATCATTTTCTTAACTTTATCCCCTGATTTTTTATTATTTCTTTCATATGGTATTAAATTTAATAATGTAAACATTTGTTCTTTAATTAATCCCAATGAATTTGAAACTAAATTATCATCAGTTTCATCTCCAAATGCATTATGTTTTGCAACAGAATATATTTTTTTTTTATTTTTTGTATAATGTGTTAAAGCATATATGATTGGTGCCATATCATAACCATTCAAATGATTTGACATTATTATAATACGTTTATTGTTAAAATTTTTTAAATTTTTTAATCCTTTTACGTTTATTTCTGTATTAAATAAATTTAATGCGCAATTTATAAAAGAATTACAATTAGTTCTTTTTATAGTTATTATTATACCAAAAACAATAAATATTAAAAATTGTTTTATCATAATAATAATAATTAAAAAAAATATTTGAATAAAACCAAAACAAAATAATAAACAAAAACAATAAAATAATAAACAAAAAAAAATAATAAAATAATAAACAAACAATAAATACCCATTAACAACGGTGCTTGTTATGCGCGTGGTCGTTCTTCTTTCGGCGTTCGTAAGATACACGCATTATCTCTTTCTGATCAAGTTCAACGTTGAAAGATACATTCGAGTTATCGAAAGCATCATTTTCCTCTTGAATGTACTCATTCATAGATTCACACCATAAACATGTAACAATATTTAGAAAGTTATCATTTAACTCAAACTCATGATATTCATACCGCCATTCATGTTCAAAATTGATTTTCTCCTGAAAGCGTGAAGTTACCCAAGACTTCACCATATGAAACTTTGTCTTGTACATTGCCGAATCAAAATCACACTTGTTTGCCTGAGCAAAATCGTACATGTAATCATGAAACTTGATGGCAAAATCACAAATATTCGTAGTGGCAAATGTGAAGTCATAATAGTTTTTATTAAATGGTACGATAATTTGTTTATACATGATGTTAAAAGCCTTAAACCACAAGTTATTATCAAATACTATGTCCTTTATCTCGTATTTGGTCTCTGGCCATATGTATTGAATATCTGTGAATGCGTTGATACCGTCAGTTAGAAGTGCAACAAAAATATCTCGTAATTCCTTATGTCGTTCCTGCACATGTTCTGGCCTATTTGTGGGCGCAGTGTAGCTATTTAATGAGTCGAATGCCTTCTTGAGCCCAGGAATCATTGCGAAGGCAATGATGACCAGGTCAAGGGCAAGGATGGATTGGATGTTCATGGTAGATTGTTCCATGGTTTTTGTAATTGATAAAAAATTAATATTTAATAGGGTTTGCAATATATTTGAAATTTCAATTTTTTAATTAAACAAATCAAAACAAATAATAAATAAAAAACAATTATAGACAAATCAAAACAAATAATAATATAATAAACAAAACAATTATATACAAAACACATCAATCAAAATCAAAAACTTCTAGGCGTGGTAAAAGCGATAGTGTGTGACAGTTGCACCATTCTCCATGCCCTCTACAAACTTGGCGCGTGGATCCCAATCATTGGAAATGATAACAGGTAGCTCGGTAACAGTCGTTGTAAAAGTACCGGTGATATCCATTCCAACCTCCTCATCCTTCTCACGAGCAGCAGTCTGGGCAAAAGTCTCGCCTTTATCGACAAAACCACCAGCCCATGCCTTTTGAGCACGACCCGGGCCATTCTGACGGTTAATCAGAACAAACCAATCAACTCCATCAAGGTCAGTGATAACGATGATATTGTCGGAAGCCTTGCCACGGGTAGGGTTCTGGATCAGACACCACGAATTGGTGCACTGCTCGACATCATCTACATCAGTTGATTCATCAAGATAGAGTGTGGGGTCAACACCCCGCTCCTTTGCAACTTCCATGAGTTCTGGAAGTCGTGCATCAAGTGCATTCATCTCGTCCGTCAGTGTAAAAAGCTTCTTCCCCTCATGCTTCGCAATCACCTCGTTACACTTGCGCATAACACGGTGATTACGAATTTGCGAAAAATATCCAATCATAGTAAACTTGGCATAAAGAGCATCATCAAGCGAGAAATAATATTGCTTCGCAAACTCAGCATGACGGAAGGGCATTGCAATCCGCCCGGAAGCAACATCTGCAACACGATAACATCCAACGTGTACCGCATCATCCTTTGCAACAAGCTTCAATTGCTTGCCACCAAGGTTGGGTGTACCCGAAAGGGACATCTTAGACATATTGTTAGTAAGAGAATTCATTTTATAATGATTAATAAATAAAAATTATAGGATTCCAGACAATTTTTATTTTCAATTTTTTATAAACAAAAAACTTTTCCAGTAAAATGTGTATGTGATTCATCTGGATATGCATATGGATTACATATACATCTAACTTTGTCTTCAAACATTACATCTGACCCAATATGTGTATGTCCATATATCCAAATCTTTGCTTTACGGATAATATGATCGCACTTTGAGGCATATGCTGAATGATAATCCTTATAAAATGATTTTTTATATTTTGGATGAATTAATTCAAAAGATGGTAAATGATGTGTAACTACAATAGTATTCTCGTCGGCATTATCATCAATCCATTTTTTGTCTTGTTTATGCATATCTAGTAAATCAGATAATGATAAATTTAAACCATTCTTATAAATATATTTTGAATCATTCATCTTTGAATAAATATTTTATGTCTGTTCGCTCCACAATGTACATCCAATTACTTTATATCCATTCAAATGAGAAATAATACCGCGTTCTAATAATGTAAATTTAGGTTTAGAATTTAATGTAGAACGTATATACAATGTAATATCATCAATATCTTTTGTATATGCTTCATGATTTCCTTGAACATAGAAAATTCTTTCATACTTTGATTCACACCATTCAATAAATTCAAGCCAAATTTTATCTTGAGGATAACCAATATCACCAACAAGAAATAATGTTGGGGTTTTTGGAAAATAATCATTACATATATTCTTTGGAAGTTTTTTATAAAATTCTAAATGTAAATCACTTAGAATCTGAATTTGAGTTTGAGTTTGAGTTTGACTCATTTTGATTATGTTTGTTAATATGTTAACAATATAAATAAATTTTTTATCAATTTTTTAGAGTGAATTTGTAAGCATATTTACAATCATAAAATATTGTGAATATAAAGCGAGTCGTTCTGTTTCAGTCATTGAAATAAAATCAGTAACAACGTGAAACCACAAATCGCTAATCTTACTCTTTGAACCATAATTTAGTGAATGATATTTATTTGTATATCTATGATGTGTTTTATTAAAAATACATCCAGAACAACGAAATGAATATTCAGAATGAGGAATAAAATTTCCACAATCTGTAATCTGTAGATTCAATATATGACGACGGATCGGCCATAATTGTAAGAATTTCTTGAATATTGGATGAAAAGGTATTCATTATAAATTGTATAAATAAATAAAAGTATATAAATTCAGACAATTAATTGTTTCAATTTTTATAAAAAAATGAATTTTATATATCTTAAACTATTTAATTAAAAAGTATGATATATAAAAAATGTCATTTTTATTAAAATCACAATATCTATTTAGTTTAACACTTTTTAGCAAACCAAAGCCTTTACCACTTGTATTATCTGACTTTGTTCAACATAAAATAATTAGATACGACGGGTGGAATAATATTCCAAATGCGGATATTCTTATAGAATTCTATAATAAAGATTCAAATGAAAAAATTGGTTATGTATCATATCGTGTTAAAGTTGGACAGATCGGTTTATTCTTTATTGATAGAGAATATCAGAATAGAGGTTTGGGTAAACAGATTTTAACACAGGTTATTGAAGATATGAAAGCACATAATACCACTGAAGTTTGGGCAGTTACATCTAAAGGTCATCCATTCTGGTCTAATGTATTCAATAAAAGTTTTTCATTCTATGATTTCAAAAAATTACATCCAAGTGTAACTGGATTTGGATATAAAATGAAAATCTAAATTTTTTTATTATATACAATTCCTAAATAAGGCATACATTGTTTAAGAATTTTTTTATATCCAGGAACTTCTTCTGGATATACCAAACCAAGGTTCTTATGATTCTTAACCAAATGTTCTAACATTGTTACAATCATTATTGCTACCTGTATTGTAGTTGGTGTACAATGTTCATAACCTAGAACATCTCTTACAAATTTAACGGTTAAACATGAACCAATAAACCATTCCAGATCGCCACATTCACCACCTGAAAATTTCAAATATAATCCAACACAATCATATCCTTCTTTTTTTAATTCTGGTAATTCCATTACATGATAAGATTCTAAACCTTCTCCAAGTGGTTTATATTTATTTTTCTTTACTTGTTTTAAAGTCTCGTCGGCTACATCTGATGGTTTATAGCAATAATACATAACTGGTAAATCATATCCTGTTTTCTTAAGTATTAAAGACATAGAGTTAGTTTCACCATGAGGAATTGTATAACCTTTATATTTTCTTTTTTTCCCATTATCATCAAGAATATATGATGTAGATTTAAGATCACAACCTCTTTTGTTTATAAATAATACATTTTTTGGACCACTTGTGGGAATAATAAAATCTTCATTTTCAAAAACTTTTTTTGTTAATTTTGAATTTGTAACCATAACAGGATCTAACATCTCACCAGCATATAATCCAATAGCTGACCATGTATTCCACATCATTTTTTTTGGTTTTGCTTTAATTGTTTTTTGTGTATCTTCTTCTGATACAATACAAATCTTTAGACCAAGATTCTGAGCAACATTTGCGAATCTCTCTTCCGTAGCATCCTTTTTAGTCTTGTCTGACCCATATTCATTTGCCACAGTATCAAGCGCATATTTTAACCATAGATTTACCATACCAGGATTCTGGCCACCATCAATTAAAACGGTAGATCTCTTATTAATAATTTTTTTCATTTTATGATAACGTGAATATAAAGTTCTTTCTTGAAATTGTTCCTCATGAAGTTTAGATGTATCTTCTATACCCCAATTTTCTAAACTTGTATTATAATAAATAGATCCTGACTTTTGTGCTAGCTTTGCTAGGAAAATACAATCACAATTTACACTTAAATCCAACATGATCGAGTTAGAATTTAAGAATGGTTTTAGAATTTCTTCATGATTTTCTTCATCTAATGCAACTTGAATAAATTTTAATCTGGGAAAAAAATCTTTAAACCATTTTTTAATTGGTTGAGGGTCTACAATTATTAAATTATATGCGGCTAAGAACGATTTGGTTTTATTTATAGTTTCATAGACACAAGAGGAAACTGCTCCCGAACCTCCAATAACGACTAAATTTTTTTTTGACATTTATATAATAATTTGTGAAATTTTATTTATTTGTTTTATAAAGTTTACTATTTATTGCAAAGTTTACTATTTATTGCAAAGTTTACTATTTATTGCAAAGTTTACTATTTATTGCAAAGTTTACTATTTATTTTCTAATATTCTTATTCTTGATTCTAATTCTGTATTCTTTGCTGATAATTCTTGTACAGCTTTTATTAAAACTGGTATTAATTCGCCATAACCAAGTGTCTTGACATCTTTACCACCATTAACTTGGTGGTCTTGATATAAACCAAAATCTATAGATAACTCATTCATTGATTCTTTTACATCTTGGGCAATTAAACCTGCATGAAATCTTGTTCTTTTTTTTGAACCATCTTGTGTCAATTGAATTTCATTACCAGATAAATCGTGTTCAATATAATCTTCACGATAATTCCAACGATAAAATTTAGGTTTTAATTTATTTATAAAGTTTATACCAATTGGAATATCAGTAATATCTGCTTTGTCTCTTATATCAGATCTACTTTGAACTGTACCATATACATACGTTGTTGTACCTGAACCACCAATTTGATTCTGATTTGAACCTGTAACTGTTGCAGAATTTCCTAAAATAGAACATCCGGTATAGATTGATGTAGATGATGAATTCCCTAGAATATTACACGATGATGCATTTGCAGTATTTCCTGAACCAATAATATTATTTAATTGATATGTACCAGTAGCATTTGTTATAGTATTATAACCAATAATAATATTTCTATTTACATTTGATATTGCAATATTTCTTAAACTACCATTTCCTATAACTAAATTTTCAGAATTACTTGACCCGCCATTAAATGTCATAGAATTACAACCAATAACAGTATCACCACTTGCAGTATCATTACTACCGATAAATAATCTAAGTCGATTACTTATAAAATCTTTTTCAACTTTAAAATATGCATTATTTGTGTTTAATCCAATATTATATTTTGGAAAAAAATATGATGGAATTTGTATTCTATCTAATGTCGATGATTCCCAAAATCTAGCTTTAGGGGATGTTACTCTAAAATTTGCTATTTGCCCTTTAAAATAATTTCCAGATACAAGTGATGCACCAATATTAATTTCTGGATTTGTATATGACTCTAATACTGGTGTTGAGATTGTCTGTTGAATAGCAGTTTTATTTGGATAACCTTCACCAAAATAAACTTTGTATGAAGAGGAAGTATCAATTGTTAATGCAAAATAATACCATTTGGATGTATCAATATTAGTCGTATCCCAAATTGGATTTACTGACCAACCAGAAGTAATTAAAAATAAACTTAATCCACCTGCTAAATAATTACCTGTTGAATCGGTATTTGCTTGTAAACTAATTAAATGTTGATTATTTCCTGATTCACCTAATGTAAATATTGATGCAACAGTTGTAGTATCCGCAAATTTAAACATAAATTCACTTGTACCTCTGTTTCCAGCTAGATTAAATTTAGTATCAACTGCGCTTACATATGATGTTGTTCCATCAAAATTTGCAGTTAAATCAAATGAATCTTTAAAAATACTTTCATATGTATAACTAATATTTGAATAAGTTATTGTTTTTTTATAAAAAGAATTATCAATTGTATTTTCATCATTATCCACAAATAATAATAATACAGTTGAATCATAATAATAATCACCTATTCTTGCAAGATTTCCATTTAAATAATAATTGTCTAACAAATTAATAGTACCAGCATCTCCATCATATTCTAATCCTGAATTACCACAAATATCAGTACCAGTTGAAGAGAATAGAATAGAATTTGCAGGGACATTTACGGATGCACCGCCTCCACCCCCTCCTCCACTATTACCAGTTCTTAAAATAATATTTCCAGTTACTAAACCATTTCCTAAGTTAATTGGCATATTAAATAATATATATATAAATAGATATTTTATAAATAAATTTTCTCTTCAATAGTTCCTGATACAAAATATCGATAAACATTAACGTTAGCACTTGTCTGTCCAACACGTCGAATTCTTCCAACTAGTTGTTTCTCAATTTGTTTACCATAAGAATAATCTAGAAATGGTTCGAAGATAATCATATTTGGAATCGATGATAGACAATCAATTCCCGATGCATTTGAATCAGACGACATAATAACAACTTTTGCTTTTTTTGTAAATTTAGATTCAAATAATTCTCCAAAAGTAATATTTGGAATTGAATACTTGTCTAATGCATATTTAATATTTTTAATCAATTTAGGAAATTGTGTAAAGATGATAAAGTCTTCATTTGAATATTTTAATTGTTTAATCATTTCTACGAATTTAGATCCTAATGTAGTTTCTGCTGTATTTGTAACGTATAATATATCTCCTTTTGATGTTATTGTTCGGCAAATTGGACATTTAATGTCTTGCATTTGTAAATGTTCTATACATATTTTGCAAAAATAATGTCCACATTTTTTAAAAAATGCAATAGGGTCTGTATGTTCTGATAAACAGATTGCACATACATCATCTCCATCAAGTGTTTCTCCATCCTTAACAATTTTTTCAATCTTATCAATTGTAGTTTTATAACGATCAAATGTAGCCTTACTTGATTTTGTCTGTTCAGATTTAATACTAATCTGATTTTCGTAATGTAATATACGTTGTAAATATTCTTCACTTGATTTAAATTTATCTCTACTATTTTTAATATTATTCAGCTGTTCAATTAGTTCTTCTACTTGATAGAAATCATTTAAATATTTTGATTCAAAAAATGAAAGTGCATCATTTTTAAGATCTTTTGGTGTTCTCATTGAATTTACATTTGAATCAAACATTAAATATACATCACTACATAATTCTAATTCAGCAAGTAAAGACCTACTATTTGATTTAGTAGAGATTGTATCATATATATCCTGTTCATAACGATTAAAACTAATTGGAATATTAACAATATTCATATCTGGAACTTGGATTTCTTTTGTATAATTTTCTAATAAATTTCTTTTAAAATATCTTAGAAAATAATCTTGGATTTCTGGATTAAAAGCAATTGCTGTATTATGAAATGTTTTCCCACATAAATATTGAATAATCTTTAGAAGACTATCTGGAGTTATAAATGGAGTTGATGTTAAAGCAATTTTAAATCTAAATGGAAATCGAATTGAATTTTCATAAACTTTATATACATAATTCTTATTAGGATCATATGTTTCATGATATTCATCAATTACTAGGATTTCATTATCATTCACTTCTTCAAATCTAATAATTTGACTAAATTTTGTAAATGTCATAAAGCGAAAAATTTTTTTATAATTAATTTTTTCTGATATATGATTTTGGACTTGTTTTTGCCAATGACCTTCTAGATGGTCAGGATATACATATAATGTTTTAATATTGTACGTAAAATACATATAACAACTAAATGTTAAAAGTTGTAGTGTTTTTCCCATACTTGGTTCATCACAAATAATTGCACCTTTAATAATCTGTTCAGGAATATCTGTTAATTCGATGAATTTATTAGATTCATTATTAGGTTTAGTAGATGCAGTATAATCTAGAATTAATTCATTTGGTAATCGAATGTAAATATTATTTGAAAATCTAATCTTATTTTCAGATAGATAATTATTTATTAACCATTTAATATTATTTTGTTGGGATGTCCATAATTTAGTTTTTATATATTCTGGTTGTACAAAACTCAAATCTAATATTTCGATTTTTTCGATATCTTTAATAAATTTTTGCTGTCTATACTGATGAAATACTGGATTTAACATATTATTAGAAATTAGAGTAGACATTGCAAAAATCTGTCTTATATTATTATTTTCAATAACTTTTTCAGTAATTAATTCCGGGTTTTTAATAACAAAAAATGTTATAATAATTGTATAATTAATTTTATCATATAATTCATCATAAGATCCTGAATAACATTTTAAATAATTAAAAATGCATTCATCAAATGATGGCATCATTCGTCTATTTATCATAAAATATTCTTTATAATTATCATTTTGTTTAATTTCTTGTACCTTTTTTTCTTTAATAAGTCTATTAATATTAATTGAATCTTTGATTAAACCCATATTAAATATTATTTCTGGAGTTGTTGCAGAAGTTGTTGTAATTTTTAGATCAAAAATTAATCCCATTATTAAAAATTTAATTTAATTAATAATCAACTTTAAATAATTAAATTCGTAGATATTTGTTTATTCAATTTTTTATTTATAAATTATTAATTTATTATATAAAATGTACACAAATAATAATCAAGGTTTCAAAAATTTAGGAATGGGATTTAATCCTCAATTGAATAATTTTAACAAAGCATATACACCCAATAAACAAGAATTAATACAAAGAGATTATCAAAATCATAATGAATTAATTCATAATAATGTTGAAGGAGATGTAGTAAACGAAGTTTTAAACGAATATATTATTCATATTGATGGTGCTGATAGGGATAGAACAATATTTCCGAATCCATTTAGATATACAGTAACGTTAGGTGGAACTGGTACAACACACGCAGATGGACAATTAGTTGGAGGTAATCCAAATCCACGTATTGAAAGAAATTATAGAAATATTAAACAATTAAAAATTAAATATGTTATCTTACCCAAATACTTTCGATTTAATTATCAAGTAGCAGATGATTATGCTACTTATACAACAACTGTTGATGGTACATTTTTAAGAAATTATAGATATTTAATTTTAAGAATAAAAGAATTAGATACTGATAAAATAAATTCAACTAATTCAGCATGTAGGCCCAATACTTTTATTTTGTATAAAAATAATATTTATTCACAAACAGACGCATATACTGATGTATGGGTACCAACTCAACCGATTGTTACATATGCCGATACAAATTTAAAAAATTTAAATAAACTATCAATAGATATACTTGATCCAAGTGGAAATCAAATATTTATGAAAATATTACGAACAACAATTGAATTTGATAAAAATGGCGACCCAATTACCGTTACAAATGAAGAAAAAATGGATTATAATGATTTAAATAATCCGGATGTAGAAAAAACTAATTTTGGTCTATATAATTGGTCATGTAATGTATGTTTAGAATTATCTTTAGTAATTGCCGAAAATGAAATTAATATACAAAAATCATATAGATAAAAACGTGTTAAGAGATAGATAAAATTCCAGAAATATTACAATATGCATTTCCATCAGTTTTTATTCGTAATAATAAATCAGTTTTTTCATTTAATGTTAATGGATTTGATTCTCTATTAATTTCTCTTCCGCCATTTGAAAAATAATATTTAGCAAGTAATGTAAATCTTTTATTTGTCGATGAAGCATCTCTTGTATATATATAAATAGTTCCACCTTGATTTGTCTCTTCCGAAAATTCTATCTTTGTAATTAATAATTTATATCCGGCTGGTACCGTGTATACACCAGCTAATCTTTTACCTGATTCTGAATCTATAATACCAAAAATATTAGATGATGCATCAGTTATAATTATATTTCCATTTAATGGATTAGAAAATGTTAAGCCCGATGAAGGTGATGTTATAAGCTCAATAAAATTTAATCTAAAATATTGATTAACAGATGTAACTTGTGATGTACCATTTAGTTGTAATGTTTCAGATATTATCGAATATGTATTATCTAGTCCTACAATATTAATTGAATTTGCAGATGTATCTGATGCAGATGTACTCGATAAAATAATATTATTTTGAATAGAATTAAATACATAAAATGATCCGGATGCATCTGTTGGTCCATATACAAAATCTCTATAACCATCTGAACCATTTAATACTATCCCTCCATTATCTGCTATTATATTAATAAATTGAGATTTAGTTTTATTTTGAGCTGTATTTATTGTAAAATTTGACATCTCAGATGTTAATAAATTATTTGATGTATCATATTTAAAACCTGAAACATCATTATGAATAACATCTAAACTTGTAGTAATACCCGAAACATCATTATGTATCGTTACTAATCTCGAATCTAATCCAGAAACATCATTATGTATCGTTACTAATCTCGAATCTAATCCAGAAACATCATTATGTAATAATGTTATACCCTGAATTACACCCGATAAATCGAAATTAAAAGTACCGCTAATATCTAAAGATCCTGTGGCATTTAATATTTCAGTTAATAGATAATTTGTACCAGATATATCTTGATGTATAGCCATTAAATCTGTATCTAAATTTGTAAATCCTGTAGAAATACCCGATACATCATTGTGAATAACATCTAAACTTGTTGTGATACCAGAAACATCATTATAAATATTTGTTAAAATTGTATTAGTACCAGACATATCAACTGCAATTGATGCACCACTTAAATCAACAGAAACACTAAGATTTTCTAGAATTGTATTTGTTTCAGTTATTAGAGATTCGAGTGATGGCAATGATAGATTACCAGATGAATCAGTAACAATCGGCATATTTTCAGAACCATATATTTTATTAGGTAATGTATTTGTATTTATTAATCTTATAATATATTTTCTATTATCGGATATGGGATTAAATGATGTCGTTGTTATTCTTATTCTATAATATCTTAATCTTGGTTGAATAATTAAAGTTTTTGGAGAATTTGCATTAATAGTATATACTTCAGTTATAACTGGATTTGAACTGATATCAGATGTTGATGTTATTGTATTTAAAAAGTCAATATATAATGTATCATCGACATTTGAAAAAGCTTCAATAACAAGACCATTATAATTGAATAAATCTTCGTATAATCCTTTATACGGTAAAGGTAAAGGTATGGTTTGATTTTTAATTATATTTGCACTATCATAATAATTTTTAATTGATATCATTATATTAATTAAAGACAAATTTTATTTATTAATTATTATGGAATACTATATTGATAAAAAAGAGAATAATGAATATTCAGATCAATTTAAACGTAAATTTATAATGAAATGGAAAGGGGTAGATTACTCTACATATATTGAATCAACCTATCTAAATGATAAAATTATATCTATTGATGATTTAGAAGATTTTTTTAATTCTACATTTAATAAAAAAAAGTATTATAGTTTTGATTGTTATTATGACTTTTATTTCTGTTCTCAAAATTCTATACAACTCAACATCTCATTAATTATGAAGATTAATGATAAATTAAAACCATTAAAACAAGATTTTATATTTATTTTAGATAAGCTAGATAAAAGAACATGGGGTGAATGGTTATTGGATATTATTTTTGATAGAAACTAATAATATACAATTCGTTGTCCTGGACCAAATATTTCTCTCATCTCTCTTTGAAATTTAATTTTCTTTTCTTCGTCAATTTCTTCATATTTCTTAGGTACCATAAGTTTTTTCAGAACAATATGCGACGGGGATTTTGGTTTAGGAATATCAATGTATACACCATCAGCTAATAACTCTTCTTTTCTCTTTACCTCTTCTGGGTCTTCACCATATAATTCTGATGAAAATACATCAAAAATTTTTGCAATTTCTGTTTGTTCTCTACGTAATGTTCGCGGAATCTTGAGACGACCATTACTTTCATTAACACCTAAATTACAATAATGTCTTTGAAGTTTTTTCTTCTCAATTTCTTTATTTGTTCTCATTAAAAAGCCAATGTTTGTAGAAATTGTTCCATCATCTCGTTCAACTGGTGGGAAAAAGCCAGATGAAAATTCAACTTCAAATAATGTTCCATCGTAATCATATAATTTTGCAGGTGTTACAATTGAACTAGATTGTAGAGAATACCATTCTGTAGCCTCATAATATCTTGCCAAAACATCCTGTTGTCTATAATCTCTTGAATATTCTGGTCGTTTTTTACTTAAATCTAAACATAAAATAGGTTTTTCCATACCAATAATTTTATTTGTTGATGAATATGGTGTTAAAAGTCTAACCCATCCACCAAGAATAGTCTGGGAACCTGAACCTTGAGGCACATAACAAATTACTCGAAGCCAGAACTCTTTCAAATCATCTAGAGCATCAACCTCTCCCTCATCCTGTAATTCACGCATTAAAATAAGATATTCCATAATCATATCAAAATGAACAAACCATCGTTTGAGTTCTGTTTCAGCAAAAAAATTCTTAAAATATTTATAGGAATCATTTAACTTTTTCCAGTCGTCCTTTGTACCTTCCATAATTACCTTTGAAATTCCACATCCTAAAATCATAGAACAAGAAAAATATTCTTTTAAAGTATTCATCAAGACTTGATTTGTTACAGTCCGAATTAGCTGAGTTGTTGTTGTATATTCTTTTGTAAATTGTTCAATAAAATCTGGATTATTAACATTTTCTTTCATAAGATTTGCAAATTGTTGACAAAAGAAATTTGAATCAAAAAGTTCCGATTCAACTTTCAATTCCATTTTACCCGCGTGATTCACAAATTGTGATCTAAACTTTTCGTGATTATTATTTACACATGTTGACCATACAAGTTGCAAGGCTAGATTAATATCATCCGGTCTAAGTCTCAATGGTTTATGTGAATTATAAGCGGCTAAGAATGTATTTACCAGATTATTATTCGAATCCTCTTTGATTAAATTTTCTGTGTATTCATATTCAGAATAAAAATTTTCAGGATTTTCAAGGTTTAATGTTTTTTGTTCAATTAAATTTGCATGCTTTTTACGATCATCAATTGATTTTACTTTCAAACTTTTATCAAAATTAATTATGAGCGAAGACATTTTTTATATATTATAAGTATGTTAACTTTGTATATTTGATAAATAAATTTTCACTTTTTTTAAAGATTTTCATAATATTCTTTATTTTTTTCTGCCATTTGTTTCGATTCTTCATCTCTCGCATATTGTTCTTCCAATTCAAAACAAAATTGAGTTGAAACTTTAATCTTTCTTACATTTGTATATTTTGGATTTTCTTCATTAAATGTTTCATCAGATTTATAAACCACAAACTTTTTAGCATCTCCATAATAATATGCATATAGATTAAATGACGGAATATAAACAGTTTTATATGTGATACCATCACCATGTACAAAATCTGTCATTGATGCATAACGTGTAACATCAAATGCAAATGCATCAATATCAGCATTAATTGCATAATTATAGATACGATAGAAAATAGACATAAAATTGATAATAATCTAATATTTTTTGTTATATTTTTTATCATTTTATTTTCATTTTTTTACATTTTTTACATTTTTTGATTTTTTTTACATTTTCAATTTATTATTCTCTTTGTATCTGTACTACAATCGATATACGTTCGCCATTACCATCCATTGGTTCAATTTCATGTTCTAAATTACCAGACATTATGATCATATCGCCTGACTTTATTTCTAATTTTTTATCAATACCACAATCATCAACAATTAAATCACCTCCTTTAATTGTTTTATCTTTGGTTAAATAGAAAAGAATAGTATTAACATTTGTTGATACACCGGCTTGATCATCACAATGACGAGCAAATTCAGATTCATAATATTGATTAATTTTATAATGATGAAATTCAACCAACCAATCTACATCATCTGGGTCAATATTCGGGTCAAATTTATAGCCATACATTTCCATTATATATTTTGATTTTTTTAACAATTCTTGGATATCATTATCAAAACGCAATGGAGGTGCAAATCTAATATTTGTAAATGTATTATTAGTTGATTTATATTTTTTCATATAAATGTTCCATAGATACGGAATCAATTCAGCTGGAATTTGTGTATGTGTATATGACATATTTTAATATTCATTATTATGATTTTATGATTTTATGATTTATTATTTTCATTTTTTATTATATTATGATCATAAACATAAAAGTAATATCATTTATAATCATTATCCTTTTCATAATCTATGTATTATATATTGGGCAAAATTGTATGTCCACAAAGATATACACATTCGATTCTAATAAACCAGGACCGACAATTTTAATAGTGGCGGGCACACATGGTAATGAACCAGCAGCATCTCAATATTTCTCAAATTTTGTTAATGCTAGTTATAAGTCTAATTTTAAGTCTAATTTTAAACCAAACTCAGGTAAAATAATAATTATACCAAGGGTTAATGATTGTGCACTTAAATTAAATATGAGATCTACACCATTAATAGGTGATATAAATAGAAAGTATAATAAAAATAATAAAGTTAATGAGATAGTAAACAGAGAAACAAATGGAATAAATCAACAAATTATGAAAATAATAGATACAAATAAAATAGATTTTGTTTTAGATTTTCATGAAGGTTATGATTTTCATAATATTAATGTGAAATCACTAGGTTCCACAATAACATACACAAAAGATAATACAGGAAAGGCTAAAAAATTTGGTGAATACATTGTAGAAAAATTAAATGATACAATAAATAATGACAAAAAAAAGTTTACTTTGTTGGATTATAATTACAAGCCAATTAAAGGTACATTATTAGATTATCTGTCTGATTTAAATATTTCAGGCATTCTAATAGAGACATCTGGTCAGAATAATATTCAACCATTAAAAGTAAGATTGGAACAGATAGATTTAATATTTAAAAATATATTAACAATCATTAATTAATGGAATTAATAGAATTAATAGAATCTAAAAATTTAATCGGTAAATATTGTAGATATCTAAATAAAACATGGATGGTTTATATTATAACTGATTATTATGAATATTGTAAAAAGTGTGATAATTCATCAAAATATATATGCAATGTTGAAGATGGTACATATATAAAAACATGTATTAATTGTAGATTATATCATCCAAATATAGATAATTGTCCATTCGAAGCATTTGATATTAATAAACGAAATTGTTTAAATTGTTATGGGAAAATAAAAAAGTTTGTAAATATAAAAAATAAATATAAAACATTTGATAATATTTCAATAGAAGTAATCACAGTAATTGATTCTTATGTTCCACCAAAGAATAGATTTGATATTAACAAAGAAATTAGAATCAAGAGGAAAATTAATGGTATAAACTTTTTCTATATATATAATGTTAAATCTTTTGAAATTTTTTATGATACTATTAGTTATGAATTAGAAGATGTACTGAGTAAAAAAATAGAAAGAATGGATGAAAATATAATTATTAATCTTATGTCTGTATAATCATTTAAACAATTAGATAATGTATATGTAGAATTTAATTATGATGAACCTGTCTATTATAAATATGGTTATATTTATGAGATTATCGACATTGATAGATTTCGTATAAAATTACTTAATGGTTTACAAAAAATATAACAAATTATAATTTATCTTTATCACCTTTAATCTTTGTGGGTTTTTTAATTTTATTTTTTTTTTGATCTATTTTTTCATCTTTTGTTTCATCTTTTGTTTCTACTATATTTTCTATTTTACGATCTACTTTATTATCATCCATTTTATTATCTACTTTATTATCATCTATTTTTTCTACTATATTTTCTATTTTATCATCTACTTTATTATCTTCTACTTTTTCCTTTAATTCATAATGTTCCAAAGCAATCTCTACATCATCAATAATACCATCATTTATTGCCTGAATGTTTGTTAACTTTTTCTTAATCAATTTACAAATATTTTCTTCTTCTGTATCTTTCACAAATACAATCTTCTGAATCGCCGGTGTCTTACTCCCAGCTCTATGAATTCTACCCAATACTTGTTTTAAATCTTGTCCTGACCATGTTGGTGAAATAATGGACATCCGAGGGTGTTTTTCATGTAAATCATGTAAAGATACACCTACACCTCCTGCTTGAATCATCACAATTATAATTTTAGATCGATTCGCTTGAAAATCATCTATATTTTTTTGTCTTTCCTCAATTGTTTGACCACCTCTAATAATACATGAAGTTTTTAAATGATGGCATAGATATTCTAGAGTTGCAGAAAAGTTTACAAAGATTACAACAGAATAATCAGAATCTAAACCTTCTTGGGCTAGATCCATATAAATTGGTACCTTTAATATCTCTATACGCATTCTAGCTCGCAATAATTTTGCCAGTCTTTCTGATTTATCCTCTAAATTTTTAATATCTAAAATCTCCTGATTAATCTCCTTATAAATCTTCTCAACCTCTAAATGATTCTCTAGATAATATGAATCAGCCATAATATTATTCTGAGGAAATAGATCACCAAGTTCTGATATCTTTAATCTTGAACCAAATCTTGGAAATACATTCCGGTGAATAATATCTAACTTTATCTTATCTACATCCCAATCTTTGTATTTTTCTTTTTCATAAGTTCTATGTTTTGTAATCCATACTTTAAAATCTTCTGGGGTTTTATAAAAATTAAATACACATCCAAAGGGCTTAAAACAATTAATTTTATCAGTGATTGTAGCCGATAACAACATAACCTTAATATTATTCTGGATACAAGCCATTAATAGATTTGATGTTTGAGTACCATAATTTTTACAACGATGTGCTTCGTCGAAGATGATTAAAGTATTTGGTGGAAATTGAAATCTAAATTTTTTTGTATATCTAATTTTCTTAGGGTCTGTCTCATCCTTATTAATTACTTCTAAATCAATAGTCATATAAGGACATAAAATTGGATCTAATTCTCCGTTAGATTTAAAACCGTCATAATAGGAATTATTTTTAAGTGCTTCATAATTAGATATACCAAAATATGTGCAGGAAAATTCATTAAGAACTTTAAACCATGAACTAATTACTGATTTAGGACATATGATAAATGGTTTTAAATTTAAAATGGATGCAACTGCAATAGCAGTATATGTTTTACCTGTACCTGTATCTGAAGCATCTAAAACACGATTTTTTAATTTTAAACATTCTATAAGTTGTAATGTATGTGCCACTTGATAGGATAATAATTTTGTCATTATCATATGAATTCTAATTTCCTCATCTGATAATTTTGACATTTATTATTTATTTATTAATTATTACTATTTACTATATATTTTTATGTTAACTACTTTTTATTTGTTTATTTTTCATTTTTTTAATATATAATATTATTATGTCTGCAATACAAGTTACAATAAATGGTGTACCTGATCAAGTTGTTACAGCGTATATGACAAGTCTACCTATTTTATCATCTGGACTTGATCAAAATGCGAATACAACCTTAAATAATGTAAATGTACAGAATATTCCAGATGGTGGAAATATAAAAATTGGTGATTCTGCGATGAATAGTGCAGTAAATCCTATTACAAATATTGCAATTGGTTATAATGCATTACCTATAGTTGATGGTTCAACATTAAATTCTGATAATATTGCAATCGGTCAAGCTTCGTTAGTAAATGTTACAACTGGAGGAAAAAATATTGGTATAGGTCTAAATGCTCTTACTGGATTGTCAACTGAATCAAATACTATTGGAATCGGTAATAATACTCAAGCATCCGCGGCAAATGGTATTATTATTGGAAATAATGCCCAATTAACAAATAATAACTCAGGTATTCTAAAATTTAATTCTTCCACAACTAATTCAGCTTATCCAGCTTCAAATGAATTTTGGTTTGGTGATTCTTCAACTGGTTGGATTGATGTAAAAGCAGGTGATGTATATGTTAACAATCTTGATGTATCTGGTGCTCTTACTACTGGTGCATTATCATTAAATTCTTTACAAGTTACAAGTGATACAGGTTATATTGATGTGTATGTACGTAATGAAGCATATACAAATACATTAAATAAAATTGATGAAATTAAAAATACAGCTACATTTAGAAATAAATACGGGCCTATTGCATTTATTGCGGACGTATCTGGTGTTATATCATATCCTACTGACCCAACATTACGAGAAAAAATTTTATTTGGTTATCAACAAGGTTCAAAAGCTATTGAAATTAATACATATGGTGCAATTTCTTTAGATTCTATTAATAGTGGCGATCCTTCTGTAGGTGCTTTAACATCTAATTATGGTACAAATGGTCAGGTAATAATGTCTCAAGGTTCAGCATCAAATGCGAAATGGTCAACAATTACGGATATTTCTGGTGTAATAGGTTTGAATAATCGAAATCTGCAAGGTATAACTTTTGTTAGAGATTCATCAGGTAATTTAGATTCATCATCCAACTTTATATATGATGGTTCTGGTGTTAATGTTATAGCAAATAAAAATTCTCAATTATATGGTTTACAAATTCAAAATACAAGTACCGGAACAGCTGCTGCTGCTGATTTAACATTAAAAAACTCAACAAATACTGCTACGATTGAATTAAAATCAACTGGGTATACAGCTGGAACAACAATAGATGCTTCAGCCAATATGTTAACTTTGTCTAATCCATCTGGGTCAATTTCTACCAATTCTGGTGATAAAACATTAATCGGTTATTCATCAAATAATAGAGCTATTGAGATTGCATCATCTGGAGCTGTGTCATTTGATACATCTAATAATTCAGGTTCATGGATTTCTAATTATGGTACATCTGGGCAGATTTTATCATCGCAAGGATCATCTGCACCACCAAGATGGTCAACAATTACTGATATATCTGGTGTAATAGGTTTGAATAATAGAAATCTGCAAGGTATAACTTTTGTAAAGGATGTGTCAGGTAATTTAGATTCATCATCCAACTTTATATATGATGGTTCTGGTGTTAATGTTATAGCAAATAAAAATTCTCAATTATATGGTTTACAAATTCAAAATACAAGTACCGGAACAGCTGCTGCTG
>Ga0194133_10001812_pt1 | contig 35374 bp, 36 predicted proteins | sample TA2KigOf40mmetaG_FD_155448 | JGI IMG/M metagenome (GOLD analysis project Ga0194133, IMG submission 155448) | Freshwater microbial communities from Lake Tanganyika, Tanzania - TA2015055 Kigoma Offshore 40m | ecosystem: Environmental > Aquatic > Freshwater > Lake | place: Tanzania: Lake...
GACATGAAGACCGTGCCCTGCTGGCCCCAGATGTTGTCTTTCAGCGCGTAATTTCGTAGCGCGGAGCTTGAGTTTTCCACGGTCAGTCCTTTCTTTCCAAGAAAGAAAAGCTTATGCTTTAAGGACAAGAAAATTATTTCTTTTGGTCCTATAAATGGCCTACAGCAATATAAAAAATCTTCGATATGGCTGAAAAAGAAAACATTGATGTTTATTCAAAAAAAATCCTGGAAGCCTTGCAACAGGATTCACGCCTGAGCGTGCAGCAGTTGTCCGAGCGTGTCGGCCTGTCGCCTACGCCGTGCTGGAAGCGGATCAAGGATCTGGAGGCCCGTGGCGTCATTACTGGCTACACGGTGCGTCTAGACCGCAAGCGCTTGGGCCTGAGCTTGATGGTGGCCGAAGTCAATCTCAATAGACACACCCCGGAAACGGTGGCGGCCTTCGAGGCGGCGGTGACCGCCTCGCCGCACATCTTGCGCCGCTATTCGACAACGGGGCAGGCGGATTTCCTGCTGACCTTGCTGGTCAAGGACATCGATCAGTATGAGCAAATCCTCATGGGACAGCTTTTCAAGCTGCCGGGCGTGGCCCATGTTCGCTCAAGCGTGGTGCTGCGCGAGGTCAAGTCCGATGGAATCTGGCCGCTCTGATGCGCGCAGCCTGCCAGCGCGTCGCGCAGGCTTCAGTTGAGTTTGAGAGGCGCCGCATAGCCGGTCATCTCGAGGTAACCCAGGCCCAGGCGCCGCCCCTGGGTGTCGGTCAACTCGCTCAGCCCCTCCCAGTAAAAGGCGCCGGTGCTGTTACGGCTGTCGAGTTCCTGATTGTCCAGCAGCGCCGTGACCGTGTGGCGGCCGACAGGGGTGTCGATCTGCCATTGCACGGGGTAGCGGGCTTGCGACAGGGGGCTGGTCCACTGCCGCAGGGCCCGCATGTCAACCTCGTGAGCCGCAAAGTTGCGCCTCTGGCCATCGGGGCTGCGAAACGATCCCCCCGCCCACAGCGCACTACCGTCAGCGCGGCGCAAGCGAAACGCGGTTAGTGCGCTGCCATCGTCCAGGTTGATGCCAATCCAGTCCCAGCCTTGCGCCTGCGGATGCAGCAGTTCCTCGCTCCACTCATGGTCCAGCCAAGCGCGTCCCTGCACCGTCGAGCGTTGTCCCCGCAGTTCCAGGCTGCCTTCGGCGCGCAACTGGGGTTGGCTGTAGTAGTAGCTCGCCTGGCGCGCCTCGGGGCCCTTGCGTGAAAGACCTTGCTGACCCTGCAGCAAGACGGGCTGTGTGGTGTGCAACACCAGATCCAGGCCAAGCTGCCGGCCGGACAGGCGCGCGCGGTAGGTGCTGGTTTGGGCCGAGCCTTCCCGCCTGAGGTGCCAGCGCCCCAATTTCACATCGGTGTCGTTTTCGCTGGCCTGGGCGATGCCAAAACCTTCGCGCGCAATGGCCTGCTCGTGCCAGATCCGCCCCCTCTGCACATCAGTGACTGCCACATGGGCAAAGATGAGTTGACGCGCTGCAAAGCGCGATGTCAGGGACTGCGCGATATCGATTCGGCTGCGGAAGAAGGTCAGCTGAAACCCCATCAGGCGGCCGTCTGCCTGGAGGCTGTAACCGGTGGCGTACCACCATTCGGTGCGCAACTGCGGGTGGGCGCCAAAGTCGCGCGGGAACTCCAGGGCGCGCGGCGCCAGCCCCCGTGCGGGCCCGGCCAGCAGCCCTGCGCAGGCGCCGAGCCAGCGCAAAAACAGTCGACGCGCGGAGCTTCTCACCAGTCCTCCTTGACGGCCATGACCGCCTGGCGCGAGGCGGCACTGCGGCCGGCCAACCAGGCGGTCAGGGTGCCGGCCACGATCACGGCGCCGCCGAGGGCGGCCAGCCGTAGCACGGGCAGGTACAGGTCCATGGTCCATCGAAAACTCTGCGGGTTGATCACATGCACCAAGACCACGGCCACGGCCAGGCCCAGTAGCAGGCCGGCGAGGGCGCCGGCGGCTGTCCAGGCCAGTCCCTCGCCAGCAACGATGCCCAGGATCTGCTGGCGTGTGAGCCCGAGATGGGCCAGCAGACCGAACTCCTTGCGTCGCGCCAGAACCTGCGCGCTGAAGCTGGCGGCCACGCCGAACAGGCCAATGCCAATAGCTACCGCCTGCAGCCAGTAGGTGACCGCGAAACTGCGGTCGAAGACCTGCATCGAAATCGCACGGATCTGTGTGCTCGAGGCCATTTCGAGCCCGGCGACGGTCTGGCTGCCGTTGTGCGCCCGTACGCGTGAACGCAGCTCGGCCTGGACTTTTTTTTCGTCGGCGCCTGCAGCCAGCCAGATTGCCAGGTCGTTGACTCGCCGATCCCCCGTCAGACGCTGGTAATCGGCTTCATCGATGACGATGGCGCCGAACTGCCGCGCATAGTCGCGCCAGATGCCGGCCACCAAGAATCCGGCGGCCGGCTCGCTGCCGCGACCGAGCACGCCTTCGAGTGCCTTCAAGCGCTGGCCGGGACGCGCTCCATAGAGATCGACCATCGCCTCGCTGACATACACCGCCACCGCCCCTGGCGGGACGGTCTGCGGTTCATCCAGAAGCGGCAGACTGCGCCGTGGCTCCTTGAGCTCGCGGGCAATCAGGCTGATGGCGGGGCGACCGGTTTGGAGGGTTAGGGTTGTGACGCGCAGGGCCTCGACCCGGTCGACACCGGGGGCTGCGCGAAGTTGGGCCACCAGTGCCGGTTCGAAGTACACCGTGTCGGCGGCCGCCAAGCTCTGACTGCTGCGCAGGTAGAGGTCGGCCGGCAACACGCTGTCAAGCCATTGGTTGACCGACATCCGGAAGCTGCTGACCATGATCGTGAGTGCGGCGGCCAGACTCAGCGCTGCCACCACCCCGCTGACCGAGATCGCTGCAGTCTCGCGAACTCGGCCTGCGCGCTCGACCGCAAGCAAGGCCAGCGGCCAGTGGCCCAGGATGCGACGGGCCAAGGGATGGGCCCAGGCCACCAGGCCGGGCAGGGCGGTGATACCGCCGATGAGCAGGAGCGCCACAGCCAGGTAGGCGCCCAGAGCCACACCGTGCACAGGCGGTAGCAGGGCCAGCAGTCCCCCGGCTAGCAGGAGCAGCAGGCTGGGCAGCAGCCGACCCGGGCCGCCTGTGCTCAGGCCCAGACCCTTGAGGGTCTGCGCCGGTGGTAAGGCCGCCGCCGCTCGGGCTGGCCACCAGCCTCCGACAGCCGCGGCCAGCACGCCCAGGGCCCCGTAGGCGAGCGCCGCCAGGGTGCTCCACTGGAGGCTGGGCTGCGTGCCCGGGAAATAACCGCCGCCCAGGTCGCCGCCCAGAAGCTCGAGCCCGAGGGCTGCGAGCGCGGTACCCAGAGCCAAGCCGGCAGCGCTGCCAACTGCACCCAAAAAAAGCGATTCACAGAGCACCCAGCGCAGACGCTGGCTTGCACTCAGTCCGAGAACGCCCAGCAGCGCCAGTTGCCCCGCGCGCTTGGCCACACCCAGCCAGAGCACCGAGAACACGAGAAAGGCGCCGGTGAACAAAGCCACCAGCGCCAGCACGGTCAGGTTGACCCGGTAGGCGCGTGAGAGCTGGCTGATGCGCGAGGCTGTTTCCTGTGCTTGGGCCACCAAAATCTTGTCCGGCCAACCAGCCTGGGTTTGCCAAAGCCTGAGGGCGGATTCGCGGTCGTGGCCGGGCGCGAGCCGGATGTCGATCCGGGAGATCTCGCCCAAGCGCCCGAAGAGGTCTTGCGCTGCGCCCAGGTCCATGACCGCCAGCGGCGGCCCTCCGGCGGCGACGGTGCCAGCCACCTGGACCTCGATCCGTCGGTCGCCGGCTTGTACTTGCAGCGTCGCCGAACCCATCTGCTGCGCCGCGCTGCTATTTAGAAAAACAGTGGCTGGCGCAAACCAGGCCAGGCGCGGCGCTCCTTCATGGGCCCTGGGCACCAGCGCGGGCGTGACCTGCCCTACCCGTAAGGCGTCGATGCCCAGCAGCCGCAGGGCGACCGTGCGGTCTCCCACCAGCGCCTGCGTCGTCATTTCCAAAACCGGGCTGGCCGCCTCCACGGCGGTCGATCCGGCAACCAGTGGATACAGGTTTTCATCGAGCGTGCTGAAGGAGGGGCGCAGCTCAAGGTCGGCCTGGCCGCTGGCGGTTCGCGTCGCCTGCGAAAACTCACCCAGTGCTGATGCATTGATCAAGTGCACTGAAAACGCCAGCGCCACGCCCAGCATCACCGCCACCAGCGCGGCTGCATGACGCCAGGGATGGTGGCGCAGCTCCTGCCAGGAGACTGTGCGCAGCAGGTACCTCAGGGCCATGACCAGGACGCGATGCTCATGCGGGTTCCAGACCGTTGGCGCTCAGCCGCAGAACCCGGTCGGCGCGTGAGGCCGCCTGCTCCGAATGCGTTACCAGCACCAAGGCCGAGCCTTCACAGCGGGTTTGATCGATCAGCGCCTGCATCACCAGGCCTGCGGTGCGGGGATCGAGATTGCCGGTGGGCTCGTCGGCCAGCAGTACGCTGGGTCGGTGGACCAGAGCCCGCGCGATAGCCACCCGCTGCAGTTGTCCCCCGGAGAGCTGCTGCGGCAGACGCGACTCCAGCCCCTGCAGACCGACTGCTTCGAGCATGGCCTGCACCCGCCGTGGGTCATCCCGCTTGAGCAGCATCAAAGGCAGCGCCACATTCTGTCGGACATCCAGGTGGGGCAACACATGAAACGCCTGGAACACAAACCCCACATACTGCCTCCGAAGGAGGGCTCGCTCATCATCGCGGGCTGTCTGCAGGCTATGACCGCACAGCTGCACTTGGCCCGCGTCCCAGGTGTCCAGCCCAGCCATGCAGTTGAGCAGGGTGGATTTGCCGACCCCGGAGTCGCCCACCACCGCAACAAACTGCCCGGCTCCCACCTGCAGGTTGACAGACTCGAAAACTGGACTGGCGCCGTAGCGTTTAGCTAGATCCTGCACCTGTACAACCCATGGGCCCGGCGCCGCGCTCATGGCATACCCCAGATGGACTGAACCTGACTGAGCAAGGCCGCAGGCAGACCCGGATGGTCGCAGACCAAGCTGCGGCGCTCGTCCATGCTGCGCAACCAGGTCATTTGCCGCTTGGCCAGTTGCCGGGTGGCGGCGATGCCCGCTTGCATGATGCTGTGTTCTTGCGCCGCGTTCAGTGGCGGCAGTGCTGCCCCGGGGGCCGGACGGCCAGCGAGTTGCTCGAGGGCTTGCCAGCACTGGCGATAGCCCACGCAGCGCATGGAGGGCAGATCGGCATGCAGATCAGGGCGCTGCATCAGCGCCCAGACTTCTTCCATCAGACCCTGAGCCATCATTTGCGCGTAGCGTTGCGCAATGCGCTGGTGCAGCCAGGTCCGGTCTTGAGGCTCCAGGGTCAGCACAACCACCGGCAGGCGAGAAGTAGCTGCGCTGCTGCGATGAAAGCTCGACAGCGGCCGTCCCGATACCTGCCAGACCTCCAAGGCGCGAGCGATGCGTTGCGAGTCGCCCGGTGCCAGCCGCTGCGCCGTCTTCGGGTCGATGCGCGCAAGCTGTGCATGCAGCGCCGGCCAGCCTTGCGCGCGCGCTCTCGTTGCAATATCCTCGCGCACCTGTGGCGTGGCAGCGGGCATGTCGTCTATGCCGACTATCAGCGCCTTCAGGTAAAGCATGGTGCCGCCGACGAGCAGGGGCCTGCGGCCGCGCTGCTGGATTTGTTCGATGAGCGCGAGCGCATCGCGCGCAAACTCCGCGGCGCTGTAGGGTGCCATCGGATCCCGGATGTCGATGAGGTGGTGTGGGACGGCGGCGCGCTCCCCGGCGCTGGGCTTGGCGGTGCCGACATCCATGCCGCGATAGACCAGGGCCGAATCGACACTGATGATCTCCACGGGCCAACGCTCGGCCAGGGCCAGGGCCGCAGCCGTTTTGCCCGATGCGGTCGGACCTGCCAGGGCAATCGGGGGAGGCTGGTTCATGAAGGGTCCCACGGCCAAGCAGGTGGGTCAGGCTCAATCGAGTGGGCTGAGACCTGTGGTGGTCTTCGGGCGCCGGACAGGAGCGTACCAGATGCCAAGCCCGCGGTGTCCGCAGAACGCACTTGCCTGAGGGACTGCGCCAGCGTGGATGGGCTCTTTTAAACTGCGGGTTTTTCGGTGTCGCCATGTCGCCTTCCTCCGGCCCAGTGCCCTCAACCCCTTCCGTATCGCAACCCGGTCGCATGGCCTGGGCTCTGGGCTTGGCTGGCTTGATTCCTTTTGTCGGCTTGGCTTGTGTGCAGGTGTTCTCGCCCCCGGGCTGGCGCATGCTTGCTGCTTCGGCTTTGTTGAGCTATGGCGCCGTGATTGTGAGCTTTTTGGGCGGCATCCACTGGGGTTTGGCCCTGCGACAGAGCAGGGCGTCGGCCGGTTCGTGGCTTTGGGCAATCACAGCAAGTCTGCTGGGTTGGTTCGCCGCCTTGCTGGAGGGCCTGTGGGGTCAGGCCTTGTTGGCCCTGACTTTGCTGCTGTGCCTTTGGGTCGACCACAAGGTGTACCGGCGCCTGGGTCTCCAAGCCTGGCTGCCCCTGCGCCGGCTTCTTACCGTGGTGGCTACGCTCAGCGTGGTTACCGCCGCGGTGGGCTATTGGGTGCTTTGAACCTCGACACGCGAGGCTGCGGTCGGGCTTAACGCCCCCGCATAAACAGGGCATCGAGCTCGCGCAATGTGATTTGGCGCCAGGTGGGGCGGCCGTGATTGCACTGGTCTGAGCGCTCGGTAGCCTCCATCTGGCGCAGCAGCGCGTTCATTTCCTCCAGGCTCAGTCGGCGATTGGCGCGAACTGCACCGTGACAGGCCATGGTGGCCAGCAGTTGATTGCGCGCCTGGGTCAGTACCCGTTGGCCTTCGTGCTGTGTCAACTCGGCCAGGACGCTGCGCGCCAACTCCACCGCATCGCCCCGGGCCAAATGGGTGGGGACGGCCCGCACGGCCAGCGTCTTGGGAGACAGGACACTTAACTCCAGCCCCAACTCGCGCAGCGTGTCGCCGGCCTGCTCGGCTGTGGCGATTTCCTGGGCGGTAGCGGCAAAGCTGGCGGCAATCAGGAGGGGCTGGCTGGCAATTCCCGCTTGGTCAAGCTGCTGCTTAAGTCCTTCATAAACGATGCGCTCATGGGCTGCATGCATGTCAACCACGATCAGTCCCGCCTGGTTTTCAGCCAGGATGTAGACCCCCTGTAGTTGCGCAATTGCGCGGCCCAGGGGCCACTGGCCTTGCGGCAGTACCGAGTCGAGCGCCGCGCTGGGCAGGGCCTGTGCTTGTGGCGTGGACATATCCGCCACGCGGTCGGGCTCTTGCGCCCTGGGCCACATCGCGGCAAAGCCGGCGCTGCCCGCGGGCCTGTCCTGGAACGACAAGCCGTCCTGATGCCAGGGTATCGGGTTCGGGCTGGTCTTTGCCAGACCGACGGGGGAGGGCGCAAACGGGGTAGACGGGGGGTCGACGCCGACCGGCGAGGCGGCGCGACCGGCGCGGGGAGCAGCCAGGGCGTTTTCGACAGCGCGCAACACGGCCTGATGCACCTCGCGCCCATCGCGAAAACGCACCTCAATCTTGGTCGGATGCACATTCACATCGACGCGGCTCGGATCGATCTCCACATACAGGGCATACACCGGTTGGCGATGCCCGTGCAACACATCCTCGAAGGCGCTGCGCACGGCGTGGGCAATGACCTTGTCGCGGACAAAGCGCCCGTTGACATAGGCGAACTGCTGATCGGCCCGGGAGCGGGCCAGATCGGGCAGGCCGATGCGGCCATGCACGCGGACGGCCGGCCCTGGCCCGTTGCCGCGATAGTCGACGGCCAGCGACTGTTGGGCGAACTCCCGGCCCAGCACCTCGCCCATACGCAGGCCGGCATCGGCTTGTCCGCCGGGGTCCAGTGCGCGCCATTGTTCAATGAGCTTGCCCTCGTGCCAGATGGCAAAGCCGACATCGGGTCGCGCCAAAGCGTGTCGCCGAACCGCATCGACGCAGTGCACCAGCTCAGTGGAGTCGGCTTTGAGGAACTTGCGTCTGGCCGGCGTGGCGAAAAAAAGTTCTCGCACCTCTACGGAAGTACCCACCGCGCGGGCGGCGGGCTTGAGTTCGCCGGTACGCGCATCGAGTTGCCAGGCATGCGCAGCCTCAGGGGTGCGCGAGAGCAACTGCACCTCGGCCACCGAGACAATGGCCGCCAGTGCCTCACCCCTGAACCCCATGGTGCCCACCGACTCGAGGTCTTGCAGCGAGCCAATCTTGCTGGTGGCGTGGCGCCGCAAGGCCATCGGCATTTCTTCGACGGTGATGCCCTGTCCGTTGTCCTCGACCCGGATCAGTCGCACGCCTGCGGCCGACAGGCGCAGCACTACTTCGCTTGCGTTTGCATCGAGGGCGTTGTCGATGAGCTCGCGAACCACCGAGGCAGGCCGCTCGATCACCTCTCCAGCGGCGATCTGGCTGATCAGCTCGTCGGGCAACTCGCGAATCGGTCGACGGTGGGGGGCGGATGGCACAGATCGATTGTAGGCGGGGCTTCGCGCTGGGCCGACTCGGAGCCCATGCCAGAATCGCGTTATGGAATGGATAGCCCTGCTGATCGACTTTATCTTGCATGTCGACCGCTACCTGGAGGCATTCACCCAGGATCACGGGGCCTGGGTGTACGCCCTACTTTTCTTGATTGTGTTCGTTGAGACCGGTGTGGTGCTGATGCCCTTTTTGCCCGGGGATTCTTTGCTGTTTGTCGTGGGCACCCTCTGTGGTGCCGGGCTGCTCAGCCTGCCCTTGGCGATGACGCTGCTGCTGATCGCGGCTATTGCCGGCGATCAGTGCAATTACCTGATCGGCCGCCAGGTGGGGCCACGGGTGTTTGCCTGGCCTGACTCGCGTCTGTTCAATCGGGCAGCTTTTGACCAGGCTCATCTGTTCTATGAGCGCTACGGCGGCATCACCATCATCATCGCCCGCTTCATGCCCTTTGTGAGAACTTTCGCGCCTTTCGTGGCGGGTGTTGCCGAAATGGACCGTACCCGCTTCTTTGCCTTCAATGGGATGGGGGCGCTGTTGTGGGTGGTGGGCCTGTGCACAGCGGGTTATCTTTTCGGCAATCTGGACTGGGTGCAGAACAACCTGAGCAAGATCATCTGGGCCTTGATCATCATCCCGGGGCTGCTTGCCCTGTTCGGGTCGTGGCGGGCGCGCCGGCTACGGGCTTGAGACCTGTTGGCTTGGGCTGGCGCATCGCCGTCATGCCAGCGGCTGACCTCAAAGCGGGCGGTTGCGCGCCAGTGGCGGGTTGCGGGCAAAGTAGCGCTCGATACCGCGCATCAGCGCCTCGGCCAGTTGCAGCTGAAAACCGCTGTCACGCAGCCGTACTTCTTCCTCCGGGTTGCTGATGAAAGCCGTCTCGACCAGCACGCTAGGGATGTCCGGTGCCCTGAGGACAGCAAATCCGGCCTGCTCGACGCGGGGCTTGTGCAGCCTGCCGACGCGGGAGAGCTCTCCGAGCATCGCGCCACCGACCTGCAGGCTGTCATTGATCTGTGCGGTGGTGCTCATGTCCAGCAGGGCTTGGCGGACGCTGGCATCGCCTACCTTGAGGTTGATGCCTCCCACATGGTCGGCAGCGTTTTCCTTGTCGGCCATCCAGCGTGCGGCCGCGCTGCTTGCTCCCCGTTCGCTGAGCACGAATACGCTGGCCCCCTGTGGGCGCGGGGTGTAGAAGGCATCGGCGTGGATGCTGATGAATAGATCGGCTCGAACCCGCCGGGCTTTTTGCACCCTGACATGCAGCGGCACGAAGTAGTCTGCTTCGCGGGTCAGGAAGGCGCGCATGCCGGGGTGGGCATTGATGCGCTCGCGCAGCAGCAGTGCCACCTGGAGCACCACATCTTTCTCGCGCGTGCCGCCCGGTCCGACGGCGCCTGGATCTTCGCCGCCGTGACCGGGATCGAGTGCCACGATGATCAGGCGGTCGGCCGGGTTGGTCGTCGGGGCAGGGGGTGTCGAGGCCTGGGGTGGGCCTGCCGGCCCGGGCTTCGAGGTGGGGCCAGCAGGGGCCACGGCCTGTGCGGGGTCGCGCCGGCTGCGCTCAGCCATGAGTTGACCGAGGGGATCCTGACTGCCGGCCTGTGGTGCCAATTCTCCCGACCGCTGCTCGATATCGCGGATCAGCACTTCCAGCGGGTCGGGCGGTCGGCTGGGGTACAGATCGAGCACGAGTCGATGCTGGTAGCTGGCGACGGGCCGCAGGCTGAAGACCTGCGGCGCAATCGTCTGCTTCAGGTCGATGAGCAGTTGTACAGATCCGGCCGATTGCTGCGTCAACCGGATGCCGGCCACATTAGGGTCGTCCGGCCTGACTTTGCCCATCAGTTCGCGCAGTGTCGCTTGCAGCTCCACGCCCTCGATGTCCAGCACCATGCGTGCTGGATCGGCCAGCAGCCTATGACTGACCCGCAGGGCTTGGTCTGACTCCAGCGTCACCCGGGTGTAGTCTTTCGAAGGCCAGAGCCGGACCGCCAAAATCTGAGCACCCCAGGCCAGTTGCGCGGGGCCTAGCAGCAAAACCAGGCTGCCCCTGAGCAGGGCACGGCGGCCTTGGTTGTGGGCGGGCTTCATCGCAGCGCCTCTGCCAAGGCCCTCCCCGTGGGACTGAAGGCTCGCACCTGCACCTCGCGCAGGGCGGTCTCATCGGTCACCGGCCGCAGGGAAATATGCAGATTCAGGTCGGCCGGCGGTAGCCGCGATCCGGCGCGCTCGGGCCATTCGACCAGCTTCAGGCCCGGGGCAGCGAAGACATCGCGCAGTCCGGCGTGCTCCCATTCGTCCGGATCGTTCAAGCGGTAGAAATCCAGGTGCCAGATGGCCAGTCGGCCTGGCCGGCTGATAGCCTCGTAGGTTTCGACCAGACCATAGCTCGGACTCTTGATGCGCCCCTCGATCCCCAGCGCCCTCAACAGGTGCCGCACCAGCGTGGTCTTGCCGGCGCCCAGTTGTCCCTCCAGGGTCAGCAGGGCATGACCGGCCTGGGGCAGGGCCAACAGCGCGTCGGCCAGCCTCGCTGCCCAGGCGCGGGTTTCTTCCTCGGTGTGCCAGACCGTGCTTTCTACAATCGTTGCATGCGGCAGGACGCTCATCAGCTTGTGTCATCAATCCGGGTGTGGGCCCGCGAGCTGGGATTCTCGCAAATCGGCATCGCGGGGGTGGACTTGTCCTCGGCCGAACCCGGGTTGTCGGCATGGTTGGCCAAAGGCTTTCATGGCGGCATGCGCTACATGGCCGACCATGGCATGAAGCGCGCCCGACCGGCTCAATTGGTGCCCGGGACGGTCAGCGTCATCAGCGCTTGCATGGATTACCTGCCGGCCAATACGGCGCCAGATTGGACAGATGCAGAAATGCGGCGGCTGACCCGCCCCGGTGAGGCGGTGATTTCCCTGTACGCCCGAGGCCGTGACTACCACAAGGTGCTGCGTTCGCGACTGGCCCAATTGGGCTCGCGCATCGAGCAGGCGGTGGGGCCGCTGGGTCACCGCGCCTTTACCGATTCGGCGCCGGTACTCGAGGCCGAACTGGCCGTGCGCAGCGGCCTGGGTTGGCGGGGCAAGCACACGCTGGTGCTCAATCGGCAGGCGGGCTCCATGTTCTTTTTGGGTGAAATTTTTGTCGATCTGGCGTTGCCGCCGAGCGAGCCGGTTGAGGCCCACTGTGGCTCGTGCAGGGCCTGCATTGAAGTTTGCCCGACGCAGGCCATCGTGGCGCCCCACCAACTCGATGCACGGCGCTGCATCTCCTACTTGACGATCGAGCACGAGGGGTCCATCCCTGAGTCCCTGCGGCCGCTGATCGGCAATCGAATTTACGGTTGCGACGACTGCCAGTTGATCTGCCCCTGGAACAAATACGCCCAGCGCAGTCCTTTGCCGGATTTTCAGGGCAGACCCGATCTCGAACATCGGCAACTGCTGGAACTTTGGGCCTGGACTGAGACCGAATTTCTCAGACGCACCGAGGGCAGCGCGATTCGCCGTATCGGCTACCCGCGGTGGTTGCGCAATTTGGCAGTTGCCCTGGGCAACGCCCTGCGGCAGGGGGGGGGCGAGGCCGCGCAGATTCGCGGTGCCTTGCAAAGCCGTCTTGAGGATCCGAGCGCCATGGTGCGCGAGCATGTACGCTGGGCTTTGCAGACCGAATGAGTGTGCCGACTTAGCGACCCGCCAGGGTCATCGCCAGCGGCAGGCTGACCAGGCCCATCAGGGTCGAGAGCGTCACCAGGCCGGCAACCAGGGCACCGTCGTAGCCCATGCGCGCCGCCAGCACATAGGCGCTGGGGGCAGTGGGCAGGGCTGAAAAGGCCATGAGCACCAAGGCTTGTGTGGCTTCAAGCTCGAGCAGGTGCACCAGCAAAAAGGCGATCAGGGGCAGCGCCAGGTGCTTGATACCGATCAGATAAAGGCCGAGCCACCGGGCCCGCGCCAGGGCGCCCCACTGCATGCCAGCACCGGCAGCCATGAGCCCGAGGGCCAGCGAAGCCGCTCCGATGCGGCTGAGCATGGGCTCGAGGGCCGCGGGCAGGCGAAGGCCCAGTACATTGGCGAGCAAGCCGCCGAGGGTGGCCAGTATCAGGGGATTGCCCAATAGCTCTCGACCTAAATGACGCTGCGTCTGCCGTGCCATGGGCCAGACGGCAGCCGTGTTGAAAATCGGTACGCAGATGCCGATCAGTACCGCAATCAGCAGCAAGCCTTGCGCGCCGGCCAGCCTGTCAGCCAGAGCCAGACCAATAAAAGAGTTGAAACGAAATCCAATCTGCGCGGCTGCGGCATGTTCGCGCCGGTCGATCCGGGGCCCTAGCAGCGGCCAGTGGGGGAGCAGATAACTCAGGGCGATGCCTGAAGCGGCCAGCATCAGGCCACCAGCGACCAGCCCCGAGGCGGCTTGCAGATCCAGGGGGCTCTTGACGATAGAGTGAAAGAGCAGAACCGGGAACAGAAAAAAATAAACCAGCTTCTCCACCTGCTCCCAAACCGGGCGGTTCAGGGCGGTGTGGCGGCAGATCAAAAAACCACACGCGATCAAGATGAAATCGGGCAGCAGCAGGGTCAGGTAGCTCACCGCGTGAGAATAACCGTTCCGGCTGCGGGGTTCTCCCGATGCATCGCCGAGGTATGCCGACTAAGATGCCATCGCCTCGCGCAAGTAGTGCCCCGCTTCTGATTCGTCCAGGACTTTCCATCATGATTCAACGCCGATTTGTGTTTTCTGCCGTTTTCCTCGCCAGCCTATCCGGCCTGGCCCTGGCCCAGCCCTATCCCAACAAGCCGGTGCGACTGCAGGTGCCGTTTGCTCCTGGGGGGACGACCGACATCATCGCGCGGGTGATCGCCGATCCTCTGGCCCGGGCGATTGGGCAGAGCGTGGTCATAGAAAACCGGGCGGGTGGCGGGGGCGTGGTCGGCGCCAACGAAACAGCCAAAGCGGCCCCGGATGGCTACTCGCTGGGCGTGGGGACAGTCTCCACGACAGCCTCCAATCCCGCCATCAACCCCAAGATTCCCTACAACGTTCTCACCGATTTCACGCCGATCATCAACATTGCGGCCACGCCTAATGTGATTGCGGTGCATCCGAGTTTCCCAGCCAAGGACTACAAGAGCTTTGTCGAGGAAGTCAAAAGGAACCCAGGCAAGTACTCCTATTCGTCCTCGGGTACCGGGGGCATTGGGCACTTGCAGACCGAGCTCTTTAAGAGTCTGACCGGAACCTTCATCACCCACATCCCTTACCGCGGGGCGGGTCCGGCGCTCAATGACACGGTGGCCGGTCAGGTCCAGATTATTTTTGACAACCTGCCCTCGGCCCTGCCTTTCATCCAACAGGGCCGCCTGGTTCCCATCGTGGTTGCAGCTCCGCAGCGTCTGTCGGTATTGCCCAATGTGCCCACCTTCAAGGAGGTGGGTCTCGAGCCGGTCAATCGCATGGCGTACTACGGTATCGTGGGGCCGCGCGGCCTGCCCAAAGATGTGGTCGAAAAAATCCACGCGGGTACCCGCAAGGCCCTGGAGGACCCGGCAGTGCGCAAACGCATTGAGGACACCGGCTCGCTCATCATCGGCAACACTCCCGAGCAGTTCGCGGCCCAAATCAAAGCTGAGTTCGAGGTCTACAAGAAGGTTGTGGACAGCGCCAAGCTGCGTCTGGACTGATTTTCCGGCAGGGTGTCGAACCGCTGTCGCGTCCACGCTGCAGCGGTTTTTTTCTGCACGGTCGGTTCGCAGTCATGAAGGCATTTAGTGATCCCGCCATCGACGCCTTCGTCGATGCCCTGTGGCTCGAGGACGGTCTGGCGCCCAATACCCTGGCCGCCTATCGGCGCGACCTGAGCCAATACGGCCTTTGGCTGCGCGCGCGTTCCAGGAGGGTTGACCAGACCCAGGAGTCCGATCTGCACGACTACTTTGCGATGCGGCATGGTTCGACCCAGGCGACCTCGGCCAACCGCCGTTTGACGGTCTTCAAGCGCTATTTTCGCTGGGCCCTGCGAGAGGGCCGTATCGCGGTGGATCCGACTTTGCGCCTGCAGTCTGCGCGGCAGGCGCTGCGCGTTCCCAAAAGCCTGAGCGAGGCCATGGTCGATCAACTCTTGGCAGCCCCTGACCTCGATACCGCCCTGGGCCTGCGTGACAAGGCCATGCTTGAACTGCTGTACGCCAGTGGGCTGCGTGTGAGCGAACTGGTTGGCCTCAAGACCTTCCATCTGGGCATGAATGAAGGCATCGTGCGTGTCATGGGCAAGGGCAGCAAAGAGAGGCTGGTACCCTTCGGCGCGCTGGCCCGGGTCCATTTGCAGGCCTATCTGGGCCAGGCCCGCGCCGAGATTCTGGCGGGTCGGCAGTGCGAGGATGTGTTTGTCACCGCGCGCGGTCGGGGCATGAGCCGGGTGATGTTCTGGGTGCTGATCAAGAAGTATGCCTTGCAAGCCGACATCAAGGTGCCGATCTCACCGCACACGCTGCGCCATGCCTTCGCTACGCACCTGCTCAACCACGGCGCTGACCTGCGCGCGGTGCAAATGCTGCTGGGGCATGCCGATATATCGACCACAACGATCTACACCCATGTGGCGCGCGAGCGACTCAAGCAGTTGCATGCGCAGCACCATCCGCGGGGCGCTTGAGCGTCTCGTCCTGCCCGTGCTGCGGGTACATGTGATCGCGCCGGAAGGGGTGGTCGGACCGCGCGCCCCGGAGCGAACCGTGGTCGGCCCGACCGGTGGGGCGGGTGGCCAGAATCTGGTACAGCGAAATCCAGCCTTGCTCGAAGGCCATGGCGCAACCGGCCAGGTAGAGTCCGTAGGCCCTCAGGATGCGTGAGGCTGCCTCGGCGCTCCGGTCCCGGCTGAGCACGGCCTGCGCTGTCTGGAGCTTTGATTCGAGCGCATCAGACCAGGCCCACAGGGTGCGCGCGTAGTGGGGTCTCAGGTTCTCGGTGTCCACCATTTCCAGTCCTGCATCGGCCATCTCGGCCAACACCGCGCTGGTGTGCATCAACTCCCCGCCGGGGAAGATGTATTTCTCGATGAAGTCGCCCAGACCGGCGCCGAGCTGGTCGTGATCAGTGGCGCCAGCGGTGATGCCGTGATTCATCAGCAGTCCACCCGGTCGTAGCAGACTTTTGAGCTTGGCAAAGTACGCGCCCATTCGGGCACGGCCCACATGCTCAAACATGCCGACGGAGGCAATCTTGTCGTAGCCCGGTTCGGTATCCAGGACCCGGTAGTCGAGCAGACGAATGCGGCCCCGGTCCTGCAGGCCAAGCCGCTCTATCTCTTGGTTGGCATAAGCCCATTGATTTTTTGACAAGGTGATGCCGGTGGCGTCGACCCCGTGATGCTGAGCCGCCCAGATCAGCAGCCCCCCGAGCCTGCACCGATATCCAGGAAACGTTCGCCCGGTTTGAGCATGAGCTTGCGGCAGATATGTTCGAGCTTAGCCTGCTGCGCTTGGCCAGGTCCAGGCCGTCGCTGCGGTAGTAAGCGCATGAGTAGACCCGCAGGGGATCGAGCCACAGCGCGTAGAAGTCGTCGCTGAGGTCATAGTGAAACTGAATCTGCGCCCGGTCTCGATGGCGGGTATGGGCCCGCAGCGAGAACCACCGAGCCAGGGCCTTGTCGGGCCATCGCCTGCGGTGAGTTGGCAGACCCAGCCAGTTGGCCGCAGCGGCCATTACCTCGCGCAGGGAGCCTTGCAACTGCAGCCGTCCCTCCACATATTCCTGCGCCAGCCCCCCGAGCTGCAGGCGCCGTACATGTCGCAGGCTGGACCAGGATCGCAGGTTCAGATGCACGGTGGCCTCGGGGCGGCCTAAAGTTTGTCCCGAGGGCAGCCGGATTTGCACTTGCGGGGGCATTGCCCGGAGCGTCCGGGGAAATAGCGTGGCGTGCATGGGGCTCTACCAGATCATCAGTGGGCATGCCGCGGTGGGTGGGCGCGAGGAGGGGCAAGGTCAGACTAGGCTAAAGGCCAGCGGGGGCCTGGCGCAAGCGCAACAGTGCCGGCGCAAAAAAGTCAGGCCTCTGGCGGACCTGCGCGTGCTCCACTGGCTGTCACGCCAACGGGTTCTGGGCCGACCCGTCTTTAGTGCGTTCGCTCAAGCTCGGCCAATTCGTCCTCGGAAAAGCCCGCTGCCCGGCGCGCAGCCTTGTTCAGGGGGCCTTTGGGTTGCGGCGCGCCGTAGCGTTGCATCAGTTGCCGCTGCTGCGTCAGGGGGTCCAGGCCTCGCTCTTTGCACAGCCAGCCGAACCAGCGGTTGCCTATCGCTACATGTCCGATCTCATCACGCAAAATGAGATCCACGATCTGTGCGCCGGCTCGGTCACCGGCCGACAGTAGCTTGTAACGCACCGCGGGCGAGGCATCGAGCCCGCGCGCCTCGAGCACCCGCGGCACTACCGCCAGTCGTCCCAGCAGGTCGCCCTGGGTGCGCCTGGCCATGTCCCACAGGCCCTCGTGCGCATCGAAATCCCCGTAGTGGTAGCCCAGAGCCTGTAGATGCTGGCGCAGCAGTTCAAAGTGCAAGGCCTCCTCTTGCGCCACCTTCAGCCAATCCCGGTAGTAGGCCTCGGGCATGCCGGGAAATCGCCAGAGGGCATCGAGGGCCAGATCCATGGCATTGGCCTCGATATGGGTCAGGGCGTGGATCAGTCCAGCTCGGCCTTGCACGCTGCCCACGCCACGCATCGGCACCTGTTGTGGCGGCCGCAGTCTGGGTCGTTCTGCCCGGCCGGGCAGGCCGGGTGGCTCAGCCCAGCTGGCTTGGGTATCCAGCGGCAGACGGACCGGCCAGTTTGTCAAGGCCTGGGCCTTCTCGCCTGCCGAGCGCATCAGGATGACAGACAAGGCGTGGCTGCGCAGACAGGGCATGGGTTTGCAGAGCGATTCCGGGACTGAAGGCGGCTAGAGTAAGCGTGCCCGCATCTTACAATTGCGCTCCTTTACGGAGCCGTTTTATGGCGCTTTACCAGCTCGATGGGGTCAGTCCCGAGATTCACGAAACCGCCTGGGTCGCCGATAGCGCACAGGTGATGGGACGGGTGATTGTGGCGGAGGAGGCCAGCATCTGGTTTGGTGCGGTTGTTCGCGGCGATACCGAAATCATACGCATTGGCCGGCGCAGCAATGTCCAGGACGGCAGCGTTTTGCATGCCGACCTCGGCCAGGCGCTGACCCTTGGCGATGATGTCACCGTAGGTCACCAGGTGATGCTGCATGGGTGCACGATCGGTGATGGCTCCCTTATTGGTATCCAGGCGGTGGTCCTCAACGGCGCGCGCATTGGGCGTCATTGTCTGGTTGGGGCCGGATCCCTGGTCACCGAGGGCAAGGAGTTTCCGGATGGGTCCATGATTTTGGGCAGCCCGGCCAAGGTGGTTCGGCAGCTCAGTCCTGAACAGATTGAAGGGCTCAGGCGCAGTGCAGCCGGCTATGTGGACAATGCCCGGCGCTTCCGTGCAGGTTTGCGCAAGATAGCTTGACGCGCGAATACCTCATGTCGGAACTGCACAAATTTGTTTTCGATGGCCTGCCGGTGCGAGGCATGCTGGTGCGCCTGACACGGGACTGGCAGGAGGTCCTGCGCAGGCGGCGAGAGGCCGGCGGCTATCCGCCGGAGGTCGAGAACCTGCTTGGTGAAATGGCGGCAGCTGCGACGCTGATGCAGGCCAACATCAAGTTCAACGGGGCCTTGGTGCTGCAGATATCGGGCGATGGTCCTCTCAAATTGGCGGTGGCCGAGGTTCAGTCGGATCTCAGCTTTCGGGCCACCGCCTCCTTTGGGCCGCAGGGCCGGGCGGCAGTGCCAGCCGGTGCCAGCTTGAGCCAGTTGGTCAACCTTGATAATAAGGGGCGCTGTGCGTTCACCCTGGACCCTAAAGACCGCCTGCCCGGTCAGCAGGCGTATCAGGGCGTGGTGCCGCTTTTTGGCGATCGGCATGAAAAGCTGGAGAAGCTCAGCGAGGTGCTCGAGCATTACATGCTGCAAAGCGAGCAACTTGACACCCGCCTTGTCCTTGCGGCCAACCATGAGCTGGCCGCCGGTCTGCTGATTCAGCGCTTGCCGGTGATGGGCCAGGGCAATCTGGCTGGTCGCATGGACCGTGACGCCAATGAAGACCAGATCGGGCGCAGTGAGGACTACCAGCGCATTGCGATGTTGGCCGGGACTTTGCAGGCCGAGGAACTGCTCACCCTGGGCGCCGATGAAATTTTGCACCGTCTTTTTTGGCAGGAGCACCTGCTACGGTACGAGCCGATGCAACCGCGCTTTGCCTGCAGTTGTTCGCGTGCGCGTGTGGGCTCCATGCTGCGCAGTCTGGGGCAGTCCGAAGTGAACCAAATTCTCGATGAACAGGGTCAGGTGGAGGTGGGCTGCGAGTTTTGCGGCGTGCAGTATCGATTCGACCCGGTCGACTCGACTCGCCTGTTTACCGCAGTGGCCGATCAGGCCCCTGGCTCGACCGGGCTGCAGTGATGCATTCAAGGCCCCGTTGCCGGGCCCAAGGCCTCGGTCGCTAAGGTTCGGTCTTGCCCTGTTCGAGCCTGGCGAATAGCCGCCGTTCGCAGTCGGGATCGTCGCAGTTTTCGCACCAGTTGCGCCAGAGCCCCAGTGTTTCTGCCCCCTCGGGCCGCAGGGCTGGAAGCCAGCGTGAAAGCGCCGAGAGCGCTTGGTGCAGCTGTTGGGCCGCGCTGCCGCGCAGGACCTCGAAGGAATGAGCGCGCTGGTGCAGGGCCTGTCGCATAAGCCGGTGCGTCCGCAGGGCCTCTAGGGTCTGCGCATCGACGGCCTCATCCACTCCCAGAAGGAACCACAAGTCGCCTCTGACGGACGGGTCGACCCGGTCGCTGGCCAGGCACTTTCGGTCCGGATGGGCCAGCCCCCGTCGTTGGATCGCTCGCTCAATAGCCAGTACCAGGGACTGCGCCTGACGCAGTCTGTGGCTGAGCACCACGACCTGCAGCGCGGGCTGCAATCGCGCCTGTGGGGTGGGTCCGGGCCGGCCCTGGGGCCTACTTTCGGGCTCGCTCGTACTGGACGAAGATTTCATTGGGCTTGACCATGCCCAGCTCGCCGCGCGCCTTCTCTTCGACCATTTCCAGACCTTCCTTGAGGTCGCGCACCTCGGCCGACAGGCGGTTATTTTCAGTTTGTGCCTTATTGTTCTCAAGGCTCAGCGCCTCCAGACGCTCCTGCATCTGCTGCACGCTGGGTAAGCTGCCGCGGCCAAACCACAGTTGGCCTTGCAAGATCAGCAGCAGGCCCAGAAGGATCGCGGTGACGCTACGCCTTCCCATGAGAGCCTTTCAGAATAAGTTAGCGCAGATTGTAGAAAGCCGCGCGACCCGGGTAACTGGCAATTTCACCGAGGTCCTCCTCGATCCGCAGCAACTGGTTGTACTTGGCCATCCGGTCGGATCTGGAAAGCGAGCCGGTCTTGATCTGACCTGCATTTGTGCCGACGGCAATGTCGGCGATGGTCGCATCCTCGGTTTCTCCCGACCGATGACTGATCACGGCGGTGTAGCCGGCCCGTTTGGCCATTTCGATGGCGGCAAATGTTTCAGTCAGAGTGCCGATCTGGTTGATTTTGATCAGGATGGAGTTGGCAATGCCCTTGTCGATGCCTTCTTTAAGAATCTTGGTGTTCGTGACGAAGAGATCGTCTCCAACCAGCTGCACCTTGCGGCCCAGGCGCTCGGTGAGTTGCTTCCAACCGTCCCAGTCAGCCTCATGCATACCGTCTTCGATGCTGATGATGGGGTACTTGTCCACCCAGGTCGCCAGCATGTCGGTCCACTGCGTCGCAGACACGACCAGGCCCTCGCCGGCCAGATGGTATTGGCCATCCTTGAAAAATTCGCTGGCTGCACAGTCCAGGCCGAGGGCGATTTGTTCGCCCGCCACATAGCCGGCCTTGTCAATGGCCTGCAGGATCATCTCCAGGGCTGCCTCGTGGCTGGGCACATTCGGGGCAAAGCCGCCCTCGTCGCCGACAGCGATGCTTATCCCTTTGTCATGCAAAATTTTCTTCAGTGCATGAAAGACCTCGGCGCCATAGCGAACCGCCTCTCGTAGGCTCGGCGCTCCAACCGGAATGATCATGAGTTCCTGCAGGTCCAGGTTGTTGTTGGCGTGCGCGCCGCCATTGACCACATTCATCATGGGGACCGGCATTTGCATGCCGCCGGACCCACCGAAATAGCGGTACAGCGGCAGGCCGGCCTCCTCGGCGGCTGCCCGGGCCACGGCCATCGACACAGCCAGCATGGCGTTAGCCCCCAATCGACTCTTGTTGTCGGTGCCGTCCAGATCGATCAGGGTCTTGTCCAAGAAGGCCTGCTCGCTGGCATCCAGGCCGAGTACCGACTCAGAAATTTCCGTGTTGATATGCTCGACTGCCTTGAGCACACCCTTGCCGAGATAGCGAGCCTGATCGCCGTCGCGCAATTCGATGGCCTCACGCGACCCGGTGGAGGCGCCGGAAGGTACGGCTGCCCGCCCCATCACGCCGGACTCCAGCAGCACATCGCATTCGACGGTGGGATTGCCCCGACTGTCCAGAATTTCGCGGCCCACGATGTCGACTATTGCACTCATTTTCTTTCTTTCTTCGTTGCAGGAAAAACGCTGATCAGCTTCCTTCGACCAGCAGCATGCGCATCACCGCCGCACCCTGGCGGGCGGCACGCGCGGCCGCGTATTCGGGCGAAGCCTCAAAACGCCGCGCTTGTTCCAGGCTGGGGAACTTGAGGATCACCAGGCGCTCGGGATGCCAGTCACCCTCGATAACCTCGATGGCCCCGCCGCGAACGCAGACTTCGGCCTGATAGGTCTGCATGGCCAGGGTCGAGAGCTTCTTGTACTGCTCGTACCGGTCCGGATCGGTGATGCTCACCTGGGCAATGATGTAGGCGCTGGGCATGATTCAGGTGCAAAAACTCGTTTCAAGAAAGCCGGCCTGTTTGGTGGCGCGATCGAGGCTGACCAGCGTCTCCAGCAGGGCCCGCATGTGATGCAGCGGTACGGCGTTGGGCCCATCGGACCAGGCCTGGGACGGTGCGGGATGCGTTTCCATGAACAAGCCCGCCACGCCGGCGGCAACACCGGCGCGCGCCAGCACGGGCACCATCTCGCGAGCACCGCCGCTGCTGGTGCCCAGGCCGCCAGGCTTTTGGACCGAGTGGGTTACATCGAAGACCACCGGTGCACCCGACTTGCGCATTTCGGCCAGGCTGGTCATATCGGCCACCAGGTTGTTGTAGCCAAAACTCACGCCTCGTTCGCAGGCCAGGAAGCGGTCCTGCGACAGACCGGCTTGGCGCGCGGCGTCTTTGGCCTTGTCGATCACATGCTTCATGTCCCAGGGTGCCAGGAACTGGCCTTTCTTGATGTTCACCGGCTTCCCCGACTGGGCGACGGCCCGGATGAAGTCGGTTTGGCGGCACAAAAAGGCGGGGGTTTGCAGTACATCGACCACGCTGGCGACAGTGGCCACCTGCGAGGGGTCGTGCACATCGGTTAGGATGGGTAACTCGAGTTGCTTGCGCACTTCATCGAGAACTTTCAGGCCAGCCTCAAGCCCCAGGCCTCGCTTGCTGTCGCCCGATGAGCGATTGGCTTTGTCGAAGGAGCCCTTGTAGATCAAGGGGATGCCCAGAGCCGCGCAGATTTCTTTGAGCCGGCCAGCGACATCCAGGGACATCTCCAGTCCTTCGATGGAGCAGGTGCCTGCAATCAGGAAGAAAGGCCGATCCAAACCGACCTCGAAGCCACAGAGCTTCATGCAGCCACTTTCAGCGATCGTCCGGAGCCCCGGTAGTCCATGGCTGCCTTGATGTAAGCATTGAACAGAGGGTGGCCGTCCCAGGGGGTCGATTTGAACTCGGGGTGGAACTGCACGCCCATGTACCAAGGGTGCACGCTCTGCGGCAATTCCACGATTTCGGTGAGTTGCTCGCGCTGTGTGAGGGCAGAAATCACCAGGCCGCTGCGGCGCAGCTGATCGAGGTAATGCACATTGGCTTCATAGCGGTGCCTGTGCCGCTCGGTCACCACATCGCCGTAAATCTGGTGCGCCAGCGTGCCCTTCGATACATCGGAACTTTGTGCGCCCAGGCGCATGGTGCCGCCAAGATCAGACTTTTCGTTACGGATCTTGACAGTGCCGTCGGCGTCTTTCCATTCGGTGATCAGTGCAATCACCGGATGCGGACTGTCGGGGGCAAATTCGGTGGAGTTGGCCTCGCTCAGGCCGGCCACATGGCGCGCAAATTCGATGGTGGCCACCTGCATGCCCAGGCAGATCCCCAGGTAGGGCACCTTGTTTTCGCGGGCAAAGCGGGCCGCGCAGATCTTGCCTTCGATGCCGCGTTTGCCAAAACCGCCGGGCACCAGGATGGCATCGAAACGAGCCAGTTGCGGCACATTTTCGGCCATGATGGTTTCAGAGTCGACATAGTCGATGAGGACGCGGGCGTGATTCTTCATGCCAGCGTGACGGATGGCTTCATTGAGCGATTTGTAGCTGTCGGACAGATCGACATATTTGCCCACCATGGCAATGCGAACTTCAGTGGCGGGGTGCTCGGTCTCATGAACCAGTTCGTCCCAGCGTGCCAGGTTGGCTGGCGGGGTGTTGAGCCGCAATTTGTCGCAAATGAGTCCGTCCAGGCCCTGTTCGTGCAGCATGCGCGGCACCTTATAAATGGTGTCGACATCCCACATGGAGATGACGCCCCATTCGGGGACATTGGAAAACAGTGAAATCTTGGCCCGTTCCTCGTCGGGAATGCGTCGGTCGGCGCGGCACAGCAGCACATCGGCCTGGATGCCAATCTCGCGCAGCTTTTGTGCGGTGTGCTGGGTCGGCTTGGTCTTGAGTTCGCCAGCCGCGGCAATCCAGGGCACATAACTCAGGTGCACGAAGGCTGCATTGTTGGGGCCGAGCTTGAGGCTCATCTGGCGCGCCGCCTCGAGAAAAGGCAGCGATTCGATATCGCCGACGGTGCCGCCGATTTCGACGATGGCCACATCGACCGCATAAGGGCCGCCCACGCCAGCGCCGCGCTGGATGAACTCCTGGATCTCGTTGGTGATGTGCGGGATCACCTGCACCGTCTTGCCCAGGTAATCGCCTCGGCGCTCTTTTTCAAGGACGCTCTTGTAGATTTGTCCCGTGGTGAAATTGTTGCTGCGCTGCATGCGCGTGGTGATGAAGCGCTCGTAGTGGCCCAAGTCGAGGTCGGTTTCGGCCCCATCATCAGTCACGAAGACCTCGCCGTGTTGAAACGGCGACATGGTCCCGGGATCGACATTGATGTAGGGGTCGAGCTTGATCAGAGTGACTTTGAGGCCTCGCGACTCCAGGATCGCTGCGAGGGAGGCTGAGGCGATTCCCTTACCGAGGGAGGACACCACACCGCCAGTGACGAAGACGAATTTGGTCATGTCAATAAGGAATCGGGGATTCCTTGGGGGGTGAAAAACAAATTATAAAGGTCAGCTCCAGGCTCGGGGTGAAATCGCAAGGCCTGTAGTGGGCCGGCCTTGAGTCTGATCCGTTACAGTCGCGCCATGGAGCAAGAAGCGTACGCCGGTCCCCTGTCGGGGCGGCACCTGGTGCTGGGTTTGTCGGGCGGCATTGCCTGCTACAAGGCGGCCGAGTTTTGTCGCGCCTTGGTCAAGGCCGGCGCCTCTGTTCAGGTGGTGATGACGCCGTCGGCCTGCCAGTTCATCACGCCGGTGACCCTGCAGGCGCTGAGCGGCCGTACGGTGTTTACCGACGCCTGGGACGCTCGTGAGGGCAACAGCATGGCCCATATCAATTTGTCCCGGCAAGCCGATGCGATTGTGGTGGCCCCGGCGAGCGCCGATTTCATGGCCCGCTTGCTACACGGCCGGGCTGATGATCTGTTGAGCCTGATGTGCCTGGCGCGGCCCCTGGGGCGGGTGCCCTTGCTCCTGGCGCCGGCGATGAACCGGGAAATGTATGCCCATCCGGCGACCCAGCGCAATTTGGAGCAACTGCGCGCCGATGGGGCGCGGGTGCTCGGCGTTGGTGCGGGTGATCAGGCTTGCGGCGAGACTGGCGACGGTCGAATGCTCGAGCCGCAGGAGCTGCTTGAAGAGGTGGTGGCTTTTTTTACGCCGAAAGTCCTGGCCGGCCAGCGGGTGGTGGTGACGGCCGGCCCGACCTATGAGGCGATCGATCCGGTGCGCGGCATCACCAACCTGTCGAGCGGCAAGATGGGCTTTGCGCTGGCCCAGGCGGCCTGGCGAGCCGGCGCTCAGGTTACCCTGGTGGCCGGGCCGGTCAGCTTACCCACCCCGCGTGGGGTGCAGCGTGTCGATGTGCAGTCGGCTCAGGCTATGTGGCAAGCCACCGAGCCGCTGGCTGCGCAGGCCAGTGTCTTCATCGCTGCGGCCGCCGTCGCCGACTGGAGACCGGCTCAGGTGGCCGGGCAGAAAATCAAAAAGACTGCGGACGGCCAGGCGCCCGCGCTGGAGTTCGTGCAGAACACCGACATCCTGGCCAGCATTGCGCGCTCCGATCGGGCCCGCAGCGGCCAGCTGTACTGCGTGGGCTTTGCGGCGGAAAGCCAGGACCTACTGAATCAGGCGCGCGAAAAGAGGGTGCGCAAGGGCGTCCCGCTTTTGGTCGGTAATTTGGGTCCCCAGACCTTCGGGCGCGATGACAACGCCTTGATTGTTGTGGATGCTGCCGGCAGCGAGGAATTACCCCGGGCCTCCAAGGCGGCCCTGGCCACGCGACTGATCGAACGCATTGCCCTTGAACTGAAGAAAGCCGCATCATGAAGGTCGATGTCCGGGTGCTCGATGAACGCTTGCGTCAGGCTATGCCCAGCTATGCCACGCCAGGCAGCGCCGGGCTGGATTTGCGAGCCTGCCTGAACGAGCCTTTGACCTTGCAGCCTGGGTCCTGGCAACTGGTACCCACTGGAATGGCCATGCACTTGCGCGATCCGGCCTATGCGGCCCTGATCCTGCCGCGGTCGGGGCTCGGCCACAAGCATGGCATCGTGCTGGGTAATCTGGTGGGCTTGATCGACAGCGACTACCAGGGGCAGTTGATGGTCAGCGCCTGGAACCGCAGTGCCCAGGCTTTCACCATTGAGCCGATGGAGAGAATCGCTCAATTGGTGATCGTGCCGGTGGTCCAAGTCCGCTTCAACCTGGTCGATGAGTTTGTCGCCAGCCAGCGCGGCGAGGGTGGCTACGGCTCCACCGGCAAGGCGTGAACTAGCAGCCGGGCCGGCTGCTAGTGCAGGGTCTGGTTCTTGGCCTGGGCAGGCGCTGACTCGAGCTTGAAGAAGCCGGTGCCGAGGCTGCCGGCGCCGATTTCTTCCATCCGGGCTTGCCGGACCGATGCGACCCGAAGGCGCAAACGCAGGGCGATGCCCGCCAGGGGATGGTTGCCGTCGAGTACGACATGATCCGGATAGATCTCGGTGACGGTGTACATCAAGTCGCTCGGCAGCGGATCGCAATCGGAGGGCGGCAAGGCGCTGCCTTCAATCAACATGCCTTCCTCAAGGTCCGAGGGAAACAGGGCGCGGGCTTGCAAAAAGACGCGGTTCTCGTCGTAGTCCCCAAAGGCCTGCTCGGGCTCCAAGTGAAGATCGACCTGATCGCCGGGCTGTTTGTCCATCAATCCCACTTCAACGGCTTGCAGGAGATCTCGGCCACCGATCAGAAACTCGACCGGTTCGTCAAGTTCATCGAGTACCTGTCCCAGGGTGTCTTTCAGGACCCAGGTCAGCCCGACCACGCAGGGTGAAAAAATTTTCATCGGACAATTGTCCCATGGATATCACGAGCGCCTTGAGACTGCTGGGGGGATTAAGCCCGGCGCAATTCATGCGGCGACACTGGCAAAAGCGTCCCCTGTTGGTACGGCAGGCGATCGACGCCTTCAAGCCGGTGCTCACGGCCCGAGAGCTTTGCGAGTTGGCCAGCCGCGAGGAGGTCGAGTCTCGCCTCGTCGTGCGTGCGGCGCATTCGGGCAAGGGCGTCGATCGCTGGACGCTTCGGCAGGGACCTTTTTCGAGGCGCGCCTTGCCGCCCCTGAGGCAGCCCGGCTGGACGCTGCTGGTGCAGGGGGTGGATCTGCACCACCGTGCGGCACACGACCTGCTCCAGCGTTTTCGGTTTTTGCCGGATGCCCGTCTGGACGATCTAATGATCTCTCTGGCCAGTGAGGGCGGGGGCGTCGGACCGCATTTTGACAGCTACGATGTATTCCTTTTGCAGGCCAGCGGCTCAAGACGATGGCGTATCGGCCCTCAGAGAGATTTGAGTCTGCGCGCAGATTTGCCGCTGAAAATTTTGCGCCGCTTTGAGCCCCAGGAGGAGCATGTCCTGCAGGCCGGTGACATGCTCTACCTGCCGCCGGGCTATGCGCACGATGGCCTTGCCATGCCTGGCCGGGGCGAACCGTGCATGACCTATTCCATCGGTTTTAGGGCCCCGAGCCGCGCGGAACTGGCTTCGGCCTTGCTGGTGCGCATGGCCGAGTCCCTGGAGGAGGCGCAAGAGCCTGCCCGGCCGGTGCTATACCGCGATGCCGGTCAGCCCGCTACCGCGCAACCGGCCGTTCTTCCTGAGGCTCTGATTGGATTTGCCCAGCGCTCGCTGGAGAAAGTCTTGAAGGATCCCAAGGCCTTGCGCGATGCCCTGGGTCGTTATCTCAGCGAGCCTAAACCAGGGCTTTGGTTCGAGCCTTGCGACGAGACCTGGGGGCCCGGGCAAGGGCTTGCGGCTCATGGGCGTACCCGCATGATGTACGCCGGCTCCTTCCTTTTCGTCAATGGAGAGCGCTTCCAGATGGGGGGCGCAGATGCGCGCTGGCTGCGCCGTCTGGCCGATGAGCGACGGCTGGGTGCTGATGAGGTGCAGCGCTTGAGTGCGCAAGCCCGTCTTGTTGTGTTGCAGTGGCTGGCCGACGGCTGGTTGACCCTGCATCGGGACTCAAGCGGGCAATAAGTGCGGCCCCAGGCGCACACTAGTCGCCGCCCTGACAGGATTTGTAGTTGGCGGCATTAGGGCTTATACTAACTAGCTGGTTCGGACGAGCTCGAGTTGTCCGGGCTGGAGAAGGTGCGAGCCCTTGGGGCAACACCTTCGTTGAAGTGGAAAATATTTTTCTCATCATCAAGGAATTAAAAAATGAACAAGTCTCTCGCTCTGGCAGCTATCGTTGCTGCAGCCGCCCTGGCCGCTTGTGGCAAGAAAGAACCCGCCCCGGCTCCCGCCCCGGCTCCGGCCCCCGCCGCTGCTCCGGCACCGGCACCGGCTCCTGCCGAGGCTCCGGCTGCTGCACCTGCTGCCCCCGCCGCTCCTGCAGCGCCAGCAGCTCCTGCCGCCCCCGAGAAGAAGTAATTTATTGCTTCTCAGAAAAAGCCGCCTTCGGGCGGCTTTTTCTTTTGGAAGCGCCAAGGGGCGCGCTTTAAGCGGGGTCGATCCAATCGGTTCCCATCTCTGCATCGGCCACCGACAATTCGGTCGAACTGCCCAAGGCCCGCTCCAGGGCCGATAGCGCCAGCGCAGCTCGGTTGTTGCTGCGGCTCAAATGCGCCGCTACCACTTGCTCAAGCTGGCCTTTCTGAATCATGCCCGCGATTTGCGCTGCCTGTTCGTTGGACAGGTGACCCCGGTCGCCGGCAATCCGGCGTTTGAGAAACTCCGGATAGCTCGACCGGGTCAGCAGTTCAGTATCGTGATTGCATTCGAGCATCAAGACCTGGCAGGATGACAAGTGCTGGACGACCGACTCGGGTGCGTGCCCGAGATCGGTCAGGATGCCGATGCGCTGGGCCCCGTCGTCGCAGGTGAGCTGCAGCGGTTCGGCAGCGTCGTGGGGGACCGAGAAAGCGTGAACCTCCAATTCGCCCATATCGATGCGCTGGCCGTCGGCGCAAAACCGCAATAGCCCCGCGAAGTCCGCACCACCTCCGGCGCGCCATGTTCCCTCGCTCATCCAGACGGGCAGCTTGTGGACGGTGGCGATTTTGTGGACCTGTCCGATGTGATCGCCGTGCTCATGTGTGATGAATACAGCGTCCAGGTCCCCGATGTCGAGGCCGCACCGGGCAAGCCGTTGGGCTAGAACTTTCGGGCCCAGACCGCAGTCCACCAAGAGGCGGCGCGTGCGCAGACCCCTGGCCTCGATGAGGGTTGCGTTGCCGGAACTGCCGCTGCCCAGGCTGCGCAGTCGAATCACGACCGATGCTTACTTCAGATCGTCGGCTATCAACTGGACGACGCGTCGCGCGTTAGCCGATGTATCGACCGCCCCTTCGGCGTTGAGTACGGTGACGGCGGTGGCTTGACCCTGAGCGGCCACTGCGATGCGGTACTTCAAGGGGGCCACGGCCGTGCTGCTGCGGCTAAAGAGCCGGCCAAAGAAGCCCGGCTCCTTTTTGTCGGCTGTCGGCTCCACATAGCGCACGAAGAACACGCCCCGGGCGCGGTCGCGGTCTTCCACGGTAAAGCCGGTTCGGTCCAGGGACAGACCCACCCGACGCCAGGCGCGGTCGAATTCCTCGTCAATGCGCAGCAGCGCCTGGTTGTTCGGACCGGACTCAATCCGCGCGATACTGGGTCTGCTGGTCGCGGTGGCGGAGCGGGCCTGCTCGGCGGGTATGCCAAGCTTGACCATCAGTCGCCTCAGAAACTCGTTCTCCAACTCAGGATCGGCAGGGCGAGGCTGCCAGACGGTGCTGCCGCTGCTCGCATTGCCTGGCACGGTTTCCACCATGCCGCGATGGCTGATGTAAATCTCGGTACCTTCCGCAGTTCGCTCGAGCCGGGTGCGAAACTTGTCGCGCTCACCGGTGGAGTACAGGCTGTCGAGCACCCGGCCCAGGGTGCGTCGGATGATGTCCTGGGGCAGTTTGGCCCGGTTTTCGGCGAAATCGGTTTCCAGGATTCCAGTTTCTTTCTGCTCGACCGCCAACAGGAAACCGCTTTCTTGCCAGAACTCGCGCACCGGCTCCCACAGTTGGTCGGGCGGGCGTTTAACCACAAGCCAGCGCTGATTGCCCGCCCGCTCGATTCGAACATCGCCCATTTGAGCCACGGCGGTCGATTCGCCGCGCTTGGCATTGGCCGCCGCCTGACCGGCCTGGAAAGACTCGGCCGACACCACCGTGCCGGGCACCGCGAAACGGGCTTCGCGCGAGAGCTGGGTCAGATCCGGAGGCACATCCAGGCTCGGACCCTTGCCTCCGGCGGACTTGTAGTCGATTCGGTCCCCACTGATCAGGCTGCCCAGGCTGGAGCAGCCTGGCAGCACGCCTAGGGCCAACGTCAAGCCCAGGCCCAGCGCAATTCGCTGACTTGAGGAACAGGTCGCGGGTGCGGGAGTCATTGATTGGTTCACGGGGTATTCCTCGCGGTTCGCAGTTGGCATCGATCAGAGCAGGCCGCTATCGCGCAGCGCATTTTCCACGGTCGCGTGGTGCGCCGTATCGAGAGGGGTCAGCGGCAAGCGCAGCGTCGGGCCGCACAATCGGAGCCGATGCATCGCCCACTTGAGGGGAATGGGGTTGGCTTCGACGAACAGATGCTTGTGCAAGGGCAGCAGCCCGAGTTGGATGCGCATGGCGCCCTTGACATCGCCAGACAGGGCTGCCTTGCACAGTTGCGCCATCCGCCCAGGGGCGATGTTGGCGGTCACGCTGACATTGCCTTGGCCGCCGCAGAGCATCAGGGCCACCGCGGTGGCGTCGTCGCCCGAGTAGAGCGCGAAGTGATCGGGCTTCTCCTTGATCAGCCACTGGGCGCGCTCGATGTTGCCCGATGCCTCCTTGATGCCGACGATGCCAGGTATCGCAGCCAGGCGCAGGGCGGTGGCCGGTGTCATGTCGGCCACCGTGCGTCCCGGCACGTTGTAGAGCACCATGGGGAGGTCGACCGCCTCGGCGATGGCCTTGAAGTGCTGGTATTGGCCTTCCTGGGACGGCCGGTTGTAGTAGGGCACGACCTGCAGCTGGCAATGGGCGCCAACCTTTTGGGCATAGCGAGCCAGCTCAATGGCTTCAGCCGTCGAATTGGCGCCGCACCCCGCCATGATGGGCACCTTGCGCGCGTGCCGGGCAGCTTGTTCGACCGAAACCCGGATGATTTCGCAGTGCTCCTCCACATTCACTGTGGGGGATTCCCCTGTGGTGCCGACCACGCCAATGCAGTCGGTGCCTTCCTCGCTGTGCCAGTCAATCAGCTTGCGCAGACCGGGGTAGTCGACGCTACCGTCTTCGTGGAAGGGAGTGGCCAGTGCAACGATGCTGCCTGTGATCATGGGCTAGAGCGGGAAGGACAAAGGTTGGGGGGAAGGCGACCGCCGTCGCCGGCGAGTCGCGCAAAGTTTGATTCTACCCAGCCCCACTGCGCTCGACGAGAAGACGGGTGGTTGGGCGATGCGCTAAAGCGGCGATTCCAGCATCGCAACCCCAAGGCCGCGAACCGCAGCGATGCGCTGGATGAATCGCGCTGGGGCCTGCGCCGACTGCGGTTGATGGCCGTCTTCGAAGGCCACAATGCGCAAGCCCTGGCAGATCTCGATCAGCTCTCCAGGTCGCAGCAAGAATTCGGGGCGCGATGGTCGGCCCAGGCTTTCCTGGCCTTGGGCAAAGGTCTCATAAATGAGCACGCCTGCCTCGGCCAGGCTCTCAATCAGATGGGGCATCAGAGGTCGCCACAGGTAGTGGGTGACCACGACGGCACTAAAGCGCCTGCCCGGAAGCGGCCAGGGGCCCGCTTCGATATCGGCCAGTACGGTTTCGCAGGCGGCTGCGGGCAGGCCGATGGCGGCCAAGGCCTGCGCGGATCGGTCCACCCCCACGACGGGGTGCCCGCGCTGCGCAAACCAGCGCAGATGACGGCCGCGGCCGCAAGCCAGATCGAGCACCGGTCCTGGCGGCACCAGATGCGACCATCGCCGCACCCAGGCGCTGGGTTCTTGATCGTCAAGCGCGTTCGCGACCTCCACCATGGCTTTGAACACCTGCTAGAAGCAAGCCCAGACCTGTTCAGCCAGCAGCACAAGAAACGCAGGTTGCAGGTACAGGGCAAAAGTGCACGCCACCAGCAACGGGGCGATGGCCCAGCTCAGGCGAATGAAGCGGGCTGATGGCATCAGGCGCGAGCCGGGCCTGCGGCGCGTTCAATCGGGGCTTCGCGCACCGGCAGGTTGACCAGTGCGGCAAAGACGCCCAAAGCGATGGCAATGGTCCACACCACATCGTAGCTGCCGGTGCGGTCATAGAGGTAGCCCCCCAGCCACACGCCCATGAAGGAGCCGAGCTGGTGGCTCAGAAACACCGATCCACTAAGCATGGACAGGTAGCGAACGCCAAAAATATGGGCGATTGATGCGTTAGTGACCGGCACGGTAGACAACCACAGCAGCCCCATCACGGCCGAGAAGATGTACACGCTCCAAGGGCTGAGCGGGGCCCACAGAAACACCACGATGGCCACCGAGCGCGCCGAGTAAATGAAAGCCAAAATCATTTTCTTGGACCCGGCCTGAGCCAGCGAACCGGCCAGGTAGGTGCCGAATATATTGAACAGGCCGATCAGGGCCAAGGCCATGCCAGCAACCCCGGGCTCCATGCCGGCGTCCTTGAGGTAGCTGGGCATGTGCACCCCGATAAAGACCACTTGAAAGCCACAGACGAAATAGCCGGCCGTGAGCAATTGAAAGCTGGGGTAGCGTACGGCCTCTCGCAAGGCTTGGCGCATGGTTTGCTCTTGGCCCCCGGCGTTGGGGACCATCTTTTCATTCAGGCCGCGTGCCAGGGGCAGCATCAGCAGGCAGGCTGCGGCCATCACGAAGAGCGCTGTCTGCCAGCCCCAGTGGGTAATCATCAGTCCCTCCAGCGGCACCATCGCAAACTGCCCGAACGAACCGGCCGCTCCCACCAGCCCCATGGCCCAGGCGCGACGCTCGGCTGGCACATTGCGACCGATCACCCCGTAGATCACCGCGTAAGTGGTGCCGGCCTGCGCTGCGCCGACCAAAATGCCGGCCGCGAGAGTGAACTGCCAGCCTTGGGTGGCCATTGCCATGCCGCACAAGCCCAGCAGGTACAGCACCCCGCCGGCCATGACCACCCGCATGGCCCCCAGGCGATCGGCCATCATGCCGGCAAAAATACCCAGCACCCCCCAAGCCAAATTCTGTACCGCAATGGCCAGCGAGAAGGTCTCCCGGGTCCAGCCGTGGGATTGTGTGATCGGAAGCAGCCAGAGGCCGAAGCCGTGGCGCACGCCCATGGACAGTGTGACGATAAGGGCGCCGCACAGCAGCACCTGGGACATCGGCAAGGAAGGTGCCGGGTTGGAGCCAGATAGATTCATGCCCCAACTGTAACCACTGGCCTGCAAGCTGATCTGGTGGCCCCTTCACAGTCATGAGGCTGTATATGTATCCAGCCCCGTGCCGCGGCAGCCCTACAATTTGCCTTTGCTTCGTATCGCCATGAACGCCAACACTTCCCCGCAGTACTCCGAAAGCTCGATCCGCGTGCTCAAGGGCCTGGAGCCCGTCAAGCAGCGCCCGGGTATGTACACCCGCACCGATAACCCCCTGCATATCGTGCAGGAAGTCATCGACAACGCGGCGGATGAAGCCCTGGCCGGCCATGGCCGCAGGATCGGGGTGCTTGTGCACGCCGACGGTTCTGTCAGCGTGGAGGACGAGGGGCGCGGCATCCCCTTCGGCTTGCATCCGCAGGAGAAAGCGCCGGTGATCGAGTTGGTCTTCACCCGACTCCATGCCGGCGGCAAGTTTGACAAGGGTCAGGGCGGTGCCTACAGCTTTTCGGGGGGCTTGCACGGCGTGGGGGTGAGTGTCACCAATGCCCTGTCGCGACAGCTTGAAGTGAGCAGCTATCGCGATGGACAGGTGGCCAGCCTGATTTTTTCAGGCGGCGATGTGGTGCAGCCGCTCAAGCTGCGCAAGGCGGGTAGTGGCGATCGGTCGCAGGGCACGGTGGTGAGGGTCTGGCCCGATCCCCGGTATTTTGATTCGCCGGCCCTGCCGCAGGCCGAGTTGCTGCATTTACTGCGCAGCAAAGCCGTGCTGATGCCGGGCGTGAGCGTCAGTCTGAGTCACGAAAAGACAGGCGAGCGTCAAACCTGGCTCTACAAGGGCGGCTTGCGCGACTACCTCATGCAGACCCTGCAGGCCGATCCGGTGATTCCGCTCTTCGAGGCGGAAGGGTTTGCCGATGCGTCGCACGACAACTTTGCCGATGGCGAGGGGGCGACCTGGTGCGTGGCTTTCACCGAGGAGGGGCAGCCGGTGCGAGAGAGCTATGTCAATTTGATCCCGACGACCGCCGGCGGCACCCACGAGAGCGGGCTGCGCGAGGGCTTGTTCCAGGCGGTCAAAGGCTTCATCGATCTGCACGCCTTGCTGCCCAAGGGGGTCAAGCTCATGCCCGAGGATGTGTTTGCCCGGGCCAGCTATGTGCTTTCGGCCAAGGTGCTCGATCCGCAGTTCCAGGGGCAGGTCAAGGAAAGGCTCAACTCGCGCGATGCCGTGCGCCTGGTCTCCAGTTTTGTTCGACCGGCCCTGGAGCTTTGGCTCAATGCCCATGTGGACTACGGCCGCAAGCTGGCCGAATTGGCGATTCGCGCCGCGCAGACGCGCCAACGCGCCGGTCAGAAAGTGGAAAAGCGCAAGGGCTCTGGCGTTGCGGTGTTGCCGGGCAAGCTCACCGATTGCGAGAGTCGGGATCTGTCGCTCAATGAGGTGTTTCTGGTTGAGGGTGATTCGGCCGGCGGCAGCGCCAAGATGGGCCGCGACAAGGAAACCCAGGCCATATTGCCTTTGCGCGGCAAGGTGCTCAATACCTGGGAGGTTGAGCGGGATCGGCTGTTCGCCAACACCGAGATTCACGATATCTCGGTGGCCATTGGCGTCGACCCGCACGGCGCCGGCGATGAGCCTGATTTGAGCGGTTTGCGCTACGGCAAAGTCTGTATTCTTTCGGACGCGGATGTCGACGGTTCGCACATCCAGGTTTTGCTTCTGACCCTGTTCTTCCGTCACTTTCCCAAGCTGATCGATCGCGGTCATGTCTATATCGCGCGACCGCCGCTGTTTCGGGTTGATGCGCCGGCGCGTGGCAAGAAGCCGGCGGCCAAGATGTACGCGCTCGACGAGGGTGAGCTGACGGCCATCCTGGACAAGCTGCGCAAGGAGGGCGTGCGTGAGGGCGCGTGGACCATCAGTCGTTTCAAAGGCCTGGGCGAAATGAGTGCTGAGCAACTCTGGGAGACGACCCTCAACCCGGATATCCGTCGCCTGCTGCAGGTCAGCCTTGGTTCTCTGGATTTGCCGCAAACAGAGCAGTTGATGAGCAAGTTGATGGGCAAGGGCGAGGCTCTGGCCCGACGGGAATTGATGGAATTGCACGGCGATCGAATAGAGATCGACATCTGATATGCCTTTGCATCGCCTCTTTGTGTGCGTCCTGGCCCTGCTCGCGGCCACAGCGGTACGAGCCGAGGTCTGGGCCTTTGTCGATGCCGATGGAGTGCCCCACTTCGCCGGCCACCAGGTCGATGCCAGGTATCAGCTGTTCTTCAAGGGCAAGGCGGCCGAAGTGCTGGCTCAGCCCCTTGCATCCCCGGGGCGCGCGGCGGGGCCTGCCCCGCCAGCGGCCGATGGGCGTGTCAACACCTCCCGACCGACTGACTCCGTGGTCTCTGCCGTCGCCGCGCTCACGCCCTCGGTGCGTCCGCGTCTGCTCGGGATGC
>Ga0194133_10001813_pt1 | contig 35347 bp, 43 predicted proteins | sample TA2KigOf40mmetaG_FD_155448 | JGI IMG/M metagenome (GOLD analysis project Ga0194133, IMG submission 155448) | Freshwater microbial communities from Lake Tanganyika, Tanzania - TA2015055 Kigoma Offshore 40m | ecosystem: Environmental > Aquatic > Freshwater > Lake | place: Tanzania: Lake...
CCCCCCCCTACCCCCTCGATTTCCCCTCTGTCCGCGGATTTAGGACGTCCTAACTCACAGCTACGCCCTCGCCATTCCCGGTGGTCGTTCGCGTTTGAAGAATCCGCGAACACCGTATCGAGATATGAACCACACAAACCGCAAACCAGCAACGGGCGTCGTCTGCAATTCCGTATCGGGCGTTTACGGATTCCCTCGACGAGTGACCCTTCGGTATCGCTGTTCTACCGTCCAACTCCCAAACGCGCGCACACCACCACCGACCACGTTGCAGGCAGGCAGAGCGTGGATTTCTTTTTGTCGTGCGCCGTTTAGCACGGTTAGGATTGATTACGTACGCGCGGGAACGTACGCGACGGGGAAACCGAGACTAAGCCCCGTATACATTAAACGCCACCGCCGGAATTGAACCGACGCGCCTACCCCCGTAGAACATGAGGCGGTACCCACGTGACGGAAACGAAGTGGCCCCGGCAGAGCCCTATGGGTCAACCCACCGGAGAAAGTGAGCATAGGGATACCGGGGCCATCGACCTTCTATTGTGAATGAGGTTGACCGCCTCACCCTTCTAACAATACACGAAAGGAATCACAACGCAACGTAACTACCTATGTCGATCCCTCGCTACGTAATGTCTTCGTTCGAAAGAAGTCCGCATACTCCGGGAAATCCTTCATGAATAACCGCGCGTAATACGGCGTGTAGTTATTGCTCATCTTAAATTCCTCACCCGCCGTTTCAATCTCCGTATGCCACCGGATACGCTCGAAGATGGCTTTGCTTGAGTAGTGCTTATGACCTCGCCGAATGACGTCAAACGTGAATCGCTTAAACAACTCGTACACGTGCGGATTCATGCGATGCCACCGCCACCATTGCTTCTTAATCGTATCCGATTCTTCGACCTGCCGAACCGCCGCCGCGAAGAGCCCATCAACGAACGGCATTTCCGCGCGCAGCTTGTACTTGCGGTGTATCTCGCGCTCCATCTCATCGCCGTACGTCATACGTCGTCCCCCTCCTCCGTCGCCAACGCCGCCGCCTCGCAGATAGGACACGGTTGCGCGAGCAAATGGAACGGGCAAAACTCCGTCCAATCCTCCTCCGTTTCGTACCCATGTTCCGTGCGCTCACCATCCGCCAGATACCGACCGCGCCACTCCCCAACGGCACCCGTTTCCGGGTGACGTTGAGGCCACGGCTTGAACGTATTACGTACAATCGTTTCCCACCACTCCTCTTTGCGATGCATGATAAATTCTCCGGTGTTGGTCGCGTGACTAGAAGGGCAGGTCGTCGTCCGTCGGTGGCGGGAAAGTGCTGAAATCCGGTGGTTCATGCGCCGACGGCGGTGCGATGCGCTTTCCACTTGGTTCGTGCATCCTTACCTCTGGCGCTTTCTCTATCGTCTTCGTCTCCGGCAACCCATCCGGCTGTATCCCCTTATCTTTCCACGAAATCCACACCGTTGCCGTTGCCGCCTGAATCGCCGCCGCATCCAACCCATAGCCGTACCTTTGCGACGTCTGTGCGAGATGCATCGCCACCGCATCCCACAATATAAGGTACTGCGCCAGAATCGCATCGCGTCGCCCCGCCAATGCCGCCGACGCTGACGGCGCAACCTTCGCCACACTCGACGGTGCTTCCATTCGCTTTCCCGACGACGGAGCGTCCGGCGTCGCTGGTGAGATATTCCAGAATGGAGCCGCGCCCGGACGCTTGTTGTTTGGTGTGCGGTAGAACTTCAACGAATTCCCGACCGCATCCGTATACGCGAAATCATCTCCGAATATTCGCTTCAACTGCGTATCCGCCGACGTCAACGGTAGGTAGATGATATCGACGCCATCACTAAACAACACCTGCTCGCCATACGTACCCGTGTTGCGTTCGCATACCGTCACCTTCAGAATGTGTTCGTCGCCGACGCTCGGTAGCTTAATAGTACTCATAGTGCTTGCCTCTCCCACTTGCGTGTGAACTACAATCACCGACCGCCGAATTGCGGTCCGTGTCCTACTCAATCGCGCGCGCCTTCGCCCAACCAGTTATAACACGAACGGCACACCAATTCCGAATCCGCGACCACATCCCCTGCGTGGCAATACGTCACCATATAACGATACAACTTCACGCGCTCACCATCTCGACAATAGAAACACTCTCCCCACGTATCGTAATACGTCACGACACGAACGGATGCACCTTCTGCCCTCTCTATCTGCATACATCCCCCGGTGAAGTTGACCTGATACCCGATATGGTATCGCCCCTAAAGTGATACATCCGCAACGCATCCGCAAGCCCCCCCCTCCACCTGACAAACGTTGCTAACGTAACTACGTTTCACCCGGTACTTGCGCTTCCCTCTCATATCGTTTACTATAATGTACACTTCTCGCGGAGAGTCTATTGGCGCTAGGTAGTCAAACACTCCGAAGGGCTATTAAGGTATACGGTGGTCCCGTGAACGGATTCGCCGCCGACGTCTTGGGCCGTTCTCGCGTCTCCGTTTGGCGCTGGCTAAACGAACGCGAAACTATTCCCCTGATTGTCTTGCATCGCTTGAAGGTGTATTTGCGCTTCCCTCATCCCACACACGCCGACGTGCTTGCGCTCGGCACCACGCCTGAACCCATCATCGAGGAAGAGTCAACCCATGAGTGAGACCACCGGAATCTGCTACACCGTGAGCGACATCGTGCGCGACTTCAATACGACGCACGGCAAAGTATACCGCATGATTCGTAAAGGGATGATTGCCGCGACCGAAATCACGCAAGAAAAATATAAAGGTCGCAGAGGGTGGCGTCATCGCATCACCGCCGCCGCCGTTCACGCGCTTAATCTGTCACCGCGAACCGTCGTGATGTCGGAGACATCGTATACAGAAGCCAGCGTCGCGTGACCCGCGAGGTTCCCATCCGCGACAATTATCGCACCACTTTAGCATGATATCGCTTTTGTAATATTCCGTGACCTTATCGCGCATAAGGTGCGCCAATTCCTCATCCGACAGCGGGGCGAGCAACGATGGCATCTGTTGTGCGCCCCGCCTTTTCTTCATACAAACCCCACGCGCTTTACCGCCTCAATCGGAAGTACAAAATCGTCGCCGTCTTCTTCATCCTCGACTTCGATGACGGTACCGTGAACACTTCCCGCATCGTTCACCAATTCGCCATATCCGGCGCGCACTAACTCGCGCACCACATCGAGTAAACACTTCGCAACGATGCTTGCATCAACCGCTGGCACCGATTCGATTTCAATAGACAATCCGTTGCGATGTATAGACACCGATGCGGTACGGTTTGATAGTACATTAACACCGCGCGCAGGTCGCTTCCTACTCGGCATTACTCCTCCGCATATCTGGGTTCGTCATCGACATTCCGACCAATCCTCCGTCAGCATGATAATGAAACGACTGCATCCCCCGTGACGCGCCAACGAATCCTTCCAACGCATGCCACCCATCCGGTGGACACAACGCCGGATGCGTACGCACCACAACGCCGCTCAACGTTTCAACCTCTGCCATCGAATGAAGATGCCCCGTGTGTATCTCACGGTACGACGCTTCGCCCCACGCCTCGCGCGCTTCGATTGCCATCAACTCATGCAAACGCTTGCGCGCCTTATCGCCATGCGTCAACCCAAATAAGCATTTGCCATACTGTACGTACTTGCGCGCCGTATTCGTCGCATCAATCGTCACGTTACGCGCGTAACGAAACTCCGCCGTCAATATCTGACGTAACGCGACCGTCATCACCGCATCGTGGTTGCCGGGAACCAATACCACATCTACGGGACCACGCGCCGACATGTCAGATATGACATCGCACAACGTCGCAACCGCTTCCTCTAACATCTTCTCCACGCGCCCATCGCGGTCGAGTGGTGTTCCTTTCGTTGTCGTTCCGTGTGGTGTATCGTAATGCAATAGGTCGCCAAGGCACCACAACGCGCGACGCTCAACAAGTACTGACGTCTCTAGCAACTCCGCGACCGACGCGCGAATCAATCGCGTCGCGATAGAGATGTCATAGTCTTCCCATCCCGTTTCTCTACTCCACGCATACTTCCCAATGTGTGGGTCTGACAACACCAAAGACTGCAACGTCTTCGACGTATTACTCTTTACTTTTGACTGACCGTAATTGATAGGTTTGCGTTTTGCGTACGCACCACGCACCAATGCCTCGACCGCCTCAACGACCGATGGTCCCGCCTTTGGTTTAAGACGCACAAAGACGCGATGCAACTCCGTCGTCGTTACTTTTCCCGTCGCTACATTTTTCGTCGCGACCTCATACTTTGTCGCCTCACTCTTGTCAATTTCAAATCGCGTCATGTCCGCTTCGATATGGCGAAGCAAATCATCGACCGTTTTGATTCGCGCTCCATTCGCGCGCGCCTCGATACCATCCGCCGCCTTGGTTGCCTCGACTGTCTGTTCCGTCTCGACAACTGGCACCATGTTCCTTGGCTTATCGCCAACCTTTACACGCAACTTGCCACGCTTCAATGCTACCGCTGCTTCCGTACGCACCGCGCAACCACGATGGAACTCTCGATTCAGTTCTCGTGCAACCGCGCTTGCGCTCATTCCACGCGCCGACAATTCCGATAATCGCGCGACCTCCTCATTCGACCATTCTATTAAATCTTTGCGCGCGCCCATGACTTTATCGTAGAACGGTAATGCCTATCGCCACACCCAATACACTCGCCACCCATCGCCACCGCTTTCTCGCGCGCGCCTCTTCTTCGACGACGCCACGCAACGCGACAATCTGCTCCCCTAAATTCGTCGCGCGCAACTCACAGGTTTCGACTACCGCATAACATGACATCACCGCAGAGTCCGCCACATCACGCCGCATATAAACCGTATCTGCAACCATGACCGTATCCGTGACGCGCGACGTATCATACGCAACGCGCCATCGCTCCAACGTACTGACACGCTCGCGATAGACCGTATCCAATCGCGCTTCAATGACGCGCAACGTATCGACGCGATTTGACTCACGCGCGCGCGTGGGAGACATAACGCGCGACGTTATTACTGAACCCATCACTACGCCAACGCAAAAAAGAACAATGCCCAATCTAGGCATAGTCATCTAGACGAAATCCTGGCACCATCTCTGGGTCAGTCTTTCGTCCCGGTGCAATCTGTGCGTGCGTTGTCACCGGGAGATTCCCATACTTGGCGCGCAGGTTCCTTATCACTTCTTGCATTGCCACCTTCTGCCGTTCCGTCAACGCTTCCTTGCCATCGTTTCGGTTGGAAAAGCTCAAACCAATTGAAACTCCATTGACATCTTTTTTCCCATTCCACTCCGACTTTCCAGCATGCCACGCACGACGGTCGTATGGCACACAAGTGTAAACCGTACCATCGCGACCGATGAGCGCATGGTAAGAAACCTTGCTGACGGAAGACTGTATCCACGAAAGGCATGACCTCTCCGTAGAAGCCGCATCCGCATGAAGCACGATGACCTCGACTTCGTTGCTTCCGCGCGTATTGTGATTGGGTGACGGGTTCGTACAATTCATTTGCGTCCCCTAACAATTACGCCCCACCGAATCGCGTGATAGACCGCCGCCCATTTGTCAATCATGGTGTTTGCTCTCTGGGAAAATTCTATGCACTAGCAATTCCACGCCACGCTGACCCAACAACCCAAGCAGAAAAGCCATCGCGCTCATCGTCTGTTGACTTGCATCCGACCCTATTACGGAGAAGACCAACGGCGTAAGAAAGTACGCGCTCGACGTACCCGCAGAAATCGCCAGAAGATTGTCGCGCCAATTTCCGTGTGACGCCTTGCCCACCGCAATCAATGAGCCAAAGAATCCCGCCACAATTAGCATAATATCAGACTTGTTATTTGACATGGTTGTGCTTGTAAAGGTTGTGTGTTACTGCAACTTCGCTTCCATCTCTGCCACCCGCGCGCGCAACGATTTAATCTCAGCCAACATCACCGGAATAAGTGACGTATAACTAACCATCTGTAGTTTTAGCGTTCCGTCCTCATTGACCGCATCCTTCTCGCCGTCAACCGCAGACGGATACGCCTCTGCGAGTTCATGTGCCAAGACCATCGGATACTTGCCAGATTCGCCATTGATAGTGGCTTCATGCACCTGCACCTTGTCAAAAACCTCTCCCGACTTGGCGTAGGGTCCATGCACCGTTTTGATACGATAGTCGGAAACCGTCGTGAGATTCATTTGTCCCATATCGCGACGGTAGTTGATATACCCACGCAACGTTCGCGGAGTAAGCTGACCCTCCGAATAGAACGAAATAAAATACGTATTGCCAATCTCCGCATTGTTCCACACATACACCGGAGCTTGCGTAGACGTATTACTCGTTCCGTTAAATTCCGCCGTTGGTCCCGACGATTCATTGACCTGTAGGCGCGAACTTGCCCACCCCAAACCGTTGATAAGCAACTGTCCAAGTGTGGTTAACTCCATCTTCAACGTGGCAGAACCGTTGGTGTAAAACTTTAAATTGTTGCCTGTCTCCGCCGCAATTGCCAAATCATTAGAGCTTCCGTGCCCAGTCCACGCCTTTTCATATCCAACAAAGGCAGAAATAGTGCCACCCGTTTCGTGAATGGTATACCCTAACATCCGAGCATATCCGGTGATATGCAATTGTTGTGTCGGACTTACAACACCAATACCTACGTTTCCGCCATACAACTGCAAACGAAGTGGACTCGTACCGTCCGTCATCCATAGGACGCCACCATTCGCATCTGTGCTAAACCCTAGATACTTACCTACGGACGAGTTGTATGCATACAACGTGGTGTCATACACGTAACTACTTGCACGACACGCAAAACTTCCAAAGACGTCTAGTGTGTACGAAGCAGCCGTCGAACCGATCGCAACAAGGCCACCGTTGTAATAGATACCGCTTGCACCCGTCGTCCATTGAGACGATGACACGGTGATAGAGCCACCGAGCGAAACCGAAGTTCCGTTGATAGTAATAGCAGAATTTGCAAGCGCACTATTTGCAATCGCCGTAAATCCTGCGCCAATCGCACCACTCGTTAGCGTACCGACCGACGTGAGCGACGAATTGACGACACCGCTTCCCAGCGTCGTTGCCGTGAGTACGCTGACAGGTGAACCACCCGCATTGTCAATCGTGTACCCATTCCCAAACGCCACGCGCGCGCCGGAATCAAAGCGCACATTGTTTGTAAAGAAATAGTTTGCGCCAGAAAACGTACCCGCCGTAACGTTGTTCGCCGATACTGAACCGACCGACGGAACCGCCCACGTGCCATCCGCGCGCAGAAAGTTTGACGTCCCACCACCAGACGCTGGCGCGTATCCCGCCACACTTGATGTAAAGGTAGGCGGTGTATCAAACGATACATCACCTGTGGTGCCAGATGAGCGAAGAAACTGACCCGACGTACCCGCCGACACAACATCGAACGCGCCCGTGCTTGAGTCATACACCAATACCCGAGTACCCGTACCCGATACCGAGTAACTACTCTTGTTCGTCCCACCGTTTACAATTGCGACGACACCCGTAACGTTCGCCGCGCTTCCGCTGATGTTGCCAGTAATCTTGCTCCCGGCAAGCGACGTAATCCACGACGGGTTTAGATAGGAACCGCTTGTCGAAACCGCATCTGCAATCCCGTATCCCGCAATCGTGGTAGGCGTTCCCGTAATTTTCGACCACGCCAACGATGTAATCCACGACGGATTTGCATACGACCCGCCCGTCGATACGCCATCCGTAATACCGTACCCCGCGAGCGTCGTTGGCTTGCTCGTAATACTTGAGAACGGAAGCGACGCCGTAAGCGTACCCGAAACCGTTAGGTCATTCGTAATCGTATACGACGTTCCGCTAAACGTTCCCGCCGTGACTGACGACGCCGGGATGCTTGGCGTTTGGAATCTCGCCGTTGTCGCGCCCGTCGCCTGTAGAATCATTCCCGCCGTCAATCCGCTGACCGTATGGTCGGGACCGAGTGCCGTCGTCGTCGCGAGTACATGGGTTCCGGGAGTCGGATTGCCCCACGCCAACGCGCCGCCGATATACATCAATGCTTGACCATTACTCCCGGACGGCGCAATAAAGAATGAACCGCCGACGCCATCATACGCCATCACTCGTTCATTGGTGATGCCGCTAAACGACGCCGCATTGAATCCCGTCCCGCCGTAATTCTTCGCGACGCTCGACCCCTGCCACGTACCCGTCGCAATCGTTCCCACGCTCGTAAGCGATGACGCCGTTACGTTCGCCGCCAGAGTCGTTCCCGTCAACGAACCCGCCGGAGCCGACCCATTGAGCGTTGCCGTTACCACATTCGCGCTAAAGTTTCCGACCGCATCACGCGCGACAACTTTGTTGTTGACGCTATTCGACGTCGCATCTACTGACACCGTTTGTGCCGACGTCCCATCGTAGAACGAATCCGGTGAGCCAGTTAGATACGTTCCAAACGTGAGACTCGACCCACCCGAAATGATAGATGGTCCCTCGCTCAAAATGAGGTCATCGGGAATCGCAATAGGCGTTGCCGACCGCGCTGGTCCCGCCGTTCCGTCGAGGAACCCAGACAGACGATAGAACACTCGGTACCATCGCGTCACACCATCCGATGGTAGAATGTCCGCAAAGTATCCCGTGAGTGGCAGAAGCACCGCAATATCCGAGAACGTACCCGGAGAACCACTAACATTCGGCGCGCGCTGAACGACGATATTGTATCCCTCAATCGCGCCAATTGACAACACCACGCCCGTCGTTGCTCCCGCATTTTCGAAGGATGTAACGACCTTCATCTTCGGAGCCGCAGGGCAAGCGGTCGTATTCACCGCCGCCGTCGTCGCCGTCGTCGTCGTAAATCCAGAGTACGCGCCCGTCGTCGAATCCTTAAACGCCACACCAAACGTGTATTGCGTAGAAGGCAAAAGGTCACGCACGACGCTTGTAATAGAACCCGCCGACAACGTGCCAATGCGATACGCCGTCCAATTCGCAGGGGCCGACGCTCCGGGATACGCAAAGATATCCATCGGGTCGAGCGTATTCCCCGCCAACGACCACGTAAGCGTCATTGAGTTCGCCGTCGCGAGACTTGCCGTCAATCCCGTCGGCGCAACCCAACTGCTCAACGTCACATCTTCCCAATCCGTCCACAATGACGCGCGGGATTCCGCCTTTTCCGTACGCATCCGAACCCACACACGACTACCCGGAGGCGCAAGAGGCAGAAGAAACGCATCTATTGGAATCGTCCCCGGACGGAATCGCGTATACACCGTTCCCGTCCTTATTGGATACGACGCTGAAACCTGATACTGCACCGCCAACGTCACCTGTGCCGCATTGAGTGTCGTCGCATTTGTTACCGTCGCTGTCGCAATACGTCGCGGGTCGCCACTCCATGACCCTACCGTGAACTCCGGCATCGCGGGTTGCTGATTCAAACCGGAGTCGACCATCTTCAAGAGTGGTCCCTCTGGCGCTTCCGTTCGCCGCACAATCTGTGCGATTCGCGTCCCAACGTTAGACTCGCCGATGCGATAGTTCTTGTTAGGATAGTACGGAATATCGATGATAACTTCATCACCAACTTGCAAGGTCGCCGCCGATGAATCCGCGAACACTTGCACTTCACTCGCAATTGCTCCGCGACCAAATCGATCGAACCCTTCCTCGACGATTGAATCGAAGAATCGCGTCACCACATCCGGTGACAGAACAAACGCCACCGTCGTCGAGGACGCCGACCCATCGTGAACCATACCCGGAAACGAGTACGCTACCTCGCGCGTCGCGAACGTGGTATTGCTAGAATTTGTTCGAACCTGTGACGCCTCAATCTGCACCATCCCATCCGCAGGTGGTTCCTGTTTGTTATCCGGGTCCGGGACAAAAGGTACCAATGCCTTCGACGTCAAACTAAAACTGGTAACAACCGTAGCCTCGTCAACATCAAACACCACGGGCGGTGCATCGCCAACAACGTCATTAGGACCAATCGTCACACTTGGCGCATTGCTTCGCGCGATTCGCGTCGGAAAAAATTCCTGCTGACCGCTGGCATCAGTCCGCGCAGAAAATCCGAACGGTCCGAACAACGATTCGCCAAGAAACTGCGCCATGTTCACGGGTTCCGTGACCCGCAACGCCAACGTCACATCGTCACCGATAATCGTCTTCGTACTCGTCACCGAAGACGCATCGTACGGAACACCGACCGACGTATACAACTTCGCCACGATATCGACAGGGTGTTCATTGATATACAACGGACTAACTTCGGACACGTTGCGCTGTAGAATGCGTACGCGCACTTTTGTATTCGTAGCCGGATATACGACCGATTGGTCGGGGTCTAATTCGACATATACAAAGTTAGAGCGACTGATATCCGGTCCGAGATTCCTATCTCCCGCACCAGAACCGCTGTAAAACGCCGGAGTGAATGCCGCGCGTACTGACCCATACCATACGTTAGCGCCATCCGTAACCATCGCGACTAACTTCGGATACGCATAGACATATTGGCGCGCGCGAATCTGCTCGTAGTTTGCGCCCGTCAACGACGCAATCGGCGGCAACTTCTCCAAGAAATTGCGCGCATCATACATAAACTTACCAAGCGACGGATACGGATTGCGCGCAAACGCCGGTGGTTCATACGCCGCCTGAAACTCAAGAGCCAGAATGTTACTCTGCACCTCGCGCCACAAAAATTCCCAACCACCTGACGCGCGCAACGGTCCAAAGTTTTCAATCACCGGACCACCCAAGAGGCACCCGCGATTCGGAAACGCTAAACGCTCCGCCGTACTAGACCACGTAAACGCCGTATGCGTCGCCTCAATACGCCGGGAATCCGATACCGTCAACGCATACGTAATGGCATCCGTTTGACGAATACTTGTCAGATATCCAAACGTCCACACCGTCCACGACGACCCGCCATCGCGCGAACATTCTAACAATGCACGACGAGCCAACAACTGCTGACGGAAATTCACATCCTCTAGACGACTCGTAATAAATCGCACCGTCCCCGTCGGCGTACTTCCCGTAGCAACATCCGCCACCTCCACCACGTACGCGCCAGAACGAACCTGACCCGTAAGCAAATCCACCTCTTGCCCATCGCCACTAGGAACGCCAGTAATGTAAGCGTTAGCATCACTTCGCAAAGATGACAACGCAAAGTCTGCCGTCACTCCATTACTCTGATATACCGTAAGGCGAAACGCGATGCTCATTCTTTCTCTCTATTTAGTATTTGCAAATCATCGCGCTTGGCGACGCATCGACATTGATAAGCACGAACGTCATCGAATACAACAGTAACGCTTTATCTTGAAGTGCAATTGACACATCACCATCCGGAGCTAAGCAACATGTATCGTAAACATTCGATGCACTATCGTCCGTTGTCACTTCAACCGTACCGCCACCAAGCAACCATGCCTGACACCGCAACATGTGATTCATCTTGGTATTCGGAATATCATTCATCGTGAACGACGCGCCGTAATCCGTACGGAACGCAAACTGATATCGCATCCCTGTCCCAAGTGCAGTTACCGCAGGGCCAACGGGTTTTTGAAATGGCACCCAATCCGCAAAACGTGAACCGAGACCATCGCTTACGCCCGTTGTTCCATTGTCGAGCGTGACACTTCCGACGGCATCCGTGAAAGAGATAGAAGCCATTACCCAATTCTCCCACGGTTGTTGGCCTTATTCATTAATTCCTGTATAGCACGTTGCGCCGATGGGTCATTGGGTCCTATAACCGTAACGTGCATCGGTGTCATGGGATTGATACCCGCGCCCGTCGTCGCTGACGTCGCGCCGAATACCAACTGTGTCGTTGGCAATCCTGGCGCTACATTATTTCCACCAAACGACCGCACACTCGACGCAGACCCGCCGCGCTGACCTCCGAACATTCCGCGCGCCACACCTTTCAACGCCGACCCCATCGCAATCAACGCAATCGCCGCGGCGAGTGACGTCTCTGGACTCAAAAATGCCAGACCATCCATAATAGTTTTCATTAATCCCGCGAACGCCGCCGACTGCGTTCCGAACGCAATCATTGCATCACCAAGTCCCGCGAGCATCATCGATGCCATGGCCTTAAATCCCTCACCAATACTGCCGCTGGCAACCGCCTGTTCAATACCGCCCAAGATACCTCCGACCAACGCCGCCTGAACGCTGGTCTGGAATGTGTCATAAAGCGCAATCTCTAATGCCGCGGCCGCTCGCTTCGTTTCGTCAACAACCTTTTGATGCGCGCGCGCAATTTTGGTTGAGACCTTTTGCAAATCACCCGCAATTCGAGATTGGCCAGCTTGTAACAAACTGTTGCGTATCGCACTCATTGAGTTTGTAATCGTAGCTGGCGAATCCTCTAGCTTGGTCTTCAATTGAAATACTTGTGTTTCGTGCATCAAATCACTAAGCGTTACCGACTGCTTCATCAACTCGACGCGACGAGCCAGCGGCGTGTTAGCGTTATTCAACTCTGATGTGAACTTCTTTTCAAGCGCCAGTAAATCGCGCATATTGCGACTTTTAGCAGGGAGCAATCCGCTATACTCCAGCAACAACGCTACACGTTCACGCTCTGCTTTCAGTTCTTCTTCCGTTACCGTTCTAACGACAGTCGCTTCTTGCTTGGTCGCCTCCGAATTGGCTTTCGCTTGTGCGCGAGCTTGTGCCAATATCTCATTGACGCGAGCTTGCGCCGCTTGAATTTTTTCCTGAGCTTCTTCGTATGTATTGCTCCCTTCCCGAACCCTGTCTTGCACTTCTCGCAACTTAGTAATCGTCTTATCGAGTTGCTCCAGTTCTTTTTCCGGTGACGGAAAAAGAATGTTATTCCATCCCGTTACAACGCGATTTACAAACTCAATCGTCTTTCTTAGTCGCTCGTTGTACTTGCCCTGCAACTCAAATAAATTACCGAAATTGTTTGAAAGAGCGTCCAACGCACCGCCAAGCGTATCGCGATACGCCTTCGCCGCTCCACCTACACGGCTTTCTAGTTGTTCTAAAATAAGACCTTGCGCTTCTTGGAGTCGCCCAGACTCCGTTAACGACTGAATTACCTTCTTTTGCTCTTCGGAGAAAATACGGGTATTTTTATTGAGTGCATTCAATTCATGGGCCGGGTCCTGCAATGCCTTACCAACCATTGACGCCGCGCTTGACAAATCAATGCGCAACTTGGTCGCAAGGTCCATAATTGCTGGCACACTTCGTTCAAAAATTTCCCCACGGATGTTGGTAAACATCAACAACAGTGCTTGCGCCGAACCAATAGCTTCATCGCCAAACGCGCTGACAGCCATCAACGCTTTCGACTGCTCGTTTAACGAGTCAATGGTTTGACCGCTTATGCCATTTGTTGTTTGCAGAGCATTTCTCAAATCTGCCTGAACGCGCTCCGCTTCTCTGGTCTCTGCGACGAACTTATTGACCACATACGATACCGATGCAAACGCTGCAACCGTTTTTGTAACTTCACCTCCAAGAGAACGCAACGATGATTTTAGCGTCGCCGATCCCTCTTCTTTCAACAACAGCGAGAGTGCCATCACATCAACCATCTGTATCCCCTCGCGTCACAGGTTGCACCGACTCATGCGCTTGCATCATTTTCTTCATACGCTCGCGCGCATTGTCCATCATATGCGACAACTGCCCCGCCGCTTTCAGATATCGCATCTCCATCTTTTGTAGGTCCGCAGGTTGGTGGAACGCTATGGCAACCATACCCGCCATGTCCGTACGCTCTCCTAACCTTCGAACCCGCTCTTCCTCCTCCATCGTCATCAACTCGTGATACGACCACAATGACAACGCAAACGGACTCCGAGCCACAACATCAACACGCTGTCCCAACTCTTTCGCACATACGACGATGACACGTCGCACATACTGTTCATACGTCCACTCCACCGCAACGGAACCACCTTTATGCTCCGTTGCGGTTTTTAGTTTTTTTCAGCCGCCTTCGCAATCATGGTTTCAACCTCTTCTACCGAATTGCGAGACAGGTGAACCACCGCTGTCAATTGTTCCAACGACAACCGATTAACCTCTGCATCTGAAAGGTCTGGACATGACGACCGCACCACATCCAATAGCGCGCTTAGCATAATCGCACCGCTATCATCCCTTATTTCATACACCGACGCCACCTTGTGCGCCGATGCACCGGACAACGGATGTACAACGATTTCCCGCCCGAACAACTTGACGCGCGGCAACCGTGACGGACTGACTAAACTATCGAGGTCGATGATTGACATTGGTTAGTGAGTAGTGGATTACGGAGCAGCTGGGTTAACCGCCGCAAGGTACTCAATACGATACGGCGCAGTTCCGGTGTTATCGTAACCCGCCCACGCGGTATCGAGTCGGGCTTCGACCTCAATTGCAATAGCAATCTCAGCGCCATCCTGTGAGGTGACGTCATACTTCGTCACCAGCGCCGACGGGAACCGCACCTGCACATAGTCACCGTTGCCGCGAAGCCAAATCGCGCGCACATTTTGGAGGTACGACGTCATCAGCTCACCTGCCGCGACCGGAGCATAGGACGACTGCGCACCCGACTGCTCACCAGCCGCCGTATCCGTTGCCCCCGGCTCAACCTGCGACACGTTCGCCGTCGATAGCTGAATCACGGTGCCAGAAATTTTTGGCATCATCATGGTCTTGCGGTCGAGTCCCTTCACGGGCGAACGCTTGCCATCGAAATCAATGTTGCGGTACGTGATGCCGGGGTCAAACTTGAGTCCACCAGCAAACGCCCCGAGCACCGTCGTGCCGACATACAGCACACCGGAGTCGAGTACGACGTCATCCGGGAACGTCGTGGTAAAACCAGTTAGAGGAGCAGTCATCGAATTACCCTACGTAAAAAGTGAACCACCTATTGCGCTTCCGCGCGGGACGTTAACACTACAGGCCACAAAAACAAATCGTACACACCAACAACCGCCACCACGTTGCTATCGGCTGGCGTAGAGAATTGCGGAAGCGTTTGTCGATTTCTCGACCGCCCAACCGTCAATCCCGAACGCGCATCCGTTAGCGATGTCAGGCATTGGTCTACGATATCCATCGCCGATTCCACCAAAGGCAACTGCGACTCTGGCTTCCCAATGCATTGCACCTCTAGCGTTGCAACCTCCCTATATCCATTATAAGCCGACTGACTCGTTCTATTCAATAGCAACGTGATATACGGGAATACAACGGGGGACGGCACCGCGCGAACGTATACGCGCTCCGGTTCCCCAATGAAGTCACCCAATCGCTCACCGCATGACGACGTATACTCTAACAACGTATTCCGTAACGTCGCATAGATTTGCACCGTCGATGCCGTCGATGGCAACTGCAATGTATTCGGCACGACGTATTTTGGTTTACTCATTCAATGTACCTAGAGAACGTTTTACAGTCTCCGCAAATAACTTTCTACTATTCTCGCGCTGTTCGAGAAACGTCGGCATCCAAATCTTCACGGGTGGTTCATTCTTCCCCGTAAATACATTGTAATGCCCCATCTCCCAATACAACGCCTCGATGAACTTCGTGCCAACTCGTATTTCGTACGACCCAAGCACCCACTCCGGTTCTGTTCTATGAATACTCGCACGAACTCCTAACGTATGACGGAACGCCCCGCCCTTGTAGTAATCTGCTTCAGAATGCGCTTTCTTCAGTTCACGTACGAGCATATTCGCTATCGCCGTAATACCATTACGCGACGCCTTTCTGTAAGTCGCCATCACTTGCCGCGACTTATCAATAAGTTTATACGTCACGCCTTTCATTGTGCGTACCGTGGCTCCGTCACGACTAGCGGCGTCACGACTCGCAAATCGTTAAACGCTCCCGCCGTCACAATCTGGTAGATGGTCTGACCGATGTATGGCGTGAGCGCAGGTTGAAGCAATGGCTTATTGACCACTAGAAAATACACGCCCGGATGGTTTGCCGCTTCCGACATCACCAACGAATCAAGCGTCGCAATAGGCGTATCGCCTTCCGCATCTTCCGCGAAGGTGACCGTCGCATCTTGCTCCGTCCACAACTCATAGCAATTGGTCTCGTCGTCGTAATACCGCAACTCCTGACGCACCAGATAGGTATTGTCTGGTTGAATCTGCTTACTTACCGTTGTCATTACGGCCTTCCCTCCGACCTATCAAAAGCAATGATGTACGGCCCACTTTCATCATCCGACCGCACGTAGGCACCCGACCCCTCAACCAACTGCACATATTCGTCCGACAAGTCGCGACCGCGCGCGCGATAGACTTTTTGCTTTAGAAGCGTCGCGTCGTATCCCGTGAACGTGAACGCACCCGCCCCGTGTACGATAGACCAATGCCCCGCCGCACTCTGACCGCCCAACGCAAACGCACCAACCGCCGACTTAATTGAGATGTGGGCTTGCAACGTGACCGCTTCACCGACCAACGTATACGCCGTTCCCCCGCTCGCGCGCACAACATCTTGTGAAGCCACCTGCCCCGTTAACGCATACGCACCAACGTCACTTGCTCGCGTCGTATTGCCCGTCGCCGCCTGACCAATTAACGTAAACGCGCCCACGCCATTTGCGCGCACAATACTACGCGACGCAACGTATCCGCTCAACGTATACGACGTTCCCAACGACGCGCGCACAATACCCTGTGCCGCCACTTTGCCGACCAACGTATATGCTCCCGCACTACTCGCGCGCGACCAATGCGCCGCCGCGCTTTCCCCGGTAAGCACATACGCCGCGCCATTCGATGCGCGCGTCAGTACCGCATAACTCTCATGTCCCGTGACCGCATACGCGCCATTAAACGCGCGCAGATACCGCTCCGACGACAACAACGCCGCCTTGCCCGTAAGGTAGAACACCTCCGGTATCGGGTTGATATCGTACGCAACCGCCAATCCCGCAGGCCATCCCGCATACGTGAACGAACCGACGCCACCGAATCGCGACGTTTGATAAAGATTCGGATATCCCGTCCACACGTACGCGCCGGAATCGCTTACAACGACGCGCTGTGTATTGATACTCGCCGCTTCGCCCGTCAATGAATACGACGTTCCATCTCCGTATACAACGCGCGCCGTATCGACCGTCGCATCGTAACCAGTAAGAGAATAGGACGCGGCATCACTCGCGCGCGTCGTCGCCTGTCGCGCCACTTGGCCCGACTCCACGAATACGCCCACCGCCGCGCTAACCTTGCGCGACGTATTGAGTGATGCCGCCTGTCCCGTTTCACTAAACACTCCCGCCGCGCACGACAACGCAAACGCGACACCGCCTAGTGCCGATATTGGTGCCGCGCTTATCGGGAGTAATCCGAGCATCTTTTACTTCGCGCCCTCAGCGGGAGCGATATCGGGCTTCACGTACGCGCCCTGAAAGATGTCGAGCCGCCATCCCTCCTCCTTTTTGATACCGTCAGTCTCGAACGCAATCTGACCAAGCTGTTCCGCCTTTTGCTGAAACTCGGCGACTAACTGCTGGCAAAGGACAATAACAGCGGGAGACGGCTTCTTCTGGTCGGACACAATCACTCCTTGGAAGTTGGTGAAACGGGTGGTGTAACAGGACTTAGCGGAAGAGGCGTCACCGACACCGGAGGCACAGGCGGAGGCGTCCATGGTGGGGGCAACGTCACAACAGGTGGATGAATCTGCGCTTCGATTCCCGCCGCGATATTTTCTTGCATCTTCGCGAACTGCTCCGGCGGAATCGTCGCCTCCATCCAACCCGCAACGATATCCGGCGTCAACTCATCGAACGGCACGAACGGCGTTCCCTCCTGATACTGAAACGTCTGCGCGCCACCCCATGACGACGTAAAGAATCCACCCTTCGGATTGGGAATGTCCGACGTTCCAATGTAGTTGTAGTTCACTTGAAATACGACGTCCGTGTAACCGTCCATCTCTGGGTACGCATTGAACTGCCAAAAATTCCACGTGTACGTAATAGCCATGTTAGCTCTCCAATTGCGCGACGCGCGCTTCAAGTTCCTTGATTGCCTGTACCAACACCGGGACCAACCTATTGTATTTCAACGTAAGGTATTCCTCGCCAGATTTTGAATACCGTCGCGGATTCATCGGGTCGCTATTGTCATGTTCCGTATCAAATGGGGCAAGGTCTACTAACTCCGGGAATGACCGCTGAACTTCTTGCGCACTCAACCCGACCTGCACCTTATCATTGTATAAATTGTTTTGCTTTGCAAGGTCACCATCGCGATACTTAAACGGCGTCCATGACACCACCGCCGCTAGTGCGCCATCTAACGTATCTACCTTTTCTTTCAATCGCTCATCGGAGTAATACTCCACTACATCTTGCCACACGAACAGGCGCTTATCGCCCGTGAAATACGCGCCCGTCTGACGATTCCACGGATACCCGGAACCAATGAACCCCGTTTCCATTGACGTCGCAATCGACGCAATCGTCAATCCACCACCCGGAGTAAAATATATTTGCGCGTCATTCGTCCCGTCGCCGCTCTGGTCCTGACCCTCAAATTTAACGCGACCCGTAAACGTCATCTGGTACAGGCGCGATGCATTGTTCGGGTAGACGTAGAAACTTGACGGTTCGTCGCGGTCTAGGAATCCGTACGAACGCGTATATGCGTTGTATTGATTCCCGTCGCTTCCCGCATACTTGTCACCTATCCACTGGTCTTCCACCAACACGCGACGGTCATTGCCGCCGTACGTATTGATTCCCACATACATCGCGCCATTGTTCCAATGGTACTGCCATCCGTACGACTGATTATGAACGCCCGTAACGTTTCCATCCGTGCGCGTCATATACGCAACGTAACCATTGCTATTGTCTAACGTGATTCCGGCATAACTGTTGCGCGAACCAGACAATGCCGCCGAACCGTAGGTACGGTCATTGGGATACCAATGGAAACTGTTGGTCCCGCTATAAATTCCATAGTGTCCATCAACACGCACCCACGAATTAAACACTCCGTAATTACTAGCTCCCTGCGAAAACAGAAAGCCGTTGTTCAGATTGATTCCCCCAACATTAAACATCGTATTGTTGTTGAGGTACATCGTACCGTACAGCCAGTTGGTGCCAGTGCTGTAGATACCCGACGGATGGTAGGACGCTTCGCCCGTTCCCGCGACGTTACCCCACGTGCGATACGACTGTGCGTATGTAGGATTGCCTATATAAATGCGATTCCCACCACCATTATAAGCCCAGTCGTGAACGCCGCTTGCATTGTTGCCAATAAGGACAGAACTAGTGTGCCATCCGAGGAATAGTGTCGTTGCACCACCAGCCGCCCAAGCCGCGGACGCCTCTAGGTGACGAGAGATATAATTAATATTGTTCGACGAATTGATTGGCCCCGTGACCGTTCCAGAAACGTTGCCTGTGATGTTAATTGCCCACGTTCCGCTTGCCCCACTACCCGTTAACGACGGGGCGTAGGAGGTGAAGTTGCCGGAATCGAGGATAACGTGATTTCCGCCGCGACTCCAACCGCCCGTGCGGAGTTGGTTGTCCGAGCCGAGGCCGAAGTTGATTGCGTACAGGCCGGGGCGGTGAAAGCTCATCATCGCCGCGCCATTACCCGCACTCAAAACCTGTGGCCCGCCCTGCGTTCCGTAACTAATGTCTTGACCGCTGACGCTATACCCAAGAGCGGGAGCAGTTCCCGTAAGGCTACCGCTAATGCTGATCCCCCACGTTCCACTAGCCCCACTACCCGTCAGAGATGGGGCGTAGGATGAGAAGTTGCCGGCGTGCAGAACTAGAAACGAACTATCCGTCGCGTAAAAATTTCCGTCCGCATAAACATCGATGACGCCAGACGTAGAACTGAAACCAAACCGCGAATTGCCACCACTAAAGGTGAAACCTGAATAACTACCTCCACCCGCCCACGCACTACTATTTATCACCGCACTACCGAGACTCGTCGAGAACGTGAGCGAACTAGTCGACCCTGCACTCGACGCATAACTCACCGACTGCGACCCGATGTTGCTCGTCGTAATCAATCCGAGTTGATTGATAACGTGCGCCGGGCTTGACTTGCGGCAGTAGTTATCCGAACCGCTGTTCGTCCAGAAAGCGGCAATAGATGGGTTCTCGCTGTTAGTGCTTGACTGATTGAAATGCGCGCTAAAGAAGTAGCGACCCGTAATGTCGCCACCACTATCGCGGTAAACGATGGTATTTGCAGTCGCTGCTGTCGTCGGATTGTTGAATCCAGAAATAGAACCCGCGCTCGTTGCGTACGTCGCATTGGTCGCCGTCGATGCCGTCGTCGCGCTTGACGCCGTCGTCGCACTCGTCGCCGTCGCCGCATTACCGGAGATAGAGATACCCCACGTACCAGACGCACCGCTACCCGTCGTCGATGGCACCGACAGGTTTGACCGCGCCGTCGCCGCATCCGTCGCGCCCGTTCCGCCGTTCGCAATCGCTACCGTACCCGTCACATTCGCGGCATTACCCGTGATGTTCCCGGAAATCTTTGACCCCGCGAGTGACGTAATCCAAGAGGGATTCGCATACGACCCGCTTGTCACGACCGCATCCGTGATGCCGTACCCGCTCACCGTCGTCGGTGTTGAGGTAATCTTGCTCCACGCGAGCGAACTTAACCACGATGGGTTAGCGTACGAACCGCTCGTACTCACGCCATCCGTAATTCCAAACCCAGAGAGTGTTGTCGGCTTACTCGTCACACCAGACCATGCCACGTTGGTCGCCGTGGTCGCCGTGGTCGCCGTGGTCGCACTCGTTGCCGTCGTCGCGTTACCCGATAGGTTCGCGGTAATCGTACCCGCAGAAAAATTTCCTGACCCATCGCGCAACACCAACGTGTTACCCGTATTGGTCGACGCTTCCACGTACTGCGGATTCGTCGCCTCTACCAACAATACGCCGTTGTTTGTCTGCTGACGCAACACGAACGCAATCGCTTGGTACTGCCCACTTGACGGTTTTGTTGACGTCAACCCGCCCGACGTATTCGGATACAGAATTGTACCCACAGCATACGCATTGGTATTGACGTTAACCAACGTGCCGTTGTGAACGCACGTACCAAACTCACCAATCCCAAGGTTATCGTCCGACAATCCGATCGAAACGTCGGACGCCGACGAAACCTTCATTACCTCCACAGCCCCTTCCCCTGCATTATAGCCAACAATCTTTAGCACATCACCGCGCGCTATAGATTCGTTCGCTTTGATTTTGAAATGCAGTTGGTTCGCACCAACGAAGTTGCTGTAATCATCAATCGTCTTGTTGGTTAGCGTCGCTGCATCACTCGTCGTAACCGCGCGCCCCGCCGCATACGTGCAGAACACATCCTTCACGCCAACGGAGAACGGCACCAACGCGCCGCCATTACTAGACGCCAGCACGGAACTACGGGTCAGCGTTCCCGCGCCCGTAGTCCCGATGCCGACTTCCCACTCATCGCCCCCGGCAATCGCGTAATACACCGCAACGCCGTTGCCAAACGCATTTGTGAACGTTTGATACCCCTCATGCGCACCGAGTAGCGTGAGCGTCCCGGTACCCGTCGTCGAGGTACTTTCTTTTACGCGGTCAGCAAGTAGGGACATCGTGAGTAATTACTGAAGGGTGAGAACGCCCGTGGTCGGGTCGAAATCCACGGTGAACGTATCGCCAGCCGAAAGACTGATAGACGAACCGTAATCCCACCACCCAAGAAGTCCCTTCCCCGCCGCCGTGTCATTGTACAGCACGGCATATCGGAACGGACCAAACCCCGCACCGCTCGCCGTCCACGTTGGCGGGTCACCAAGCACCAACTTGTAGAGCCCACCCGTCTGCGACGAACTGCTTTGCGTCGCCGTATTCCCACCCGCCGTATACCCGCCGCCCGTCGAGAGGTCGGTGATATCACTATACGACGCATCCCCTGCCGCGTTAGGAGTATCGTTGGTCAGAAACACCTTGAGCGTATCCGTCGCAAGGTTATGCTCTTTCTCCGCCAACTGCTCCACGAACGCATCGAACTTGTTAAAGGCCGCCATTGCTGTCCTCGGCTTTTACGCCACTTGTGAATTGTGAATCCGAATTTGTTCTGTCAACTGGCGAATAGCTGAAGCAAACGTTTCCGCCTGCGCCGTCACCTCGCCCAATCCTAACCACGAAACTATCGCCCCACGTTCGCACGACTCCATTCGAATCATGCCGCCGTATTGAGCGATGACCGATTCCGCGCGCGCCCTATCTGCTGGTGACAACCGTGGCACCCGAATGACTTTGCCATCAATGATTCGAACATCATCACCGATACGCATCACGACTCCGGGTCCACTAAATGCACCCCGTCCAATACTTCGACTTCCTCATATAGCACGAACGTCTCGAAATCTTCGGGTCTGATTTCTTCCAACATAATTTCCTGCGTTCGCAACGCGCGCACCGTATACACGCCGCGAATGTAATTCATCGTATCGCTCCCAACGACGCGAACCACGCCCATCGGGTCCACCGGGACGTAATCATATACCGTCGCCTTCATCTGGTACGCCGTATTTACGTGCGCCTGTGGCGACGTCGCGACCGTTTGTGAACTGCTCATCACATCGACACGACCCCACCACTCACCCGTAAACACGTAAACGGGACGCATGAACCCATTCGACCCACCATCCTGTCGCGCGTAGAATCGCAACCGCTGGTCGAGCAACCCAGGTGCTACCGTCATAGCATGACCGGAAACTTTAACGTGTGAAGCGTCTTCATAATACGCGCCACCGTCTCACGACTTGCATCCCACGAAATACTCGTTCCCGCCGAGTTCTCACTCGACGCTCCCGGAGTACGCCGCTGATACAAATCCGCCGCAAGGTCGATAATACATTCCGACAATACGGGTTCCAATCGCGCGTAATTCTGCATCAAAGACAATCCGCAAATAGCCGTCATTGTATACGGCCCATCTGGAAACGTAATGCCTTCCTTCGCGTATATCATTCCCGCCACACCATCAACGTCATACGACGATGCGTTGACCGTCGTGCCATTCTTGTCAACAATCGCGACTGCCCCAATCGGTCGCCTTGGATATATCAGCGACCGAATGGGGGTACTCTCCGTCGTTGCCCTATCTACCGCCGTCTGGCTTTCCGCCGTAATTGGCACATCGATCCACGCTTCCAACATCGCTTTTGCTCGCGCCATGAGCGCAGTCAAGAGCGCGTCTTCCGCATTTGTCTCGATGCGTAGATACGACTTTAGGTCAGCAACAGTAGGTAGGGCCACGATTCGGAGAGGTTAGTGTGTATTACTCTTCGTCGCCGAGCACAACGAACGGCGAGTGCGGATTCACCTTCGCCCCGGCGCCGTCAACCTTGTACGCATAGGTCGAGGTTGGGAGCGGGATGCCACCGCCACGCGCGACGAAGCGATACGTGGTGATGTCATTGGTGAACTTAAAGTGAATCGACGACTCGACGGTAAGCGCCTGACGGAGCCCCATCGCGTAGAAGTCACCGTTCACGAGCGCAACGTCACCCTGCGCCCCAAGCGACGGGAGCAGGTCGGTCACGACAACCGGAAGCCCAAGGAGAAGCATCTGCGGCTTATCGCGCAGGTTGCTAATCCAAGTGACCATCGTATTGTTAGTGGCCTGAAGCGCGAAGAGCTGCGGCATCACGTTACGCGACACCATCCACACGCTGTTCGGCCCGTGGGTGTGCGCGGTGTACATCTCGAACGCATCCGCCGCGCCAAAGGCGTTAGCGTTTGCGCGCGCCACAACGATAAGCGCACCGTTTGACGCATTGAGCGCGCCAAGCGGCTGGCTCGACCCGGTGCCATCGATGGTGATGTCTTCGTTCATCTTGTTGACAATCTGCCCACCGACCGCCGTGGTCACCTCTGACGGAAGCTCCCCGGTGAAATCGTCCGCCAGAATTTCGTCGCCGAACTCGGTGATAGCGGCATACTTGTACATGGTAAGCAGACGCTGACCGAACGACGGCTCGCGCGACGGCTTCAGGTCGCCCTCACCAACGATGGTGACGTTGGCAATCTTACCCGCCATCGGACGGTTGAGAGTTGACGTCCCCTCATCCTGAATCAAATACGGAATCCGCAAGGTGCGGCCCGGAACATTGTACTTCTTTGCATACTGAAAGAGACCGACCTGCGTGTTCTCCACGCTGAAGATATCGGGCTCCTGCGTCAGCGGGAGCAAGAACTCGCCGCCGTTGGTCGAACCCGTGATGGTACGGGTCTGGAGGTCGAGGCGACGAAGCGCCTCAGCCTCAACATTGTTCGCTGGCCCCTTTGCCACCGCGCGAATATAGGAACCAATCGAACCGAACGACTTGATAATCTCGCGACGCATTTCACCCTTTGCATCCTTCATGTTACGGAACTCGCCCTTATCCGCGACATCGAAACGAGTAAGCTCAGCATCGCCACCCTGACGCGCAATCTCGGCATCGGGGGTAAACTCAGCGGCGGCCTGTGCGCGCATTTCAAGCGCACGAATATCGCCGGTCCGCTTCTCCACTTCCTCGGCAGTAAACTGCACGGAAGCATCCATAAGCTCGCTACGGAGCTTATGCGCCTGTTCGCGAAGCTCATTGGCAACGCGATTCTTGGAAACCATCGGGGTCTTCATTGTATTACGTCTCACTTACAAGAGGTACAAAACGATTGACGCACCGCCCTGATGCGGTGAGCCATACTAACGCCTTGCATCTCGTCCGATTCCAGACCGGACAGCGTATCTACCACAGGTGTAGACGCGGCCTCCGGTGTGGGCTTCGGGAAGGGAGCAAGGTACTCCGCCAGAAGTGCAGTACGCATCTCTGACGACAACGCATCCAACGCCAACCGTGCCGCCAACATTAGCACACGCATCGGGTCGGACTCTTCCATCTCTTCTTCATCTTCCATTGGCGCTATATCATCGTTCCGCGCCGCCGTCACCGCCGCCCCCGGCACCGCAGGCATAGGCGTAATAGACACTTCACGCAATTCAATTTCTGTAAACCGTTCAACGTTCGCGTCATCCACGACGACAATCTCCGACTTGCGCGGGACGAATCCAATCGAGAATCCCGTTGAAGCGCCCGACGCCATTACCGCCTTCACGTATTCCATCGCCGCGCGACCTTCTGTCGTATCGAATACGTCAGCCGTCATGACGACCGCATCACCCGCCTCGGACATCGCCGACACCACGCCCACGTGCGCGCGCGTAGACGCCTCATGATCCATGAGTAGAGGGACTTTGCGAGCCGCGACGCGCTGGTCAATAGAACGCTTTGCGCATCCGCGCGCGAACATCGTTCCATAACTATCCACGACGTCGTACGTAACCGCGACACCACTTACGCGCCCCGCGATTCCCGGCGGTAGGTCCTCTTCCGCGCGAACCTGTAGCGTCGAATAGGCAATGTGCCACACCTTTGCCGCCCTGTTAGCTGTACTCATATCTCATCCTGTGTGTAATACACCAACGTGCAACGGCAATTTACGACCTCGCTTGCATCACCATTGGGGTCGAGAGGATACGATAACCCGTTGTTAAACGTCTCGCTTATCGGGATGATACCTTCAGCCATTGCCAACAGATGCGTCTCGCGTGTCTTGTCGTCCTCAAACGATAGCCATTCCTTCGCAACAAAGATTCCCGACTCTTGCGCTTGGTCCCACGACCCCTGCGACATCGCGCCTGACGACTCCGTGCGAGCAATCGCCATCGCGCGCGCATCCGTATTCGCACGACCAAACGCCGTTTGTTGCACCAGGTCCGCGACTTCACGGAACGACAGACCCGCGCGCTCACCCGCCGTAATCGCCGCCGATATCTGACGGTACGACGTCTTACTTACCTCACCCGCCAGACGGTTTGCGCGATTCTTGATAGCGCGCTGTACCGCCTTCGACTGCAACGTGAACGACGCCTCAATGTTTGGCACATCTTCCGCTCCACGGATATACGTCGCGCCAATAAGACGCTGGTACCGCTTATCCCATCTGTCGCGATACTCACCGCCGCGCGCGTACTTGCCACGTACTTCGTCCTTTACCTTTTTCAGTTTTGCATCCGTGCGCTGATTGGCATTGAAGATGCGTTCAATGTCAACCGATTCAAAATCGAAGAGCGTTTTCGCCTCCGCCTTGTACGCCATCTCCTCGGCGTCCAATACTCTTTGCACCCGCTCCCACTTCGCGCGCTTTGCATCCGCCATCGTGACGACTTCATCGGACGACGCATTACGCTCCGTCTTATCCTTCGCCTCGCGAATTACCGCGCGCATATGGTCAAGACCACGCGACCCGACCGCAAGCCACTTGATTTGCGCCACCACTCCCGCGAGTTGAAAGTCGCCCTCGTGTCGCGCGACCCATGCCTCACGCAACCGGATAGCGTTCTCTTCCGCCTCACCATCTGGAACGCCGTCACGCTTTGCGATGGGTGCGAGTTTACGGAACTGGTCGTTGCCCTTTACGTTTCCACCCTTTGACCAAATCTCAGGCCAATTGTCCTGCAGGTCCTCGGCCTCGCCCACCGGGAATAGCTTGTACTTTGAATTGCGGAGCGTGACTTTTTTATCGTCGCCGTCTTCGGGGAAGTTCGTGACGGGCTCGGCGCGACCCGTTACCCGCAGGTCGTCGATTTTGCGCAATGTGCTAAACTTATGTCCGACCAGCGTATCGCTCGGCGTCCATCCGTCGGCGGTTTCCTCGTAAACCCGGATGAGCGCGGCAGGGTCCTCGGGCGTTCCCGTAACTGAGTAACTAGAGTCAGGCACGTTGATTGTCCCATCGCGCTCGATGCGCTCAATACGACCGCGCGCCGTCCCGCCAGAGGAATTCCAACTACAGAAGTCGCCCCTCTCCAGCGCATCAGGTTCCGCGCGCGAACCGACGCCCTCGACTTCCGACTCTTCCTCGACTTCCTCCTCGTCGTCGTCGCCTTCGCTTTCCTCATCTGCCTCGGTCGTATCGCGCGCTGGTACAGACGCGCCCACCGCCGTCACCGCGTCGCCCGTCGTATCGACAACGTTTGGCGTCGTCGCCGCACCCGTACCCGCAGAACCCATCAACTGTTCCGCAACATCCGCAGCCAGATTGAAAAATACCTTTAACATCGCCACGCCAGCATCGCGCGGCATCAGCCCCGCCGATACCGCCAATACGATGTCCTTCGCGCTCGAAATCTGAGCGCCATTGAGTACCGTCGCTTCCGTTGTCTGCATCTCGCCAGATGGCGGCACAACACCTTCGATTGCACCGCTCGGTGCACCGCTCGGTATCGGCGCTGCATCCAACTCCGCGGATTCCTCCGCCGACATTGCCGGAACAATCGCCACAGCGGAAGGCATCAACGTCGCCGCAGGTGTAATGAGCAACGACTCGATAGGTTCAGGCACAGGCGACAACTTCAACGCGCGCCGAGATTCTTCAAACGTACGCAACGACGCCGCAAACTCCGCGCGAATACGATTCGACGTCGCCTCGTCATTCTCCACCAAATCGCGAAGCACGTTCGCATCATACGAAACGTATACATCGCCAAACTCCGGCGCGAGCCAATTATTAATCTCATCCTCGAATACGATGAGCATTGGCTCGATGGTATGCTGAACCAATCGCGCGCGCGCTTCAATGTACTGAATACCGGATAGACCCGCATCGCTGGACGCTGACCCGATACCAATCATGCGCGGGTCCACGCCAAACGCCGCGCAGATATCCTCACGCGACACACGCCGCAGGTCGGGAAACTCTAAGTCATTGAGCGTGAAACCCAACGGCTTGATATCTTTTACCGCTCCAAAAAACGCAGGTGCGCCACGCTTTCCGCGCTCCACCGTACGCGCCGTATATCTCTGTTGCATCGACAGCGCATCATCCGCCGTCGCTTCATCGGTGAGAATCACCGCAAACGTTGGCGTCCCGTCATTCGACACAACCTGCCGAACATAGTTCGTCGCCTCATTATCCGCGACGATAGATTGAATCGCCGTTGCGCCACGCGGATACCCGAACACATCCGGAAAATACGGGCGCGGCATATCGAGGTCGCGGAAATGCAACACATCCACAACGGGTGCATTGCGCACGATACCCGACCAATCGCTATAATCGTATCGCGCGGGGTCGCCTTCCGCATCAACCCACACCGACTGCAACGCCTCGGGATTAATAGACCGCAAACCAATGATGCGTCCCGTCCCGCTTGCACCCGCGCGCTCAAGGTGGAAGAGCGAGTTTCCGTATCCAAGAAAATCAACCGCGAAACGCGCGCGCAACTGACGCGCCGTAATCTTTCCGCCCGGTTGATTGAGCAATTTTTGTAGCGGATGATTGTCGCCAACTATCGACTCACGATTCCCGCGCTCCTTTAATACGACAAGAGGCACCGACGCAATGATGTCAGCTACCGCGCGGATACACGCATGAACGACGGGATGTTCATTGAAACCACGCGCGCGAACATTCGCGCCAAGTGGTTTATACTCTTGCGGATTTGCCGACCGCACCATCTGCAAGCCAGCAACACCCGTTCCCGGAAACGTCGTCGGTATCACACTACGCGCCTCTACCTCTGGCGCATTAAACGTGCGAAGCGCATGAGCGACGCGCGAGAGAATGGAAGGACGACGATTTGTCGGCAATACGCACTCGGCGAATAGAGTTCTCTGGTACTCTATATGCACCATAGGCAAAAACTTTCAATAGCGCAACCCCCCCTAACTCCTTACACGACAAACCCTCCACTCCCTCGCAACATGGTCCACGACACCGCCCACACCATCGCATCCATGCGGTCGGGACTGAATGACTTCTCATCCGGGGTCCACGACGTCATCTGTAGTTCTAACTTCGCGAACGTTCCGACGTGATGTATTAATCCTCTCTCGTACAACGCCGCGACAGGTTCCGCGCGCTTCGCTTTACCGCGCGACGCATGAACCGAACGGTACGGTAGACTCGCATCGACCGCGCGTAACGTCGCCTCCACCATATCGCCACCGTTGTTTGATTCGCCGATGATTCTATCCGCACCGTATTGCCTATACAACGCGACGGCTTTATTCGCCCATTCGTGCGGCCTATACCTTCCACTCCCGTCCCCTATTACGTAGCCGTGTCCGTCCCTACCCAATCCGAGTACGATTATACCCGTCTCGTCACTATCTGGCCCTGATGTCGCCGCAGGGTCAATCGCCACGACGACGCGCTTAAACTCTTTCGGCGCCTCCGCGACGCGATTCTCAATGATAAGTTCCGGTGTCCACAACGCCCCCGGTGCCGCTGACAACGAATCCCAATCGCCTAACACGAATCGCCTATACTCTCTTTCCGGCAGATTCTTTAACGCTTCGCGGTATTCGACAGCAATGTGTGGGTTATCCGCCACCGTCGCGGGTTGAAAGTAATACGGCTCGCGCAACGTCCCCGCCTTGTGCGCATCGTAAAACGTTTCCTTCACCCAACCCAACCCCGGATTGCACGTGAGCAGAATCAACGGTGACGGCTGTTGCCCACTTGGAACAACCCATGACCCCGCGCGCTCGACCGCCTTATACCACGCCGCTTGCGATAATTCGTTCGCCTCTTCCAATACGAAACCGTTTACTTCTAACCCCTTCCACGCATCAAGGTCCGGGTCCGCCGTAATGTTTTCGTTTACGAACAGAATTTCGGAACCGTTCGCGCAACTCATCGTCCATGACGCGAAATTAATATCGCCCGTGAATCCGGGAATACGGAACTTACTTATCGCTGGCAATACGTTGCGTCGAATACTCGGTATATCTTTACGCACGATAGCCCAACGTGACCGAGGATAGATACGCGCCAACGCCTGAACGATGATTAACGCCAACGACGTCTTCCCACTACGAATACCACCGCCGTATAGCAAATAACGAAAGCGACCGGAGAAGGTCGCTTCGGCAAACTTTCGCTGGGCTGTCGTCTCCTCGAAGAATCGCGTCAGAACTTAATCTCCTTGCCGCCAATCACGATGGTTTGCGTTCCGATGGTTTGCTCGTTACTCGTCACATCATACCGCTCGATATATCCGCGCGACTTCCCCTTGGTCTTCAGGTAGAAGATGGTCGCCGCCGTATTGTTGTCCGCAATCTGCGAGTGCAACTTCGACTCCGCAAAATCCAACGCCATATCCGCGATACTCTCCACTTCCTCGCGATACGCCTCGTCTTTTTCCAACCACACGTAATGCGTCGCGCGCGACACTCCCGCCATCTTACACGCCGTCGTCACGACCCCTAACGATTTCTCTAGCGCCGTAATCATCGCCTTTTTTTTGTGTCTATTACCGTCCGACATATATAAGTTTTTTTATATGTTGAGTTCAATGGTGAACGTATTCGCCTTGCGCTTTGCCTTGCGAATCATTCCGGGGTATTGCTTGATAAGCCTTTTAATCGCATCGCGTTCCATTTCTATCGTACGATAGTCCTTGCATCCTCCCTCCGTCGTCCAATGCTCATTCTGCCAATGCATATACCGGATACCATATATCCCGCCGTATTTCTGCATATGCCTTAAACATATCTCGTAATCCTCTTTTACGCGATATGATTCGTCGAAATAGAACTCGCCGTCGTTTACCATCCCCATACATGACGCCGTAAGGTAGGTTCGCGTCAGGAACGGCTTGTACGGATAGACAGAACGTAACGCTGCCTCCGTCTTTAATCCCCACATCTTATAGCCCATCTGTACCGCAACATCAAACGCTTTGACAAACTCGTCTACCCAGAACTGTTCGTCTTGTATCTGCACTTGTTTCCCGTTGCGCATAAGCAATTTGGTATATCCCGTCGCCATCGCATCGTCATCGAGGAAAACGACCCACTCGTCCCCCGCATTGCGCAGAATCCAATTGCGCGTCGCCGTGATACCGCGCACTTCCTTCGGCACCGCGACCACGTTTCGCACATAATTGTATTGGTGAGCCTCCGACTCCGGTACGAAAAACGTTCCCGTCGTAGGTACGATTTTGTCCGTCGTCGTATTCCCCGCCCTACTCTTGCTTGGTATCGCGATAAGCATCGTATCTCTCTTTAAAATCGGGCCACCGCAACACGCGCTCCAATCCTAACGCATCAAACGGGCTTCCCTCTTTGTAGCCGCCACGCCTTACCATCTTGAGTTTTAACGTCTCTTTAATGTCTTCCCACTCTAGGGAATTCGGGTCCGCAATTATGACAATGTATTCGCGCGGCGGTTCGAGTTGCACCGACTGTTCTATCACGACTTCCTCGCCATCTTCCGCCGTATCAATCGGGTCCGGCACATCTACTCCCCACTCCGCCAACTTTTCGAGGTCCCAGAGATTCGCCAGCGTTTCCCACTCCCATTCGCCATACCCGACGTTGTCCTTAATGATGAACTCGCGCTGTTGCTCCTCCGTCAACGACGACGCGCGCACAACCGGGATGTCGACCAATCCCGCCGCCTCACACGCGCGCAACCGCATATTGCCACCCAATACAACGCCGTCCCCATTCACCACCAATGGGCGAAGTTCTAACATCTCCGGGAACTCGCGAATCGACCGCACCAACTTTTGGAACGATTCGTCCCGAATGAATCGCGGATTGTCCGGGTTTGCCTTTATCTCACCAATCGGAACGCGCGTCCACTCCGTCATTCTTTATCCTTTCGCTTTGCCGCAATCATACGACGCGCCGTATCGTTTTCATCTCGCGTCACTCGACGCTGAACTTTCACCGCCGCCAACCCGCGCACAACGCCCAGAATTTCATCGACATACGTATACACCATTGCAACCAATCCCAATACAAGCAACAATAGAACAAAGAATACCGACGCCACGATGTGCAATCCCTGACCTGTCATAGTTAATCCTCCGAGCGGATGATGTGATGGAAATCTCTTTGCTTCCACTTGCCCCCCACGGGATACGCTCTCTCTCCGTGACACGCCACTCGGAGGTTGTGAACGTGAATTGCCTCTTTATTGGTGAAGCCAATTTCACACACCAAGCAATACGACTCGCAATAGCAGTTGGTTGGCCTCTTCTTTTTACTCATCACTTATACCAAGGTGAGATGTCACGACGCGCCACGCATCCGCCGCCGTCGTCACAATCTCGACCCGCCACCCCGCATTGCGCAATAGCACATGCCAACGTTTTTGGTTATCGCTCACCCGCCCCTTGCCCGTCGGCGATTTAAACTCTATCGCCAAACCGACCGCGCGCCCGTCGAATGAAGGCCAAAAGCACAACCAATCCGGCACCCCCGCCTCGACCCCTTCCGCCTTCATCAACGACGCTTCACGCGCCGAACGCCTCCCCCCATTCGGCACCGCACACGCCGGATGCGCTTGCGTCCGTGGGTCCGCTCTCCATCGCTTGACGAATAAACGTTGCTCAATGGCTTCAAGGTGTTGCGGCTTACGACGTACCGCTTGCTTATACCACGTTGTCATGTTATTTGCGCTCCGCCTCCTTATCCTCCGACGCGATATCAAGGTTAAGCGCATCATTTAACGTCGCGTGTGCAACCACCTGCATCCGTTCGCGATGCAACTGCGCGAGTCTCGCCGTCATCCGGGCAATTTCATCATCCAATTCGCGCAACGTATTGTCCGCATGGTCACGAATGATGAGCGCAAAATTTATGGTCATCTCACATCTCCTAACGGTTAGAGGACTCTTCCCGCCGCAATTCATCGCGCACCTTTCGCACCGCATCCAACGCGCGCGGCCCCATCTTGCGCCGACCCGCACACCAATGCAACACCGTCTGCGGACAATATTTAATCGCCAACGCGAGCCGTGCCTTTGCCATAGAGAACCCCCGCTCATCCGGCATACGCAATAATTCCAACGCCTCCTGCAATTCCTTCGCCATCATACGCCAACCCCCTGCTTGTGAGAATACTTCGCGATACATACCCGACTGACAGACCGCCAGAACATTGCGCGATACGCATACTGGTTGCGCGTTAACCGCCGATAGTCCTGTGTCTTTGAATCCGCCAACGCGCTGTAATAATTCGCGCGCGCCTCTAACTTTTTTGCGCCAACATACGCGCCGTGCGCTTCTGCCATCATTCGTGCCAACCGTGTCACGTTCATTGATTTACCCCGTCGAGTCTATGTGATATTCAATACCGCATCGCCGGCACTTATACGTGTGATGCCCACTCCGCGCGTGTACCCATTCGGATACATCTTCCCAATCGTGCGATTTATACCATAGGTTTTCATCGATATACTGGCCCGACTCGTCGCGAAATTTTAGGCAGATACTGCTCTCTAAATTATTCATGCCGCCACCGCCTCACGGCGCATCTGCCGGAACGCTTCGAGTCGCGCGCGCTCCGACTTGTTCTGCTCCGCGCACCAATTCATCGCGTACTGCATTACCTCAATGGCGCGGCGATTCCTCTCCTCCTCATCCGATGCGTTAGGCCAATCCGCCACCTGCCAGTTAGCAACCTTGTTGCGGTACACCTTCGCCGTAATCGTTTCGAATTGCGACGCCACGTACATATGCTTCCCGGTTCCCCTAAACCTCCACGATTCCACCCGCATCTGCACCGTGCGCAGTACGTTGACCTTCAGGTGCTTATCGATACGCGGGTTCTCAAACCGCCCAAGCTCGTAAGCCACCACCTCAATCGGATGCACAACGGACTCCCGCTCGACAAGATGCTTGTTGTTTACTTGGAAATTCCTTTCCGCCTCTAGCATCTCCGACCACTCCCGAGCCTGACGCGCCCGGGTCTCCGCGCGAGCCGCCACCGCCTGAGCGAATTCTGCCTTCTGCTCTAACGTCGCCTCATCAATCTTGACAAGGTAATTGCGCCACGCCACGCGCCCGCGCGTGAGCCGCACCTTGCACACGTCGAAAGAATCCTTTACAACCTCGCCGCTCTTCTCATCCGTGTACGTATACCGAACCCGATAGTCCATGCTGGTGAGATATCGCACCCCGGTGATGGTCGCCACGATTCCGAACTTGCTCCACATATTTCCGCGCACCTGCGTTGCGTCCTTCAGGTAAACCTTGTCACCCTTTTGCGGCATCCCGATGGTGTGAAGCTCGACCGCCTCGCCATTGCTCTGCATTGTTCTCTCCGTTGATTGTGGTTGACCCTACACAGCTAACAGTATCTACGTCTGTACCTACTCGCAAGTCCTACGTTAAGCCCTTGAAATTCAATGACTCACGCCGCCGCCGCGACGGGGGCCACCTTCTCCCCCGTCACGAAATCAGCCGCCGTCTGCGCCATTGACGCCGCGCGCGCCAACATCTCCGGGTGCGCCTCGCAAGCCCTCGCCCACGACTGTAGGTAAGCCGCCGATTGCGTCACCGATTCCATCCCGAACCGCGCAGAAAGAAACGCCGCACCAATTTCCGCGACCAATTCCTCGAAAGCGTAATCCGGGTTCCCATACTTCCCGGAGAGATTGCGATTGCACCGACGCTCCGTTCCCGTCCAATGCGTCAACTCGTGGAAGAGCGTTCCGTAGTACCCGGAGGTCGAGGTGAAGGCCGTCACGTGCGGCATATTGATGTAATCCGACGTATGGTCGTAATAGGCGCGCATATCATTCGTGTGGCAAATCGACGCGCCCGTCGCGCTCACCATGCAATCCGCCTCGGCATTGCGCTCCAACTCCGTGCGCGTATCCTCCGTGCTCTTCAACTTGGCGAGCGCCCCCTCCTCGACTTCCTCCAACTGTTCCACGTTGAACACGACGAAAGACTTGGCGAAGAAATAGAACTGCTTATCCTCTTTCTCCTCTTGGTCCTTCTTTTCCGCGCGGCTCATGAAGTACACATACGTCCCCTTTTCACCCTTCCGAACCATGCACCCCGCCGCCTGAGCTTGCTTAAACGTCACGAATCCGAGGTCAGTCCACCCCTTCGCCATCGCCTTAAACCACAACGCAACCACGTTGCCACCGCTGTACGCGCGCTTGGTGACCGCATTGACCGGGAACCCAGACCCCTTCCACGGGCGAGCCCAAGGCAGGTTCCCCTTCTTCATCTCCTCGACAATCTCGCCGAACACCCGGGCATACACTTCGTTGTTGGTCATCTCTCATCTCCGGTGAAAGCGGCGACGTCATTGTCGCCGACCCCTAGAGAGTATCTACTTACGTACCTACCCGCAAGTCCCCCCTAACCCCCCCCCCTACCCCCCC
>Ga0194133_10001814_pt1 | contig 35342 bp, 34 predicted proteins | sample TA2KigOf40mmetaG_FD_155448 | JGI IMG/M metagenome (GOLD analysis project Ga0194133, IMG submission 155448) | Freshwater microbial communities from Lake Tanganyika, Tanzania - TA2015055 Kigoma Offshore 40m | ecosystem: Environmental > Aquatic > Freshwater > Lake | place: Tanzania: Lake...
CGTGCCTCGCCGCCGACAGTCGAGTCGTCGGCGGTGGGGCGGGCGCAGAGATCGCCCTCGTGGTCGTCACCTACGGGGTAGCCCGGGGTGTCGACCGGCTGCGCTCGGTAGTGTCGTCCACCCGGATCGAGCGGAGTGGGCGTGAAACGACAGCGTGACGAGCGCAACCGGGTGCTCGCGACGAACAAGCTCGCACACCGCGAGTTCGAGATCGTCGAGACGCTCGAGTGCGGCATTCAGCTCACCGGGAGCGAGGTCAAGTCGCTGCGCGAGGCGAAGGCGCGTCTCGACGAGGCGTTCGCCCGCGTCGTCCGCGGTGAGCTCTGGCTGATCGGCATGCACATCTCCCCCTACGCGTTCGGTCACGGGGTCGGTGCTCATACCCCCGACCGTCAGCGCAAGCTGCTGGTGCACCGGTCGGAGCTGCTGCGCTGGCAGTCGATCGCCGAGCAGCAGCACCTCGCGCTCGTTCCCCTGCAGGTGTACCTGAAGGACGGCCGGATCAAGGTCGAGCTCGGCATGGGTCGAGGCCGGAAGTCCTACGACAAACGGCAGGTGCTCGCCCGACGCGATGCCGATCTCGAGGCCCGGCGCGCGCTCGCGGATGCCCGGCGGGCGCGCTGACCCCGACGCCCTCGTCCCACCGGAGGGGTAGACTGGTCAGTTGTACGGGGCTGATCGGTTTCGACGTTGGAACCGGGAGTCGAACGTGCGACCCGAGTTGCTCAGACTCGTGAAACGGGGCACCCAATGAGACGCCAATACGGACGATCTCACTCTCGCTGCCTGATCCGTCAGGTGACGTGAGGAACACAGCGACCGGCGACGGCACGCGGGGCCAGCTCATCGCAGCCCGGCAACAGAAGCGGTGGGGGACGGTGCGGAGAGACCACTGACGGTGCGGAAAGACCACTGACCTCAGAGAAAGTTCTGGCGGGACAGGAGCTCCGGCTCCACTCGACCCGGCGAGCCGGCGACCGTGAGCCGGGAACTCGGGAATGGTCGTAGCGCGAACGGTGACCTTTCAGCGGACGGGGGTTCGATTCCCCCCAGCTCCACTTGTTTCACCAGCGCGCCCCACGCGCGTCAGAGGATCACGCCGCGCACGACCAGGATGCCCACAATCAGCACCGCAACACCCAGGACGCGTGACATGACTGTGGAGCGCCACCCGCGGCTGTCTCGACCAATCCAGTCAATACCGCCGAACGTAAGCCCGGGAACGCTCATGAGGACGAACGCCCACAAGATGAAGTTCCCGTTGTCGCCGTAGCGGGACTCGACAAGCCCTCCCCACCACACTGCGAGGAACAACATCAGCACCACACGCACGAGATTCCTCGGCATATACCGGTGCAGAGCAGGGACGTTCGGGAACCGGTCCGCTCTGCGGTCGATGATCTCGGGCACGAGGAAGATCGCAGTCCCCACCCACAGCGCCCAATTGATCCCGAGGAAGGAGGCGGCGACAAACGCGAAGACCGCCGTCCGCACCAGGTCTGACATCAGCCGTTGACTATCGGCCGGATCCTCGAACTCCTCGACGAAGTTCTCGGCGAACCGGAGCGGCGAGAGGCCTTGTGCCGCGTTCTCGAGCAGCCACCTGGCCACGACCGCGAGCAGCACGGCCCCCTGGATGAAATCGACGCGCGCGGAATGGGCCGTGGTCACAACGACGAGGCCCGTCACCAGGAGTGCCACTGTGACAACACGCAGAACTACCAGAACGTCTAATCGACGCCTGGGAGATCGGGACTCGTCGCCTTTCAGGACCAACATGGGCAACGGACACTAGTCGGTCGGCAACTTACCAGTCCACGGCATGCCCCCTCTCTGCTTCCCCGGATCCACCGTCAACCCTCACTTGAGAGTTCTGTGAACCCTCAAGTGAGAGTTGAGGGTGGCCGAACTGCCCCGGCGTGCACGAAGAGCCCCTGTCGTTCTGGCCGGGGGCCGGTGCCATGGGCTGGGGGCGGGGGCCGGAGCGGTCGGTGCCGCATGCGCGGCCGCTCGGTCGATGAGCTTGTCGAGCTCACCGCGATCGAGCTACACCCCGCGGCACTTCGGGCAGTAGTCGAACTCGACGCCGCTGCGGTCGGTCATCACGAGATCGGTGTCGGTGTCGATCGGGAATCTCACGGTGGAGACTTCCTTTCGTGGAGGGGACGACAGGATTCAGTATGGCGACGCACGGCCGGGTAACCGAACGGGATCCGTGGACCTCGGTCGCCGAGGCCGCGGTGTGCGCCGTGCTGGGTGCGGGTGGGCATGCACCCTGCGGTGTGACGGTGCGCGACGTCCACGTCGCACCCCACCTCCGCTGGGCGTCGTTCGACCACACGCCGTCGGGCGACGTGCTGTGGGCGGCACAGCTCGACGGTTCGGCGCCGGCAGGGTCGCAGGCGGTCAGCACCGACCTCGGCGACGTCGGCGTGTGGTGGCATCCGAACGACCCGGCTCTCCCGAGCCTGCGGGACGCGGTGACCGAAGGCGGTCTCACGGCGGTGGCCGCCGCCCTCGCCTCCGAGATCGACCCACAGGTCGTGCACGTCGTGTCGCTGCAGCCGCTCGAGCACGCCGTCGTCCGTGTCGGCCGGCCCGGACACGCCGTCTAGGTGAAGGTCGTGCCGCCCTGGCGCGTCGGCGACGTCGCCGACAGGCACCGACGCGGACGCGACGCCGGCCTTCCGGTACCCCGCGTCCTCCACACCGACGACGTGCGGGGAATCGTCGTGCTGTCGGAGTTGCCGGGGACACCGTTGGCCGAGCATCTCGAGAACGGTCACCCCCTCCCCGATGCCGACGACGTGTGGTCGCTGATCGAGCGGATCACCGCATCGCTGGGAACACACGGCGACCTCCACGACCGACAAGTCCTCGTCGACCACGACGGGATCGTCGTCGGCATCGTCGACCTCGACGACACCGGCGACGGCGACCTGCTCGACGACCTCGCTCGGCTCGTCGTGCACGTCAGGACACGGGACGACACGCACCCCGATCAGAGGAACCGTGTCCGCACCTTCGCAGACGGACTCGTGTCGATCTTCGAGCAGCACGTCGACGGCGACCATCTCCGTCATCGAATCCGCGCCCACGCCGACGCCTCGACGGACGTCCGATCGCCGATGGGACCGACGCCGAACCCTAGGCTCGCCCGGTGGACCTCTTGACCGTCGTGTGGCTCGTGGCCGGTTTCGTGTGCCTGGTGGTCGGTGCCGAGTGGCTGGTGAAGGGCGCGTCGTCGATCGCCACCAGCTTCGGGGTGCCGCCGATCGTCATCGGTCTCACCGTCGTGGCCTTCGGCACCAGTGCACCCGAGTTCGCCGTGTCGGCGAACGGGGCGCTCACCGGGAACGCCGACGTGGCCCTCGGCAACGTGGTCGGCAGCAACACGCTGAACATCCTCCTCATCCTCGGCCTGTCGGCCACCATCGGCGGGTTGGCCATCGAACAGCGCCTGCTGAAGTTCGACATCCCCGTCCTCATCGGTATCAGCGGCGTCATCTACCTGCTGCTGCTGAACGGCGTCGTCGGCCGGCTTGAAGGCGTGGTCCTCTTCGCCGGCATCGTCGCCTACACGGCGTGGCTGCTCCGAGGGGCCCGCCGACCCGAGTCGGAAACCGTCACCGAGGAGTACGAGGAATCGGTCGGCAAACTCGAGGGCTCCGCACTCGGCCGAGCGCTGCCCTTCCAGTTGGCACTCGTCGTCGTCGGTTTCGCGCTGTTGGTGCTCGGCTCGCGCCTGCTCGTAAGCGCTGCCACCGACATCGCCGAAGCGGTCGGCGTGAGCGACCTCGTGATCGGTCTCACCGTCGTAGCGCTCGGCACCTCGCTCCCCGAACTTGCGACCTCGGTGCTGGCCGCGATCCGCGGGCAACGCGACATCGCTGTCGGCAACGTCGTGGGCTCGAACATCTTCAACCTGCTCGCAGTTCTCGGCGGGGCGGCCGTGCTGTCGGACGCCGGCGTCACAGTGAACCGTGAGCTCCTCCGGCTCGACTACCCCGTCATGCTCGCGGCCACGGTCGTGCTGCTGCCGATCTGCTGGAACGGCTTCATGATCAAGCGCTGGGAAGGCGGACTGCTCGTGCTGTTCTACGGCGCGTACGTCGCGTTCCTCGTCATGGAGGCCGGTGACAGCTCGGCGCCCGAACTGTTTCGCACGGCGATGCTCATCATCGTGCCGCTCGTCATGGTGGTGTACAGCGCCGCCGGGTTCCAGGGCTGGCGGCGTCATCGCGCGATGGCGCAGCGCTGACGAATACGGGCCGGCAGCTCGCTGATGGGTCGCCGGGAGCGCCGTTCCGGCCATCGGTGGCGGTCGGTTGGTTCTGAACGCCGTCGTAGCCGTGCTCACCAGGGTCACCGTGGGAACCGTTGAGCCCGACCTCGGCGTACAGGGTCACGACGGAGCCCGTGGTGTTCGTGTACGAACCAGTCACCAGGTAGCCGCGGCCGCCGACACGCCGTCGCCACCGGCCCCCGAGACCACGAGGAAGACCACCGTCTCACCCGGTGCGACCGTGCAGCTCCCGTCTTCGAGGAAGGTCGTCCCGGCACAGGCGCCGGACGACACCACCGGGTCGGCCGGCACCGCAGAACCCTCCCGGTGGGAACCAGGAACGCTGCGACGACGGCAAGTCCGATAATCGCCGAACCGGTTCGGCGGGAGCGCATGAACGGAATCATCGAACCTCCGGTAGATGACCGAGGCCGGTGTCGAGCAGGCCGGCGTTCACCCTGGCTCAGGCGAGCGCGACGCCGACAGCGAACATCACCGCAAACCCTGCGAGGAGACCCGTCGTGGCCAGCGACTCATTGCCGTTGCGGTGCGCCTGCGGGACGATCTCGTGGATCACGACATAAAGCATCGCCCCGGCAGCAACCCCAAGGAGCCCGGGGAGGAGGGAACCGATCTCCGCGAGACCGAGGCCCGTCGCCCCACCGGCGAACTCGATGACTGCGGTCAGCGTGCTCAACGCCACAGCGGTGCGACGTCGACAGCCGAGCGCGAACAGCGCGACGGCGACCGCGAACCCCTCCGGAAGGTTCTGCGCGGCAAGGCCGATCGCAAGGGCGAGCCCGCTTCCCGCAGCGTCGGCCCCGACCCCGATCCCGAGCGCGACGCCCTCCGGCACGTTGTGGATCGCCATGGCGCTCACCAGGAGCGTCGACCGCCGCAGAGCGTCGACGTCGACGTCGGCACCCGACGGTCCGCGGGTGATCAGGTCATGGGGGATGAGCCTGTCGACGAACCGGACGGCGAACGCGCCGACGAGGACCGCTGCGCCGAGACCGAACGGACCGAGCCGGCCGGGGTCCGCCATGGCCGGGACGAGGAGCGACACCACCGTCGCCGACAGCATGAGCCCTGCAGCGGCGCCGAGCAGAAGATCGAGCACCCGCCGACTCGGGCGAGGCGCCAGGTACAGGAACAGTGCGCCGAGCACCGTTGCCGCCTCCACCACGGTCACCAGCACGATCGGCGGCCATGTGCTCGGCATCGGATGAACATACCAGTACCCCGGAATGTCACCGGGCCCGGGCACACTGCACCCATGGCCTTCAACGGACCCGCCGGACCGCCCGCAACCGCCCGTCAGGTGGCCCGACTACTCGAACTGCTCGCCGCCGCCGGACACGACGGGTTCCGCGACGCCCGCGGCCCGCTCGGCCTGACGCAACGCCAGGCCGGAGGGAAGTTCTCGCGCGATGAGGCGGACGCTCTCATCAGCCGGCTCGAGGCCGAACTCGAGGGCGCGCCACCCCCGCCGCCGACGGTCGCAGCCGACCGTCGCCTGCAGTCGATCCCCGACGAGGCGCTCGCTGCCGAGCTCCAGCGTCGGGGCTGGGTGGTCGTGCAGCCCTGAGGCGTCAGCCCGTGTACGACGGCGCGACGAAGCAGACGCCGCCGTTTCAGGCTCGGGGGTGGCCGGGCCGACCATCGACCGTTCCGGTTCGGCCGACGGATCTAGGATCGGAGTCTGCCGATGGGCACCCCGCCCGTCGCGACGGAGGGGACCGCATGGAATTCGAGGAGCTCGTCCGCGACCGACGCAGCATCCGGGGCTTCCGGCCCGACCCGGTGCCGAAGGAGCTCATCCTCGAGATCATCGAGGTCGCGACGTTCGCACCCTCGTCCATGAACACCCAGCCCTGGCACTTCAACGTGATCACCGGCGACGCGCTCGACCGGATCCGTCAGGGCAACACCGAACGCACCCTCGCAGGCGTGAAACCCAGCCGCGAGATCCCGGTCGAGGGGGCGTACGAGGGAGTCCACCGGGAACGCCAGGTCGAGATCGCCTACCAGCTCTTCGACGCCATGGGTATCCGCGAGGACAAGGCCGGCCGCACCGACTGGATGCTGCGCGGGTTCCGCCAGTTCGACGCCCCCGTCTCCGTCGTGGTCACCTACGACCGCAGCATGGGCCTCGAGACGATCGGGCACTTCGACCTCGGTGCGGTCACCTACGGCCTCTGCCTCGCCGCATGGGACCGTGGGCTCGGAACGGTCATCAACGGGCAGGGCATCATGCAGTCCCCCGTGGTCCGCGAGTTCGGCAACATCCCCGAGGACCAGGTGATCATGACCTGCGTCGCCATGGGATGGCCCGACCGGGACTTCGCCGCGAACGACGTGCGGGCGCCGCGCGTCCCTGCGACCAGCGTCACCCAGTTCGTGGGGTTCGACGCCTGAGCGCCACCGGCGGCCCGTCCTTAGGCGGCCCGCTCGCCGATCGCCCGGATCGGGCGCAGACGCTCCCCGATGCGGAAGCGGTCGACCGCGTGCGCCCGAACGTGCGCGACCACCGCGTCGACCTCGTCGGTCACGAGCAGCTGGGCGAGTTCCTCCTCGCCGATCAGCCCGTCGGAGAGCATGCGACGGAGCTGGCCGAGCAACGGCTCCCAGAACTCGGTGCCCATCAACACGACCGGGAAGTCGTGGATCTTCCCGGTCTGGATGAGGGTCAACGCCTCGAACAGTTCGTCCGCCGTGCCGAACCCGCCGGGCATCACCACGAACGCGTACGAGTACTTCACCAGCATCACCTTGCGGACGAAGAAGTAGTCGAAATCGACGCTCACGTCGAGGTAGGGGTTCGGCTCCTGCTCGTGCTCGAGCTCGATGTTGCAGCCGATGCTCACCCCGCCCGCCTCACGGGCCCCACGGTTCGCGGCCTCCATGATCCCCGGACCGCCGCCCGTCATCACCCCGAACCCCTCGCGGGCGAGCGCTGCAGCCGTCGCCCGGGTCAGCTCGTAGGCGGGCTCGCCCGGCGCGATCCGAGCGGAACCGAACACGGTCACGCACGGCCCGACGAAGTGCAGCGCCCGGAAGCCGCGGAGAAGTTCACCGAACACCCTCGCCAAGGTCCGCAGCTCACGGCGACGCAGCCGGGGGCCCGACAGGAAGATCTGCTCACGCCGGGACGCCGGCACCACACGGTCACGCGGAGACGTCATGCCCGCATGCTGCCATGCAGGCGGGGCGCGGATGGCGTGCGACGTGGCCCGGGTGCGACCATGGAGGAGCTGTGACGGACACCCCCCCGGTCACCCCGCTCTGGCGGGTGCTCTCCCCCGTCGTCGCCGGCATCACCGGCGGAGCGTTCGCATTCCTGCGGCGACACTGGTACGTCGCAGCCGCCCAGTTCGTCACCCTTGCGGCGCTCACCGTCGAAGCCGCACAACTCGCCGGCCAGGGTGGGTGGGCCGACCTTCTCGTCTCGCCGCGACGGCTCCTCGCCACCTGCGCGCTCGTCGTCGCGGCCGGTGTCGCCGCCGCCGTCGGCGCGTACACCCAGTGGCGGGACCTCCCACGGCGACCGCGCCCGCCCGCCGGCACGGCGATCGCCGCCACGGTGGCTGCGGTCCTCGCCCTCGGGGGGCCGGTCACCGGCGCCCTGTGGGTGCTCGTCCCTCAGGTCGACATCGCGAGCCGCACCTTCGTCGACGCACCGATCGCACTCCCGAGCGCCCTCACCGGCGAGACCACCACGACCACCACCGACCTCCCGCCGGGATCGCTGCCACGGATGAACATCCTCCTCGTCGGCGCAGACGCCGGCCCCGACCGGTTCGGGATCCGAACCGACTCGATGAACGTGATCTCCCTCGACCCTGGAACCGGCGACGTCGCCATCGTCGGCGTCCCCCGCAACCTCGAGGCCGCACCCCTTCCACCGGGCATCCTGCGCCAGGAGTTCCCGGGCGGCTACGACGCCTTCCTCAGCGACCTCTACCAGTGGGGTGACGAGAACGCAGCCACCGTCCGCAAGGCCCTCGGACCGACCGAGGCCCCCGGCGCGTCGCTGCTCGCCGCGTCGATGTCGGAACTCCTCGGCCAACCGATCCACGCCTGGGTCGTGATCGACCTCGCCGGGTTCGTCGACGTGATCGACGCCGTCGGTGGCGTCGACATCTACGTGCCGATCGGCGTGCCCGGCGGCGACACGATCCCGAACGAGAAGCACCCGGTGCCGGAGTGGTTCGACGAGGGATGGCACCGCATGGACGGCACCGACGCCCTCGCCTACGCCCGAACCCGATGGGCCGACTCCGACTTCGAACGCATGGGACGGCAGCGCTGCGTGCTCGCGAGCCTCGCCGCACAGACCGAAAACCGCACCGTCGCCACCCGCTGGCCGTCGGTGAGCAAGGTCATCGCCGAGCGGGTACGCACCAACCTCCGCGCCGAGACGATGCGCAGCCTGCTCCGCCTCGCCGGCACCGATATCTCCGCAGGCCGGACCCTTGCGCTCATCCCGCCGATCGTCGAAGGTGCCGACTGGGACCCCGCCGAGATCCGCCGCCTGACCCGGGAGGCGATCGAACCGCCCGTCGTCGACCTGCCGACACCGGTCGGACCGGCCTCGACCTCGACCCCGCTGTCGAGCACGAGCACGACCATCTGGGCGGAAGGCGGCGTGAGCACCATCGCTGAGGACTGCGTCACCCGACGCTGAACGCCCGACCGCGCCGCGCGCCGCGGCCGGCACCGAGCGGCTCAGAACTGGACGCGCGGGACCTCACGCTGGGTGTCGTCGGCCACCTCGAAGTACTCACGGGCGGCGAAACGCGGCTTCGACCCAGCGACGAGGTTCGTGGGGAACACCTCGCGCTTGGTGTTCAGGTCCTGCACGGCGGTGTTGTAGAGCTGTCGCACGGCGGCGATCGTGTTCTCCGTGGCGGCGAGCTCTCGCTGCAGTTCGAGGAAGTTCTGGTTCGCCTTCAGGTCCGGATAGGCCTCGGACAGGGCGAACAACTGCCGAAGTGCGCCCGCGAGCACGCCGTCGGCGGCCGCCGCAGCACGCGGCCCCGACGCGGTGACCGCCGAGTTGCGGGCCGCCACTACGGCGTCGAGCGTCTCCCGCTCGTGCGCCGCATACCCCTTCGTCGTCTCGACGAGGTTCGGCACGAGATCGTGGCGGCGCTTCAGCTGCGCATCGATGTTCGCCCAAGCGGCGTCGACCCCGTTCGCGAGGGCCACGAGACGGTTGTACTGCGACACGAACCACAGCACGCCGACCAGTACGACCACGACGACGACGATGAGTGCGATCAACACGACGGACCTCAGATCTGCCAGTAGGTGGCCCGGCGGTCACGGAACCGACCGGAGAACAGTGAACCCGGGAACTGCTGCATCCGGTCGAGGAGCAGAGCGACCGCGTCGTTGTAGACGGTACGCGCCGAAGCGATCCGGTGCTCGACGTCGGCGAGCTGCCGTTGCAGTTCGAGCGCGTTCTCGTTCGAGGTCAACGCCGGGTAGCGCTCCGCCAGCGCGGCGAGCACCGGGCACACCTCGACGGTCGCGGCCTGGGACGCGACCGATCCGTCGAGCTCGGTTCGCTGCCGGCCGTCCCACCGTGACGCTGCGAGCGCCTCCTGCACCGTGCGCTCGTGCGCGAAGGACGCCTCGACCGTCGCCACGAGCTGGGGGACGAGCGTCGCACGGCGGGCGAGCGCCACGTCGACCATCGACCAGCACGCCTCGACCTGGTTCGCGGTGATCACGATCCGGTTGTACCGGTCGAGCAACCAGCGCGCCATTGCCGTCGTGACCAACGGGACGGTGAGCGCGAGCCCGACGACGGGCGGGAACCCGAGCACGGCCGCGACCACGCCGAGCGCCGCTCCCGCCGGCAACGGTGCCCCGAACACCACCAGCGCACCCCGACGGTTCCGCGCCTCGACCTCGTGCACCGCACCGTGCGCCAGATACAACTCGCCGCGCGAGCCGGCTGCGGGATCGTGCCGGAAGACCGGCATCGCCGGGTTCGCCGGGTCGGGGAGCACCGGTCCGAGCGCCGTCACCGTGGCGCCGACCGGCAACCACTCCTCGAGCACCCGCCACCGGCCGCGCAGCACACCGATCGGACGGTCCAGTTCGAACCCGCGCGCCTCGACTGCGATCTCAGCCGCCTGCATCAGCAGGCCGACCGTCAACTGGTCCTTGTCCCGCGCCTCCGCCGAGAGGCCGTCGACGGTCGCCGACGCCGGATCGACGAGCACCGCACCCCGGTCGTCGAGGAGGAAGAACCGTCGGGTGCTGCACCCCTCGACCCGGGTGCGCCAGTCACCGTCGCCGTCGGAGTCCCGCTCGTACTCCTGCATTCGGAACCGGTACCACACGCACGGGCGGCGCCCCACCGTCGACCAACCCTCCGGGACCGCCGTCCGCCCCGAACACTCCGCCCGACCGAAGGGCACTGCGGACGGCGGCACCGTCGGCGTGTCGGCCATGCGGACCGACCGGCGCCACCGTCGCCAACCGACCGCATACGCAACGCCGGCGACGAGGCACACCACCACGGCGAACCCGAACCCCGTGGCGTTCGGTGACAACGACTCCTGGGCGAGCAGGGGACCCATGCCCGCGGAGCATGCCACAGGAACCTCACCGAAGCCGTCGAGAACCTCACCCGAAAGCGTCGAACGCGAGCTTCACTGCCAGACCGAGCCCGGCGAGGCCGATCACCACACGCAGACGGGCCGCCGACACCCGGCGCACGACCGCCGGACCGGCGAGCCCACCGAGCACCGAACCGAGAGCGAGCGGCAACGCAGCCGACCAACGGACCGGACCGAACAGCGCGAAGCCGACCGCCGCCGTGCCGTTCGCCGCCCCGAGCACCACGTTCTTCGCCGCGTTCGCAACCGGGAGCGCCTCACCGCTCGTGTGGAGCAGCAACGCCAGCAGCAGGACACCCGCCCCGGCGCCGAAGTAGCCGCTGTACACCCCGATCGCCGCCACGCCGAACAGGGTGAACCGCCGGACCCGCGGGTCGAGACCCGCCGCAGACCGTTCCACCACACGGCCACGCAACAACATCGCCGTCGACCCAACCGCGACCAGGAACGGGACGGCCACCTCGAACGCTGCCGACGGGGTCCGCAGCAGGAGCACCGCACCCGCCGAACCACCGAGGACCCCCACGGCTGCGAGCGGGACGAGAGTGCGGGCCCTCCCGACGAGCTCCGTGCGCGATCCCCCCACCGACCCGGCCGTCGACCCGACGAGCGCCACCGTGTTCGTCACGTTCGCCACGACCGGCGGCAACCCGAGAGCGAGCAACGCCGGATACGACACCAGCGAGGCGAGCCCGGCGACGCTGCCCGTCAGCCCTGCGCCGACCCCGGCAAGGACGAGGAACAGCGGCTGCAGGACTTCGCCCGCGGCGAAGGCGGTCACCGCGACGAGGGGCACATGGCCATAGTGTCAGGCACCGTGTTCGACGGCCTCACCGACGTGATCACCCGCATCGTCGAAACCCTCGGCGCCGTCGGCGTCGCCCTCCTCGTCGCCGTCGAGAACGTCTTCCCGCCGATCCCCTCCGAGCTCGTGCTGCCCCTCGCCGGGTTCGTCGCCGGACGCGGTGACGCGTCGCTCACGGCGATGCTCATCGGCGCCACGACCGGGTCGGTCGTCGGGGCGTGGATCCTCTACGGGATCGCCGCCTGGATCGGCCACGATCGCCTCCACCGGCTCGTCCGACGCCACGGCCGGTGGTTCGGGGTCCGTATCGCCGACCTCGAACGGGCGGAGGCGTGGTTCGACCGACGCGCCGCGTCGACCGTGCTGGTCGGCCGCTGCGTGCCCCTCATCCGGTCGCTCATCTCCGTGCCCGCCGGTTTCCGCCGCATGCCGCTCGGCCGGTTCACCGTCTACACGGCGATCGGCAGCACGATCTGGAACGGTGCGCTCATCGGCGCCGGTGCGGTGCTCGGCGACCAGTGGGAACGAGTCGGCGGCGTCGTCGAACGATTCCAGTGGGTCGTCGTGGCGTGCATCGCCCTCGGAGCGGCGGTCTTCGCCTGGAAGCGGATCCTCTCGCCTCGGCTCCGTCGCACCCCCGACTGCTAGAACACCGCCATGCGCGCAGGGCGGATCACCGGCCGGTACTCCTTCGAGCTCGCCGAGGTCGACGAACCCACGCCCGCTGCCGGGCAGGCCGTCGTCGACGTGCTGCTGTGCGGCGTCTGCGGCAGCGACGTGCACGCCTACACCGAAGGGTGGGCCTACAACCCCGGCGTCTGCGGCCACGAGTGGGTCGGCGTCGTGCGCGAGGTCGCACCCGGCGTGCGGGTCGTCCGGCCCGGCGACCGGGTCACCGCCGGGCTCGCACCCGGATGCGGCACCTGCCCGGAGTGCCGGGCCGCGCTGCCCGAGTACTGCTCGGTTGCGTTCAGCGGGTACACGGGTCGCCTCGCCCCGACGAACGGCGGATTCGCCCGCTCGATCGCGATCGACGCCAACCGGCTCTGCCCGATGCCCGCCGGCATCAGCGACGTCGCCGCAGCGATCGTGGAACCCACCGCCGTCGCCCTGCACGGTGTGCGCCGCAGCCGCATGCGGATCGGCGACGTCGTCGCCGTGGTCGGCTGCGGGCCGATCGGCCTGCTCGCCCTGCAATGCGCCAAGGTCGGCGGTGCCGGCCACGTCATCGCCGTCGAACTGGACGAGACCCGCCGGGCGCGTGCCCTCGCCGTCGGCGCCGACGCGGCCCTCGCACCCGGACCGGAACTCCGCGAGCACCTCAACACCGTCACCGGCGGGTTGCGCGCCGACATCGCCTTCGACTGCGCCGGCGTGCCCGCGACGCTGCAGGCATCGGTCGACCTCGTCCGGCGCGGCGGGTCGGTGTGCATGCTCGGCGTCACCTCCGGCGACGCCACGGTGCAGCCCATCCGCTGGATGAACAAGGAGGTCTCCGTCGACACCTCCTTCGTGTTCACCCTCGAGGAGATGGCGATCGCCGCTGACCTGATCCGCACCGGACGGATCAAGGTCGCCGAACTGCACGACGGGACGATCACCCTCGACGACCTCGGCCGAACCATCGACGATCTCGCCCACCGGCGCATCCAGGCGGTGAAGCTGCTCGTCGACCCGACCGCCGGATGACGCGCCGTCGCGGCGTCGCCGCTGCGATCGCCACCGCAGCAGTCCTTCTGCTCGGGGCCTGCGAGATCGAACCGAGCGGCGTCGACCCCGAGGTGCGCGAGGTGGTCACCGACGCCGGGGACGCCCGAGCCCCCGCCGCGACCGCCGCCGACACGAGAGGCACCACCACGGCACCCTCGCCGGGATCGCCGTCCACCGTCCGGCCGACGTCCACCACGCGGCCCGTCGCACCGTCCGGCGGCAACGCGGCCGGCACGGCGGCGACCGTGACCCGCATCGTCGATGGCGACACCCTCGTCGTGGTCGTCGGCGGTGGGGCCACCGAGACCGTGCGCGTCGCCGGCATCGACACGCCCGAACGCGGCGACTGCGGGTACGGCGAAGCCACCCGCCACCTCTCCTCGCTCACCCTCGGCCGGAACGTGGTGCTCACCCGAGCCGACAGCGACGACCGGGACCGGTACGGACGGCTCATCCGCTACATCGACGTCGACGGCGTCGACGCCGGCCTCGCCCAGATCACCGGCGGGTTCGCGATCGCCCGCTACGACAGCCGCGACGGGTACGGATGGCACCCGCGCGAGGACGACTACATCGCCGCCGACAACGCCACCGCCCACATGTGCCCGGGGTTCGGGTCGACGTCGGGTCGAGGTGTCACCGGCACCACCGCCACCTCCTCGACGAACGCCGCCGGCGAGGTGTACTACGCGAACTGCGCCGCAGCACGAGCGGCGGGGGCCGCGCCGATCCGCCAAGGGCAACCCGGCTACCGAACCGCCCTCGACGGGGACCGGGACGGTGTCGCCTGTGAATGAGCACCTCGAGTTCGGTCTCGACACGTTCGGCGACGTCACCGTCGACCCCGACGGCCACCACGTCCCCCACCCTCAGGTCCTCCGGGACGTCGTGGAACAGGCCGTGCTCGCCGACCGCCTCGGCCTCGACAGCTTCGGGGTGGGCGAACACCACCGAGCCGACTTCGCCGTGTCTGCACCCGAGGTGGTGCTCGGGGCCATCGCCGGGCGCACCGAGCGGATCCGCCTCACCTCCGCCGTGACGGTGCTCAGCTCCGACGACCCGGTCCGCGTCTACCAGCGGTTCGCGACCCTCGACGCTCTCGCGGAGGGACGCGCCGAGGTGGTGCTCGGACGTGGGTCGTTCACCGAGTCGTTCCCGCTGTTCGGCCACGACCTCGGCGACTACGGCACCCTGTTCGAGGAGAAGCTCGACCTGTTCGCCGCACTGCGCACCGAGGGCCCGATCACCTGGACGGGCACCACCCGTGCCCCGCTGCGCGACCAGCGCATCTATCCGACGACCGCCGCCGGGCTGCGCACGTGGGTCGGCGTCGGCGGCAGCCCGGAGTCGGTCGTACGGGCCGCCCGTCACGGGTTCCCGCTCATGCTCGCCGTCATCGGCGGCGAACCGGCACGCTTCGCCCCCTACGTCGAGCTCTACCACCGGGCACTCGACCGGTTCGGCCACCCACCACAGCCCGTCGGCATGCACAGCCCCGGCCACGTCGCCGCCACCGACGACGAAGCACGCGACGCCTACTGGCCCCACTGGTCGGTGATGCGCGACCGGATCGGCCGCGAACGCGGCTGGCCGCCGACGAGCCGGGCGGAGTTCGAGGCCACCGCCGGGCCGGACGGCGCGCTGTTCGTCGGCAGCCCCGACACCGTCGCACAGAAGATCGCCCGGGTCGCGCCGACGCTCGGCCTCGACCGGTTCGTGCTCAAGTACAGCTCCGGCACGCTCCCCCACGACCGGTTGCTGCGGTGCGTCGACCTCTACGCCACCGAGGTCGTGCCCAGGGTGCGTGCGCTCCTCTCCTCCGCCCGCTGAACGCCCCTCAGCCGGCGAACGCAGCGGGCGCAGGGATCCGACGCACCCGCCGATGCCCCCAGAACGCGGCGACCAGGCACGCCGCCGCGCCGACGGCGAAACCCGCACGGGCGCCGAACAGGTCGCAGACCGCGCCGACGAGCGGGCCACCGATGGGCGTCGACCCGAGGAACACGATCGCCTGCAGGGCCAGCACGCGACCCCGGTAGTCGGGTGCGGCTCGCGTCTGGATCAGCGCCGTCGCGGCCGTCATGATCACCATGCTCGCGAACCCGGCGACCACCACCGCCGGGAACGCGACCCACACCGTGGGGGCCGCGCCGACCGCCGCCATGCCCACCCCGAAGAACACCGACCCGCGGACCACACCCTGCACCGACGACGTCGTCCGCCGCGCCGACCACAACGCCCCGGCGAAGGAGCCCAGGCTCAACATCGAGAACAACGCGGTGAAGAGCTGGTCGGAACCGCCGAACGTCGTCTTCGCGAGCAACGGCACGACCACGGCGAAGTTGAAGGCGAACACGCCCATGATCGTGAGCATCACGAGCGGGACCCACAGCTCGGGCACCGCCCGCGCGTGACGGAACCCGGCCCGCACCCCGCCGCGCTCGGTCGCCGCCCGGTCGGCCGGGTGCAGGTCGGCGGTCCGCATGGCGAGCAGTCCGCCGAGCACGGCGACGTAGCTCAACCCGTCGAGCAGGAACGTCCACCCGAACCCGACCGTCGTCACGAGCACGCCGGCGAGCGCCGGGCCGACCACCCGGGAACCCGTCATCAGCGCCGAGTTCAGGCTCGCCGCGTTCGGCACCGACTCGGCCGGAACCATCTCGGCGATGAACGCCCGACGGCAGGGCGTGTCGAACGCGGTCGTCACCCCACCTGCGAGCGCGACGACGTAGACGACCCAGAGCGGCGGACCACCGGCGAACACGGCCGCCGCGAGGACGAGCGACTTCACCATCGCCGCTGACTGCACCACCAACAGGAGCCGCCGCTTGTCGCTGCGGTCCGCGACGAGACCGGCCCACGCGCCGAGCAGCAGGACCGGCAGGAACTGGCAGGCGGTGAGCACGCCGACGGCGATCCCGTTGTCGTCCGTCCGACCGAGCACGAACAGGGTCTGACTGACCATCGTGAGCCAGTTGCCGGTCTGGGAGATCGACTGGCCGACGAAGAACAGTCGGAAGTTCCTCGACGAGAACGACCGGAACATCGCCGACGGCACGAACGGGGACCCTACCGGCCGAGCCCGCCCACGACGTCACACCCTGCCGGTACGGTCCCCGCCATGACCCCGACCCTTCGTGAACGGATCCGCGGCTGCCTTCTCGCCGGAGCGATCGGCGACGCGCTGGGGGCGCCCGTGGAGTTCGCGTCGCTCGCCGAGATCGTCGACCGGTTCGGACCGGCCGGGCTGACCGGGTACGCGCCCGCGTACGGCCGCGACGGCGGGGCGATCACCGACGACACCCAGATGACGCTCTTCACCGCCGAGGGGCTGCTGCGGGCCCGCGCCGCCGGGGTCGACGCCGAGACCGACGCGTTCGTCCAACGCGCCTACTGGCGGTGGCTCGCCACCCAGGGCCACGAGCCACCCGCCGCAGCCGGCGACGTGCGCGACGGCTGGCTCTTCGACCTCGACGACCTCCACCGGCGCCGCGGTCCCGGCACGACCTGCCTGACCGCCCTCGTGTCCGGGCAGGTGGGTGCCGTCGGCCGACCGGTGAACTGCTCCAAGGGATGCGGGGGGATCATGCGGGCCGCACCGGCCGGCATCGTGGCCACGGGCGTCGCAGCGTTCGATCTCGGGGTGCGAACGGCAGCGCTCACCCACGGGCACCCGAGCGGCTACCTCGCCGCCGGGGTCCACGCGCTGCTCGTCGCGGAGCTCCTCGCCGGGGCCGGTCTCGACGCGGCACTCGACGTGGCCGTCGCCCAACTGCGCGACCAGGACGGCCACGACGAGACCCTCGCGGCGATCGACGCGGCGCGACGCCTCGCGGCGGAAGGTCCGCCGACCGCCCTCCGGCTGGCAACGCTCGGTGAGGGCTGGGTCGCGGAGGAGACGCTCGCCATCGCCGTATACGCAGCGCTCAGCCACCCCGGTCCGCACGAGGTGGTCGCCGGCCTGCTCCTCGCCGTCAACCACGACGGCGACACCGACTCGACGGGGAGCGTGACGGGGAACCTCCTCGGTGCACTCCACGGCGTGCCGGCCCTCCCCCGCAACCTCCTCGACGACCTCGAGCTCGCCACGGTGCTCACGACCGTCGCCGACGACCTCCACGCCGTCTTCCACGGTACCGCTCCGGTGCCGGACCGGTACCCGCCCCGCTGAGAGCGGACCGTCCCGCGGCGGGCGGTCCGTCACGGGGAATGCCGCGCACCGTCCCACCGTTGACGGCAGGGCCCCTCACCCAGGAGTCAACGTGCCCGCCGTCACCGCCGACACCCTCACCCTCCCCCGCCTCCACGAACCGACACCCGCTGCCGACGGCACGGCACCCCGGTCACGGCGGGTCCGGTCGCTCACGACGGCGCCCGAAGGGTTCGAGGGCGAGGGATTCCCCGTGCGACGGGCGTTCGCCGGCGTCCCCGTCGCGGATCTCGACCCGTTCCTCCACCTCGACCAGATGGGGGCCGTCGACTACGGGCCGTTCGAGCCGCGCGGCACGGACTGGCACCCCCACCGCGGGTTCGAGACGGTCACCTACCTCCTCGACGGCGCGTTCGTGCACCAGGACTCCCACGGCGGCGGCGGGACCATCGGCGAAGGGGCGACCCAGTGGATGACCGCCGGGCGCGGGGTGCTCCACATCGAGACCCCGCCCGAGGATCTCGTCGTGCGCGGCGGCCTCTTCCACGGCATCCAGCTCTGGGTGAACCTGCCGGCCCGGTCGAAGATGATCGAGCCCGCCTACCAGAACCTCGAGGCCGACAGGGTCACGCTCGTCAGCTCGGCCGACGGTGGCACGCTCATCCGCCTCATCGCCGGGGACCTCGACGGGCACCAGGGTCCGGGGCGCACCCACACGCCGATCGCACTCGCGCACGCGACCCTCGCCCCCGGCGCCCGACTCGACCTGCCCTGGGACCAGGCGTCGAACGCGCTCGTGTACGCGCTCGAGGGGAACGGAACCGTGGGCGAGGACCGGGTCGGGATCCGGACCGGACAGCTCGCCGTGCTCGCCGACGGCGACCACCTCACCATCGCCGCCGGCGAACGACGACCGCTCGACGTCCTCCTCCTCGGCGGTCGACCGCTCCGCGAACCCGTCGCCGCCTACGGCCCGTTCGTCATGAACACCCGCGACGAACTGCTCGAGGCCTTCGAGGACTTCCAGAAGGGCAGGCTCGGGGTCGTGCCGGCCGACGGCATCCGTCCCCACCGCGGGCGGTCCTGAGCCCTAGCCTCGCCGCCATGCGCGTCACGAGGATCTACACGGGCGACGACGGCGAGTCCCACTTCCAGACGCTCGAAGCCCCGATGACCGAGCGGCCCTACGGCTTCCTCACCGAGTGGCTGCCCGTCACCGGGATGGCCTACCGACAGAACCATCCCGGCCAGGACCTCGACTTCCACCCGGCCCCCCGACGCCAGTTCGTCGTCAACCTCTTCGGTGCCGTCGAGCTCGAGACCGGCCACGGCGACATCCGTCGCCTCGGCCCGGGCGACATCCTGCTCGCCGACGACACCACCGGCCGGGGGCACATCTCCCGCGACGTCGAAGGCCCCCGACGGAACCTGTTCCTCCCGCTGCCCGACGACTACGACCTGTCCGGCTGGACGGTCGTGGAGGGCTGACCGGTGACGGAACGCGAGCCCACCACCTTCGACAACCGGGTCACCCGCCTGCTCGGCGTCCGCATCCCGATCGTGCAGGCCCCGATGGGGTACATCGCCGGTCCCGAACTCGTCGCCGCCGTCGCGGAGACCGGCGCCGTCGGACTCGTGCCCGGGTCGCTCGGACTCGACCGGGTGCGGGACGACATCCGCCGCACCCGCGACCTCACCGCAGCGCCGTTCGGGGTCAACCTGCCGATCGCCTTCCTCCAGGACGCAGCGATCGTCGACATGATCGCGGAGGAGGGCATCCGGTTCGTGACCACCTCGGCGGGTTCCCCGGGAACCTTCACCGCTCGCCTGAAGGACGCCGGTCTCACCGTGTTCCACGTCGTGCCCTCCCTCGCCGCGGCACGCAAGGCCGTCGACGCCGGCGTCGACGGCCTCGTCGTGGAGGGCAGCGAAGGTGCCGGGTTCAAGTCGATGCAGGACGTCACCTCGCTCGTGCTCCTGCCCCTCGTCGCATCCTCGGTCGACGTGCCCGTGATCGCCGCCGGCGGGATCGCCGACGGCGCCTCCATGGCGGCGGCGTTCGCGCTCGGCGCCGAAGGCGTCCAGATGGGCACTCGCATGGTCGCCGCCACCGAATCCGGGGTGCACCACGCCATGAAGCAGGCCGTCGTCGACGCGGCGGAGACCGACACCTTCCTCGCGAACCGCCATGCCGGCCGACCGGTGCGCGCCCTCCGCACGACCACGACCGCGCCCTATGAGTTCGAAGGTTCCGGCAACGCGATGACGCTCCTCGCCGACATCGCCGAGCTGTACGAGCACGGGAACCTCGAGGCCTCCCTGCCCCAACTCGGTCAGGTCGCCGGTCGCATCGACGAGATCCTCCCCGCCGCCGAGATCATCCGACGAACCCTCGCCGAGTTCGACACGACGCTCGACCGCCTCGCCGCGCTGCGCCCGACCCCGGACTGAGACCTCAGACCGGCGCGCCGACCTGCGCGACGACCGCGGCCCCGAGCGCCGTCGCGGGGTCGAGCAGGTCGAACACGACGTCGAAGTGGTTCCGACCCGACGCTGCGAGCACCGTCGCCGCACGGTTGCCCGGCGCCGCCGACCAGTGCCGCGCCCAACGACGGGACTGACGGGCGAACTCCGCGGTCTCCTCCGCCCCCCACGTCACCACCGTCGGTACGCCCGGACGGACCGGGGTGGGAGCGCCGAGCGGGCTGAGGCGCGCCGCCATCGCCGCGTCGAGACGGACGTCGTCGTTGATCGTCGTGAACCGGGTCGGCTCGAGGTCGAACACCCCCGAGACGAACACGTACCCCGCAACTGCCGGTTCGGTGAGGGCGACCATGGCGGCAAGGTGTCCGCCCGCCGAATGCCCCATCACGTGGACACGGGCGCCGTCGTGGCCGCCGTCGACCCCGGCCACCAACCGGGCGACCGTCGCGCGGACCTGCGCGACCAGCACGTCGAGCGGAGCGCTCGGACACAGGGAGTAGTTCACCGACACGCACGCGAACCCCGCCGTCGCCGCGGCAGGGAACAGGAAGCAGCCGTCGTCACCGGAGAGACGCCGCCAGTAGCCGCCGTGCACGAACACCACGAGCGGCGCGGAGGCATCGGCCCCCGGGGCGTACCAGTACCACTCGTCCGGACCGTCGCCGAACGCGACCTTCCGGCAGGGGACCTGCGCCCGGGCCTCGACGCCACGTGCCGCGTAGGCCTCGAGGAACGGAGCGAGCGACGGGACGTGCATGCTCGGCTGGTACTGCGACTCCACCGTCGCTGCGTCCATGCCCCGGTAGACGGCGGATGACGACGACGTCACGTGTCCGGCACCAGTTCTGCGTGCATCCGGTCGAGGGACTGCTGGGCGACGAGCATCGCCTTGCGGGCGGTGAAAGGGACCCGACCCGTGTTCTCGAGCACACGCCACTCCGTGCCGAGCGATGTCACCGCCGCCCGCAGACTCGCCGGGTCGGCGTCCGCGCCGAGGCCCAGACGGTTCGCCGGCACGGCGAACAACAACAGCCGCCGCACCTGCTCCCGCAGGCCGGGCGGGAGGTTCGCCCGCCCACCGGCCAACTCGCGCAGCAGCGTCAGCTCGCTGATCGCCGCCAGCTCGCCGGCGAGCAGATCGACCTCCTCGAGGATCGCCGCCCGATCGGTGGGCGTGGCCGCACCCGTCGCCGCGACCTGCAGCAAGGCGAGACCCGCCGACGCCCGCAGCAGCGGGGCACGCAGCGCGGCGAGCTCCGCCGCCGTGGCGCCGATGCCGACGAGCGCGTCGTCGTCGAGCACCGCGGGGACCCCGGCCCCGACACCGATGGAGGGCCGCGCCGCCAGGTCGGCGGCGACCGCCGCCGCATCACCGCCCGCAGCGGGGACCACGAGGATCTCCACCGCGACGGGACCGGCGACCGCCCTGCGCAGCACGGCGCCCAGATGGCTCGTCACCTCCGCCGGCGCAGGCGAATCAGCGCCGAGCAACAACACGGCGACATCGGCCCCGGCGACGACGGGGTCGTCCGGCGACACGGCCCGCCGAACCTCCACCCCGGGACGCTGGGCGAGGAGGTCGCCGAGCACCGAACCGCCCACCGAACGTGGACCCGTGTCGCCGACGAGCACGACCTGGACGTCGCGACGCAGTCGTTCCTCGGCCGTCGCGAGCGCCGCGACCCCCTCCGGGCCCACCACCCGCCCCCGGACCGCCGACAGCAGGTCGAGGACGCGACCTGCGGCGCCGACCGGCTCGACGGGCGCTCCACTCGGAGCGGCCGACTCGACCACCGTGGCGGGCGCGGCCGGTGGCGGCGGTGCTGCCGGTGGCACGACGGCGACGGGCGGGCCGGCGAGCTCGGCGAGCACCCCGGCGAGCGCGATCACCGACGGGAACCGGTCGTCGGGACGGTGAGCGAGACCCTGCGCGATCAGCCGGTCGAACCGGGCGTCGAGCTCGGGCCGCAACGTCGACGGCGGCGGCGCGCCCTGGTTCACCCGACCCCGCCGCACCCCCGACAGCGTGTCGGAGGAGAACGCAGGGCGACCGCACAGCAGCTCGTAGACGACCGCGGTCACGGCGAACACGTCGACCCTGCGGTCGATCACCGACGACGCCTCGGCCTGCTCCGGCGCCATGTACGCCGGGGTGCCGGCCGCCAGCGTGAACCCGCTCGCCGCCGCGAGATCCTTGGCGAGGCCGAAGTCCGCGATCATCACCGCCTCGTCGCCGCGCTCGCGTCCCGCCCGCTGTGCGGCGATCCGCTCGTGCGTCCTCACCGAACGGAACAAGATGTTCGACGGCTTGATGTCGCGGTGCACGACCCCGAAGTCGTGCACGACCGCGAGGGCCTCGCAGATCTCGATCCCGAGCGCCAAGGCCTCCGGCACCGGGAAGGGGTCCGCGGCGCTGCGGGCGGCGATCCGGTCGTAGAGCGTGCCCCGATCGGCCCAGGACATGACGATGTAGGGACGACCGTCGTCGAGCTCGTTGATCTCGTGCACCCGGACGATGTGCTCGTGGTCGATCCGCCGCAGGATCCGGGCCTCGTCGATGAACCGCTGCCGGACCCCGGCGTTCCGCGCCCAGTTGTCGGCCAGCACCTTGATCGCGACGCGCGTCTCGAGCAGCTCGTCGAAGGCGAGCCAAACCGTCGCGAAGCTGCCGGCGCCGAGCGCCTTCTCCGCCCGGTACCTCCCGATGCGCCCTGCGTCAGCCACGCCGCCATTGTCGCCGCTCGGCGGCGCCGCTGCTGCACCGGTGCGATGGCGCCGGGAGGACCGGCTACCGTTGCTCCGCACCCGACCGGAAGGCGACGGTGGTGGCAACGCGACCCTGGATCCTCGCGATCGACTTCGGCACCAGCTATACGGTCGCCGCCGCGCGGCTCGAAGGACGCGAGCCCGAGGTCATCGAAATCGGGGGCGAGCGACGCATACCCTCCGTCGTCCTCGTCGACGCCGACCGGATCATCGTCGGCCGGGTCGCCGACGAACTCGCGTCGGCGAACCCCGCGGCCACGCTGCGGGCGCCGAAGAGCCGCCTCGGCGACCAGGTCCCCGTCGTGCTCGGCGGTCGCCCGTACCAGGTCGTCGATCTCGTCAGCGCACAGCTCGCGCACGTCTACGAGGAAGCGACGCGCCAGATGGGCGGCCCACCCGACGCTGTGAAGCTCACCCACCCCGCCGGGTGGAACCGACCGTGGCTGAACCGGCTACTCGACGCAGCCCGGCGCGCCGGGATCGAGGAGGCGACCCTCGTCCCCGAACCGGTCGCCGCGGCGCTCACGTTCGCGAGCGAGGTCGGCGTCGACGACGGCGACCACATCGCCGTGTACGACCTCGGCGGCGGAACGTTCGACACCGCAGTCGTCGCATCCGACGGCGACGGGTTCCGGGTCGTCGGCCGTCCCGGCGGCGACAACACGATCGGCGGCGAGCTCTTCGACGAGATCCTCCTCAACCTAATCGGCGCCGAACTCCCCGCCGAGGCGTGGCAGGCCCTGCAGGTCGGCGCCGACGCCACCTGGATGCAGGTGGCCGCGAACCTGCGCAAGGAGGCCCGTCGCGCAAAGGAGATGCTGTCGGCCCACCCCTACGCCGATGCGCTCGTCGCGCTTCCCGACGGGATCCGCACCGTGCGGATCACCCAGGCCACCTACGAGACCCTCATCACCCCCTACATCGAGGAGACGATCACCCTTCTCGACCGGTGCATCGCGAACGCCGGGTTGCGCCCCGACCAGCTCGTCGCCATCTCCCTCGTCGGCGGGGCGAGCCGGACCCCGCTCGTGGAGCGCTTCGCCGCGGAGGCGTTCCCCGGGGTGCCGATCAGCCGGCGCGGCGACCCGAAGACCTCGACCGCCATGGGGGCGGTGCGAGCCAGCGAGACGAACGACGCTGCGATCGGCCTCGCCGGGTGGGCGACCGACCCCTCCGCCGGGGCGGCCCCGGCGGCCCCGGCGGCCCCGGCGGCAGCCGCCGCAGCCACCGAGATCACCCCGGCGGACCCCTCGACCATCGGACCGCCGACGATGCAGTCGCCACCACGGGTCGAACCTCCGGCACGACCCCCCGTCGCTGCACCGGCCGCCTACGCAGCACCGGCCGCGCCGCCCGCCTTCACACCCAACCCCCCCGTCCACGCGGCGCCGGCCGCACCGGCGCCAACCCGGCGACGACGGCGCGGCGGCCGGATCATGCTCGGACTGCTCGTCGTCGCCGCAGGTGCCGGCGTCGCCGCGTTCGCGCTGCTCCGGAGCGCCGACGGCACCGCCGGACGGTCGACGGCGACGGCGGAGGAGGAGATCACCGACGGCACGGTCCGTCCGCTCAGCACCACGGCGCTGCGCAACCGGCTGCTCGAACCGGACCAGGTCAGCGATGCGATCGGGCAACCGATCGCCGAAGTGCAGCCCGGGAACCGCGTCGTGACCTGGTGCGGTCGGGACCTGCTGCCGGCGACGAGCTACGCGAGCCGGACCTTCGAGGAGACGGTCGGCGACCGGCGGGTGCTCGTGAGCCTCACCCGGTACGACTCCGTTCCCGACGCCGAGGCGGCGTTCGCCGAGTGGGCGAGCTTCGGCGCCGACTGTCCCGAACCGTCGGTGCTGTCGGGGGGCCAGGTCCTCACCTTCCGTCTCACCCCGCTCGAGACCGACGACCCGGGCGGCACCGCTGCGTACGCGGTCGACTACTCCGCCGACGGCACCACCGTGACCGCGACGGAGTTCTTCGCGGCGACCGTGCAGGGCGCCAACATGTCCATCGAGTCCCTCGTCGTCCTCGGCCGGGTCGCGGACGAGTTCGACGCAGCCGACTTCTTCAACCTCGTCCTCGAGGCCACGGCGAAAGCCGCCCGGGGATGAGGACCGGGGCGCGACCATGACGGTGCTCGCAGCCGGCGCCCCTGGGACCGATCCCTTCGTCCGTCTGCTCGTCTGCCTCGTCATCGTGCTCGCACTCGGTCGCGTCGTCGGCGCCGCCTGTCGCAAGCTCGGCCAGCCGGTCGTGATCGGCGAGATCCTCGCGGGGATCGCGCTCGGACCGAGCCTGCTCGGCCTCCTCCCCGGCGACCTCGACACGCTGCTGTTCCCCGAGACCGTGCGGCCGTACCTGAAGCTGGTCGCGCAGCTCGGCCTCGTGCTGTTCATGTTCATCGTCGGTCTCGAGGTCGACCTCGACGTCGTGCGGCGCAGCGGCAAGCGAGCGCTCGCGATCTCGCTCACCTCGATCGCGTTCCCGTTCCTCCTCGGCATCGGCATCCTCGGCACCTACCTGCACGAGGACCACAGCTGTGTCGCAGTGAGCGTCACCCGAGCGGCCGAGCTCGGCGAGGGCGACGAGCGCGCCTGCACCTCCGAGGAGGTCGAACGGAAGATCGCGGCGGCGGAGGAGGCGGGGACGACGCCACCGGTCGGTCGGACCGTCGACCAGTTCCCCTTCGGGTTCTTCATCGGCGTGTCGATGTGCGGCACCGCGTTCGCCGTGCTCGCACGGATCCTCGCCGAACGGGACATGTTCAAGATCCCACTCGGCATGCTCCTCATCGCGTGCGCGGCGATCGACGACATCGTCGCCTTCACCCTGCTCGCCTTCGCCGCTGCACTCGCCGGCGGCGGGACCGTCGGCAGCGTCGTCGTCATGCTCGGACAGCTCGCCCTGTTCGTCGCGCTCCTCGTCGTGGTCGTCCGTCCGTTGCTCGAACGGTTCGTCGTGCGCAGCTACCGGGTGGCCGGTCGGCTCGCACCCGAACACCTCGCCGTCCTGCTGATCGGCCTGCTCGCCTCGGCGTGGACCACGTCGCTCATCGGGGTGCACGAGCTCATCGGTGCCTTCCTGTTCGGGGCGATCGTTCCCCGACGGGACGCCCACGGCCTCTTCCACGCCGTCGCCGATCGGCTCGACGGTGTGAGCGTGCAACTCCTCCTGCCCGTGTTCTTCGTCGTCGCCGGCCAGGGGGTCGACATCGGCGGGCTCGGGCGCGACGACATCGTGCCGACGCTCGCCATCCTGGCCGTGGCCTGTGTCGGCAAGTTCGTCGGCGGGGCGCTCGCCGCTCGGGCGACCGGCGTCCCGAAACGACAGTCGCTCGCCGTCGGGACGATGATGAACACCCGCGGCCTCGCCGAACTCGTCATCCTCCAGGTCGGGCGCGACGCCGGCGTCATCGACGACGGGGCGTACACGATGCTCGTCATCATGGCGATCGTCACGACGGCGATGTCGGGGCCGTTGCTCAAGTTCGTCTACCCCGACCGTTGGCTCCAGCGGGACATCGCCGAGGCGGCCCGAACGGGCGGTGGCGACGGCGCGGTCGTCGTCGTCGACGACCCGGCCGACGCCCTCCCGCTCGTCGACACGGCGATCGGCTTCAGCGGCGCCCGGCGTGACGCGCTGGTCCACCTCGTGCGCCTCGTCGGACCCGACGTCGGCGTCGCCGGGATCGCCGACGCTCTCGCCGAGTCGGAGGTGCTGCGCCGGCGGGTCACCGACGCCGGCGGGAACGCCACGGTCATCAGCCGCATCACGGTGGACCGGGCGGCCGACGTGCTCGCCGAGATCACCCGGCTCGCGCCCGACGTGGTCGTCTGCAGCACCGCCGATGCCGACCTCGTCGAATCGATCACCGCGTCGGGCACCGACGCGGTCGTCGTCGGCGGGCCCGTACCGACCGCCGGCACGATCGGCGCACCCGGCGGAGGCGGGAACGCCGACCGTGCCGCGCTCGAGGTCGCCGCACGCCTCGCCCTGCACCACGGTCTGCCCCTCCACGTCGAGGGCGGTGGCGGTCGGCTCCTCCGTGGGCTGCGCAGCCTCGGCGTCCGGGCGGTGGACACCGCAGGGACCGACACCGAGGGGCACCTCGTCGTCGTCGCCGGTGACGGGGGTGCCACCGCCGCGCTGCGCGTGCACCCGGGCGCACGCGACCGGGTCGCCATCACCGAACGGCTCGGGCGATGGCGACCGGGGGACACCGTCATCCCCCTCAGCAGTCGCTAGGGCATACGCCCGTCAGCGCTGGCGGAGCGGCGACTCGAACGTCGCCGCCTGACGCCCGAAGGCCACGTGCGTTCCCGGCAGGAGCGCCCGCGGCTGGTCGACGCCGAGGCGGTCCCAGGCCCGGCGCGCCTCGTCCCAGACGTAGGTGCCGTTCGTGGACCCGCGGTCGACGATGAGCACGTCCCACCCGACGAGCCGGATCTCGGCGTGCACCCGGGACAGCGTGTTCGTCACGTCGACGAGCGGGACCGCGGTCGCCTCACCGCGCAGCACGGCGGGATCGTCGACCGGATCTCGCCCGAGGACGATCGTCCGGGCGAGCGAGCGGTGCGACCCGTCACTGAAGGTGAGCACACCGAGCGGCGGCCGCACCTCCTCCTCGAGGATGAAGCTCGCCTGGTGCATCGCGATCCCACACACCGCGCAGTAGCGGACCCGGGGATCGTTGAAGTGGTCACGGGAGCACCGCAGACCCTGCACGTGCACCTGCTCGTCCTCGGTCGGCTCGATCGGTTCGACGATCGAGCCGCCCGGGACGGCCGACGCCACCGCATCGGGAACCGCCGCGGCGACGGCCGCGGCCGCCGGCTCGGGCGCTGGGGCGGGCTCCGGCGCAGGGGCGGGCTCGGGCGCAAGTGCGGGCTCGGGCGCAGGTGCGGGCTCGGGCGCAGGTGCGGCGACGACCGGGAGCGGCTCGACGGGCGGAAGGTCCTCGTCGTCGGGAGCGGTGAGGGAGACGACGTCCGGCGTCGGCGCCGACACCGCCGCGACCGCCGGCGGTGACGCCCACGCGGCGGCGGGGGCGGGCCGGGAGATCCGCACCTCGAAGCCCGCTGCAGCGACGACACCACGCTCGAGCTCGAGGAGCGGATCGGCAACGGACCCGTCCGGCACCAGCCACACGCCGTCGGCAGCGGCGACCCGCCGCCGCACCAGGCCGTCCCCCGCGACCACCTCGACCGAACCCCCCGCCCGGACCGCGAGCGGCAGACCACCGGAGACGGCCACCTCCACGGCGTCGTCGTCGAGCACGAGCAGGACGAACGGCCCGACCGACGGGCCGGTGTCGACCGCACGACCGAGGTCGGCGAGCACCTCCGCCGCCGACCGGTCGCCGACGAAACGGCACCAGCCGACGAGCGCGGCCGTCGCCGGTCCCTCCCCGGTCGTGAACAGGACGGTGCGACCCTGACGGACGAGCCGCCCCGTCCCGGCACCGTGATGGGGGATGACGACGTGCGCGGTCATGGTTCGGTTCCTCCGGAACATCCGTCGAGGAGGTCGGCGAGCGCCTCGGCGGTGGGGGGTCTCGCCTCGACGGCCACGTCGAGGCACGCTTCGATGATCGCCGCGACGTCGTCGTCGAGCAGGTCGCGGCGCACCGTCGGCGGCCGGCGCAGCACGGTGCGCACGGCGAGCATCGGGTCGGCCGGATCGAGGCCGGCGAAGACGTCCTGGGCGGTGAGCACCCGGTGCAGCGTCGCCGCCAACGCGTACACGTCGGTCGGCCGGCCCGCCGAACCCCCGCGGAGCAGCTCCGGGTCGACGAACCCGATGGAAGCCATCGGGGCCATCGAGGTCATCGACGACGATCCGAGCTGGGCGAGCCCGAGGTCGGCGAGCGCCGCCGACCCGTCCGCACGCACCAGCACGTTCCCCGGGCGGATGTCGCGGTGCACGATGCCGGACTCGTGCAGGGCGTGCGCCGCCCGCGCCGCCTGCGCGACCGCACGGATGCGACCGGAACGGTCGAGCGCTGCTGGATCCTCCAGCGAACCCCCCGGACACCACTCCATCGAGTAGAAGAACCGATCCTCGTGCTGGCCGGCGTCGTAGAGGCGCACGAGGTTCGGGTGCGCGACCCGGGCGAAGAGCTTCAGCTCGCGGGTGAACCGGCGGAACGCGGTGTCGTCGCCACCCGCGACGACCTTGACGACCACACGGTCGACGTCGAGGCCGAGCCGCGCCGGCGGCACCGCGAGGTGGAACCGCCCGTGCCCGCCGTCCGCGAGCGGGTCGACCAACTCGTAGTCGGCGATCCTGCCCGCGTCCTGCACCGGTCCTCCTCGGGACGGGCTCCCGATCCGAGCACCGTCCTCGGACATTCTGGCGCGTCCGGCCCGGAACGTGCGTCGCCCACCATGGTGCGGCCTACCCTGGGGCGGTCGTCGACCGGGGGTCGACTCGGGGAGGACAGCATGAAGGTCGAAACGCACCTGCCGCTCGGCAAGGTCGACCCGGGCATCCGGGAGACGGAGAAGCCGGTCGACCTGCCCGGCGTCCCCGCCGACGCGGCGCTCGTGGAACGCCTCGGGTTCGACGGTCTCGTCCTCACCGAGACGAAGGAGGATCCCTACGTCGTCATGGCGCTCGCGGCGTCCTCGACCGAACGGCTGAGCCTCACCACCGCCGTCGCCATGGCATTCCCCCGGAGCCCGACCATCACCGCGATGGCCGCCTGGACCCTGCAGCGCGCCTCGCGCGGCCGGTTCGTGCTCGGCCTCGGCACGCAGGTGAAGGGACACATCGAGCGCCGCTTCGGGATGACCTGGCACAAGCCGGGACCGTGGCTCGAGGACTACGTCGGCGCCGTCCGGGCGGTGTGGGACTGCTGGCAGCACCGCACCCCGCTCGACTTCCACAGCACCCACTACGACCTGACGCTCATGAACCCCCTGTTCGACCCGGGCCCGATCGAACACCCCGACATCCCCGTGCACATCGCCGCCGTGAACCCGCACATGGCACGTGTCGGCGGACGGATCGCCGACGGCGTCCGCCCCCACCCGATCTGCACCCGCCGCTACCTCGCCGAGGTCCTGCAGCCGGCGATCGCGCTCGGCACCGCCGATGCCGGTCGCGCCAACGACGCCGTGTCCGTGGTGGCGAGCCCGCTCATCATCGCCGCGGCGACCGAGGCCGAGCTCGAGGCGCGCGTCAGCAACGTGCGGTCGCGCATCTCGTTCTACGCGTCGACCCGCACCTACCGACCGGTGTTCGACCTGCACGGCTGGGACGACGTCGCCGACGATCTGTCCGTGCTGTCACGGCAGGGACGCTGGGACGACATGGAGCACCGGATCAGCGACGAGATGGTCGAACAGATCGCCGTCATCGGCACCTACGACCAGATCGGCCGCAACGTCGTCGACCGCTACCGGGGGATCTGCGACCGCGTGGAGTTCTCGATCCCGGTGAACGGGCCCGCCGACGCCGAACGCCTCGCGGCCATCGTCGCCGACATGCAGAACGCCGACTGAGCCCCGGGGCGGGAGGGGACGCACCATGCGCCGACCGAAGCGGTTGATCCTGAACGCGTTCTCGATGAACTGCGTGTCCCACATCCAGCAAGGCCTGTGGGTGCGAGACGACACGCGTCAGCTCGAGTACGCCGGGCTTGCGCCGTGGCTCGACCTCGCCCGACTCCTCGAACGGGGCGGGTTCGACACCCTGTTCCTCGCCGACGTGATGGGTCTGTACGACACCTTCCGGGGCAGCGGCGACACCTCGATCCGCGAAGGCATGCAGGTGCCCGCGAACGACCCGATGTTGCTCATCCCGGCGATGGCGTCGGTGACCGAGCACCTCGGGTTCGCGTTCACGGCGTCGGTGTACCAGGCGCACCCCTTCACCTTCGCCCGGCAGTGCTCCACCCTCGACCACCTCACCGGCGGGCGGGTCGGTTGGAACATCGTCACCACCTACCTGCCGAACGCGATGGAGAACCTCGGCCTCGACGACCTCCCCGACCACGACGGGCGGTACGACTTCGCGGACGAGTACCTCGAGGTCGGCTACAAGCTGTGGGAGGGGAGCTGGGAGGAGGACGCCGTCCTCGCCGACCGCACCCGACGCATCTACGCCGACCCGGCGAAGGTCCACCGCATCGACCACGTCGGGCCGAACTTCCGGGTCGCCGGGCCGCACCTGTGCGAGCCGTCCCCGCAACGCACCCCGCTGCTGTTCCAGGCCGGGTCCTCCGACCGTGGGAGGGAGTTCGCCGCCCGCCACGCCGAAGGCGTGTTCGTGATCACCTCCCGCACCGCGCTCGCTGCGGGGACCGGACCGGTGCCCGACATCCGCCGCCGCGCCGCCGCCCTCGGCCGCAACCCCGACGACATCGCCTTCTTCCAGGGGCTCTCGATCGTCGTCGGCGGAACCGAGGCCGAGGCCCGGGCGAAGGAGGCCGCCTACCTCGAACAGCTCTCCACCGACGGCGCGCTCGCCCACCTGAGCGGCGCCCTCGGCGTCGACCTCGGCGCCTACGACCCCGACGCCCCCCTCGAGTCGTTCCGCGGGCAGGCGATGCAGGGCGTCGTGCGGGGGCTGCTCGAGAATGCGCCGTCCGGCACCCGCACCTTCCGGGACCTGATGCGGGCGAACATGGCCGGGCAGTTCCTCACCGGCACACCCGAACAGGTCGCCGACGCACTCGTCGAATGGGGCGAGGCGGGCATCGACGGGTTCAACCTCGTCTACTCGACCACACCGGGCACCTTCGTCGACATCATCGACGGCGTGGTTCCCCTGCTCCGGGAACGCGGCCACCTCGAGGACGGGTACCGGCCGGGGCCGTTGCGCCAGAAGCTGTTCGGCGCACCACGCCTTCCCGACCGTCATCCCGGCGCCGCGTACCGGCGCCGGCCGACGGGTCCCGCCTCGTCCTAACTCCCGGCGGCTCCGTATCCTCGCGGGCATGGGAGCCCCCTGGTCCGCCGCGGTCGAACGGGAAGCGCGCGACCTGCTCACCCCACCGCCGCTCCCCGACACCGTGTTCGCCCGCACCGCGGACGACCCAGGTCTGTTCGAACCGGACGACGTGATCTGGCAGCTCCACGCCGAACGCAGCGGCGTCGTCGGCGGACTCCGGGCGCTGCTGCTGCAGACGCTCCACCCTGTCGCGATGGCCGCCGTGTCGGAGCACTCGGCGTACCGGACCGACCCGTGGGGCCGTCTGCACCGCACCGCGACCTTCCTCGCCGTCACCACGTATGGGACGACGAGCGCAGCGGAGGCGACCATCGCCCGCATCCGGCGGGTGCACGACACGGTCACCGGCATCGCGCCCAACGGGCTCCCCTACCGGGCGAACGATCCGGACCTGCTGGCGTGGGTGCACGCCACCGAGGTCGACAGCTTCCTCGCGGCGGCCCGCCGCTACGGCGAACACCACTACGACCGGGCGGCCGGTGACCGGTACGTCGCCGACATGGCGACCGTCGGCGCCGCACTCGGCGTGATCGACCCGCCCCGCACCGAGGACGACCTCGCCGCGTACCTCCGTGACATCCGCCCGGACCTGCACGCCACCCCCGAGGCCCGGGAAGCGGTCCGGTTCCTCCTGAACCCACCGATGCCGGCCCGACTCCGACCGGCGTACGCCGTCGTCACCGCCGCATCGGTCGGGCTCCTGCCGGGGTGGGCCCGCCGGTCGCTCCTGCTGCCTGCGAGCCCGCTGGCCGACGCGCTCGTCGTCCGACCGGTCACCGTGCAGGTGCTCGACGCCATGCGTCGGATGCTCGGTCCCTCCCCCGCCGTCACCGCCGCCGCAGCCGCCACTGCCCACGCCGGGACCGTCGCGTGACCAGACGCAGCGACCTGCTCGACCGGGCGCTCGAGGCGACCGGGCCGCTCGCCTGGACCCGAGCAGGACGTACCCTCCGTCGACGACTCGGAGCGGCCGCCGACCAGGCGCCCGCCGTGGACCTCACCGGTCGCCGGTACGTGGTCACCGGCAGCACCCGGGGCATCGGGCTCGCGACCGCGACGCACCTAGCCCGGCTCGGCGGTGTGGTCACGGTCGTCGGCCGCGACCCGGATCGCACCGAACGGGCACGCCGGCTCGTCGCCGATGCCACCGGCAACGACGAGATCACCGCCGTCGCCGCGGACCTGACGGACCCCGCCGCGGCCCGACGGCTCGGCGACCTGGTGGGACCGGGCGCACCCCTCTCCGGTATCGTCCACAACGCCGGCGCCGTGCCGCCCCGTGGCGGTGCCACGCCGCCGCTCGGCGCAGCCGTCGGAGCTCACGTCCTCACGGACGCCCTGCAGCACCGCCTCGGGAGCGGAGCGACGATCGTCTGGGTGTCCTCCGGCATGCAGTACCTGGCGGCGTCGCAGCTCGGCGGCCCCTACGCGGCGACCAAGCGGGCCGAGGTGCTCCTCGCCCGCGCGTGGGCACGCCGGCTCGCAGGTCGCGGGGTCGCCGTGCACGCCACCCACCCGGGGCTCGTCGACACCCGGATCGCCGCCGAGCTCCTCGGCCGCCTGCACGAGCCGTTCCGCCCGTTGCTGCGCAGCCCCGGCGAAGCAGCCGAGGACCTCGTCTGGCTCCTCACCGATCCCGATGCGGCCCGGCACAGCGGGGCGTTCTGGCACGACCGGCGCCCACGTGCGACCGACCGGACCCCCGGTGGTCCGGCGCGCGTCGACGACGCGGCCGAAGCGCTCTGGGACGACCTCGAGATCTACCTCGAGGCCGGGGGGCCTCAGGAGAACTCGGGCTCCGTCCACCAAGGGAAGTAGTCCGGCAGGTCCGTCGAGACCTTGCCCGGGAAGGCGGCAGGTCGCTTCTCGAGGAAGGACAGCACGCCCTCCGCCGCCTCGCCCGAGCGTCCGAGGGCCTGCACCCCGCGACTGTCGAGCTTGTGCGCCTCCATCGGGTGATCGGCGCCGAGGAGCCGCCACATCATGTGGCGGATCAACGTGCAGGACAGCGCCGAGGTGTTCTCGGCGATCTCCGCTGCGAGCGCCCGCGCCGTCGGCAACAGGTCCTCGTCGGCCACGACACGACTGACCAGACCACCGTCGAGGGCTTCCTGCGCCGAGAAGACCCGACCGGAGTACGCCCACTCGAGCGCCTGGCTGATGCCCACGAGACGGGGCAGGAACCAGGTCGAACAGGCCTCGGGCACGATGCCGCGACGGCTGAACACGAACCCGAACCGTGCCGACGTCGACGCGATCCGCACATCCATCGGGAGCTGCATCGTCGCCCCGATCCCGACCGCGGCGCCGTTCACCGCCGCGATCACCGGCTTGTTGCACTGGTAGATCCGCAACGTGAGCAGGCCACCGCCGTCACGCTCGACCCCACCGACCTTCTGCGTGTCACCGGTGCGGTCGTAGTTGAACGTGTCGGCGCCCTTCTCGAGGTCGGCGCCCGCGCAGAACCCGCGGCCAGCACCCGTCACGATGATCGCCCGCACCTCGTCGTCGGCGTCCGCGAGGTCGAACGCCGCCATCATCTCCTGCTGCATGCGGACGTTGAACGCGTTCAGGCGTTCCGGGCGGTTCATCGTGATCGTCAACACCCGGTCGCTGACCTCGTACCGGATGGTCTCGAACGTCGGCTCGCTCATCCCGCCCCCTCGTGCTGTCCCGTCGCCGACCCCGGTGGTGGCGACGACCCGGACGGACCGTACCAGCCGTCCCGCGCCGGGCGAGGGCGCGCCGCGGTGACCGCGCCGAGGAGTTCGACCAGGCCGGGCGTGTCGTCCCACCGTTCGAGAGGAACGGCGACCCGTCGACGCCAGTTCGGGCGCTGCACCGTGGTGCCCGGCACGTTCTGCGGGTCGAGGGCCCCCCACCCGTCCTCGACGTTCACCACGACGAACCCCGCGTCGGAACCGGCCTGCACCGCCGTCGCGGCGGCGAGCACCGTTCCGGCGGGCGCGTCCTCGTCGAGATCGAACGACGCAGCGACGGCCGAACGCAGCGCGACGCGGCGGACCCGCTCGTCGGCGGCCTGAGCCGGGTCGATGAGCCCGAGGTCGGCCCGGTCCCCGATATCCGCCCCCGACCAGAACGCCGAGAAGGTCGGCGTGTCGTGGGTGTTCATGGTCGCCACCACCGACGGCGGCGGCGACGGGAACCGCCCCTCGGCGCCGACCCGCCACAGGTCGAACTGGCCGACCGAACAGCCGAGCAGGCCGTGGTCGACCATCGTGACGGTCACCTCCGGCGGGACCGTACCCAGGTTCTCCCCGACCACCGCCGCACCCGCCCGTGCCGCCTCGAGGCAGACGACGGCGAGGAGCTCCTCGATCGGCCCGCGGACGTACACGCCCGACCGCGGGTCGACCCCGTGGGGCACCCAGAACGTGCGCGCCAACCCGAGCACGTGGTCGATGCGCAGCAGCCCTGCGTGTCGTAGGTGATGCCGGATGCAGTCACGCCAGTACCGGTGCCCCTCGGCGCGGGACCGCTCGGGATGCACCGGCGGGAACCCCCAGTCCTGGCCGAGCGGGAAGAAGTCGTCCGGTG
>Ga0194133_10001816_pt1 | contig 35329 bp, 30 predicted proteins | sample TA2KigOf40mmetaG_FD_155448 | JGI IMG/M metagenome (GOLD analysis project Ga0194133, IMG submission 155448) | Freshwater microbial communities from Lake Tanganyika, Tanzania - TA2015055 Kigoma Offshore 40m | ecosystem: Environmental > Aquatic > Freshwater > Lake | place: Tanzania: Lake...
CTTCTTTTATATGTGTTTTATATTTTCTTAATCCATTTACTTTTGCTACGTACACATTCATTATTGATACTATATCTTTTGTTAATTCTTCAATCGGTGTCTCCTTTTCTTTTTTATTTATTATTACTATTTTACCATTTGAATATTTTTTTATTAACCATTCTATTATTTCATATCCAAAACGTGTTAATCTATCTTTGTAAGCTATTATTACTTCTTGTTATAGGTTGTTGTTCTTGTTATCGTTGTTGTAATTGGTCTTGGGGATGTTATTGCATGTGTTATAAAAGGTATTGGTTGTTTTGAAGATAACTCTTCCTGAGTTACAGATGTAATTGGTCTTGGAGATATCGTTGCTTGAGATACAGATTTAGTTTGTTGTCTTGGGGATATCGTTGCTTGAGATACAGATGTAGTTGCTCTTTGGTATGTCATTACTGGAGGTACATATGTAGATGGTCTTGGGGATATCGTTGCTTGAGATACATATGTAGTTTGTTGTCTTGGGGATATCGTTGCTTGAGGTACAGATGTAGTTGCTCTTGAGGGTGTCTTTGCTGGAAGTAATGTAGTTACTCTTGAGGGTGTCGTTGCTTGAGGTACAGATGTAGTTGCTCTTTGGTATGTCATTACTGGAGGTACATATGTAGGTGGTCTTTGGGGTGTCGTTGCTTGAGATACAGATGTAGTTGGTCTTAGGGGTGTCTTTGCTGGAGATACAGATGTAGTTGGTCTTTGGGGTGTTTTTGCTGGAGATACAGATGTAGTTGCTCTTTGGTATGTCATTACTGGAGGTACATATGTAGATGGTCTTGGGGATATCGTTGCTTGAGATACATATGTAGTTGGTATTGTGGATATCTTTACTGGAGATACAGATGTAGTTGCTCTTTGGTATGTCATTACTGGAGATACAGATGTAGTTGGTCTTTGGGGTGTTTTTGCTGGAGATACAGATGTAGTTGCTCTTTGGGGTGTCGTTGCTTGAGATACAGATGTAGTTGGTATTGTGGATATCTTTACTGGAGATACAGATGTAGTTGGTCTTTGGAGTGTCTTTGCTGGAGATACAGATGTAGTTGCTCTTTGGTATGTCATTACTGGAGGTACATATGTAGATGGTCTTTGGTATGTCATTGCTGGAGGTACATATGTAGGTGGTCTTAGGGGTGTCGATGCTGGAGATACAGATGTAGTTGGTATTGTGGATATCTTTACTGGAGATACAGATGTAGTTAGTCTTGGGGATATCTTTGCTTGAGATACAGATGTAGTTGGTATTTGGGATGGTGTATGATCTACAGATATTCTATAACTAGATGTTTGTGTACTAGATAATGGTTGATGACTTGGGGATATTGATAATTGAGATTCTTCCAAATCTGTATCTGGTGAATAATTTACCATAAAAACATCAATTGGATAATCATTATAAGTATTTTTGGCTTTTTCAATAGCCTCATTTATATATATTTCTGGATTTCCAAATTCCCCACCTCCAACTTTAGTTAAGAATACATTAACTCTAGCATTTTTTTTTTGAGAAATTTCAATAGCACATGCGAATGTAGCCAAATATACAGCCTCTAATATCATTTTAGTAAAAGTTTCTTTAAAAGGAGTTTGAGTGTTATAAGCTAATGGTAAAGCACTACAATAAATTTGTGATACTGTATGTAATGGTGTGCCTTTATCATCAATAACAGGTGTATCATATTGAATAAAATATTTAACTAATCCTTTTGCTTTATTATAATCATTATGTAAAAATAATTTTCTTTCTATAGAATTACTTTCACTTTCATTTGATGGAAAAATATAGCCATTTTTATATAATAATTTTAGATTAAATTCTTTTACCAATTCATCTAATGTATTAATTTGATTTTGTTCTGTTTGAGGCATTCCATCAGGCATACTAAAATAATTACGATATAATGTTCCATATGGACACATCATCGCACAAACAGGTCCTTGTGTTTTATCGTGTTCATAAATAGTTATTCCCATTTCTGGTTTATATTCTGGTGAAACCATTTCTAAAGCATTAAATTGTGAAGCAACCTGAAATAAACTACCTGCATACTGTTTATCCAAATGAAATTTTTTAATATTACCATCCACTTCAGTATATGTTAATTTACCTAGACTAGAAGATGGTGGTTTAACATTTTTCATCAAATCATTAAGTTTTAAACATTCAGGTTTTCCAACATTAAATTCTTTACCATTTTTATCTATTAATATTTTTTTTTCACATTTACATAACAACCTTAATTCATCTCTAACTCTAGATCTTCCATTGGGACACATCTCGTGAAACCCAAAAACTCTGTCAAACCATACTGAATCATCGCGAGGAACTACACAATTTGATAATGCTTCACTTGATTGTTTTATAATATCTGAAAGTAATTTTTGTCTTTGAGATATAAGTTGTGGTGTTATTGGTTTTGATGAAAATGTATTAGTTTGTTTTTTAAAAATTTCTTCTAAATAATTTCTGTAATTATCATTATCACTAATAGGAAATATAGTTGTATCTGTATTCTTTCTTATAATATATATTGAACCATCTGTATTACGATACATAGTAAAGTCAAATGCTGTAGTAGAATAATCAACTGATACCTCTCCTGAAACTAATTCTGAAGTTGGAATATCTATAGCATCCTTAGGTGTTTCATGTTTATCCCATTTATAATATCTACGTTCTTTATTATCTGAAAAAATAAAATCAAAATATGCCCAACGAAAATATTTAAAAGCATTAATCCATTCAATTGGTTCCTGATTAACAAAAAAAATTTTCACATCATCAAAATCAACAATAGGATTTTCAGCATCATTTTCTATAAGGTAAATTCTTCCGAATTTACTTTTACGTTTAAGAGAAAAAGAAACGTGTTTATCTCCAGAAAGATTATTATCAAATTCATAAGTATCACTAGATGATTTTTTAAAATTATTAAAAGCATCAATATGATTTTGTGTTCCTTTAACCCATTCTCCTTTAATAAATAATCTTATATCTTGAGCACCACCAACTTGTTTTTTTGTTAATTGAACATATTTTTTTTTATATTTTAAATATTTTTTTTCATAATTCATATTATAATATTTATTTATATTTTAATTATAAATAATTAATATTATTAATTATTTTATTTATTTGTTTTAGATTTAATTTTTGGTATTGTTTTATAAATTTTTGATTAAATATTGATTCACTATTAAATGAACTTAAAAAATTATATTTATAAACAAAAGTATCAACATATTTATAAAGATAAATATCTGCTGTATTAATAGGATAATTAAGTATATAATTATTATCATCAATAAAAGAATTATTTGTTAAAATTTTATCTACACCTTTTTTAGAAATAATATACGAACCAGTACATCCAATAAAAGATAGTGGATTTTCTGTATAATGATAAGACCATTTATTATACTCATTTAGTAAATCTTTATTATAAGTTGATTGAATAGATAAAATATCAAAAGAAGGAGAATTTTGTATAATATCTTTCAAGTTTTTAGAAAAGAATATAGTATTATGTAATATAAAATCATCTTCACAAATTAAGAAATAATTCCCATCAATATTTTTAAGTGTGGAAATAGCCTTAATATGTGATAACAAACAAGCTAATTCGTAAGCAGAAATATTTCTTTCATAAGTTAAATTAGGAAGAATTAACTTAGAACCATCTACAGCAGATATTCTTTCATTAGGAATATGTATATTTTTTAGAATATTTTCAGAATTAGTTTTTCTTTGTATAGAGCTATCTAAATTTATCCATAATATTTTATCAATAAAATTTATTTTAGAATAATCAATTATAAAATTAGTATGATTAATTGGATTAAAAAATTTATAAATATAATGATGATTATTTGTTTTAATAAGGTAGATAATTTTTTCCTTATTGGTATTAAATGTATTTAGAACATCTTTTAGATAAAAAAATTTAATTTTAAATGAGTTATCATTATTAAATATTGGTATATTAAGAGAGAAAAAAGAGATATTATTTTTTGATATATAAATTTTAGATTTATTTTTCAATATTATTTTTTTATTATTAGCTTCTAGAAATATTATTTTTATATTTTTTATTTTAATTAGAAAATATTGTAAATCAGTATAATTATTAAAATTTATATAATTATCATGCTGTGTATTTTCAGGACATGTAAAGTTATAAGTATTATTTTGGTTTGTATAAAATAAATTTTTAGTTGTAATTTGCATATACTATAATATAATATATATTATATTATGATAAAAATTATATTTATTACACTATTACTTCCATCTAGTAGGTTTTATTTCACATTGTTTATTTAGTTCACCTCTTTCATTCCAAGTACAATATATTTTTTTTTTACATAATGATTGATTTTTTATTTCATTACATACATTATCTAAATCTATAAGAATATCTGTAAATGGAATTTTATTTTCCTTAAATATAGTATTAATTTTATAATATATTTTACATAAATCCTGCATATGAATCCAATATATTTTTAATATTGGATTATATTTTTCACCTTTTTGTAATCCATATTCTAAAATTTCGTATAGTTCAGTATTAAAAAACCTTAAGTTTTTTCCGTTAATCCAATCTTCATGTCTAAGTGGGGGCTTATAAATTAAATTATTTGGATCCTCTAAATAATATTCAATATCTTTCTTATCAACACCTTTTTTAATAAAAAAGGTTTTTTCTCTAATAATACTTAATTTTTTTAGTATTATTGGGTTATTTTTAATAGTATTTATAATATTTTGTAAAAAAATTTCACTATAATTACCTAATAAACGAATTAATTCATATTGGCCTTTTTTATTTCTATTAGATCTTTCTTTAAATTCTATAAAATTTGTGTTTAGAAAAAATTGTATTAAGTTAAATGGAAAAGATTCTCTTAATATATTCATTAATTTTGTATTATAATAAACATTAGAATATTTAGGAGTAATAATTGAATAATCATCAAGACCATCGCTAATACTTTCACTTTCAAAATTACTGCTTTGAGATGACATATCATCATAATCTGAACCATCTTCATAATTAAATAATATTGGTTCATCTTTTTCTTTTTTTCCTTGACATTTTTCATCTTTCCATTCACATAAATTTTCTATTTTAAGACACTTATGATTATTATCAAATGAACTACATAAATCAAATATACCATCATCATTAAAATAAAGTATTGTAGAAGTAATTTTATATTTTTTATATAAATTTAATAAATAAAAATATTTTTCACATAAAAATGTTATGTGACGCCAAATTAATTCTCCTATTTGTAAATTAATTGGATTTTCTGTATCTAATAAAGAAAATTCTAAAATATCTTCTACTTGATAAAGATTATAAATATATGTTTTATCTTTAGTATCTTTATATATTTTTCCTTCAGGATCAGTTCTTAGATAATTAATTATTTCTTGTGTAGCACCTAAACTTTGTAAAAAATCACTATCAATAAAAAATTTTAATACTTTTTTAATCATATCTAACTCTGCTTTTTGTTGAGGAACTGATATAACTTCTGGATTTTTTTCTATATTTTCACTTGCTTCAATTAATATTTCAGTTAAAGTAATACAATCTATAACAAATAAACTAATTGTGTTTGGTTTACTTTCCTTAAAACTAAGAAAGGTATTACTAAGTATATAATTTATAACATTATATATTTTATTAAATCCACCAATTTGTTTTTTTACATATAAATATTTAGTTTTATATTTTAGATATTTTTGTTTATAATTCATATAATAATATTTATAAAAAAATATAATTTTACTAATTATAATAGATAGAATATAATTTTTTTTTTATTTTTATTTGTATAAACTAAATATAAGACTTTACTATCATCTTTAATTTCATAGGTTATTGTATTATCACTTTCTACTTTTTTTCCAAAATAAATTATTTCAATATTTTCATTATTTGTTTTTACTATATTAAGAATATCATTACTAGAGATAATTTGAAAAGGTTTAATTTCTTTTGAAATAAGAGAATAATTTATTGTTGAAAAATTTCCATAAGGATAAATAAGAGAAGTATTATTACAATGCCATTTAATCATTTCTTTGTAAATGATATTATTTGTTTTATTAATGTCCAATATTTTAACTATTCCTTTACCAAAGGATATTTTATTTTTAAGATAATTTAGGAAAATACTCATCTACTTTATATATATGTTTATATATATTAAATAATATTTATCAATTTTTTATAAAAAATAATAATTTACTTATCAAGATTTACTCTTACCACAAAACTAATTGTGGTAGAAAGCAGGTTATTTTATTCTTGAAAGGGATTTACAGGTCCTCTATGAGCTAATGTAAAAAGTTCTGAACAACCAGAACAAAAGTAGACTGGAAATCCATGATATAGATCACCTATTTTTCTCCAAAGAAACAGGTTAGTCCTAGCACACTCACAATGAGGCATTAAAGATTAACCCAGTGTATTATCAATTATTTAGATTTTTCAACATTTTTATAATTATTTATTAAATAATTATAAATAATGTTGGCCTTTAGGCTCAACTTTTGGATAATATGTTGGCCTTTAGGCTCAACTTTTGGATAATATGTTGGCCTTTAGGCTCAACTTTTTGATAATAATGTTGGCCTTTAGGCTCAACTTTTGGATAATATGTTGGCCTTTAGGCTCAACTTTTTGATAATAATGTTGGCCTTTATCATCCAATAAAATTAATTTTTATAATAATAATTTAGTAGATAGGATGGAGAATAAATATTATACTAAAGAAGAAGTATCTCTACATAACAATTATAAAGACTGTTGGTTAATTATAAAAAATAGAGTATATAATATAACAGATTATTTAGAAAAACACAGAGGTGGCAAAATGTTATTATTACAATATGGAGGGAAAGATGCTACAGATGAGTTTAATAGATTGAATCACACTAAAAAAGCACAAAAAATATTAGAAAACTACTATATTGGAGAATTAGAAGAAGAGTCAAAAAAATGTGTCATTAGTTGTATAATCCAGTAATTTTTATTATGTATTTATATTTTTTAATTTTTTTTGATTAAGTTTATATTTTATTTTAGCTATAAATTTAAGAGTGAGAAGAGTGGTAGATAATTTATAGTTTGTGATTAAAAGTTGTACTTTTAGAGAACACAGTGAAGAGAAAACATATTCGTAAGTAGAATAGAAATTTTCAAGATCTTGTAAATTTTTTATATTATTAAGATCTTGTTTAGCTTGAGATAATTTATTAGCAGAAACAAACCGATAATTATCTATGTCAATCAACATACATAATTCATTAAAATTTTTTGATGAGAGAAACATCACTATAATAGTAATAGAAAAAAATAAATAAAATGAAAATAAATATTAATATAATTATATAAACTAATAATATATATTATGGATAATTTGATATATCTAATATTAAATAAGAATAATTTAGACGATAACCTTAATATGTTCTTAAGTAATAAAAAAAAAAATTATGTTTTAGTTGATATAAAGAATGTAGAAAAGTCACATTATGATAAAAAAGAAAAAACTATATATGTAAAAGATAAAAAGGATAAATTAAAATATAGTTTATATTGGATATATAAACAAAAAAAATATGAATTTGTATATGTTGTGAATGATAATAATGATATAAATGATATATTATCAGATGAATATTTTTTTAATTATAGATTTTATACAGATAAATTTAAGAAAGAAAATAAAATATCATATCCAATAACTAATTATTTAATAGATAAAAAATGTTTAAAAATATTACTATCATCTGTGGATAAGATTGAATTAAGTAATAAGAAAATTAGTAGTTTATTAATAAAATATAAAATAATTTTAAATAAAGAAAAAAAAAATAAGAATAATCTTAATAAAATTAAACATAATTATAAAAATATATTATATTTGGTATTATGTTGTGATAATAAACCTATATATATTAATAATCAGAAAAGAATAATAGAAATGTTAGAAAATACTAAGGTATCTTATTTACTTTTAAAGGGGAATTCTAATACAACATTATATAATCAAGAATACAATACATTATTTGTAGATGTTGAAGACATATATGAAAATTTACCAATGAAGATATACAAAGGATATGAATGGATTTATAAAAATACATGTTTTGATTATGTATATAAAATAGATGATGATTTTATTTTTACAGATAAAAATAAAATTCCTGATAAACCGTATGATTATTATGGTAATTTAATTGTTAAAAATTTAGATAGAAAATGGCATTTTGGAAAATGTAGCAATAATGAATTAAATAATTTAGAATATCAAGGTCAATTTATAGCTCCTTATGCTGCTGGTGGTTTAGGATATATATTATCACGAAAAAGTTTAGAAATATTAATAGATAATAAAGAAATGTTTAATAAAAAATATGAGATATATGAAGATAAAATAGTTGGTGATATTTTATATAAAAATAGAATTTTAGTAAATAATTTAGAAAATCAACGTACAGAAAATACTAATATAATTAATTATGAAAAAAAAAAAAAAAAAATATCTCTTATTAATTAAAAATTTTAAAAAAAAAAAAAAAAAAAAAAAAATTTTTTAAAAAATAAAAATGATAAAATAAATCTTTATACAAAAATTACTGGTGGATTTGGAAATCAGTTATTTATGATCTTTAATATAATATCATTATCAAAAATATATAATAAAAAATTTAAAATATTTTTTGATGAAGATTATATTAAAGAATATTTATTAACTAAAAATACCTATAGAAAATCACCAACTAAATATGAGATATTTAAAAATATAAATTTTAATAAAGTAGATGATAAATTATTAAATAAATTTAAAATATATAATGAATCAGGATTTAAATATAATAAAATAGAACTTGAAAATAAAAATAAATATATAATTAATGGTTATTTTCAATCATATAAATATTTTTGGGATTATAAAGAAGAAATAAAAAAATATTTATTTATTGATTTTAAAAAAATTAATAAAATTAGAGATATATTTTCATCTTATGGAAAAAAAATATTATCTATACATATGAGATTAGGAGATTATGTTTTATTAAAAGATTTTCATACAAATACATCAATACAATATTATAAAAAAGCATTATCTTATTTTGATCCAGAAAATTATAAAATTATTTTATTTAGTGATGATATAGATAATGCCTTTAAAATATTAAATGAATTAAAAATTAATTTTATTAAAGCAGATGATATATTTAGTAATGATGAAGAACAATTTTATATGTTATGTCTATCTGATGTTAAAATTTGCACCAATTCTACTTTTTCATTAATGAGTTGTTATATAAATGATATGTATAATTTTGTAAAAAATCCTAAATATATTTTTCCAAATAAATGGTTTGAAAAAAAAGGACCAGAATATGATATATTTGATTTAATACCAATAAATTCAAAAAACTATAAAATTATTTATATAGAAAAGTGTGCTGCAATATTTTTTCATAAAAATATTTATAAATTATATAAAACGTGTTGGATTGAAAAATGTATTAAATCTGTAATAAATCAAGTAAATGTTGATTTTGATATTTTTGAAATAAATTATGGAAATGAAAATATTTCAGTATTTAAAGATATTGATCTTAAAAATATAAAACATAATTTTTTTGTTAAAAACTATGAAACTCATACAGAGGCAATGATATTTTTATTAAACAAAATATTTAATGAATTAAATTATGATATTGTTTTTAATACAAATATGGATGATTATTATCATAATAATAGATTTATATATCAAATTGATGATATTATTAAAAATGATAATTTATTAAATAGCACGATGTGGACTTATATAACACAAAATAATTCAAATAATGATATATCTACGAAAGGAAACAATACAATATATTATAATAATAATCAATTTAATTGGATAAAAATAACAAATTTAGATGAAGATATTTTAAAATATAATTCAATGATTGATACAAAAATAGATTATACAATTATAAAAAATAATTTAATAAAAAAAAATAATATTGTTAATCATTCTGGAGCTTGTTTTACCAAAAAATTTTGGAATTCTGTAGATATTTATGGTAATAAATTAAAATATAGAGACGATAAACCTTATGAAGATTTATCACTTTGGATAAGAGCAGTTAATAACAATATTAAAATAGGTATTGTAAATAAGTATTTAATATATTATAGAATTCATGAAAATCAAATAGGAACGCAAAAAAATAATACAGAAAAAATTAGTATTGTTGAGAAAAAAACATTTAAAAAAGAAATAGATTTTACATCAATAAGAAAAGGTTTATTAATTAAAATATATAATTATGATGAATTAGAAGATATCTTTATTAAATTAACAGAATTAAAAAATATATATCATTATTTTTATTTTTATTTAGAAAATTCATTAGAAAATAAATTTATTGAAAAAAATAATATAGATAATACAACATATATCTTATTTGATAATATTTTATCTAAAAATAATTATGAAATAATAATTTTATTTGATGTTAAATTAGAAATGACTTGTGATAAATTATATATTTATGATAATAATAATATTAATGAAATAGAAATGAATAATATTAATGAAATAGAAATGAATAATAATATAGTAATGAATAAAAATATAGAAATGAATAAAAATATAGAAATAATAGATAATAAAATAGAAAAGTCTATAATTTTTTATACTTGTTATTATAAAATTAAATCAAAATTTGATACGAATATCTATATAGAATGGGGGAAAAAAATGGCTAAAGCGCTTGAAAATCAGCATATTATTATTTATACAAATAATGAAAGTATAAATGAAATAAAAAATATTTTTAACGAAGCTAATAATATTGAATATATTATTAAAGAATTTGAAGATTTTGAACTATATAAATACATAGATACAATTGAGAAAAATGTTGATAAAAAATATTTTCCACATCATGATATTTCAAGAGAACTAATATTATTATGGATTAATAGACATTTATTTTTACAAGAAGTTTCAGAAAAATATAAAGTAGATTTTTATTCATATATAGATTTTGGATATTTTAGAAATTATGAAGAACAATATTTTTCTATTAATTTAGATTATTTAGATGAAAATAAAATATATTGGGGATTAATTAAAAATGATAAAGAATATATTAAGAAAATATATAAAATATTAATTGAATTAAATAATGTAGAACATTATATAGTTAATAATATGTATTCGGTAGGTGGTGGTTGTAATATTGTAGGTAAAAATAAGATTAATTTATGGTTAGATTATTACAAAAATACATTATTTCATTTTCTTGAAAATAATATAAATTTTAAGGACGATCAAACGATAATAATAACAACATTTTTTAAAAATAAAAATGATAATTCATTTGTATTTATAAGTGAAAATAATAACTGGTTTCCATTTATTAAATTTTTAAGGAATAATAACATAGGATATCATAATTTTGATTATTTAGAATAATTTAAGATTTTATAATATATATATATATATATATATATCATGAATATACTAGAAACAAATAAAGAATTACTAGATAAGGCTATAGATTGTTATTATTCTATAGAAGAACAAGAAAAATATTTTGGAGAAAAACCTAAATCAAGATATTATACTTTTAAATATTGTTTTGAAAATATGAATAACAAGATAAATCCAGTTATAATTGAATTAGGAACAAGTAGAAGTTTTGTTGATGGAAGATTTGAAGGATGTAATTCAGATGATTCTAAATTTTGGGAACCAAATAATCCTGAAAAATGGGACTGGAGTGCTGGGATTTTTACAAAAGTATTTTCTACATTATTTCCAAATAGTAGATTTCATACCGTTGATTTAATGAAATCACATATTGATAGATGCAGAATAATGAATGGTAATAGTAATAATATAACATATAATGTATCTTCTTCTGAGGATTTTTTAAATAATTTTAAAGGAAAAATTGATTTATTATATTTAGATACTGGTGATATGACACCAATTGAAGATACAGCTCAATTACATTTAAGAGAGGCAAAAATTATAGTTGAAAAAGATATTTTAAGCAAAGATGGAATAATTTTAATTGATGATGTTAAAAGTGTTATACCAAAAAAATATGGTGAAAGTTCTAATTTAGGTAAAGCAAAATATAGTATACCTTATTTTTTAGAAAATGGATATGAAATTATAATGAGTGAATATCAGTATATACTGAAAAAAATTAATTAAAATTATTATTTTTAAATAATACATTACCTTGCCAATGTCCCCATTCAGCACCTTGTTCCCATTTATATATTTCTATAAAATTATTATTAACTAATAAAGATTTTATATCATCATATAATTTTCCATTTTTTCTAAATTCTTGTAAATTTACTTCTGTGTATATATATTTAATATTTTTTAATATATTTACAGCATTATTTAGTATATAATATTCAAAACCTTCCACATCTAACCATAATAAATCTACTTTATCTAGATTATTGCTTTTCATAAAATCTTCCAATGTTATTGATTGAATTATTATTTTATCTTCTTTTTTTATATAATTTTTAAGATAATTATCAGTTGATTCTAATATACTACTTGCTCCAGAATCACCATCTGAATTAGAATCAATATAAAATTCAGAATAACCACTTTTATCAGATAAACAATAATTAAATATTTTTATATTATTATTAATATTTTTAATTAATTCATTGTATAATTTAATATTTGCTTCTATACAATAAATAACTCCATTTTTAAAAATATTAGCTAATTTTAAAGTATCATTACCCAAATGACCTCCACATTCAATTATATTAAAATTATCATTTTGTAATTGTAAAAAATCATAAATATCTTTCATATTATTATAATAACATAATATTTTTTTCCATTTATCTAATATATTATTTTCATGTTTATCTCCAATTTTTTTTAATAGTTCTTTATGATTATTAAAATTTACAGTATTTATTTTATACTTTAAATCATCCCATGAATCAAAATAAATAAGAGCATCTTTAAAATCTTCACAATACCATTCCGATAAATATAATACATCTTCTTCTAATGGCGGACTCCAAAAAAAACTATCTTTTTTTTCACCATCAATATTTGTATGTATAAAATATTTTAAAAATTTTAATGAAGGAATAAAAAATATAATTTCTGATTGTATTGCTTCTAACAAGGCTAAATTCGACCAAGCATAAGGAATATGTATAACACCAGCAAATTCAGCTAAATCTTTGGGTCCATCATATCTACCATTATATACTTTAATTCCTAAAGAAATAACTTTAGATTTTAAATCCATCATTAAATTATCATTATGATATGGTCCAATTATAAATGTATTTTCTTTATCTTCTACTTGTGTTGATACATAATTATTATAAACATCTCCAATTTTACCTATAGGTTTAATACACTCATTTCCTATAGATAATTTTCTTATAACATTGGCATAATAATTTTCAAAAGGAGTATATCCTATTATATGGACGTTTGGTCTATTTTTAGCATCATTTATTAAATCATAATACTCCTTATCTGGAAAATTTATAGCAGGTTGATTTGCGTAATCAAACCGATTACAAATCCATATAATTAATTTCTTTTCAAAATTATTTTGTAAAAAAATTCTACTTATAGGAGCTGTATCTGACGTGATAATTATATCAAAACTATTATAATAATCTTTATGTTTATTCCAAGAACTTGTTGCTTTTTCGTGAGTAACATTATATTTATCTAGTCCAATAGAAATATCATCATCATATTCCATAAAAGTTAATTCAAAATTTAATTTTTTAGCAATATATTCTATATCATTTTGACAACCTTTATGAAAACTTATATGAAGAACTTTTAACATTTATATATTATTATATAAATTATTAATTGAAAAAAATATATTAATATATTATATAAAATGAAATATGCTATATTAGGATATGATACAATAAATATTGGTGATGATATTCAAAGTTTAGTTACAAGTACTTTACTAGATATTGATTATATTATTTTAAGAGACAATTATTTTATAATTTATAATTTTAAAACTGGAGATAAAATTAATTTAAATGAAATTAATGAAAAAATTTATCTAATAATGAATGGATGGTTTATATTATGTGAAGATCATTGGCCTATTGGTAAGGATGATGGAAAAATTAAATTTCCAATTTTAAATGATTTTATTATTCCAATTTTTATTTCTACTTGTTTTTCAAAAGATGTTAAATTTTTAGAAAATAATGAATGTATAGAATATTATAAAAAATATGGACCTATTTACTCTCGTGATTTATCTACTTTAGAAATGTTACAAAAAAATAATGTAGAAAGTGAGTTTTTTGGTTGTTTAACGCAATTATTAGATTGTAAAAATATTCCTGATAATGATATTTATAAAAATAAATATACTGATAGTATTATTTTAGTTGATTGTGATAAAAATAATATAATAATTAATGATTTAGAAAATACAAATAATATTCATTATTTTAATCATTATATTGATGATTTAGTAAATCTAAATCCAATTGAAAGAATTAATTACGCCAAAGATTTACTTTCTAAATATAAATATGCCAAAAAAATTTATACCACTAGATTACATTGTTATTTACCTTGCAGAGCAATGAGTATTGATGTAGAATATGTTGGAGAAAAATGTTATAGAACTATTGATCTAATAAAAAACAATTGTAATAAAGAAAATTTATTAAATAAATTTTATAATATTATAAGAGATAAAACAAATAAATTTTAATTGTATTTTTTTATAAATAAAAAATATGGATAATTATTAATTATTTTATTATTTTTATCATATTTTGTTACAAAACCAGTATTTTTATATTCTGTATCAACAATTAAATATTTACTAAATATTGAAGATTCTGTAAATAAATATTTAGAATTATAAATACATAAATAACCATCTATATTTAATAATTTATCAATTTCGATTAATGTTTTTTCAAATAATTCAAAAGAATAATCTCCAGTATCTTCAGGCCATTTACATAATACAGACATACAAAAGATTAAATCATAAGTTTTTAATTTTTTATAATCATTATAAAAATTAAAATTAGGAGTAACTTGAATATTATTATTTATATCATATCCATCTATTTCTGAATTAATAAAATATTCATTTTTTAAGGTTAAACATTCGTGACCATAAGAACATCCAAATGATAAAATTTGTTTATTATCATTCACAATTTTTTTAACTTCTGTAAAAACTTCTGGATATCTATTATATTCAGTATAATTATCAGATTGATTTACTTGTGTCATTATATATATATATATATATAAATTTGTTACTAATAATTATGTTATAACTTTTTATTTAGTGTATTATAAAAGATAAAAAAGTATTATATATAAAAAATATCTATAATATATATATAATGAATTTAAATAAAGTAATAATTTGGGGACATTGTATACATAATCATACACATAGTTATATTCATAACGCATTTTATATTGGTTTTAAACATTTAGGTTATAAAGTTTATTGGTTTAACGAAGAAGGGGTAAATAATTATCCAAATCCTAATGAAGAAGTAGATTTTAATAATTCACTTTATATTGTTCATGGTTTAGAATCTAAAAATCTACCATTAAATAATACTAGTTTTTATATAGGTCATAATATAGAATGGGTTTGTAATAATGATTATAAAATACCAAAATCACATGTTCTAATTAATAATTCATTAGGTATTCCATCTAATAATACTATGAGTCTACAAGTATATTGTATAGGATGTTTACATGAGAAAAAATTTAATGACTATAAATATTATTGTTATTCTGATGATTACAATTTAATATATATGCCATGGGCTACAGATTTATTACCTCATGAAATTGATGAAAATATTAAAAATTTAGAATCATTTAATATTAAAAAAATTAGTAATTTTATTGGTATGCCATTAGAACATTGGGATGATTTTAAAAATGAATTACAAAAATATAATATTGAATATAAAAATTATGGAGGATCATTTGATATAAGTTCAAAAAGAAATAAATCAATTGAAGAAAATATGAAGTTAATCCAAGAATCCATAATAGCACCTGCACTACAAACTCAATGGCAAATTGATAATCACTACATTCCTTGTAGAATATTTAAAAATATTAGTTATGGAAAAATGGGTATAACAAACAATCCTACAGTTTATGAATTATTTGATAAAAAAATAATATATTCAAATTCTATTGATGAATTAGTTAAAAAAGGTTTAGAATTTAATGATAGACCTGATAGAAATAATATAATTAGGGAATTAATGATTAATGTTAGAGATAATCATACTTATTTAAACAGAATCAATTTTATATTAGATATTATTAAAATAAATAAAAATGTAAATTTATCATCATTATAATACAATATTTTTTTAATTATAATTTTATTTTTATAGTTATTTATATATGTATAAAAATATAACAATTTTATTAATTATAATCTTATTAATAATTTTATTAATAGACTTTACTAAAATGTATGTAGATAATAAACAATTAAAAGAAAATTATATAATACCATCAATAACTGAATTACCAATAAATAATAATAAAAATGTAAATATTATTTTTACAGGATATGATGCTTATGGAGATTGGATATCCTTAAATTCATTTGTTAGATTTTTACTTAATTATTATAATAATGTAATACTTATTACAGATTACAAAGATTTTGTAAAAGAATTATTTAGAGATAATAATAAAATAATTATTGGATTTGATAATTATAAAATAAATAGTAATGAATATTATGATGAAATAAATATAGAAATATGGGTAAAAACAGAAAAGAATTTTAATTTTACAAGAAATTTCTTTTCAACGACTAATCCAATTGCACCATTTTTAGGTTTAAATTATAAAAAGATTAATACATTTGATGTCTTAGTTGATATTAATAATAGAAAAGTCTTTAAAGATGAATATAAAAATCTAGAAAGTAATTCTAGTGCTTTTTATATTGCTTTAGGTATTCCAAAAGAAATTAAATTAGATTATTTTTATTTTAAGAGAAATATTATAGCTGAAGAAGAATTTTTTAATAAATTACAATTAAATAATAAAAATTACATTATAATAAATGATTATTATCCAAATATTATAAATAAAGAATATTATGAAAATAAAAATTTTGTTAATATTAATAATATTTCAAAAATATATGATATTTTTAAAGTTATTGAAAATGCTGAAGAAGTTCATCTTATTGAAAATTCAATAGCATTATTTATTTATCATATGCAGTATAAAAATTTAATTAAATCTGTAAAAATAAATTTTCACGCATATGCTAGGAAAGAAAATTTTAGACAAGCTTATAGTTTAGAAGAATCAAATGTATTTCTAGATATGTTTTTATATCCTAAATTAGAAAATTGGAATTTTATTTTTAACTAAATTAAATTTTGTCTTCATTTATATATAATGAAAATTTTATTAATTGGTTTTGGATTTGTTGGAAAAGCAACTTATTTATTACATAATAAAGATATAGAAACATATATATATGATATAAATCCAGAATTATGTATACCTAATGATATAAATTTTAATGATATTATAAATATAGTAGACCTTATTTTTATTTCTTTACCCACTCCTACAAATATAGATGGTTCTTGTTATACAAATCTTATTGATGAAACAATAAATAAAATTAAACTTATAAATAATAAAAAATTTATAATTATTAGATCTACAGTTCCAGTTGGATATTGTGATTCAAAAAATATTTTCTTTATGCCAGAATTTTTAACAGAAAAAAACTGGAAAGATGATTTTATTAATAATAAAAATTGGTTATTTGGAATATATAACAATTGTCCTTTAGAAGTTAAAAATACATTTACAAAATTAGTATCAGAATTAATCTTATCAGCCTATAATAATCAAAAAATAAAATATAATAATATTATTTTTGGAAATAATAAAGAAATTGAATTATCTAAATTAATAAGAAATACATTCTTATCTACTAAAATTTCTTATTTTAATGAAATTTATGATTTATGTTCTACTCTACAAATTAATTATGATAATATGATAGAATATGTTAAACTTGATGATAGAATTGGTTCTTCACATATGGCTTGTCCTGGTCATGATGGATTACGTGGTTTTGGTGGAACATGTTTCCCTAAAGATACAATTTGTTTATATAATCAACTAAATTCAAATAATATAAATTCTTATATTTTACAAGCTGTACTTGATAGAAATGAAAATCATGATAGAATTATTAGAGATTGGTTAAAAGATATAGATAGAACCAATGTTGCTAAAAATGATTATAAAATTATTTTGGTTTCAGGAGGTGCTTGTTATTTAGGTAGATTTTTATGTAAAAAATTATTAGAAAATATTAATAATAGAATTATTTGTGTAGACAAATTATCATCTGATTTTTATAAATTAACAGAACTTATAGATAATAAAAACTTTAAATTTATTAACTTTGATATTAAAAATAAATTATTTTTACCAAGAATAGATGAAATATATCATTTAGGATGTTTAATTACACAAGAAAAATATAAAAATTTTCCAATTGAAACTTTAATAAATTGTTTTGAGGGAACTAAAAATATGTTAGATTTAGCCTTAAAACATAATTCTAAAATATTATTTTTATCTACTGAAAAAAACATAAACGATACAATAGACGATGATTATATTGGTTATGATGAAATAAAAATAATTACAGAAACTTTGATGCTGAAATATAAGAAAAAATATAATATTGATATAAAATTTATAAAAATATTAAATAATTTTGATGATTATAAAAATAATAATAATTTAATTGAAGATATTTATAAAATAATGAACCTAGACTAATATATATAATTATTTTTAAGATTATTTATAATAATTTATATAAAATTTCTTTGATTTTAAAATAATAATTTTCATTTATTTTAAAAGTAATTGTTTTATCATTAGTAAAAATATATTCCTTAAATTTATCATCATTACAATAAAATATTTTATCTATTAAATTTTTATTTTTTATAATTAAATTACATAATAAAATATTTTTATCTTCATAAAAATTTATTATAATATCAGCATTATTTTTCTGATTTTTTATATATTCTTCATAATCTTTTTCTCTTGTTTCAATTTGTTTTAATACTTTTTCAATATTATAACCTCGTTCTTCAACATCTCTTTTTATTTTCCATTTTTTTATTAATTCTCTATCTGTATCCATAAATATTTTTAAATCTATAATTTCATTTATATTTTTATTATATAATGTATGTAATCCACATAATATAATATTATTTCTTGATTCTATTTTTTCTTCCTGTGTAAATTTACCTGTATCATGATCATAATCAACACTATATATCTCATTTCCTATTTTTAAATTATAAACATCTTTATTCATTTTCTCTAAATTATTTGCTTTAGGATTTAAATGAGTAAATTGTAAATAATTTTCATCACCTCTTTCCCATTTATGATATCTATCAGTTTCTAATTTCAAATAACTATCTTTTTTAAATAATTCTGTTAATTCATTTAATAAGGTTGTTTTTCCAGAACCTGAATCACCAGCTATAGCTATTATATTACATCTTGATAATATCAATTTATAACTAATATCAATCTCTTCATAATCAATATCATTTTCTTTAAAATAATTGTATAATGTTATCTCTAAATAATTATTATTATTATCAATATATTCATCCAAATAAACTAATTTGGTCAATAAATCATAATTTTTACAAATAATTATATTATCGTTACATTTATTAGTAATATCTTTTGTATATTGATTATATCTTTTATTAGATACATAAATCTTATTTTCTGACATTATAAAATTTATAAATTCTGACGAATTAAATATAAAATCACTTCTTATAATAATATATATATCATATTCCTCATCTTTGTTAATTATATTAATCATATTTATAATCTTTTTTGTATAATTTTTTAAATTTCTAAATTCTGAATTATAAATATCATTTACTAGTAATAACTTTTTTATTTTTTTATTTGATATAATATCATTTATGTTAAAATTATAATTATACTCTTTTTCATAATTTTTATAATTTTTTGTTAAACATATATAAAAATTTATTTGATATTCTTGAAATAAATTTTCAATATTTTTAATTACTAAATCTATACTTCTAGGTTGCCCGCATATTATAAAACATATTCTCATACTTATAAACTATTATTATATTTTAATTTTTTTTAAGTCCCCTTTTATTTTTATATAAAATAAATAATATGAAAAATAAAATAATAATAATTTTAATTATAATATTAGTTATTATTTATCTTTATAACAATAATTGTGAATCTTTTATAACTGAAAAAACTGACAAAAATAATGATATAGAATTATCAAGAATATATAATAATAAAATAGAAAATATTTGTTTTGTTATTTCTCATAAATATTATAGGACACATAATTCATTTATTAAATTATATATTGATAATATACAAAAATTTTACAGTCAAAGTCTTATTCTTATTTGTGATAATAATTCTAAATATTTTAGTGATATAAAAGATTTATTAAAAGATTATAATAATATTATTTTTATAGATAATAATACTGCTTGTAAATTTGAAATAGGAGCGTATAAATGTGGAATAAATTATATTCTAAATAATAATATTCTTGATAAATATGAATATTATGTTTTTGCTCAAGATAATTTTATAATAAATAAAAAATATGATTTTAATAATTTATTAAATAATAACGTATTAGCATGCACTATAAATAGTTATTATCAAGATGGTCAAAATTATGATGTTGTTAAAGAAATTTTAACTAGTATTGGACTTTTTGATAATTTAGATAAAATTACTTTTTGTTATTCTAATTCTTTTATTCTTCATAAATCTAAACTTATTTATTTTATGGATTTAACAAAAAATATTGTTATAACTAATAGATATCAAAGTTGTGCTAGTGAAAGATATTTAGCTAGAATTTTATATGAATTAAATAATCACAAAAATTTTGATATAGATGGAGATATAAGAGATCTAAAATATAATGGTTGGAATGTTGATTTTAATAGTAATATAAATAGTTTTTTTGTAAAAAAACTTCAACAAAAAAATGAAAATACACAAGATAATTAAAAATTAATAATATATTTTCCTATGTTATAAATAAATTATGTATAATAATCTTAATTTCTTCAATATTAGTAACATATGGACTATTTAATCCTTTATCCAATAATTCTAATTCATTCTCACTAAAATTCTCATTATTAAAAATTATATTATTATTAAAACCTGCCACATCATTTTGTGATATATTTAAACTATATTTTCCATTTTTGTATCCTGTTATTTCACCAATTAAATTGTAATATTCTGAATCTATTTTTTTTATTTTAGCTCTACAGTATAGAGATATTTCATTATCTTCACGATATGTTTTAATATCATAAAAATATTTTATATCGCTACTTTCCATACTATATCTAAATCTATAATTAACATCCATAAAATATGGCGTGACTAGCACTATAGATTTTGTAGATTTAGATGAAAATAATAAATTTGTCATTCCTCCGCCTATACTACCAATAATTATTTCAGCATTTGAAAATAAATTTATTTTATCATCTATTGATAAATTTTCAGCAAATATCTCTATAAAACCTAATTTTGTTAATTCTTCTACTAATAAATCCTCATTCATCATTTTCCTTCTGGTAGTATAATCTGTACCAATATTAGATTTATTATTGTTTATCCATGTTCTTCTTGAAATATATACTAACTTTGGCATTTCTTTACTAACTATTATCTTATTCTTTAAACTCTGATAAAGTTCATGTATTTCTTCTCTTGGAGGATTATTTGAAAATCCTCCATGTGTTAATGAACTAGATATATAAAAGTTTTTATAAATGTTATTATCAACATGTAATAACCAATCTTTTTTATCTACAAATTTTTCTAATAATTCAATATTAAATTTATAAAAATCATTTTTAAACTTATTTGGATAATTTATTAATAACTTTAATTCTGGTTTTTCTTTTTTTAATTCTAAATATGTATATAAATATGGTATTGTATCGTATAAATAATGATAATAGTTATCAAAATTATATATAAAAAAAAATACATCTTCTGATATTTCTTTATGTTTTTCTTCTATTTGTTTATATTTATCCTCTATTTCATAAATATTATTATCATAAAATGAATCTTTATTTAATGACATTACTTTTTCATCATATGGAGAAAATAATTTATTATTATCATATATTAATACATTAGGATAAAATGAATTTCTACCTACAATAATACTATTTTCTATACAAGTATAACCAATATCTCTTTCAGTATTATCTTTTTCCTTAATAATTTTATAATTAGAATTTTTAAATGAAAGTATATTCATATTATTATAAACAGGTATAATAATATAATTTATTAAACTAATTATTTTTTCTATATTTTTCTTGTTCCATATTTTGTATATAACTATTATCAATAGTGATTAAATTTTCATAATCTTCATATAAATCAATGTATTTATCCATCGTTTCTATCATACAATATAATTTACTTATTGTTTCACTTATTAAAATATATTTATTATTATAAATTATCAAATCAGGAATATTAATAAAATTATTTATATTTTCTAAATATTCTATCTTACTAATTTTTTGAAAATATACTGCTAAATCTGGAAAACAATATTTTATAGGATTATAAGTGTGATGATTTATATTTGTAAAAGTTCTACATACCATTGATTTACTAAATTTATGATACAAAAGTTCATTTATTTTAAATGTAATTATTTCATCTGTATATTTATTTTCTAATAAATTATTAAAATAATTAAATACTCTTTTATACAAATTTATCAATTCATTTAAATTATTATTTGTTATTATTAAACCATGATTCTTTAAAAAATATAAATCTACTTCTTCTTCATACTCTTCATAAATTTTTTGTGCAAGCACCAAGCCAGGAGCATAATAATCAATTATTTTATATTTTAGATCAAGTCCATTTAAAATATCTACTTTATTACAACATAAAAATTTATTTGATAAAGTAAAATGAATATGAACTGTATATTTTTTCATAAAACAATGAAAATATGTTTCCATAGATGGGACTTTATATCCAAAAACTTTAGTTGTTGCTAGTGGTATTGTTGAATTAGTTTTTAATAAATTTAAACAACTATTATTATCTACTATACAAAATCCACTATTTTTATCCATATTACCTAGAATAGCTCCAGATGATTTAATTAATAATAAATTATTATTATGTGTTTTTATAGAAATATTACCACCTTGACCTTGAATATTAATTATGGATTGACCAAATAGTTTGCTTAAATATATTAATTCATTTTCTGATTGTGTATATTCCATATAAAATATAATTAATTCATTATAATTACTAAATTGAAAAAACTTTTTATTTTCTATATTAATAGACTTATCTTTTTTATATAGAAAAGGTATTAATCCAAGTTTAATTGCTGGTTCTATATCATGTTCATAATTATCACCAATCATTAATAAATTTTCAGCTGGAATTTTCATTTTATTAATGATAGAATGAAACATAGTAATATGTGGTTTTTCATATCCATTTTCATCACTAGTTTGTATAAAATCTATATAATTAATTAAATTTAATTCTACTAATTTATCATATTGTTGTTTAAAATTATTATTAGATAAAATACCTATCTTAATATTATCTTTTTTTAATAATTTAAAAAAATCTTCAATATTTGGATAAATAGATGTTAACAGATTATTATTAAATTCATTATTATATATTTGTAATATTTTATCTAGTTTATCAAGAGGAATATTAATATTTTCTAATAATTGTTTAAAATATATATTTTTATTAAATTTATTACAATAATTATTTGATTGTTTAATTTCAATATTTATACTTTCATATACTTCTTTTACATTATCTTTAAAAAAATTTTCTTTAATATATGTAAATACTTTTAATAATGAATTTTTATTACAAATATCATAATCATAAATAGTATTATCAAAATCAAAAATTACTCCTAATATCATATTATATAACAATTTATAATATGATAAACTTTAATTTATTTTATCATAAATTATTTATTAAAGTTTTTATTTCAAAAAATATATTATGTTTCTTAAACAATATTACATTCTCTCTATTTTATCATTCCTAAAATAACCCCATTCAAAATCATTTCTATCAAATATTAAACAATTTTTAAAAAAATTATTTTCAAAAAAATGTGCATAAGTTAATTCTTCATAATTAAATTTATACCCTTTATCATAATATTCATCTACCTTTTTATAAAAATCACAATAATCTTTAATATAAATTCTAGGAATACTACATATCATTGTATCTAACATTCCACCTATATCGGGGGGATATCTATTCCAAATCATAAATTTATTTATATCCCAAGTATTTTTTTTGGGAAAATTAAATATTAAAACATCACTTCTAAGTATAATATAATAATCATATTTTTTATAACTTCTTAATGATAATTCATAACATTTATGAAGTGAATATAAATAAGAATAAAAATTATATCTAGTATTAGCGTGACTAGTTTTTTCATATGATTTTCTTATTGGTAATAATTCATCATTTAGATTATCCTCAATTTCATAATACATAGGCCTATATAAATTAATATAATTTTGTAAATGTTCTTTAGTTATTATAATATCTCCAAGATTATTCCAAGGTGCTGCTTTTGTTTTATTATCTTTATATTTCCAAGTATGAATAAAAATATCTGGATTATATTCATCTATTATAAATTTTTTTATTGTTTCATAACCTTTTTCAAAATATCTAGCTTGTCCAACAATAAAAAGTGCACAATTTATAGTATTTATTTCTTCAAATACAGGATAATTATCAACATTCATAAAATAATTAATTTTATTATTTTTATTATATTTATTAGGTATTAATTCTGCTAAAGATGGACGATTTTTGTAATTATAAAAATTATTATCTGATGTAAAAAGTATAAAAATAACTAATAAAATAATAATTATAATAACTATTTCATTATTCATAATTATATTTATATATAATATTTATATATTAAATTATTTGAATATGATTATAATATGTTTTATATCCATTCATAAATATTATATTCTTTACAACATATAGCATCTGGTAATATATCGTTATCCAATAGTTGTTTCCTATATATAAATATTTTTTCTTTTTGTCCTTGTAATTCTGGTGATACAATACATATCTTCTTTTTTAATAATTTTATTCGTTCATGTATTTTATTATTTAATGGTAAAATAGTAAAACAATCAATCCATAACCAAGTAATTAAATCTTTTATATTTTCAGTAAATTCTAAACATTCATATTCTGAATATCTTGAAGCAATATTATTATTATTAAATTTTTTATTTAATAAATTTATCATTGGAAATGATGAATCTAAAAAGAAATAATTATTGATATTATATTTTTCTAAAAGTTTTAAACATTCTAATTCTACTCTTTCAGATTTTATATTTAAGATAAGAGTATTATGAGAATAATTCTGTAAATAATTTTCAAAATTTTCACCATCCATAAAAGGATCGTGTGCTAATATTAATTTACCAGTTTTATGATCGTCTCTTATATCTAATTCAACACCAAAATTAACATCTATTTTTTTTAATTCTTCTAATTTATTAATTCTATGACAAATGAACGTAGTATTACAAACTAAAATATTATTAATTTCTATTTCTTCATCATTAATTATTTTAAAATATTTTTTTTTGGGATTTTGTTTAATTATATCTATAATTTCTTTTATTGTTAAATTTTCTTTTATTATAAAATTACTATAATCTTTAATAATTAATTTATGCATATTTGATTAATATATAAATATATTTTTTTATTTATTATTTCTTAATCTTAATTTATTATTATAATAAAAAATTATGAGCTATGAACAACTAGATCTAATCTACAAATATCAAAATTACAATAGGTAAGATATTTATAAAATGAAGTTTCTGGATGAAATGTTACATTATCATTTAATACAACCTTATCTAAATAATTTAGTTGATCTAATATCTTAATCATATTATTATGATTAGATAAAACAAAAACATCATTACATGCACCTTGATTATATATATTAAAATTATATTCTTTACCTACATATACTTTATCTAAAGTATTATTTTTAATAAATTCATAATCCACTTTTGTATCATTAAATATTTTTGTATCTGTTCTAATAGTAATAATTATATCAAATTTTTTATTATTATTTATTCGTAAATAATCTTCTATTGTCTTAGAAGACTCATTTTTAATATAAAAACCAGTAATTATATGCTCAATTGATTTATGTTGATTTGTACAATCTATTTTAATAAATGAATATTTATTAAAATATTCATTTATTAAATCATTATTTTTCGGGATTCTTCTAATATAAGCATCGGGAAAATATTCATCAAATTTTAAAGTTTCGTGTTCCCATCCAGTGTATAAAATTATAAAATTATTTATATCATCTTTTATTTGTTCTACAATTTTTAATGTTTTATTTAGATCACGTTGTTGTCCATAAATGTTTATGCATATATTCATATTAAATATTATATGTTATATAAATATATATTTATATTATTTATTAAATGCACATTATTATTCCTTTATCTGGAATTGGAAAACGTTTTATTGATGCAGGTTATTCTGTTCCAAAACCATTAATCATAGTTGAAGAAAAACCTATAATAGAACATATTATTAATCTATTTCCGAATGAATTTAAATACACTTTTATATGTAATGATTTACATCTTAGAGAAACTAATATGAGAGAAATTTTGATAAATTTAGTTCCCAATTGTAATATATTTGAAGTTAGTGTTAATAATAGAAAAGGACCAGTTGATGCTATTTTACAAGCACAAGAATTAATTGATGATGGTGAACAAGTTATAGTTTCTTACTGTGATTATGGTACAAAGTGGAATTATGATGAATTTAAAAAACAAATTGTTCATGAAGATATTTGTGGAGCGATTGCATGTTATATTGGTTTTCATCCTCATATGTTAGGTTCTGATAATTATGCTTTTTGTAGAGAAGAAAATAAATATTTATTAGAAATACAAGAAAAAAAACCATTTACTACTAATAAAATGGCTGAATATGCTTCAAATGGAACTTATTATTTTAAATCAGGAGCGTTACTAAAGAAATATTTTAAAGAATTAGTTGATCTAAATATTTGTATTAATAATGAATTTTATGTAAGTATGGTTTATAATTTATTATTAAGAGATAATCTTAAAGTATTAATTTATGAAATTGAAAAGATGCTACAATGGGGAACTCCTAAAGATTTAGAAGAATATTTAATGTGGTCTAATTATTTTTTAAAAAGAGATATTAATTTTAATAAATTATTTGTAGATAAATATGATACTACATTGATTCTACCAATGGCTGGCGCTGGTAGTAGATTTTTTAGTGTTGGATATAAAGATCCAAAACCGCTACTTGATGTTGAAGGATTACCCATGGTAATTAAAGCAGTACAAGATTTACCTGAAACATCACGAAAGATATTTATTTGTCAAAATGAACATTTAAATAATTATAAGATTAGAGAGACAATTTTAGAATATTTTAATAACACAGAAATTTTAGGTATTGATTATGTTACTGAAGGACAAGCATGTACTTGTGAACTTGCTTTTAAAAATTATGATATACCTTTAGATAAGCCTATATTAATATCTGCATGTGATAATGGTATTTATTATGATATAAATAAATATAATGAATTAATAGAAGATGAAAAGATAGACGCGGTAATCTTTAGTTTTTCAAATCATCCAACAAGTAAATTAAATCCACAAATGTATGCTTGGTTAGATGTAGATGAAAATAATTATATTAAAAGAACTTCAATTAAAAAACCTTTTAACGATTGTGAAAATAAATATGCTATAATAGGCACAATGTTGTTTAAAAAAGCAAGTATATTTTTAGAAGGATTAGAATTGATTTATAAAGATAATATTAGAACTAATGGTGAATACTATGTAGATAATTTAATTGAACCTTTAATAAAAAAGGGATATAAAATTAAAATATTTGATGTTGATTACTATTTATGCTGGGGAACTCCAAATGATTATAAAACATATAATTATTGGTTAGAATATTTTAGTAAATTATGAATAAGATTAAAATAATCTAAGATTTTAAATTTAATAATTTAATAATAGTATGAAATTATCAACAGTATTAGGTTCAACTAATTTAAATCCACAATACTATATGTTTGTGCCAAAACAAATATTATTTTGGAAACATTTTGGTATTAATTTTATAGCTGTTGTTGTAGGTGATAAAATTCCTGATGAATTAAAAGATTATTCTGATAATATAATTCTTTGGAATAGAAATTTAAATATTAATACAGCATTTGTAGGACAAAATTTAAGAATGTATATGACAGCGTTAATTAGGTTACCTGATGATGAAATGGTTATGATTACTGATATGGATATGTTACCAATGAATGATAAATATTATAAAGAAGGCTTAGAAAATTTTAAAAAAGAAGATTTTATATATTATAGACATGTAGATGGTAATCAAATATATATGTGTTATAATGCTGCTCATCCAAATACATGGGGAAGTGTATTTTCAATAACAAATGAAGATGATGTAGAAAAAATAATTAATGAAACATATATAAATCAATATTCAGGTATTCCAGGTGGGAACGGATGGTATACAGATCAGGAAATCATGTATAAAAAATTAATTAATTATCCATATTTAAAAGTTCTTAATAGACCTCTTAAAAGATTAGAAATGTATGATTTTAATTATAAAAAAAGTATTGGTTTGAATAATTTTATATCAAATTATGACGATTCACATTTTCATCGTAGTTATTTTAATAATATTAATAATATTCATCATGCAGAAAAACAATTATAGTTTATTTTATTACAAATTTATATTTTATTATAATAACTCATTGTTATTTTACTAAATTTTATATCTGTAAATTTATTTAAATTATCCAATTTAGATATATCTAAATCACTCCATTTATCTAAATATATTATTGGTAAATTATCAATATTAACATAATCTTCTTTTAACATAATAGGTATAACATCTAAATAAAAACATTCCCATAATCTATGTGTATCTAATCCATTACCTCTAGGACAAATAGCATATTTATGTCTTTTTAATTCAATAAAGTATTCTTCTTTTGATAATTTACTATTCCACTCTAATTTATCTTTCAAAATATTATAACATATATTTCTTGATGGATGAGTTTGTAGTGAAAATAAAAAATATATATTTTTAGTTTTTTTAATATCAGTTCTTTTTCTAATATTATGTAATATACTATGATTAAACCACATTCTATTTTCTATACCAATTGGTAAAGATTCTAATTTTTCATTTTTAAAAAAACAATTTTGTGAATACTGTTTTTTTACTTTATTAATATATTCTATAAAATAATTGTCTATACTACAATCAGAATTATGTGTAATAATTATTTTATCTTCTAAATTATTATTAAATTTATTATAAAATTTTTTTATATCATCTGTTTTTATAAAAATTTTTTTATAATTTATAAATCTTTCATCATTATCATTAATACTGTCTATTTCAATATTTATTTTAGAAAATAAATATGTATTAGGATTAGCATATAAAGAATTAATTGTTCCTATAAAACAATCAGCCAATTTTAAAAAATTTTCACCACATATTATTTCATTATCATCATTTATAATACACGCTGATGAAATATAATCATAAATATTATCAGTATTATCTAATTTAATTAAGCTAATTTTATTTTCTTTACTAAATGGAATTCTATAATTATTTTCATCAAAGCGCCATTCTATATTTTCTAAATTATATTTATTTATATTAATGTTTTCTACATCTATTTCTTTAATATTTTCATAAACTAATATTTTTTCATTTACTAATTTATCTTTAAAATTGTCAAAATTATTAAATAATTTATATTGATTAATAATTATTTCATCCATATATTTTATTAAATTAAATTTTTTTTATATATATTTTATTTACAATCATGATCAACCATTTCTTTTAATAATTCATTGATACTTGTTTTAGCAGTCCAACCCAGTATTTTTTTTGCTTTAGATGGATTTCCTAATAATTGATCCACCTCTGCAGGTCTAAAATATTTAGCATCTACTGAAATTAATTCTCTACCTGTATTTTCATCATAACCAATTTCATTAATACCTTCACCTTTCCATTTAATATTAAAACCTTTATAATTAAAAGCAATCTCTATCATATCTCTAATTGAATACATTTTTCCAGTAGCCAAAACAAAATCATCTGGTTTATCTTGTTGTAACATTAACCACATCCCTTCTACGTAATCCTTTGAATTACCCAAATCTCGTAATGAATTTAAATTACCAACTGTTAGAATTGTAGATTCACCTCTCAAAATTTTTGCTAATCCTAGGGTTATTTTTCGTTCTATAAAATTATGACCTCTTCTTACACCACCATGATTAAAAAGTATCCCATTACAAGCAAACATTCCATAACTTTCTCTGTAATTTTTAACAATCCAATAAGCATATAATTTAGCTACTCCATATGGAGAACGTGGATAAAATGGAGTTGTTTCAGATTGTGGTATTTCTTGTACTAACCCATATAATTCACTTGTACTAGCTTGATAAAATCTTGTCTTATCTTTTAAATTATTATTCATCACTGCTTCTAATATTTTTAATGTTCCAAAAGCATCTGAATCTGCAGTATATTCTGGCATTTCAAATGATACTTTAACATGTGATTGTGCTGCTAAATTATACACTTCTAATCTCTCCATATCAGAATATAAATTATTTATATCATTTAATATTTTATATAAACTTGCACCATCGGTCATATCACCATAATGTAATTTTAAATTCTTATTTGAAAATATATGATCTATTCTATGAGTATTAATAGAAGATGATCTTCTTATTAGTCCATGTACATTGTACCCTTTTTCTAATAATAATTCAGCTAAGTAAGAACCATCTTGTCCTGTAATTCCAGTAATAAATGCTACTCTCATATTTTAATTATATTAATACTTTAAAAGAAATAAAAAAATTAAATATAACAAATTAAAATTTACTCAACTATAATATTATATTTAATGAAAACTATACTTGTAACTGGTGGTTATGGACTTGTTGGTAGTGCTATTAGAAATATCTCCAACAATTATGATTATAAGTTTATATTTCTTTCATCTAAAGATTGTGATTTAACTAATTATTCCTCTACTTTATACACTTTTACTAATTATTATCCTGATTATGTTATTCATCTAGCAGCATGTGTTGGTGGTCTTTTTAAAAATATGGCATACAAAGTTGATATGTACGAGAAAAATATACTTATTAATTTGAATGTTCTAAAGGTTTGTCATGAAATTAAAGTTAAAAAACTTATTAGTTGTTTATCTACTTGTATCTTCCCAGATAAAACTTCTAATAATGACACCCTAAAAGGATTAAAAATCAACGAAACTATGTTGCATGATGGACCTCCTCATACTTCTAATGATGCTTATGCTTATGCCAAAAGAATGCTTGAAGTTCAATCTAGAGCTTATCGTGAACAATTTAGTGATAATTTTATATGTATAATTCCAACCAATATTTATGGACCTAATGATAATTTTCATTTAAAAGATTCACATGTTATACCAGCACTAATTCATAAATGTTATTTAGCAAAAAAAGAAAATAAGCCATTTATTATAGCAGGTTCTGGTACTCCACTTCGTCAATTTATTTATTCAGAAGATTTAGCTATACTTATTTTATGGACTTTAGAAAATTATCATGATAAAGAATCAATTATACTTTCAGTGCCAGAAAACGATGAAAAATCAATAAATTATGTAGCAACATGTATTGCTAAAGAATTTAATTATGAAAATAATATGGAATTTGATACTGATAAACCAGACGGTCAATACAAAAAAACTGCTGATAATTCTAAATTAATGAATCTCATTAAAAGTTTTAATTTTACTCCTATTGAAGAAGGTATAGCTAAAACTGTTTATTGGTTTATAAATAATTATAATGTATGTAGAAAATAGAACTAATTTTATTAAATTAATATATTAATTTAAAAAAATTATTATTTATTTAATTATTATAATGAATTATTTACAAAAAGATCCTTATGGAACACATAGACCTTTTTTGATTGAATTAATCAAACATACAACAGGAAATATAATTGAGTTTGGGTGTGGTAATTCAAGTACAATTTTAATTAAAGATTTAATTAAAAATACTGATAGAATACTTATATCTTTAGAGTCTAATCTTGAATGGTTAAATAAATTTAAGGGATTAGAAGATAATAATCATAAATTCTTTTATATTGATTCAGGAAATAATAATGATAATGATGAAACTGGAAAAAAATGGGTAGATTTTGTAAAAAATAATAAAATATTAAATAATTTAGATTTTGAAGTTTGTTTTATCGATCAATCTCCTTGGACGGAAACCATTAAATGTATAATTTTATATACTTTTATATAAAATTGTATTATATACTTTATACCTATTTTTTATATACATGTTTATCAATTTCTTCTTTTATATGTGTTTTATATTTTCTTAATCCATTTACTTTTGCTACGTACACATTCATTATTGATACTATATCTTTTGTTAATTCTTCAATCGGTGTCTCCTCTTCTTTTTTATTTATTATTACTATTTTACCATTTGAATATTTTTTTATTAACCATTCTATCATTTCATATCCAAAACGTGTTAATCTATCTTTGTAAGCTATTATTACTTCTTCTATTTCTCCTTTTATTGCTTTTTCCATTATTTCTTGCAGTCCTTTCCTATTATAATTTAATCCTGAACCAATATCTTTTATTATTTCATGAGTTGGAAATTTATCTTTCATATACTTTACTTGTCTTTCTAAATCTTCACGTTGTTTATTACTTGATACACGACAATAACAGATTTTTATTCTTTCTTTATTTAATACATTACGGTCTCTCAAATATTTATTTACATTATATAACATATTATTTCCTATTTTTATAGTATCTATCTCATTATTATCTGCTAACTTATATAATGTTTTATAACATATTCCTAATATTTCTAATGCTTCTTTTCTTTTTACAAATTCCATATGTATATTTATATAGTAAATAATATAATTTTATATTATTATATATAAAGTTATTTAAAATTAATTTTATTATATATATTATATGAATATATGTGAATGGTATAATGTTGATACCTTAAAAATACAAAATTATATTTCAAATCCTATTGATTTTTATTTTGTTAATACGCCTAAAAAATATAAAAATATTTTATCAACTGTTAAAAAATCTGATAATAATTTTAAATTAAATTTTTTAGATGATTATAATAATGATAAAATAGAAAATATTATTTGTTCTCATAAATATCAAATTAATTTTTCTGATAAGCAACATAAAATTTTAACAAATTATTTTAAAGAATGTACTATGATTTATAATTTATGTGTTGATATATGGAAAGATTATCAAAATGTCACTACTAATTGGCAACTATTAAAAGATATAATTTTTAAACATATTTACAGAAATAAAATTGACAATTTTGATATTATAACAGCAAAAAATTTAATTATTAATGAACTTAAAAAAAAACAGGAAGAATATAATATTTTTAATCTTGAAAATCAACAAAAAATTAATAAATTAAAATTAATAGCAAAAGAAAAGTATAAAAATGATATAATTGAATATAAAAATAAAGTAAATAATAATAAAAAAGCGATTATTAAACAACAAATTATAAAACCAAAGATTGATAAAATTAAGATAGAAAAGCTTAAAAACCCTCCTAAAAAAAGAGGAGAGAAAATAGATAAACCAGCACCAGATGAAACATTAAAAGCTGAAATACGAGATTTTTGTAAAAATCTCGTAAATGCTAAGGATAGATCGTACGAAAATGGTAAATATAATAAAGATACACAAAAAAGAGAGAATGCGAAATATGAAATGAAATATAAAAATACCAGTTTATCTCAAACTATTTCAATATCTAATCGTAATATATCAAATGATGGATTGTTTATAAGAGCTCTTGGTAAATTAGAATGTGAAAATTTTAATAAAATAACAAAAAAATATAAATTAAATAAAGAATGTAAATTACAATATGATAAAACATTAAATAAATATTACCTATTTGTTATATTTGATGGAGAACAAAAAAATATTAATGATTTAAAAAGAGAAGAAATAGTAGCTATAGATCAAGGTGAAAAAATATTTAATTATTTTTATTCAAATAATACTACTGGTAAATTAGGAGATAATATGAGAATTAAAATATTAGATTGGCAGAAAAAAATAAAAAAATATCAAAGTATATTAGATAAAAATAAGAATAAAAATGGAAAAAAAATAAATAATAAAAAAAAGTTAAAAACAAAAATAAGAAAACTATATTTAAAAATTAAAGGTTACGTAAATGAAATACATAAAAAGAGTGCGATGTATTTATGTGAAAATTATAATAATATATTACTACCAGAATTTAAAACAAAACCGATGATTAGTAAATATGAAATAAAAAATAGAACAAATAAAATAAAAGAATTAACAAAAGAAGAAGGAAAAAAAGAGCTTCGTTTGTTAAATAAAAAAATAAGATTAAGTAATAATATAAAATTTGTATTATCGATGCAATCTCATTATAAGTTCAAAGAGTATCTAAAAGCTACAGCGAAGAGATATAGAACGAATATACATGAGATTGATGAATCATATACGTCACAATGTTGCACAATGTGTGGAATATTATCAAAAGATTATGATAATAAAAGAGTAAAAACATGTAAAGCATGTAAATACAAATTAGATAGAGATGAGAACGGATCAAGGAACATATATTTAAAAAGTATATGTTCGATGCCTGGTATGAAAGCCAGACTGGCAAGCCTCCAATGCCATAAGACTGTATGATTATTATATCTTTTTATACAAAAGTATATAAAATTATACAATATAAGAGGAGGG
>Ga0194133_10001821_pt1 | contig 35260 bp, 30 predicted proteins | sample TA2KigOf40mmetaG_FD_155448 | JGI IMG/M metagenome (GOLD analysis project Ga0194133, IMG submission 155448) | Freshwater microbial communities from Lake Tanganyika, Tanzania - TA2015055 Kigoma Offshore 40m | ecosystem: Environmental > Aquatic > Freshwater > Lake | place: Tanzania: Lake...
GAACATGTTCGCGCGACTCAAGGACTGGCGCAGGGTCGCGACGCGCTACGATCGATGCCCGATCCTGTTCCTCTCGGCATGCGCCCTCGCCGCTATCGGCATTTACTGGTTATGAGTCTGGACCGTAGTACGTTCGTACAAGATGGGGTGCAAAAGGCCGTCGAGCAAGCCCTAGAAACACCAAGACTCGCGCAAGAAATGCTGCGGCTGCAAACGAGCCTTGCGAAGGCTTGCGCAATAATCTATCGCTGCGCACTAACCGCCTGAAATTAACTTTCCCGAGGACTGCGATGAGCTTCCGCCTTCAACCCACGCCCCCTGCCCGTCCGAACCGCTGCCAGCTTTTTGGCCCCGGCTCGCGCCCGGCCTTGTTTGAAAAGATGGCGGCATCTGCGGCGGATGTGATCAATCTTGATCTGGAAGATTCGGTTGCGCCCAGTGACAAGGACGCCGCGCGGGCCAATATCATCACCGCGATCAACACGCTGGATTGGGGCAAGAAGACGCTTTCGGTGCGCATCAACGGGCTGGACACCCCCTATTGGTATCGCGACGTGGTGGACCTTCTTGAACAGGCCGGGCCGCGGCTGGATCAGATCATGATCCCCAAGGTCGGCTGCGCCGCCGATGTCTATGCGGTTGACGCGCTGGTGACGGCGATTGAACGCGCCAAAGGCCGGACCAAGCCGATCAGCTTTGAAGTCATCATCGAATCCGCGGCCGGCATCGCCCATGTCGAGGAAATCGCGGCCTCAAGCCCCCGCTTACAGGCCATGAGCCTTGGTGCGGCGGATTTTGCGGCCTCCATGGGGATGCAGACCACCGGCATCGGCGGCACGCAGGAAAGCTATTACATGCTGCGCGAGGGCGCAAAGCATTGGTCCGACCCTTGGCATTGGGCGCAGGCCGCCATCGTCGCCGCCTGCCGCACCCATGGCGTCCTGCCGGTGGATGGGCCATTTGGCGATTTCAGCGATGACGAGGGCTTCCGCGCCCAGGCCCTGCGGTCGGCCACGCTTGGCATGGTTGGCAAATGGGCGATCCACCCCAAGCAGGTCGCCTTGGCCAATGAGGTCTTTACCCCTTCGGACGCCGCCGTCGCCGACGCCCGCGCCATTCTGGCCGCGATGGAAGAGGCCAAGGCCAATGGTCAGGGCGCCACGACTTATAAGGGCAAGCTGATCGACATCGCCTCGATGAAACAGGCCGAGGTGATCGTGAAGCAATACGAACTGATCATGGGCGCCTGAGGAATCGTTGACAGAACGCCCGCTGATTAGGCAGGTTTGGTGATAGCGCGTCATGCCCTTGGGCAGGATGCAACAGGAATACCCGCGCGGGGGCTGGGAGAGGAGGCCCGAACCCGCATCCTCGGGAGGAGATGCACGCCCCTTGGCCCCGGCCATGGGGCGTTGCTGTTTTGGGCGCAATTTCAGATAACCCATTGCATCAGAAATGGAAATTTCGAGATACTTCGCCACCTCTCCCTGATTTGCTACCGCATGGAGCAAATGATTATGGGGGGAACCATGCGGTATTTGATCTGGACAGCCCTATGCCTGATTGGCGCGGTTGGGGGTGTGGTTCTGGTGGGCATGGCTTTGCCCGCCGCTCGGGAGGGCCGGGCCGAAACGGTGATCGACGCGCCCCCTGCCCGCATTCTGGCCGTCATCGCCGATGTCGAAGCGCAGGCGAGTTGGCGGGAGGGCATCGCGCAAGTCACCCGCAACGCCGAGGGTTGGGTCGAGGTGACGGCGCGGGGCGAAGAGATCCGCTTTGTCGCCGAGAAGATGACCGAGGCCCTGATCCGCCTGCGGTTCGTGTCAGACGCGGGCTATACGGGTTCATGGGAGGCGGTGATGACGCCCGAGGGCTCTGGCACCAGGATCACGGTCGTCGAACGTGCCGAGGTGCCCTCGCCGATTGGCAGAATTCTGGCGCGGCTGTTCTTTGATCCCGAAGCCTTTGCCACCACATATCTTGCAGCCTTGAAAGCCCGTGTGGAGGACTGAGCCATGACCACAAAGCCAAGGAAACCCACCGACCGGCGCAAGAGGTTCGGTGCCGCCAAGCCGCCGCATGTGGTGATGCTGCACGCCGATTTAGCCGGGGTGAAGGCGGGCAATACCATGCTGATTTCCTCGCCGGGCGAGATTGCCAACTACCTGTCCCGCATTCCGCCGGGCGAGACGCGGACCATGGACCGGCTGCGCAATGAGTTGGCCCGCAAGGCGGGGGCGAATGCGATGTGCCCGGTGACCACGGCCATCTATCTGCGCGTGGTGGCCGAGGTGGCGCTGACCGATCTGGCCGAAGGCAGGCGGCTGGACGAGGTGGTGCCCTTCTGGCGCGTGGTCACACCCGACAGCAAGGTGGCCAAGAAACTCTCTTGCGGGCCGGATCATGTGGCGCATCTGATCGCGCTGGATCAGGGCCAGCCGGCAGGATAGGGCCGAACGCCTCGGGGCGAGTTGCATCTTGCCCCGGTTCTGGCCATATAGGGGCGGTCCATCTGAAGGGTGCCCGATGAACTATCTGGATTTTGAAAAGCCGCTCGCCGAGATCGAAGGCAAGGCCGAAGAGCTGCGCGCGCTTGCCCGCGTCAATCCGGCGATGGACATCACCAAAGAGGCCGAAGCGCTGGACAAGAAGTCCGACACGCTGCTGAAGGATCTTTATAAGTCCTTGACCCCATGGCAGAAATGTCAGGTTGCCCGCCACCCGGAACGGCCCCATTCGAAAGACTATATCGAAGGGCTCTTCACCGAATTCACCCTGCTTGCCGGTGACCGCAGCTTTGCCGATGACCATGCGGTGATGGGCGGGCTGGCGCGGTTCAACGATCAGCCGGTCATCGTGATTGGCCATGAAAAGGGCGATGACACCAAATCCCGCATCGAGCGGAATTTCGGCATGGCGCGGCCCGAAGGCTATCGCAAGGCCGTGCGGCTGATGGATATGGCCGACCGCTTTAACCTGCCGGTCATCACGCTGATCGACACCCCCGGCGCCTATCCCGGCAAGGGCGCGGAAGAGCGTGGTCAGGCCGAGGCGATTGCCCGGTCCACCGCGAAATGCCTTGAGATTGGCGTGCCGCTTTTGTCCGTCGTGGTGGGCGAAGGCGGATCGGGCGGCGCGGTGGCTTTTGCCACGGCAAACCGCATCGCCATGCTGGAACACTCGGTCTATTCGGTGATTTCGCCCGAAGGCTGCGCGTCGATCCTGTGGAAAGACGCCGAAAAGATGCGCGAGGCCGCCGAGGCGCTGCGCCTGACGGCGCAAGACCTGCAAAAGCTGGGGGTCATCGACCGCATCATCAAGGAACCCGTCGGCGGCGCCCAGCGCGGGCGTGGCGATACCGTGGCCGCCGTGGGCAAGGCGATCGAGGCGATGCTGGCGGAAATGGCCGGCAAGAAACGCGCCGAAATCATCAAGGACCGCCGCCAGAAGTTCCTTTCGATGGGGTCAAAGGGGCTTGCCGCGTGAACACCTAGCTGATCGTGCTGATTGCTGGCATTCTGGAAACCGGCTGGGCGATGGGGCTGAAATACTCCGAAGGCTTCACCCGCCCCATCCCCTCGATCCTGACCATGGTGCTGACGCTGGCGTCGTTTTGGATGCTGTCAGTCGCCCTGAAAACGCTACCGGTTGGCACGGCCTATGCGGTCTGGGTGGGGATCGGGGCCTTGGGAACCGCGATTGCGGCGGTGTTCTTGTTTGCCGAGCCTGTCAACACGCTGCGGGTGGCGGGGGTCTTGCTGATCCTTGCCTGTGTCATTGCACTGAAGCTGGCCTCCGGCTACCACCAACCAAGATGGGCACGACCCGCGCGCTCGCGGTCATATTCTGCGCCATCAATCTCGCCGTTTGCAGCCTCTTGAAGCATCTGGCCGACCGTCGGCAGACCTCCCGACTGATCCCCCGCTGTCCAAAGGGCAGAGCGCTGCAAAGCGCGGGCACATTGGCTATAAACCTCGGCGAGCCTTATCACAATCACGGTGCGTGGGTGCTTGCCATCGCGCTCAAAACGCCCACAAAGGCCGGCATCTGCTGTCAGCCGCGCCGTGCCGTTGACGCGTACTGATGTGGTCGAGCCGGGCACCATGAAATACAGGCTAACGCGGCCGTCGCGCACGATGTTGCGCAGGCTGTCGATCCGCTCATTGCCTTTCCAGTCAGGCATCAACAGGGTCTCGTCATCCTCGATCATAACCACGGGCCCCTGATCACCGCGCGGGCTGCCGTCAGTACCTTCTGGTCCTACCGTGGACAGGATGCAAAACCGCGAGGCCATGATGAAGGCTCGATAAGCGGGCGTCAGCCGTGCGGCTTGCTTGCGCAGGGCAGGCGAACCAGGCGTGCCATAATGGCTGTGCAGCGCGTCAAGATCGGTGATCCAGTCCATTACCCCCCTAAACCCCGCCTCGGACATCAGCGTGTTGGACGAAGTTTCCACCACCGTCTCCAGCCGCTCCATGAAATCGGCCACGGGCAGGCCGGGTTCGATGCGGGGCAGGAACTCGACCACCGCCAGACCCGGTTTGCGCAGGATGGAACGCTTGGGCCAGAACACACCCACATTGGTGCCCACCGGAACGCAGGGCTGGCCCAGCTGTTCATACAGCAATCCCGTACCCACCTTGTAAGGCTTCGCCACCCCAGGTGCCACGCGGGTGCCCTGCGGATAGATGATCAGCTGGCCGGGAAATTCGGTGCCTGCCATCACATCGGCCTTCATCTTGGCAATCGCCGCCCCCCGCTTGCCCCGGTTCACCGGCACACAGCCGATGCGGCGGGCGTATTGGCCCAGAAACGGGGTCCACATCAACTCGCGCTTCATGATGAACTTGCCACGCGGCACGGCGCTGTAGATCAGGATGATATCGAGAAAACTCTGGTGTTTGGCCGCGATCACCACCTCGTCGCTGGGTGGCGCGCCGCGCACCTCGGTCCTGAGCCCGCACAGCAGACGCAGCGAGAAGATCACCCATTGGCAATAGACATGGCAGGCCTTGACGGCGGCATTGCGGGAAAACAGCGCAAAGGGCGCAAAGGCAATCGCAACCACCGCCATGGCCAGATACATCTGGATGATGAAGATCAGCGACAAGACCCAACGAAGGGGCAGCATTAGGTCAACTCCCGTAAGGTGCGAAGGGCGGCGGCGCGGGTGGCCACAAAGGCGACAAGCGCGGCAAGGGGGGGCAGGACAAAGGGCCACAACCAGCCCGCCCCCTGAAAGCCAAGCCCGGTCAGAAAACCGCCCGCCGGTTGGGCCGCAGGCAGCAAGATCACGCCAACAAGCCCGGCAATCGCCCCGGCAGCCGAACCGGTCAGGGCGCGCAGGGTAAAGCGGCGCACGAAGGCACGGGCGATATAGGCATCACGCGCGCCGACAAGCCGCAAGACCTTGATCACCTGCGCAGTGGCCGCAAGCGAGGCATTGGCGGCCAGCGTGATCATCGCCGCCATCGCCGCTCCGATCAGACCGATCGACAAAAGCCCCAAAAGCCGCAGCCGGGCGGCCGCCTCGGCCATCGGTTCACGCCAGCGCGTGTGGTCATCAAGCACAGCGCCGGGGGCCTCGGCCGCCAGACGCTGGCGCAGACCCGTGCCGTCATAGCCGCTGCCATCCTCGACCACTTCGATCAGCCGTGGCAGGGGCACGGTTTCGACCGGCAGATCGGGGCCGAACCATGGCTCCAACAGCGCACGGCTTTCCTCATCGGTCAGGGCGCGGGCGCTTTCGATGCCCGGCGTGGTGGCCAGAACCCCCAGCACCGCCGTCAATTGCAGCTCGATCTGGTCTTCGGGCGCCGAAAGGCGCACGGTGGCCGTGCGCTCCAATGCAGCCGACCAGCGGTCGGCCAGACAGCCCGAGGCCAGCGAGAGCGCCAGCGCAAAGACCGCCAGAAAGGTCATGGCCCCGGCAGTGAATGAGGTCAGCCAGGCCGTATGGCCCGAAGGCGGCACGACCGCATCGGCGGGCTCTGCCGGAACCAGACGGGCAAGAACCGAAGCAAGGACCGCTTTCACAGATCTGCCCCCGAAAGCTGCACCCGGCGTTTGGCAATCCGCAGGACGCGCGCAGGCACCTGCGATTTCGCCTGCCGGATCAGGTTCAGATCATGGGTCGCCACCAGCACCGTCTTGCCCATCTTGTTCAACTCGACCAACAGCGTCAGCAGGCGCAGCGACATCTCCCAGTCCAGGTTGCCCGTCGGTTCATCGGCCAGGATCACATCCGGCCCCATGATGATGGCACGCGCCAAGGCGGCGCGCTGGCGTTCGCCGCTCGACAGCGACGGCGGCAGCGCAGCCGACAGCTTGTCCAACCCGACCCAGGCAAGAAGATCGGCCAGATCGCCCTCGCCCGTGTGGCGGCCCGCCACCGTCAGCGGCAGGGCGACATTGGCGGTAAGGCTCAGATGGTCAAGAAACTGGCAATCCTGATGCACCACCCCGATCCGCCGCCGCGTCATCGCCACATCATCGCGCGTCAGCCCATGCACATCGCGGTCAAACAGCGTGACATGGCCCGCAGTCGGCAAGAGTTCAGCATAGCTCAGCTTCAGAAATGTGGTCTTTCCCGCCCCCGATGGCCCGGTGAGAAAGTGAAACGACCCCGGCGCAAGGCGCAGGGTCATGTCCGACAACAGCTCTCCGCCGCCGTAGTTATAGGCCACATTGTCAAAGGAAATCATGAACGGCCGCCCCGCACCCACCCAGTTACCGGCGCGATACTCGCCCATGGGCGCGGCGGTTTCAATCGCTCGCGTTCGTGGATGCTGCACAAAGGCTTGGATATGCCGCATATCGTTGCTACAAACACGTTAACAAACGATGTTTGCCGTGGTCGGATCGTTTTAAATGCGCCTTGTCTGCCCAAACTGCGATGCGGAATACGAGGTGGATGCCTCGGCCATCCCCGACAGTGGGCGCGACGTGCAATGTTCGAACTGCGGCCATGCCTGGTTCCAGCTTTCGCCCCGCGTCGAGGAAGAGCTTGCCGCCGAGCAGGCGATGTTTGATCCGCCCCCCACCGAAGAGGATGACGCAGACCATCCTGACGCCGCAGCAACCGCAGCGCCCCCTCCGCGGGCACTAAATGAAAGCGTCCTTGCCGTCCTGCGCGAAGAGGCCGAGCGCGAGACCCAAGCGCGTCGCAGCGAAGCGCCACCCCCGATCGAGACGCAATCCGAACTGGGGCTAAGCGCGGCGATTGCCGCCACCGTGGCCGCCACTGCCGCGCCCACGCCCAAGGCTTCGGGGGCCGATGAAGCCAACGCTGACCCCGTCGCCCAGCGCATTGCGCGGATGAAAGGCGAAGCTCCGCCCCCCGCCAAGCCGCAATCGCGCCGCGACATGCTGCCCGAGATTGACGAGATCAACACAACCCTGCGCGCCTCGACCGAGCGGCGCAGCGGCGAGGCATCGGCGGTGGCCGACAGCCTGCCCGCCACCGGGCAAAAGCGCGCCTTCCGTTCAGGATTCGTGCTTTCCGTCGTGATCGGCGCGCTGGTGGTGGCGCTTTACATCGTGGCGCCGAAACTCGCCCAGCAGATCCCCGGCCTTGACGGTGCGCTGACGGCCTATGTGGCCACGATTGATGCCGCGCGGCTTTGGCTGGACGGGGTGATGAAATCGGCCATCGGGCTTTTGCGGGGCGAGAGCGCGGGCACCTGAACCGGGTTGCACCGGCCAGGTCCGCTCTGGATCCGTCGATTTCCCCCTGCATTTCCCCTTTGCATTTCCCCCTTGCATCCGGCCACGCTCCGGGCTTTTCATCTGTGCAAGGGCGCACAGGAAAGCCAAGATCATGGAAAACTGGGACGAAATACGCACCGCCTTTCAGGTCGCGCGACTGGGCACGGTGTCAGGTGCTGCGGATGTCCTTGGGGTGCATCATGCCACCGTCATCCGCCACATCGACGCCTTGGAAAAACGCCTGGGCGCCAAGCTTTTCCAACGCCACGCCCGCGGCTATACCCCAACAGAGGCGGGGCGCGACCTTCTGTCGGTCGCGCAGACCACAGAAGAGCAGTTTGGCCAACTTGCCAGCCGCATCAAGGGCCAGGGCGAAACCGTCACCGGCGAATTGGTGGTGACCGCGATCACCGGCATTGCCGAACTGATGGCGCCGGTCTTTGCCGCCTATCTGGCCGATTACCCCGAGGTGACGATCCGCTTCATGACCGACATGCGGGTGTTCCGGCTGGATTATGGCGAGGCGCATGTGGCCATCCGCGCCGGGGCCGCCCCGCAAGAGCCCGACAATGTGGTGCAATCCCTGATGACCATGCAAAACGGGCTTTATGCTGCGCGCAGCTATGTTGACCGCCATGGCATCCCGCAGTCGGAAGATGAACTCGCCGGCCATCGCTTCATCGGGCCCGAAAGCCCGGAAAACCGAGCGCCCTTCTATCGCTGGCTGAATGACCGTGTGCCTGCCGATGCGATCACCTTCCGCATCACGGAACCCGCCGCTAATCTTGAGGCGCTGAAGGCTGGGCTTGGCCTTGGCTTTTGCAGCACGCATTTTGCCAGCCAGAACCCCGATCTGGTTCAGGTTTTTCCCGCCCGGCCCGAATGGGCCGCCCCTTTGTGGATCGTCACCCATGTCGATCTGCACCGCACGCTCAAGGTGCAAAGCTTCCTCACCCATCTCAAGCGCGCCAGCGCGGAATGGGTCAAGACGTGCAACTGACACCGGCGCAAAGCGGGCATCTGGCCATGCTGGCCTTTTCGGCCTTGGTGGCGGGGTCGTTCAGTCTGGGCGCCATGGCCGCCCCCTTTGTCGCGCCCGAGGCCCTGACGGTTCTGCGCTTTGCACTTGCGGGGGCGCTTGTGGGGGTGGCGGCGCTGGTCACCACGGGGATTTCGCGCGCAACCTGGCGGGCGCCCTGGCGCTATCTGGTGCTGGGCGGGTTGCTGGCCGCCTATTTCGTCCTGATGTTCAAGGGGCTTCAGACGGCCGAGGCGGTGTCAACCGCCGCCGTCTTTACCCTGACACCGGTCATGGCGGCTGGCTTTGGCTGGCTTCTCCTGCGCCAGATCACCACGCCGCGCATGGCGCTGGCCTTGACGGTCGGGGCGGTGGGGGCGCTTTGGGTGATCTTTCGCGCCGATTTCGCCGCCTTTCTGCGCTTTCAGATCGGATCGGGCGAGATCGTTTACTTCTGGGGCTGTGTCGCCCATGCGATCTATGCGCCCATGGTGCGCAAGCTTAACCGGGGCGAGCCAGCGGTGGTCTTTACCTTCGGCATGATGGTGGCAGGGTTCCTTCTTCTGGTCCTGTGGGGGTGGCAGGACGTGATGGCCACCGATTGGGCGGCGCTGCCCGGCATTGTCTGGGTCTGCCTCATCTATGTCTCGGTCGCGGCCAGTGCGATGACCTTCGTGCTGTTACAATATGCCACGCTGCGCCTGCCTTCGGCCAAGGTCATGGCCTATACCTACCTTGTGCCAAGCTGGCTGATCCTGTGGGAGATCGCGCTTGGCCGGAACCCGCCGCCGACCTTGGTTCTGGGGGGTGTCGGGATGACAGTGCTTGCGCTTGTGATGCTGGTGCGCGACGAGGTGTAATCCGGGCAAATTGGCCCAAAGGGGCAAGGGCCAGACGATCAAATCCCCGTTTTCCGACGGGTTCGGGGCGGTTGTCGCTTGCCTTCGGGCGCTTGTGCCCCAAAACTTGCGCTGCGCCCCGGCGGCGGAAGGATCAGTTTGATGGCTATCTGGAAGCAAATCTGTGTGGCGCTGGGCCTGATGGGTATCATGGCACTTGGAACGTCCGCGCTGGTGCCGGGCCTCTTCGAACGGCTTGGCTTGCGCAGTGCCGAGACGGCTGAGGCGCCGAAATCCGGTCAAGGGAGCGGTGGCTTTGGGGGCGGCGCACAGGGTGGCGCACCGGATGGCACGCGACCGCCGACGGAGGTCACCGCCCTGCCCCCGGCCGAGGGCAGGATCGCCGACCGTGTGACCGCCATCGGCGACGGGCAGGCGCTGCGCTCGGTTGCTATCTTTGCCGAAACACCGGGACGCGTCACCTCGATTTCCGTCACATCCGGGCAAAAGGTTCAGGCGGGCGATCTCTTGTTGCAACTGGACCATGAGGCCGAGACCATCGCGCTGGAACGCGCGCGGCTGATGCAAGAAGATGCCGCCGCCCGGCTGGAACGGACGCGCGCCCTGCGCCAGTCGGGCACCGGGACCGATGTTCAACTGCGCGAGGCAGAACTGGCGCTGCGTCAGGCCGAACTCGAACGGCGCGAGGCCGAATATGACCTGACCCAGCGCCGGATAACCGCGCCCGTCGCGGGCTGGATCGGGATCGTGAATACCGAGGTCGGCGCGCAGATCGGCCCCCAGACCGAGATTGCGCGCATCGACGACCGCTCGACCCTTTTGGTCGATGTGCGCCTGCCGGACCGGCTGGTGGGCCGGGTAACCGTTGGCGACCCGATCCGGGCCGAAGCGCTGGCCGGCGGCTTTGGGCCGATCGACGGGCGCATCACGGCCATCGACAATCGGGTCGATCCGGCCAGCCGCACCCTGCTGGTGCAGGCCAAACTGCCCAACCCCGAGGACCGTTTGCGCGCCGGCATGGCCTTTGCCATGACCCTGGACCTTCCCGGCGCATCGGCCCCTGCGGTTGACCCCCTGTCGGTGCAATGGAGCCGCGAGGGTGCTTATGTCTGGGTGGTACGCGCGGACAAGGCCACGCGTCTTCCCGTCAAGATCATGCAGCGCGAGGCCGAGCGGGTGCTGGTCGAGGCCGCCTTCGAACCCGGCGATCTGGTGGTCATCGAGGGCGTGCAATCGGTGCGCCCCGGTGCCGAGGTGGTGGTGCGCGGGGCAGAGGGCGGCGCCTCTGCCACCGCCGGTTCGCAAACCGGGGCCAGCCCATGACCACCCGGATCGAGCGCAGCGCGCATCTGTCGGGAACCGCCCTGTTCATCCGCCGCCCGATCCTGGCCTTTGTGCTGAACGCGCTGATCCTGATTGCCGGCATCGCAGGCTGGCTGGGCGGCGAGGTGCGCGAGCTGCCGAACATCGACAGCCCGGTGATCACCATCAGCACCGACTATCCCGGCGCAGCGCCCGAAACCATCGACCGCGAGATCACCGCTGCCATCGAAGGCGCCGCAGGGCGGATTTCGGGCGTCGAGGACATCTCGTCCTCCTCGCGCTTTGGTCGCAGCCGCGTGACGGTCGAGTTCACCACCGGCACCGATATCGACACCGCCGCAACCGACATGCGCGACGCCATTGCGCGCCTTCCGGGCGATCTGCCCGACGGCGTGGAACCGCCCCGCATCATCAAGGCCGATGCCGATTCCGATGCCATCATGCGGCTGTCGCTGACCTCGCCCTCGCGCAGCGCCGAAAGCCTGACGCGGCTGGCCGAGGATCTGGTGCAGGAACGTCTTTTGGCCGCCGAAGGGGTGGCCGATCTGCAGATTTTCGGCGACCGCGACGAGGTGTTCCGCATCGACATCGACATGCGCCAGCTGGCCGCGCGCGGCCTGTCGCTGGCCGATCTACGGGCCTCCGTGGTGACCGTGGCCTTCGACGCCCCAGCGGGGTCTTTGGCGTCAGACCGCCAGTCGATGGTTGTGCGCACCACTGCCGCAATCAGCACGCCCGAAGAATTTGCCGCGCTGAAACTGACCGATGCCGTGCGGCAGGTCGATGTGGCACAGATCAGCCTTGGCCCGGCGCTGGGCCAGACCGTGCTGCGCGCCAATGGCGAGACCGGGATCGGGCTGGGCATCATCCGCGCGGCGCAATCGAACACGCTGGAAATCTCGCAGGCGGTGCGCGCGGTGGTGGCCGATGTGCAGCCCCTTTTGCCGCCCGATGTCACCTTGAAGGTGACATCGGATGATGCGGTCTTTGTGCAGGACGCGCTGGATGAGGTGGTCTTGACGCTGATCCTGTCCACGCTGATCGTGATCGCAGTGATCTTTGCCTTCCTGATGGATGTGCGCGCCACGCTGATCCCGGCCATCGCGCTGCCGGTGGCGCTGATCGGCACCTTCGCCGCGGTCTGGCTGGCGGGCTTTTCGGTCAACATCCTGATGCTTCTGGCGCTTGTTCTTGCCGCGGGCATGGTGGTGGATGATGCGATCGTGGTGCTGGAAAACATCGTCCGGCGCCGGTCTGAAGGCATGGGCGCGCGGGCGGCGGCCATCCTTGGCACGCAGCAAGTGTTCTTTGCCGTGGTCACCACGACGGCCACGCTGGCGGCAGTCTTTGTGCCCTTGTCCTTCCTTGGCGGACAGGCCGGGGCCCTCTTCCGCGAGTTCGGCTTTACGCTGGCCATGGCGGTTTTGCTGTCCTCGGTCGTGGCGCTGACGCTTTGCCCGGTGCTGGCCAGCCGCATTTTGAAAGAACCCGCGCCGCAAGGCGCCCCACCGGGCCGCTTTCTGCGTCTGGGAGCCTAGCTTTCGGGGCTTTATGCCAGAACGCTCAACGCGGCCCTGGCCGCGCCGATTGTCGTTCTGGCGGGCAGTCTGGCCTTTGCCGCCCTTGCCGCGCTGGCCTTTGGCCAGATCCGTCAGGAGCTTACCCCGCCCGAAGACCGCGCCGTGGTCTTGCTGCGCGTCGAGGCCCCACAGGGCGTTTCGCTTGACCACACAGCCGCCAAGATGCGCGAGATCGAAGATGCGGTGGCCAGCCTGCAAGAGACGGGCGAGATCACCAACCTTTTCGCCATCACTGGCAGCGGTGGGCAGGCAAACTCGGGTTTCATAGTAATGACGCTGGCCCCTTGGGCCGAACGCGCCCGCAGCCAGCAAGACATCGCCGCCGAGATCAACACCCGCCTGCGGGACGTGATCGGGGTGCGTGCCTTTGCGCTGCAACCCAACAGCCTGCGCATCCGCGGGGCCGGTCAGGGCCTGCGCTTTGCGCTGGTGGGGACAAGCTATGACGACCTCAGCCGCGATGCGACGGCCCTTGTCGCCGCGATGGAGGAAAACCCCGCCTTCGGGCAGGTGCGGCTGGGCTATGACACCACCCAGCCCCAGCTTTTCATCGAGGTGGACCGCGCTCGTGCCGCCGATCTTGATATCGGAATCGAAGGTCTGGGCGAGGCGCTTCAGGCCGTGCTGGACGGGCGCAGCGTGGGCAGCGTGTTCATCGGTGACAAGGCCCATGACATTCAGCTGATGTCCACCACCGACCCGGTCAACGACCCCTCGGATCTGGAGCGGGTGTTCATGCGCAGCGCCACCGGGCTGATGGTGCCGATCGCCTCTTTCGTCTGGCTCGAGAAGCGCGCCGTGGCCCCCGAACTTGGCCGCGAGGCCCAACAGCGTGCCGTGCCCATCACCGCCGGGCTGACACCCGAGATGTCCTTGGGTCAGGCGCTGAGCGCGGTCGAGGCATTGGCGGCCCGGACGCTCCCCCCCGGTGCGCGCATCGTGCCCCTGGCCGAGGCCGCGACGCTGGACGAAACCGGATCGGGGCTGTTGCTGACCTTCGGCTTTGCCATCCTGATCGTGTTTCTGGTGCTGGCCGCGCAGTTTGAAAGCTTTGTCTCGGCGATCATCGTGATGTCCACGGTGCCCCTTTTGGGCTGGCCTGCGCGATCTTTGCGCTGGTGCTGACCGGCAGCAGTCTTAACGTCTATTCGCAGATCGGGCTGGTGCTGCTTGTCGGCATTATGGCCAAGAACGGCATCCTGATCGTCGAATTTGCCAATCAGCTGCGCGAACGAGGCCATGATGTCCGCGCCGCGATCAGCACGGGCGCGGTGATCCGGCTGCGGCACGTGATGATGACGATGATTTCCACCGTTCTGGGCGGTGTGCCCCTGATCCTGTCGGCAGGCGCCGGGGCCGAGGCACGCGAGGCGCTGGATTGGGTCATCGTCGGCGGCCTTGGCCTGTCGACCTTGGTGACGCTCTATCTCACCCCGGTGGTCTATCTCCTTCTGGCGCGGTTCAGCACGCCGCAGGCCGCCGAAGAGGCGCGGCTGCGCCGCGAGCTGGACGAGGCGGGCCAGTTGGCACCCACCCGCCCGGAGCCGGCCGAATAGCCGGCGGATCCCCTGAAAACCGATCTGAAATCACCCCGCCCCCTCGACGGCGGACCGCTTTGGACCATCTTCCGGTTTGGGCAAGCTGGGGCAGCACATGCAAAGGGACAGGAACGGCACAGGCGCGCGGGTGCCGACCGGACGGCTGGAGCGGATGCTGCACATGGGCGGCATCGCTTCGGGCATCGCGGGGGGCCTGGCTGCCGGGGGGCTAAAGACGCTCGCGCAGGGCAAACGGCCCGACATGGCCAGCCTGCTGATGACGCCCGCCAACGGGCTGCGGGTCACAGAGGGCCTGTCGCACCTGCGCGGCGCGGCGCTGAAACTGGGGCAGATGCTGTCGATGGACAGCGGCATGGTGCTGCCCGAAGAGCTGACCGCGATCCTCGCGCGGATGCGCGATGACGCCCAGCCCATGCCGCCCAAGCAACTTCAGTCAGTGTTGAACGCCGAATGGGGCGCGGGCTGGTATGGGCGGTTCCGGCAGTTTGACCTCCGCCCCTTTGCCGCCGCCTCGATCGGACAGGTTCACCGCGCCGTGCTGCCGGATGGGCAGGTGCTGGCGATCAAGGTGCAATACCCCGGCGTGCGCGACAGCATCGACAGCGACGTCGACAATATGGCCAGCCTCTTGCGCCTGCCCGGCCTTTTGCCGCGCGACATGAACCTTGCGCCGCTGATGGCCGAGGCCAAGCGCCAGCTGCATGCCGAGGCCGACTACCACGCCGAGGCGCAGCACCTGACCCGCTTTGGCACCCTGTTGCTGGGGGACGAAGGCTTCACCCTGCCCCAGATCATCCCCGAGCTTTGCACCGGCAGGGTCCTGGCCATGAGCTATCTCCAAAGCGCCCCGCTTGAAAGCCTGATCACCGCCCCGCAAGCCACGCGCGACCGGGTGGCGGCTGCGCTGATCGATCTGGTCCTGCGCGAGTTGTTCGATTTCGGTGCCATGCAGACCGATCCCAATCTCGCCAATTTTCGCCATGATCCCAAATCCGGCCGCATCGTGCTTTTGGATTTCGGCGCGGTGCAGCCCATCGCCCCGGCGCTGGCCACCGACTTCCGCGCCCTTCTGGTCGCCGCCCTGGATGGCACACCCGAGTTGGTCCGAAAGGCCATGCTGCGCATCGGCTATTTCGCCGAAACCACCGCGCCCCATCATCAGGATCTGATCCAGTCGCTGTTCGACATGGCGATGGAGCCCTTGCGCCAAAGCACCCACTTCGACTTTGGCCAGAGCAATCTTTTGGACCGCTTGCGCGATCGGGGCCTGGCCCTGGGCGCGGAACGCGACCTTGCCCATGTGCCGCCTGCCGCCACGCTGTTTCTGCACCGCAAGATTGCCGGCACCTATCTGATGGCGGCCAGGCTTGGTGCGCGCGTCGCCCTGCGCCCGATGGTAGAGCGCTATCCCCAGGCCCACATTGACATATCACCCGGCCGCGACATCTCGCCCTAGAACAAGACGGGATAGATCAAGATGACCGACTGGACCGCCACCCGCGCCGCAGGCGAGGCGCGCATGGCCGCCTTTGTGCCGCGCATGGGGCGGCGCTATGCCAATGGGCGCAACACCGATGCAGGCCCCGGCCAGCACAAGGCAGTATCGCAGCTTTCACCTTATCTGCGCCGCCGTCTGCTGCTGGAGTCCAATGTGGTCGCCGCCGCCATCGCCGCCCATGGGCCAGAGGGGGCTGAGAAATTCGTGCAAGAGGTGGTCTGGCGCGGTTACTTCAAGGGCTGGCTGGAACGCCGCCCGCAGGTCTGGGCCAGCACCCGCGACGGGCTGGAGCGTGATCTGGCCTCCCTCGACAAGGACCGCCGCCTGCGCCGCGCCGTGGCGGATGCCGAGGCAGGGCGGACCGGCCTTGCCTGCATGGACGCCTGGGCCGCAGAGCTGGTGGGAACCGGCTATCTGCACAACCACGCCCGGATGTGGTTCGCCTCGATCTGGATCTTCACCCTGGGCCTGCCTTGGCGGCTGGGGGCGGATTTCTTTCTGCGCCACCTGGTCGATGGCGATCCGGCCTCGAACACCCTTGGCTGGCGCTGGGTGGCGGGGCTGCATACGCGCGGCAAGGCCTATCAGGCGCAGGCCTGGAACATCGCCACCTTCACCAACAACCGCTTTACCCCCCGCGCCGCCGATCTGGCCGATCCGGTTCAGGCGCTTGACCACCTTGAACCCGAGGGGCTGCCCGCAATTCTGCCTTTGCGTGCCTTCACCGCGCCAAGGCCGGCAGTGCCAACCGCCCTCTTGATCACCGAAGAAGATTGCCGCGTCGAAGATTTCGATCTGGCCAGCCTCGATATCCGCGCCACTTGGACGCTTGAAGCCAGCCACTTGCGATCCACCGGCGCGGTCGCCGATGGGGTAGTGCGGTTTGAACGCGCTGCCTTGGCCGATGCCGCCGCACGCACAGGCCGCGCCGCCGAGGCGCTGCGCGCGGGCGTGCCGTCCGATCTGGCCGCTTGGGCGGTGCGCGCCGGGGTGACCCAGATCGCCACCCCCTACATCCCCCAAGGCCCGCTGCGCGATTGGATAACCGCCGCCATGCCCGCGCTGGAGGCGCGCGGCATCGCCCTGACCGAATGGCGGCGCGATTGGGACAGCGCGATCTGGCCCCATGCCACGGCCGGGTTCCTCAAGGTCAAGGAACGCATCCCGAAGATCCTGGCCGAGTTGCTGCCGCCGCCCGCGCAAGGCATCTTGCCGGGGCTTTAGCAGCGCGCCCTACTCGTAACCCGTCATCTCCAGATACCCGCGCCCCGTATGGCTGCCGCTAAAGACAATCGGCCCCTCCCAATAGGGCACGGTGGTGTCCATGAACGACTGCGGGTTCAGCGCGGCCGCCGTGACATCGACGGCCTTTTGCGGCAGTTCCACCCGCCAGCACACCGGAATGTCGCGCCCGGCAACGCGTGTCTCTTCCAGCGGCGTTAGTCGCAAAGCCCCCGGCGGCATCGGCGTTGGGGTGCCATCCGCATCAATCCATGTGGCCGACAGATACCCCGCGCCCCCATCACGTAGCCGAAACCCCATCAGCCGCGCGCCATCGTCGAACTTCAGCGAAAACCAGTCCCAGCCGGTCTGATCCGGTGCCAAGGGCTGCGAGGACCATTCACGGTCAAGCCAGGCCTGGCCAGTCACCGCAATATCCTTCCCCTCTAGCGTGATCGTGCCGGTGACCGTGTAGAACGGCTGCGAATAGTAATGGCTCGCCTGCCCAGCGGCCGATTTCACCGAATAGCCCTGATCGCCCTGCGCCACGATCGGCCCTTTGGCCTCCAAGGCCAGCCGATAGGCAAAGCCTGCGCCCGAGGCGTTCAGATCCAGCGCCGAAAGCGCATCCGCCCCTGGGCTTGCGCGGCTGATCATCTGCCAGTCGTCGATCCAGGCGGCAAAGGGCGATACCTTTACCCCCGCCTGCCCAACCCCGCCGCGCCCAAGTTTCTCGGCGAACAGGTGGCGTTCGGCACTGGTCAGCGCCGCATGGCCCATCCAAAGCTGCGGGCTGGCAAAGCCTGTCCCCTCACCGGGACGCAAAGCGGTGCGAAACAGCGTCCATTGCGCGCCATAGTCGGTGCCATCCGGGCCGGTCAGCGTGGCGGTCAGATACCACCACTCGATGCGGAAATCGGGATGCGCGCCATGATCGGCCGGGAAGGCAAAGCGATGGGACGGGTCTGGGTTGGCAAAGCCCTTTACCGCCTCGCCCATCCCGGCAAACCCTTGTGCCGGGGCCTCTTGGCCTGCACAGACCAGAACCGTCGCTAAGATCGCCAGCCATCCCTTAACGCGCATGCGAAAACACCCTTAGCAAATTGGCCGGCGCCATGCGGGCCAGCCTGCGCCACGGCCCAAGCGCGGCCAAGGACGCCGCGAGCAGCGTGAACCCCGCCAGCGCCAGCCAATCGGCAGGAAACACCGCCATCGGCAACCGCCAGCCAAACGCCGCAACATTGACCACCGCGAGCAACGCCCAGGCAAGCACCAACCCCAGGGGCAGCGCAATGACCAGCGTCAAGACCGCCAGCACAAGCGTCCGCGCAAAGTCGAGAGCGGCAAGCCGCCCCTTGGTCAGCCCAAGTGCCCAGACCGGCGCAAGCTGCACCACCCGCATCCCCGAAAGCGTCATCAGGCTGGCAAAGATTGCCACCCCGGCCACAGAAAGCGTCAGCACATTCAAGGCCCCCGTCACCGCAAAGGTGCGCTCGAACACCTGCAAGGACATCGCCTTGACGCGGGTGTTGTCCAGAACGGCAGCTTCGGGCAGATCGAAAACCGCCCGCATCTCTTGCGCCAGCGCCGCCGATTGCGCCGGATCCACCCGCAGGGCAAAACGCAGGCGGGGAATGTCGGGAAACCGTGCCACCAGAAGATCGGTTGCCACAATCACCTGCGGGCGCGGGTTGCCATAGTCGGAATAGACCCCCGCCACCGGCAAGGCGCCTCCGGGCAGATCAACCAGATCGCCCAAGGCAAGGCCGCCACGGCGGTAAAGCTGTTCATTGAGCAGAACCGCCTGCCCGGCTGCCAGCCTGTCCCACATCTCGGCTGCACCCAGAAGTATGGGCCAATTGTCGCGATAGGTGGCATGGTCGGTCATGCCATAGACCTCAGCCGGCTGGCCTTCGATCATGGTTTCGGCCGACCAGATCGGCAGGATCACCGTCGTGCGCGGGGCAAGCCATGCGGTCAACTCCGCCGCTTCCTCGGCGCTGCGGGCGGTGACGTAAAGCTCGGACGCGAGCCGCTGATCCAGCCAGCCGGTAAAGGTCAGGCGAAAGCTGCCCACCATGGTGCCAACGCCGACATTGGCCGAAAGCGCCAGCATCAGCGCCATAAGGGCCAGCGACAGGCCAGGAAGCTGCTGGCGGGTATCGGCCCAGAACCATTGGGCCAGAACGCCGCGCGCCAGCCGGCCCGCGCAAAAGGTCAGGGCGTGAAGGATCAAGGGCAGGATCAGCGCCGCGCCCAGCAAAAGCGCGGCCAAAAGGCCAAAGCCCGCCCAAAGCCCCACGCCCCAAAGCCCAAGACCGCAAGCCAACGCCAAAAGCCCGGCCCCGACCCCGGCCTGCCAGCGCACCCCGCTCGCTGCCTGATGCGCCCAGGCGCGCGGCTGGGCCGTGGCCAACAGCGGCAAATGCCAAAGCCGCCACAGGCTTTGCGCGGCAGCCATCAGCGTGCCCGCAACCGAAATCGCCAGCCCCCCTAGCCACCAGGCCGGGCGAAACCCCAGCGTTCCCGGCACCTCGGCCCCGTAAAGCCCGCGCAGCGTCGCCGCCACATCGGGCAGAAGGACCGCCGCGACCAGATAGCCCAGCCCCACCCCGATGACCCCGGCTGCCGGCGACAAAAGCAATAACTCGGCCAGCAAAAGCCCGGTCAGCGCCGCCGCGGACAGGCCAAGCGCGCGCAGGGTTCGAAACACCCCCCGGCGTTGTTCAAAGGCAAGACCGATGGTGGAATAGACAATGAACAGCCCGACTGCGAAGGACAACAGGCCAAAGGCGGTCAGGTTCAGATGAAAACTGTCGGTCAGCCGCGCGATATCCTCGCCTGCGGCCGGTCGCGCCAGCACCAGATCGGCGGGCAGATCGGCAGGCAGCGCCGCATCGCGTGACAAAAGCAGATAGGAGAGGCCCGGCGCGGCCAAGATCCGCTCGGCCTGCGCGATATCGGCCAGCGCGATGCCCGGCGGCAGATCGGCGGTCTCGCGCAGCCGGGGTTGATCGGGCAGGCGAAGCCGGGCCGCCGCACCGGCGGGAACCAGCACCTCTCCTCCCACGGCCACAAAGCCTTGCAGGTCCAGCGCGGCGGGATCCATCAGCCGTGCCTCGGTGGGCAGGGTCAGAAGATCAATGCCGATCAGCCGCAGATCGCTGCCCGGCAAAGGCCCCTCGATCACCGGCGAGACCGGCCATCCGGCGCGGCGCAGATCGCCATAGCGGGCCAAGGGCACTGCGCTGCCATCGACCATGGTCAACCGGGGCAAACCATCAAGGCCCAGCACATTGGCGGCGCGGTCATAGCTTGCCCGCGCCTCGGCATTGATCGCCTGCACCCCTGACCACAGCGCGGTTGCCAGCGACAGGCCGACGAGCAGCATGGCCAACTGAAACGGATGCCGACGCCAATGCGACAAAAGCGCCAGAAGGCCGACGGCTGGCCTCATGCCAGGGGCTCCACCGTGTGGAGCCTGCCGGCAGCCAGATGCACGCGCCGATCCAGCCGGGCGGCAAGGCGCGGCGAATGGGTGACCATCAAAAGCCCCGCACCGGCCTGCGCCACAAGCTGCAGCAAAAGCGCCATCACCGCATCGCCCGTCGCCTCGTCCAGATTGCCTGTCGGCTCATCGGCAAGCACCAGACGCGGCCGGCCTGCCAAGGCGCGGCCAATGGCAACGCGCTGCTGCTGGCCGCCCGAAAGCTGTTCGGGATAGCGGTGTATCAGCCCCTGCAGGCCAAGCGCCTGCACCAGCTCCTCGAGCCAGCCCAGGTCAAGGCGACCGGCAAGTCGGGCCTGAAAGGCCATGTTGGCCGCGATATCCAGCGAGGGGATCAGGTTGAACTGCTGAAACACCAGCCCCACCGCATCGCGTCGCAGCGCGGCACGCTGGACATCCGTGGCCTGAACCATATCCGTGCCCGCAACCACAAGACGGCCCGCATCGGGGCTGTCCAGCCCCGCGACCAGATGCAGAAGCGTGCTTTTGCCCGAACCGGATTCGCCGGTCAGGGCAAGGCTCTCCCCCGCCTTCAGCGTCAGATCGACACCGTCCAGCACCCGCACCAGCTCATCGCCCGTGCGGTAGGTCTTGGTCAGCCCCGACGCCAGCAAAAGCATGCCTTCTCCCTGCACCCGAAAATGCCGCCCGCTTTGTCCTATCTAGGGCAAAGCCAAGGGCCGCACATGCTGTCAGACCGGTTTTTTCGGCAGCGGAACAGCAAGCCGGACCTAGCGGGCGTCCTCAAGCACCTTCTCGGCCCCCTTCCAGCCCATCAGGATCGACGGCGCATTGGTGTTGCCTGCAATCAGGTTCGGCAAAGCGCTTGCATCAATCACGCGCAAGCCATCCACCCCATGCACCCGACACCGCGCATCGACGACCGAAGAAGCCGCATCGCGGCCCATCCGCGCCGTGCAGGAATGGTGATAGACCGTTCCCGAACGCTGGCGGAAATCGTCGATCAGGTCGGCATCCGATTGCAGCGCCGGGCCGGGCCGGAGTTCTTCTTCGATCAGCCCAGCCATGGCCGGCTGTGCCGCGATGTGGCGCAGGTATTTCACCGCTTCCAGCATTTCCTGGACGTCATGATCGGTCGAAAACACATTGGCCACGATCTTGGGATGTGCCAAGGGGTCGGGCGAGGCGATATGGATATGCCCGCGCGAGGTGGGGCGGCAGTTCGACAACCCGATCGACAGGCCCGGATAGGGGTCGGGCGTCAACAGGGGCCGCTCACCCGCCTTGGGCAGAAGTGTCGAGAAGGCCTGAAAGTAAAGCTGCATGTTCGGCCGGTCGAGCCCCGGCCTTGTGCGGAAGAACCCGCCGCCATGGTTGATCGACTTGGCCAAAGGCCCGCCGCCGGTGAGGAAATACTGCATCCCCACAAACAGCTTGCCCCACCAGGGGCGCAGGATGCTGTTATAGGTCGGCACCTTCACGCGGAAGGTATAGTTGATGCCCTGATGGTCGGACATGTGTTCGCCGACATTGGGGTTATCCAGGACCACCGGCAGATCCAGCCCCTGCAGATGCGCGCCCTTGCCAATACCCGACAGCTCAAGAAGCTGGGGCGAGTTGATGGCCCCCCCCGACAGGATCACCTCGGCATTGCAGCGCAACTCATAACGCTGGCCGTTCTGCACATATTCCACGCCAACCGCACGCTTGCCTTGCATCAGAACCCGCGTCACCTGCGCGCGGGTGATGACCCGCAGGTTCGGCCGATTCATCGCCGGGCGCAGAAAGGCCCGCGCGGTCGAGTTGCGCCGCGCGCGCTTGATCGTCATCTGGTAATGCCCCGCGCCCTCTTGCTCGGCCCCGTTGAAATCGGGGTTATAGGGCAGACCGGCCTGCCCGCAGGCCCGGATATAGTCGTTGACCAGCGGGTGTAGCCCCTTGCGATTGGCCGAAATGAACAGGGGCCCACCCTGCCCGCGAAAGGCATCAGCACCTGCCTCGTTATCCTCGATCGCGCGATAGGCGGCGGTGCAATCGTCAAAGCCCCAACCGGGGTTTTCCGCGCCCCATTCCTCATAATCGGCGCGGTGTCCCCGGATCCAGACCATGGCATTGATGCTGGACGATCCACCCAGAACGCGGCCGCGCGGCCAATGATCGCGCTGGCCGTTCAGGCCGGGATCGGGCTCGGTTCCATATATCCAGTTGACGGCCGGATTGTAGAACAGCTTGCCATAGCCCAAGGGCAGATGGATGAAAAAGTTGATGAGGCTCAGCGCCGTATCGCTGCCCCCCGCCTCGATCAGCGTCACCCGGTGCTTGCCGCTTTCCGTCAGCCGGTTGGCCAAAACGCAGCCGGCGCTGCCTGCGCCCACGATGATATAGTCGCTATCCTGCATGCCCTTCACCCCATGGATGCCCCGGGGCGCTGCCCCGGACCCCGGGATATTTGCGCCACATTGAAGGGCCCGGGGTTTTCATGTGATAGGGCGGCGAAAGCCGAGCGCCGCGCCCGTTTCCGACAGAAGATGTCGCAGGCTTGCCAGCTTCTTCTTGACCCGGTCAGATGCCCGAAAGGATCCGTCCCGCCACTTCGCGCCCGCGACGACAGGCGCCTTCGATCAGGCCGGGATATTCCGCGGCGAGTTCGGACACGGCAAAATGCAGCCCTTCCCGCCCTTCGCGCAGCGGCGCCCAAGGGTCGCTCTTGGCCCAAGGCCGCGCCCATGTGTCATAACCGCCCCTGACCCATGGGTGATCGGACCAGTCGGTCAGCACCACATTGACCGGATCGCGCACCATTGGCCCCAGCATCGGCTCCAGAATGTCCATCACACGGGACAAGACCTTATCCTCGGCCAACCCTTTCATCATCATCGCCGCCGTTCCGCCGCAAAAGGCGGCAAGGCAGTCTAGCCCGCCGTCAGCGTCCGAGGCATCCATGACAGAAAAATCCGACGGTTCATCGGTTTGTCCCGCGCTGCCGAAATCGCTGCCCAGCCAGAAGGCCGTATCATAGCGCAGCACGATCTTGGTCATCTTGCCCGCCAGGAAATGCCGGGAATGGTCGCGTAGCCACGCGTCCTGCGGCGCCTGCCAGTCCACTTTGCCCGAGACCGCCGGGCCGGCGGCAAAGACGACTTGGCGCGCCAGAACCGTCCCCTGCGGCGTTGTCAGGTGAAAAAGCCCCTCGCGCCGATCCAGCGCGGTCACCGGCGCATGGGCGCGGAACGCTGGGCCAAGATCACGCGCCATAAGCCCGGCCAGGGTGCCAAGCCCTTCGACACAGGCAAATTCCATTGAATCGTCGAAGCGTTCGAACTTGCCCAGCGTGTCGCGGACGGACCGGAACGACAGCTCGGAAAGCGGGTTGCCCATGATCTCTTCGCAGCCGGTCTTGAACTGGGCAAGCGCCTGCGCATCCAGCCCTTGCTGTAGCGCCCAATCCAGCAGGCTGCCGGGAAAATCGCCATCGGCCCCATCGGCAAACATCAGGTCGAAAAAGCCGGGCTCGGGATAGTCACCGTCAAAAACGATGCGCTGACCGTTCAGAATGGCCACGGCCCCTGGCATCTTGCGCACCTTGCGGCGGGTCAGGCCATAGCGCGCAACCAGATCGCAGACATGGGTCATGTAATGGGCAAAGAACTGCCCGCCCTTCTCATAGGCCCGCCCATCGGGCTGGGTGACGGTCTTGACCCGGCCACCGGGGATGTCTTGCGCTTCCAAGACCAGAATGCTCTTGCCACCCTCGCGCAGGGCAAGGGCAGCGGACAGGCCAGACATTCCGGCCCCGATGATGGCCACATCAACCGTCGTCATTCCGCCCTCATACGCTTTGACCCATCAACTGCTGGAGAAGATCCTGACCAAACGCTGCACGCCGATCAAGCCGCAGCCCTTACCGCCCCTTCCAGACCGGATCGCGCTTTTCGGCGAAGGCGCGGGCGCCTTCCAGCTGATCCTCGGACGAGTAAAGCTTGTCCACCGTCGGCATCTGCCGCTTGGTGATGCGGTTGAGCGCATCCTGAAAGCGCATGTTTTCGGCCTCGCGTACCACTTCCTTGATGGCGGCGTAAACCAAAGGCGGGCCGGATTCCAGAAGGCGGGCAAGATCCCATGCCTTGGCCAGCAATTCCTCGGGCGCGCAGATTTCCTTGATGAGGCCCCAGCGATGCGCCTCTTCGGCATCAAACCAGCGCCCGGTCAGCAAAAGGTCCATCGCCACATGATAGGGGATGCGCTTGGGCAGTTTGATGCTGGCCGCATCGGCCACGGTGCCCGACCGGATTTCCGGCAAGGCAAAGGTCGCGTTGGTCGAACACAGGATGATGTCGGCGGACAGGGCAAACTCAAGGCCCCCGCCGCAGCAGATGCCCTGCACAGCGGCAATCACCGGCTTGTTGAGGTTCGGCAGTTCCTGCAACCCCGCAAAGCCGCCCACCCCATAATCACCATCCACCGCATCGCCTTCAGCCGCCGCTTTCAAATCCCAGCCGGGGCAAAAGAATTTCTCGCCTGCCGCGCGGATGATGCAGACGCGAAGCGAATCATCATCGCGGAAATCGCGGAAGGTCAGGCCCATGACCCGGCTGGTTTTCAGGCTGATCGCATTGGCATTGGGGGCGTCCAGCGTCACCTCCAGAATCGCGCCCTCGCGGCGGGTCTTGATCGGGCCTTCGGTTCTCATCTGCATCTCTGGCATGTCACACCTTCCGGATCAGGGCATCCACCGCAACAGCGCCTTGCGCCTTGACGAGGATCGGGTTGATTTCAATTTCTTCAAGGCTGTCATCGGCCAGCATCCGCGCGCCCAAGGCGACGGCAATCTGCGCCACGGCGGCCATGTCGGCCTTGGGCCGCCCGCGATAGCCATCGAGCAGCGGCCAAAGGCGCAAGGACCGCAGGGCGTCCAGCACCTGGGCTTCGGTCGCGGGCAGCACGAGCGTCACCGTATCAGCAAGCACTTCGGCGGTCACCCCGCCCATGCCCAGCGTCAAGGTCACACCGTAAACCGGGTCACGCCGAAGGCCGAGCAGGATTTCCGCCACGGCCCCGGTGACCATTTCTTCCACCAGATAGCCGGTCGCCCCGACCATCTCGGCCTGACCCGCAAGCGTGGCAACCCCCAGCCGCACTGCCCCTGCCTCGGTCTTGTGGGCAAAGCCCAGACCTTTCAGGGCGTAGGGCGGCGTCAACCCCGCCACGTCCAGATCGGCCAAGCGCGCCGCTGTGCGGGACTGCGGCACAGCCACCCCGACCTTGGCCAACAGCGCCTTGCCTTCGGCCTCGGAAAGCATCCGGGCCTCACGCGGGGCGAGCGCCTTGGCAGGCCGCCAACCCGGCGCGCCTGCAGGCGTCTGCGCCGCCTTGATCGCGGCCAAGGCAGTTTCCAGACCAAGGAGCGCGCAACCCCCCTGATCCATCATCGCCTGCACGCGCCCCTCGCCGAAATTCTCGGCCATGGACGCCACCGGAAAGGCAATCTTTCCCGTGGCCTTCTGCGCCGCGACAATAGCGTCAAAGGCGGGCTGATAGCTCGAGGGATCACAGCGGTCGGCGCGCGGACTGTCGATGATGTAAAGGCCCGCGTCATAAGCCTCCAGCATGGCGCTGAATACCTCGGTGGTTTTCGGCCCATCCCCCCAGATGAAGGTGTGATAATCCAAGGGGTTGGAGATCGTCGGAATCTCGCCCAGAACCGCAAACAGCCGGTCATGCGTGGGCGCAGGCACGGGCGGAAACTCGATGCCATAGGGCGCGGCAAGGTCGGCCACGAGCCCCGCCTCGCCACCCGAACAGGACAGGCTGCATATCCGGGTGCCAATCTGCGGCCCGTGCATATGGAAGATCTTCAAGGTCTCGATCAACTCCGAAGGCGTGTTGACCTCGGCCACCCCGATCTGCTGCAGGAAGGCGGATGAGGCAGCCCCACCCCCGGCAAGGCTGGCGGTATGGCTGGCCGCCGCAGTGCGGGAAGCCTCGGTCTTGCCCGACTTGATCGCGACCACCCCCTTGCCCATGGCCCGCGCGCGCTCAGCCAGGGCCGCAAAGGCGGGGGCATCGTCGATGCCCTCGATGTAAAGGCCCAAAGCCGTGACACGGGGATCGTCGAGCAATGCGCCCGCCAGATCAGCCAGCCCGACAACGGCGGCATTGCCCAGACAGGCGACATAGGCGACCGGCAGGCCGCGCTGCTGCATGCCAAGGTTAATGACGATATTCGACGACTGGCTGACCAGCGCCACGCCCTTGTCCACCGGAATCCCGCCATGCTGGTCAGGCCACAAAAGCGCGCCGTCCAGATAGTTGATGACGCCATAGCAATTCGGCCCAAGGATTGGCATCTCGCCCGCGGCCTCAATCAGGCGCTCTTGCAATTCGGGTTCGCCCGCCTCGGTCCAACCGCTGGCAAAACAGATCGCCCCACCCGCCCCTTTGGCAGACAACTCGCGCACAACATCAATCGTAGCAAAGCGGTTGACCCCGATGAAGGTGGCATCGGGGGCCTCGGGCAGTTCGGCGAGCGAGGAATAGGCCTTCAGCCCCCCGATTTCGGGTTTGGTCGGATGTACCGGCCAGACCGGGCCCTTGAACCCCATCTTCTGGCATTGTTCGATGACATTCAGCGCCCAGCCAGCGCCAAGGACGGCGATGGATTTCGGGCGAAGCAGACGGTCGAGGGTCTTCATCTGAGAGGTTCCTTATGCGTCGCCCCCGGGGGCGCGTCGCCCCCCGGACCCCCAAGAGGATATTTGGAAACAGATCAAACCCAAGGGAAGGTGCCCTGCCCCGATCCAACGAGGCAGGGAATCTACACCTGTTACCGCCATCGGGATCCCCCCCTGTACGGTGACTCCATCCTGGTTCAAACAGGTTAACACTTCGTTGCTTTCATCTGTTCATAAATATCCCGGGGGTCCGGGGGCTGGCCCCCGGTTCCGACATGCGTCACGCGCCATGCGGGCGCAGAAGTTCGCGGCTGATGATGTGGCGCTGGATTTCCGACGTGCCTTCCCAGATGCGTTCGACGCGGGCATCGCGCCAGATGCGCTCGAGGGGAAGCTCGTCCATCAGCCCCATGCCGCCATGGATCTGGATGGCCTCATCGGCGATCATGGCCAAGACTTCGGTGGCCTTCAGCTTGGCCATCGACATATCGGCCTCGGTCACTGTGCCCTGGTCGTATTTCCACGCGGCTTCGCGGGTCAGAAGTTCCGCGGCTTTCAGCTCCATCGCCATATCGGCCAGCTTGAAGCTGATCCCCTGGAACTTGCCGATCTGCTGGCCGAATTGCTTGCGCTCAGCGGCGTAGCTGATCGCGTGGCCCAGCGCGCGTTCGGCGCGGCCGAGGCAGGTGGAGGCGACTTGCAGGCGGGTGGCACCGAGCCAGGAATTGGCGACCTCAAAGCCCTTGTGCACCTCGCCCAGGATCTGGCGCTTGTTCAGGCGGCAGTCGTCGAATTCAAGGATGCCATTGGTATACCCCCGGTGCGAGACGTTGCGGTAGCCGTCGCGGACGGTGAAGCCCTTGGTGCCCTTGTCGACGAAAAAGGCGGTGATCTTTTTCTTGGGCCCGCGCGGGGTGTCCTCTTCGCCGGTCGCCATGAAGACGATGGAAAAGCCTGCAAGATCGGCGTGGGAGATGAAATGCTTGGTGCCGTTCAGGATCCAGTCATCGCCGTCTTGGCGGGCCGATGCCTTCATGCCGCGCAGGTCCGACCCGGCGCCGGGTTCGGTCATGGCAAGGCAGTCCCAGGTTTCGCCCCGGATGCAGGGCATCAGATACTGTTCGCGCTGTTCGGCGTTGCCCGCGAGAAGGATGTTCGAGGGCCGCGCGACGCAGGTCCAGTGGAGCGCGTAATTCGCCCGGCCGAGTTCCTTTTCATACAAGAGCCATGACAGGGTATCTAACCCCGCACCGCCCACTTCGGTCGGCATGTTGGCGGCGTAAAGCCCGGCCTCGATGGCTTTTTTCTGGATCTCCTTGATAAGCTCCAAGGGCAGATGGCCCGACCGTTCCACGGCCAGTTCATGCGGGAAAAGCTCGTTCTCCACAAACGCCCGCGTGGCGTCGACGATCATCTGCTGTTCTTCGGTCAGTCCGAAATGCATCGGGGTCTCCTTACGGGTCCACGTTATAGGTCATGCCATCCACCGCCATGGCTTGGCCGGAGATCATCCGGGCGCGGTCGGAGGCGAGGAAAAGGGCGAGGTCGGCCACATCCTCGGGGTCGGACAGGCGTTTCATTGCCGTGCCGCTGGCATAGCCTTGGCGCACGGCATCGGGTGTCATGCCCTTTGCCGCCGCTTCGGCCTCGATCACCCGGTCAATCCGGGGGCCGTTGACCGATCCGGGGCAAATGGCATTGGCGCGGATGCCATGGGGGCCAAGCTCCATCGCCACGGTCTTCATCAGCCCGATGACCCCCCATTTCGCCGCCACATAGGGCGCGCGGTAAGGGGTGCCGTAAAGGCCCGAGGTGGAGGAGGTAAAGATCATCACCCCCGCCCCTGCCGGTTTCATCAGCCGCGCGGCGTGTTTGGCCTGCAGCATCGCGCCGTCAAGGTTGACGGCAAGGCATTGGTGCCAGCCCTCGAGCGGCATGTCTTCAATCGCCGCCGTCGGACCCTTGATGCCCGCATTGGCGCAGAGGACATCCAGCCCGCCCCAGTCAGCAGCAATCTCGGCAAACAAAGCCTCCATCGCCGGTTCCTGCGCTGCATCGGCCAGCGTGCCGCGAATGCCCGGCGGCAGGGCGGCGATTTGGGCCGCGTCCACGTCGGTCACCCAGACGCGATAGCCCTCGGCGGCGAAGGCGCGGGCCATCACCTGACCAATGCCATTCGCGCCTGCGGTAATGAGGACGCGTTTGCTCACTTCTTCTGCCCCACGGCGCGACCCGCCCCTTCAGGCAGGGGCAGGCTGGCATGGGCCTCCGCAATCGCCTTCAGCTTGGCCCAGACCTGCGGCGCGGCGGGGGCGGATTTGCCTTCCTTCATGTTCACATGCAGGCAAAGCTGTTCGATGGTGGCCACGCACTCATCCCCCCGCATCACCCGGACAAAAGACCGGAAGCGCTTTTCATCGGCCGAGATGATCTGCAACTCGCCGCGCACCTGTTCGCCCAACTTGGCCTCGCCCAGGTGCCGAATATGGGTTTCCGCGGAATAGAAGGATTGGCCGGCGGCGACATAGTCCATCCCGGCGCCAATGGTGCGCAGGAAATTGTCGACAGTTTCGGAATTGACGAAGTAATAGCGGCTTTCCGTCATGTGACCGTTATAGTCGATCCATCCGGGCAGGACCTGGCCGCGATACATGACCAGCGGCGCCGCTTTCGGGCCTTGGTAAATCTGCTTGGCCATCTCGGCATGGAAAGCCTCGGCGCGCTTTTCGTCATGGGCGCGCAAGACCTTGCCCGCCCCCCAGTTGCGCTCTTTCAGGGCGCGCAGGAAGCCCACAAGGTTCTGGTCGCGGATGCGCTCCAACTCGCGGATGCCATACATGCCCGATTGCGCGTCGGACTGGTTGGCGACCAGATCGACAAGCTCGTCGTTGAACTCGGGCACGTCCATCAGCTTGGTCCAGGGCCATTTCAGCGCCGGGCCGAACTGCGCCATGAAATGCCGCATTCCGGCCTCGCCCCCTGCGATGCGATAGGTCTCAAAGAGGCCCATCTGCCCCCAGCGCAGGCCAAAGCCCATGCGGATGGCCTCGTCGATTTCCTCGGTGGTGGCGATGCCGTCTTTGAGCATCCAAAGGGCCTCGCGCCAGACCGCCTCAAGGAAGCGGTTGCCAATGAAGGCGTCGATCTCATGGCGGATCACCAGCGGGAACATGCCGATGTCCTTCATGATCTGCACGGTGTTTTCGACCACTTCCGGCGGGTTGGCCGGGCTGCCGGATACTTCGGACAGCGGCAAAAGGTAAACCGGGTTGAACGGGTGCGCGACGATGATGTTCTGCGGCGCGGGGCTGCCCTTTTGCAGGTCAGACGCCTTGAAACCACTTGTCGAAGACCCGATCAGCACGCCCGGATAGGCCTGCTGCAACTGGGCATAGACCTTGTGCTTCAGCTCGATCCGTTCGCTAACCGATTCCTGCACATATTCCGCGCCCTCGACCGCCTCCCCCAAGGTGCCGTGAAAGGTCAGCTTACCCGCGGGCGGCATCGGAACATCGGACAGCGCAGGCAAAGCCAGCCGCGCATTGGCCAGAACGGCGGCAATCTTGCGCTCGGCCTCGGGGTCGGGGTCAAAGACCTGCACATTCCATCCGTTCAAGAGGAACCGCGCGGCCCATCCGCCGCCGATCACCCCACCGCCTACAATCGCTGCTGTCCGTGCCATAGCTTCATCCTTTGCTGTCAGGGCCGTTGGCCCTCCTCTGCACCCCTCCCCTACACAGGGAGAGGGAGGCTTTTATCTCACATGCCGTGCCGCCCGACGGTCAGTCCACGCCGAGGCCGGGCCCCCCCTTAGCGCGGCAAAGGCGCCCGCTTTTCTAGCTTCAGTTTCGCCCGCACTTCGGCCGGGGTAATCACCCGCGCCCCAAGGTTCGAGATGATCGAAACCGCCCGCTCGACCAGCTGGGCATTGGTGGCGAGCACGCCTTTGTCGAGCCAGAGATTGTCCTCAAGCCCGACGCGCACATTGCCGCCGGCCAAAACGGCAGCCGCGACATAGGCCATCTGGTGACGCCCGATCGAGAAGGCCGACCAAAACCAGTCGGAGGGGACATTGTTCACCATGGCCATGAAGGTGTTCAGATCATCCGGCGCGCCCCACGGCACGCCCATGCACAGCTGCACCAGAACCGGATCAGGGATCGCGCCCTCTTTCACCAACTCCTTGGCAAGCCAGAGGTGGCCGGTATCAAAGGCCTCAATCTCGATCCGCACGCCCGCCGCCGTCATCCGCCGCGCCATGTCGCGCAACATGCCCGGGGTATTGACCATCACATAATCGGCCTCGTTGAAATTCATCGTGCCGCAATCCAGCGTGCAGATCTCGGGCCGACATTCGACCACATGGGCGACCCGCTCGGTCGCACCCGCCATGTCAGAGCGTGGACCCATGCGGCCCATGTCCTCGGTCCCCTCGAAATAGATGTCGCCGCCCATGCCGGCCGTCAGGTTCAAGACCACATCCGTTCCACTGTCGCGGATACGCTCGGTCACTTCGCGATAAAGCGCCGGGTCGCGTGCGGGCTTGCCGGTTTCAGGGTCGCGCACATGGCAATGCACCACGGCCGCACCCGCCTTGGCCGCATCAATCGCCGATTTCGCAATCTGCTCGGGGCTGCGCGGCACATGCGGGGATTTGTCCTGCGTGCCCCCGGACCCGGTGACGGCACAGGTGATGAAAACTTCGCGGTTCATGGCCAAGGGCATGGGAGTCCTCCAATTCAGTTACCGGGCAGCATAGCGGGCTTGCAGCCACACGCTTTGCGATTTACGAAATATTCATGTCAAAAAACGCATCCATCTTCGCCGCATCGCAGCAACCCCTGACCCTGGCCCTTCTGGTCCTGCCGCAAGCCTCGATTCTCGAGGTCGCCTCAACCCTTGACCCGATGCGCGCGGCCAACCGGCATCTGGGAACAGACAGTTACCGCTGGCGCGTTGTCTCGCCCAATGGCCGCGCGGTGCCGCTGACCTGCGGCATCGAATTGCCGTCAAATGGCCCCCTGGCGGCTGCCGAGGGGGCCGATGCGCTGGTGGTCATCGCGGGCTATCAGCAATGGCTTGGCGCTACGCCCGCCCTGATCCGCGAACTATCGCGCATGGCCCCGCGGTTCACCGCCATGGGCGGGATTGACGCAGGCGCCTGGGTGCTGGCGCGGGCGGGGCTTCTGAATGGCTACAAGGCAACGGTGCATTGGGAAGATCTTGAGGATTTTGCCGCGGCCTACCCCCGTGTTGACGTGCAACCCAACCGCTTTGTGATCGACCGCAACCGCTTTACCGCCGGGGGGGCAGCGCCTGCGGCTGATCTGATGTTGCATCTTATCCGCGCGCGGCACGGTCCCGCACCGGCGCTGCAAACGGCGGCCAGCTTCATCACCACCGCCCGCGACGGCCATGAACCGCAAGTCAGCCCACGCAAGACTGACCCGCGCCTCGACCCGCGCGTCGCCGCCGCAATTGCCCGGATGGAAGCCCGGCTGGAGCAACCCGAGCCCACCGCCACCATCGCCCGTGCTGTCGGCCTGTCCCCACGCCGCCTCGAACAGATTTTCGCCGAAAATCTTGGCCTCTCGCCTGCCGCCTACGCCCTCTCGCTGCGGCTGCAAGCGGCGCGCCGCATGATCACCGACACCCGCCACCCGCTCGCCGAAGTGGCGCTGCGCTGCGGATTTTCCTCGGCCTCCAGCCTCTCCCGCGCTTTCAGCGCGAAATTCGGCATGGCGCCCAGTCGGTTGAGATAGTCCTTTTCCGTCAGCCCTTTGCCGCGATGTCGTAGCCTCCGGCGGGGATATTTGCGCCACGTTGAAGTAGAGGGATTCGCGCTGCCTTCAATGTGGTTCAAATATCCTCGGGGGTGCGGGGGGTGAGCCCCCCGTCTCACACCGGTTGCAACAGGCCCCGACCTTTCAGCAAAGGCTCCACACCGGGCATTCGGCCACGGAATTGGGTGTAAAGCTCTTCGGCGGATTGCGATCCACCTGAAGAAAGAATGAAGGTTTCCAGACGTCTGGCCGTTTCGGGATCAAAGGGATCGCCCGTCTCTTCAAAGGCGGCGAAGGCGTCGGCGTCCATCACCTCGGACCACATGTAGCTGTAATAGCCTGACGAATAGCCGTCACCCGAGAACACATGGGCGAAATGTGGCGTGGCGTGGCGCATCCGGATAGCGCGGGGCATCCCAATGGATTCAAGCACTTCGGCCTGTTTCTGCATCGGGTCGGCGGGTGCCTGGCCTTCGTGGAACGCCAGATCGACAAGGGCGGAGGCGACGAATTCCACGGTGGCAAAGCCCTGATCATGGGTGCCTGCCGCCAGAAGGCGTTGCAGCAGGTCAGGCGGCATGGGTTCGCCGGTTTGCCAGTGGCGCGCGTGTTTTTCCAAGACTTCAGGCACTTCAAGCCAGTGTTCGTAAAGCTGGCTGGGCAGTTCGACAAAGTCGCGGGCCACGGAAGTGCCCGAGATGAAACCATAGGTCACATTCGACAGCATCTGGTGCAGCGCGTGGCCGAATTCGTGAAAAAGGGTTCGCGCGTCGTCATAGGACAAGAGCGCCGGGTCGCCTTTGGCGAAGTTGCACACGTTCACCACGATGGGCCTTGTGTCGGCGCCCAGCTTCTTTTGGCTGCGCATGGCCGAACACCAAGCGCCTGACCGTTTTGAACCGCGGGCGAAGTAATCTCCAAGGAAAACAGCCACATGCGCGCCATTGCGAGTGACTTCCCAGCCGCGCACATCTGGGTGGTAGAAAGGGCCGTCGATTTCGCGGAACTCCAGCCCGAAGAGACGGTTCGCGCAATCGAACTGGGCGGCGAGCATGGCGTTGAGCGACAGGTAGGGCTTGAGCGCGGCCTCGTCGAGGTCGTGTTCGGCCTTGCGGCGCTTTTCGCTGTAATAGCGCCAATCCCAGGGCTCCAAGGGGCCAGAGATGCCGTCGGCGTGCAGCATCTTTTCCAATATCGCGGCATCAGACAGCGCTTTTTGCCGTGCCGGCTCCCAGACCCGCATCAAGAGGCCGCGCACGGCGTCCGGGGTCTTGGCCATTTCCGGTTCCAGCTTGAAATCGGCAAAGTTCTGATATCCCAAGAGTTTTGCCCGCTCATCGCGCAAAGCGAGGATCTCGGCTGCAATCGCGCGGTTGTCGTTGGCGTTGCCATTGGCGCCGCGGGCGACCCAGGCCTCATAGGCTTTTTGCCGCAAGCCGCGGTTAGGCGAGAATTGCAGAAAGGGCACGATGAGCGAGCGGGAGAGCGTAACCACCGGGCCGGATTGGCTTTTTTCGGCCCCAGCAGCACGGGCGGCAGTGATAACGAAATCGGGCAGGCCTGCCAGATCGGCCTCGGTCAGGGGCATGAACCAGTCGCGTTCGTCTGCCAGAAGGTTCTGGCTGAACTGGGTTCCCAGAACGGCAAGACGGGCCTTGACGGCGGTCAGACGGTCGGCGGTCGCGCCTTCAAGATTTGCGCCAGAGCGGATGAACATCTGACGGTAAAGATCCAGAACGCGAGATTGTTCTGCTTTCAGATCAAGGGATTGGCGGGATTGCCACAGGGTTTCGATGCGGGAAAACAGCGCCTCGCTGTTGGTCACTTCGGAGGAAAAGGCGCTGAGTTTTGGGGCGAGGTCGCGCATTAGCGCCTCGCGGGTGTCGTTGGCGTCGGCACCTGCGAGGTTGTAGAAAACGCCCGACACGCGGTCGAGAAGGCCCTCGGCCAGTTCCAGCGCTTCGATGGTGTTGGCGAAGGTCGGGGCGTCGGGATTTTCCGCGATTGCGACAATGTTTTTGCGGGCCTGCGCCAGCGCAGCGTCGAAGGCGGGGGCGAAATCCTGATCCCGGATGTCCGAGAATGGTGGCAGGGAAAACGTTGTATTCCAATCGGTTAGCAGGGCATTCATCAAGGTGCCTTTCAGGGTGAGCGGGCGCGCAGGCGTTGTTCGATGCGGCGCAGGATCAGGCTGAGGGTGATGGTCATCGTCAGATAGATCAGGGCGGCGACGTTGTAAGTCTCGAAGTAGCGGAAATTGCTTGCCGCCGTCACCTTGGCAAGCTGGGCCACATCGGTCACGCCAAGAACAGCGACGAGCGAACTGTCCTTGACTATGGACACGAAATCATTGCCCAAGGGCGGCAGGATCAGCCGAAAGGCTTGAGGAAAAGTAATATGGCGAAAGCGCTGCCAGCCGTTCAGGCCAAGGGCCTGCGCCGCCTCGATCTGGCCCTTGTCGACGGCTTGCAGACCGGCGCGGAAGATCTCGGCCAGAAAGGCGGAATAGGCCAGCATCAGGGCGATCACGGCGCGGTAGAGAAGCGGGAAATCGCGGGTCCTGAGCGGGTT
>Ga0194133_10001822_pt1 | contig 35249 bp, 31 predicted proteins | sample TA2KigOf40mmetaG_FD_155448 | JGI IMG/M metagenome (GOLD analysis project Ga0194133, IMG submission 155448) | Freshwater microbial communities from Lake Tanganyika, Tanzania - TA2015055 Kigoma Offshore 40m | ecosystem: Environmental > Aquatic > Freshwater > Lake | place: Tanzania: Lake...
AATATTATTGAAATGATGTAAATACATTTTACTATACATACAGTGTGATTTATAAACGAGTTGTCAATGTTTTGATGGGATTTTTACATTTCCAGCCTGGTCAGAACAAGAGATGTTTAAAATATGTAAGCAAAACATCGGTGTTCCTTTCTTTAAGTTGTTTTAATATATATTATATTTCGGATTTACGTTCTTTAAGTTGTTTTAATATATATTTCGGATTTACGTTCTTTAAGTTGTTTTAATATATATTATATTTCGGTGTTACGTTCTTTAAGTTGTTTTAATATATATTATTTTTCTTCATTTTTTTGATCCAAAAAGTAAAAAGGGAAATCGATTTTGGACATTTTTAAAATGTCCATTTTTGAAAAGGGAAAAGACTTTTGCCAAAATGCGATTTTTTTTTCGGGTTCTTAGCATAATGCTCTAATTTTCATTTTTCATTGTGAAAAAAGTGTTACGATAAATTTTTGTTATAAAACTTCTTAAAAAACTTATACTTTTTTGTTGCTTGTTTTGTTACAAATGTTGCCGATTTTAAGATATTAAGGGGGAAAATATTATATTTATTTATTGTAAATGTCTAAGACGCAAATAGATTATTCAAATACAATTATTTACAAAATTTTTTGTAACGATACAAAAATAACAGATAAATACATTGGTTTCACTACTAATTTCTCACAGCGTAAATATTATCATAAACAGAATTGTATAAATAGTTCTAGACCAAAATACGATAACAACTTATATAATGTCATTCGAAATCACGGTGGTTGGGAAAATTGGACAATGAAAATAATGGCGAAATATAATTTACCAAACCATAATGAAGCGAAAAATAAAGAACTAGAATATATCGCAAACCATAACGCAACATTAAACTTTACATCAATAAAAGAAAATAATAATACAGACGATATATCATCTGGTAAAAATGATGGTAATGAAAATTCCGAAAAAGTCAGTAACGAGCTTGTGGACCAGGATTTTATAAAGTATAAAAAACTTCTTAAAAAATCAGAAAAGTATAAATGCGATTTTTGTAATTTTTTTACACACGTAAAATGTAATTACGAAAAACATATAAAAAGTGAGAAACACGTCAGGCAACAAAAGATACAAATGTTGGCAACAAAAAAGTATAAAGAAAATAATATATTTTGCGATAATTGTAAAAAAATGTATAAAAATAGAAGTGGGCTTTGGAGACATTATAAAAAATGCGTTTCAAACGTAAACCAAACTGATACATCAAGCAACAAATTGGATGAATTAACTACTATTACTGAAAATCAAGAACATCCTAATTTAGACATAACGGACACAAAACAACTAACAAAACTAGTAGTAAATCTGCTAACACAAAATCAAGAGCTAACAAAACAAGTATTGGAACTTTCTAAACAACATACTGTATCAAATTCGAATACTGTGAATAATGTGAATAATGTGAATAATGTAAATACTGTAAATAATTTTAGCATTAATATGTTTCTTAAAGAAAAATGTAAAGATGCGTTGAATATTACCGATTTTGTTGATACCCTTGTTTTGGGTGTTAGCGACTTGGAAGAAACCGCTAGAATAGGTTACGTGAATGGTATTTCAAAGATTTTTATTAACGGACTTCGAAAATTAGACATATATAAGAGACCATTACATTGTAGCGACTTGAAACGAAGTATTTTGTATATCAAAGAAGATAACCAATGGATTAAAGATGAAAAAAGTATGTTGACACATGCTATTAAACAAGTCTCTAAAAAAAATATTAACAACATTTTTGAATGGCAAAAACTTAATCCTGAATACAATGATTCCGAATCAAAACAAAATGATAAATTCAATAAAATTATTTTTGAAACAATGTCCGGTTCTTCAAAAGAAGAACAACTCAATAATTATGACAAAATTATAAAAACCATCGCCAAAGAAGTAGTAATAGAGAAATAATAGTATTGTAATAAATATATTTATAAAACATAATAAAGAGAAAATATTATTGTATATTATATATAATAATATGTTTAGTCTATTTGTTTTATCTGGCTTATTTTCTCTCAATAATGCGGCCACCCTCGGAAATCTTCGCAGCGAACTAAAGACCACTTATGTAGGATACAACTTACACAATATTTCTTATTACGAAGAAAAGTTCGCTAATTGGGTTGCTGAACATAAAGTTTTTACCAAGGATAGCATTCAATATGCTCATTTTTTATACAATTTTGCCAACAATGATGACCTCATCGAATCCCACAATTCTAACCAATTCGCAACATACACTTTGGGACACAACAAGTTCTCTCATATGAGCTTTGATGAATTTAAGGAGTATGTTCACCTTGGACTAGATGAACCTGTTGTTGAAACTGCTCAGAATCTTGAATTGATTGATGCCACTAACGACCTTTCAGCCTTACCAGCCAGCGTCGATTGGTCTACAAAGGGCGCAGTTACTGGCGTTAAGGACCAAGGAAATTGCGGCTCTTGTTGGTCTTTTTCTGCCACCGGTGCTTTAGAAGGTGCTTATAAAATCAAGTATGGAACACTTGTCTCTTTCTCTGAACAAAATTTGGTTTCTTGTGACACAATTGACTCCGCATGTAACGGTGGATTAATGGATAATGCCTTTACCTGGACGAAAAGCAATGGCGGCTTATGTACTGAAAATGATTATCCTTACACTTCTGGAACTACTGGTCAAAAGGGCACTTGCTACACCACGTGCTCGAAAAATACGGCAGTTGCCCCCAGGTCGTTCACGGATGTAGCCAAGAATTCTGATTCTGCGCTTATGACTGCTTTGGCACAACAACCCGTTTCCGTTGCTATTCAAGCAAACCAACCTGCTTTCCAACTATACAAGAGCGGAGTTTTGACTGGAACATGTGGAACCAATTTGGACCACGGTGTTTTGGCTGTTGGATACGGAACCTGGACAGATGGAACCGACTATTACAAGGTAAAGAACAGCTGGGGAACTAGCTGGGGCATGAGCGGATATATCCTTATCCAGAGAGGTAACCCACAAAGATGTGGTGAATGCGGTATTTTATGCGGACCTCCCAGCTATCCTAACCTATAAATACAGTTCTAAAACTAAAAATGTTTATTCATAATTTTATAAATTATTTAATTCGTAAATTATTTATAAAATACTTTTATACATTTCTCGCTTGTATTATGCTTTGGATACCAAAATAATAATTATATTTATAATTCTAAAATATTATCCACTAATTGTTTATATTGTTCTTGTAGAAATTTGTTTGTAGGCAAATATCTATCAATTACTTCTCTATTGTGTTTTTTGTATTTTTCAACATTTTCATCATGATTAAGAATAACATACTTAAGCATATCACCTCCTTCTTCATAATTAAACCCTTCATAATAATATCCAACATCTTTACACAAATTCGCATTGTGAACTACAGGCCAACCCATCCAAGCCAAATCCAAATATAAGTAATTTAAATTATTTTCCATTTGATGCGAAACCGCAATATCGGAGTATTTTGACATAAAAAATAAAGAGTTATAACGCGATTCAATTGATAATTTTTTCGTTTTAAACAAATCTAATGATTTAATCAATCCATTTAATATTTTTTTGCTAAATAAATCCTTTGAAGAATCTATTACACTTGAAATATTCGTAATAAATACAAAATCTAGAAGTGATTTATTTACTAGCTGTCTATGCGTATTTTCACACACCAATATTGATGGTAAACACCATTTCATTAAACTCAAATTTGGTTCAAATATAGCGACCTTCTTTGAAGCACCTCGATTTTTGTAAGAACAACTGACTCCCAAATCTTTTTCATATTCATTAAGTATTGATGGAGCCCAAATAAAAGGCACATCTATTACAGTTGAACGGAAAAATGTTTGTAAATAGTGTTTACAGCTGTTTACCATTTGAGGAATCAACCAAATCTGAGTAAACTTGAAAAATGTGGAATTATTATATTGAAAATATGCGTGTTCATTGTCAATCGATTTAAATAAACACTGCTCTGACTCAATTAAATATTTATTTCCACAACAATAATAAATTGTTTTGGTGCCACAAATCTGTAAAAATTCTAATATCGACATTTCTATTTCACGACCCATCTGCATTACAATATGGAAATCCTTGTTTAAAACCTCATTTATAGACAAATATTTGTATTTATCCTTTTTGTTCCAAAATGAATAATCTGTTGAATTTGTCATTTCATTACTGTCTATAAGAAAATACACGTCATATCCTATTATTGTTAACAAATCATATAAAAATATAACGTTTTGTCTTATTCCGTTACTAAAAATACTCATGGAATCTTTTGGAAAAGAAAACGATATTCCGATTTTTGTTTCTATTGCTGAGCTTGGTTTTGACACTATTTTTGGAATCTTTTTTGTATAAAAGTGATGTGTAAATAGTTTCTCCCTTGGAGTTTTATCGTTGTAAATATTCGCAAAAAATGTGCTTTCATCTTTATCTTCATTATATAACTTCACATCAAGCGAATTTTCATCTACTTGGGTTATATCGTCATACATATTGTCTAGTGCTAAATTATATACAATCTCTCCTACAATATATGATTTCTCTGTTAATTCTTTTAATCCTTGGACAGATAAATTATAAAAAAAATTTAAAGCTCCGCGTAATATAGGATTTTTTGGACTGGCACCTAAAATACCCAAAAACAATGATTTTTTTTGAACACAGCTTGAAACCGAAACAAACTTGTAATTTTTTATAACATCTTCAATGTTTGTATTAAAAATGATTGAATCATTAATATAAAACCCACCATTTACGTATAAAAAATAAAAATTAAAAAATATATATCTAAGAGAACTTTTCACGATTTCATTAAATAACTCGGTGTCTTGTGGAAAATCTTCTATTGGATTGTTTTTATAAAATTCTAAAATCTCTTCATCGTTAAAATGTTTATATTCCCATCCAACACACCTCGTGTTTATCATTTCAATTACGTGTTGCTCTGGTTTTGTCTCAGATACTTGTAAAACGATTTTAGAAATCATATTTTATTATAATATATATAATAAAATTTAATTTTTATATTTACGAACTTATTTCAGTTGATACTTATTCTGTTGTGTTTAATTCAAATTTCCTGTAGTCTCTACTCCACGTAAATTATCTCCTAAACCCAATGGCATAGGCCCCCAAACATTTAACGTTCCATTTGTTGCTGGAACTTTCCAAAATGAAACCCAATCTGGCTTTTTCTCTGTATTGTTTTCTAACACATCAAACCCCATTTTCGCATCCGGAGCTGTTGCCAAAACAATATATTTTGCGATTATACAATTACTTTGGAAAATTTGCTCTGGACTCATACGAGCAAACCACTCATAATTTGTGCGTTTCAATATTTGCTCCGATGGTATCCATATTCCATACATTTTTCCGTAAAAATGGATATAATTTTGCCCAAGTAAATTATCAACTATAACCGCATCCTCGTCAATTGTTTTTGTCCCTACATCTGTTCCTGGAATTAATTTTATTTGCTTGTTCATTATTTTATCATTTACCCATACATTGAAACCACCATTGAATTCCGCATTCACTGTATAGTCATTCGACATAATTAACTGCATATAATCTATCAATTGCTTTACACAAATGTTATTCTTTTTAGCACCCATAAAACGAGCATCCGGATAAAAACGAGTATTTGTAGCAGAAATATTGTTGTTCACGTTTTCACATACAAACATTTTATCCCCGTTTGTTCCCTTTTCATAAAGGTCAATTAAATTTTTTGTACACAAAAAGGAAATGGGGACATTTATGCCACCATATATGTAGATAAGCTTTGCTATGGCTAATTGTCTGACGTTACTTAAAATAGGGTCGGAAATTAGTGTCATATCAATGTTCCAATTAGGGATTAGCTTGGCAAATGAACTGTCGTCAATGAGACAAATGAAAAAAGACTCTTCGCATTGTTGGATTATGCTTCGAACTGTTAAATATAAATATGGCTGATTCAAATTATAAGAACTACGGCTACCGAAACTCGACCAATCTCGGGAATTATATTCATAAGGAATATATATCCACATTACCGGTTTTTTATTATTAGCTAAAGTTGATTCATTCAATAAATACTTTTTTATTTCCCCATATTCATCACTTGGCATAATCAATGACTGTTTTTCATTATATTTTTGATAAACTATGCCCAAAGCTATAATAATAATCGCAATTACAATAAAATTTAGAAACATATATTATATTGTAATATTTTTATTATTAGCTAGTAATATTTTATTTTACCATCCAGTTAGTTTACCATCCAGTTAATTGCTTGATATCAGAGAAAAACGATTGATTCTGTTTTTTCGATTTCTCCACTTGCTGCGCATATTTATATGCCAGTGCCGCCGACTGTTCATCCAATTGTCGACTCTGTTGCATCAATATTCGTTCCGATTCTTTCTTTGAAAGCGGCGTCGTGTCTACACTATCTCTTTTTGCCTTATATTCGCTTATTGAATTAAACTTTTGCATTCTATCAAAGTCTTCTTGGGTAACTGGTATAACTGACTCCATATGAGCTTGCCTTAAATCCGTATATCCTAAGTTGCTTCCCATGCTTCCAGTATAATTTGTTGACTCACTGTCTAACAAACTTCCCGAAAAAGACGAAAATGAATCCGAAATGCCATTATAGACTGTTAGCGACTGAATTTGTTTTTTCTGCCTCTCAAATGCTTCATTCATATTTGATTTGGTAATATTTTCATTCACTGAATATAGCCCCTCATCCGATTTTAACCAGCTACCATATCCATTGTCATCGGCAATAGAATCACTTGACTTATGCTTATCAAATTTTTCATTAAACCAATTATTGAAGTTTTTTGGGTCCTTTAGTGTTTTGTTTGATTCAAACATATGATTCAATACATCCCGATTCGAATCATCATAATAGTCGTCCCCTACTATTTTCTTTTTTGTTGATTTATTCTGAAATTCATATATATTGTATATTCTTTTATAAGCACTAGAGAAAAATCGGAAATATTTTGGGTCTAATTGTGATTTATCTGGGTGCATCTTGTATACAATTTGTTTTGCCGTTTTTAAAATATCCTCGTCTAATTGACCTCCTGGAATGTTAAATAGATTGTATAAATCTTCTAAAGAATAATGCTCCAAATCTAAATCTAAATTATTTAATGAAGTGTTGTGGAAATTTACTGGCGCTTTTACATTCGATTTAGCATGTATTTGACGATATATTTCTCTACTATTGCTTATATCGTTTCTATCATTCAAATTTCTATCACCATTGTTTCTATCACCATTGTTTCTATTATTATTAAAACTCGATGGTGTTTCATGTATTTTGATACCACTTTTTGAACAAGTTGAACCTGGAGCGTTTCGGACATTTAAGTTATTGAAATTCATTTTGTATTTACAATGATTATACAAAATAAATAATACAACTATAACGATGTAAATATAACGACATAATACCTAAACTATTTATATTTTTTTCATTTAAGTTACAATTGATGGGTTTCCTGGATTTACAGGATGTGCTAGACAATGGAAACCATCATCATAATAAATTCGATACACTACCGGCAAAGGTACTTCATAAATCGGTGCCATATTGCGAACACTTCCATCTATATTTTCATTTACAAATTCCTTAACTGTCATCACACTATTCAATGGAATCGGGATTCTATCATTATTTGCCCCTACAATATACAATGAGACCACCGTTGTTCCAAAATGATGTGATACTCTCTGATATAAATCTATAATTCGTTCGTCCTTATACATAAAAACAAATGTGCTATAAAAACAACACTTTGTTATCTCAAATATAAACATCCTTCCTGGAATTTCTTTAATGTGATTTGCTAAAAGCTCATCATATTTGGTTTTTTGCTCTTCTCTATTCATAACTTTGGTTACTTATTACAATTTGTTGCGAAATATTTAAGTCATTTCATTATATATTTTACATCCATACATTTCATAAAAAAAGAAGGATGATAAATATATTTTTATATTTTTATATTTTTATATTTGTTATATTTGTTATATTTGTTATATTTGTTATATTTGTTATATTTGTTATATTTGTTATGACACCCAACTATTACCTTTTTCTATAACTACCTTGTTGACAACTTTCCGGTATACAGTCCAACTCATATTGCGCTTGACAATTCACTACATAGAAATCATACGGACCTTTATCGGGACTATATGATTTGATTCGCAAGTGATATTTTCTTAGCGCGGCTTCCTGTAGGTTTCTCTGTTCCGCTATATATTCTTGCTTTTTTGATTCACTGTTTCCCATCTTTCACTTATTGTTTATTACTTTGTTTATTTACTATTTTGTCTTTCATAGCACCTTGTAAATAGTATTTCAATTTTTTTTAAATTATTAATTATAATTGCTGTATTGACACTATATATGCTAACAAAATTAGAATTAAAATATCTGTAATTAATACAACAAAATTTCATTTTTAATGCGGTAAACAATTTAAAGTTTTTCGCAACATAAATTATATTTACAATGTTGACAAATTTTTCTCAAAAAAATCCAACAAAATATTTATGCGAAAAATGTGACTTTAAGACTTACAATAAAAACGATTACTCTAGACATTTAAAAACTCGCAAACATCATACATTGACTCATATTGACGAAAAACCGCAAGAAAAATCGCAAGAAAAACCTCAATTATTATTTCCTTGTAATTGCGGAAAAGTATATAAGTATAGACAAAGTTTATTCGAACATAAGAAAAAATGTCAACCGAATACTAGTGTTAGTCAAAGCGATGAAACAGAGGAACCCGATATTTCAAACAAGGAATTAGTAAAAATACTTATTAAGGAAAACACCGAATTTAAACATATGATATTAGATATTTTAAAAATAATAAAACCACCAACAGCAATAAATATATGAACATGATATATTTTAATGATATTTAAAAGGGGGTTCTTTAAGTTGTTTTAATATATATTATTTTTGTTCATTTTTTTAATCCAAAAAGTAAAAAGGGAAATCGATTTTGGACATTTTAAAAATGTCCATTTTTGAAAAGGGAAAAGACTTTCCCGAAAATCGCTTCTGAAAAATCACTTGTTACCATAATGCTCTAAATTTCATTTTTTCAATGAAAAAAAGTGTTACGATAATTTTTTTTATTTTTAATGCGGAAAAATCTGGGTTTTTTTTCGCAGTATAAATTATACTTCAAATGCTTACAGAATTTACTCAAAAAAACCCACCAAAATATTTATGTGTTTCTTGTGACTTTAATACTAGCAGTAAAAATGATTACTCTAGACATTTAAAAACTCGCAAACATTTAATACTTAAAAATACTGACGAAAAAAACCCAAAAACCCAATTATTATTTCCTTGCAGTTGCGGAAAAGTATACAAACATAGACAAAGTTTGTTCGGACACAAGAAAAAATGTGAACCGAAAAACAGTGTAAACAATGAAACAGATGAACCAGATATTTCAAACAAAGAATTAATAAAAATGCTTATTAAGGAAAACACAGATTTCAAACATATGATATTGGATATTGTTAAAAATATACAACCAAATAATACGACAACTAATACGACAAATAATAATACAAACAATAATACAAACAATAATTTTAATTTACATTTTTTCTTGAATACTACATGTAAAGATGCTATAAATTTGGTTGATTTTGTCGAGTCACTTCAGGTTCAATTAAAGGACTTAGAAGAAACTGCGAGACTAGGTTATTCCGAAGGAGTATCCAAAATATTCATCAATGGTCTAAGTAAATTAGATGTAACAATGCGACCAATTCATTGCAGTGACGCAAAACGAGAAACCCTGTATATAAAAAATCAAAATGAATGGACAAAAGAGGATACAGATAAATCCCATATATCCAAAGCAATAAAAACAGTTAGCAATAAAAATATAGACCAGATTTTTGAATGGCAGAAAAAGTATCCCGAATATAAGGATTCCGATTCCAAACACAGTGATAAATATATGAAAATGATTTTCAATACAATGAGTGGAGCAACACAGGAAGAACAGAGCAAGAATTTGGATAAAATAATAAAAAACATATCCAAAGAGGTAATAATTGATAAAAGTTAAAACGCATAGAATTTACACATCTTTTCATATATCATATTTTTTAAAATTTATATTATTATTATTTATAATGGAGTTAGATATTACTTTAGCAATATCCATATGGAAAACAGATAACGGGTATCGTACAATAAATAGTTTTTTAACAAAGTCAACATCAAGGAAAGATTATATTTATCACCGAGAAAATAATAAAAGTATTGAATATCTAGATAAAACATATAATACTATAGATGTTATAAATATAATAAAACAAAATATGAAAAAAAGTGACGAATTAGAACCAATAATGTATTACAGAGGTGGTTCCGCAATATTTACAAAATCATTCATAAATCCAGCATTTACATCAGTGTGTAGTAATCTAGAACAAGCAGGGCAATATGTTGATGGCGATTGTTGTTTATATAAAGTTTTTGTGGACCCTTCTATAAAACGATATGATACAGGGATAGAATTTGAAACATTACTTGAACCCGATTTATATTGGGAATACATAGGTAAAAAAGGAAAATTTCATATAGTAAATATTAAACAACCACATGAAATGAATTTAAATATAGAAGCAACAACGGAAGATAAAAACCATGAATTAATCGAAGATAAAAAACATGAATTAACTGAAAATGAATTAAAATCATGGTTAGATGTATACAAAGAGGAATATTTATTATTTGACGATGAACCATCTCCAGAAGGATTTATTAATTATATTAAAAAAGAAAACGAATCATTATACATAAATAATGATATTTTAATACAAAGACTGGCAGATGAAATGATGGCAGATGAAATGATATCAAAAATAGGTGGTAAAAAAAGAAAACAATTGATAAAAACAATAAAAAAACGAAAACCCAAAAAGATACAAAAAACTAAAAGATACAAAAAACTAAATCCAAAAAGTAAAAAGATAGAAAAAACTAAATCCAAAAAGTAAAAAGGGAAAAGACTTTCCTAAAAATCAGTTATAAAAAATTACTTGTTACCATAACGCTCTGATTTTCATTTTTCTGCGAAAAAAAGTGTTACGATAAATTTTTACAAAATTTCATAAGATTTTTCTGGCGTTTTTTAGTGTTTCAATTTTGGCGCGAAGTGAAACAACCAAAAACGCCGATATTTTAAGTAGTAAGTTTTCGCATTGAAATCGAGCCAAAACCAAATATAAATAATATATAATTGACTCGGCAGTCAAAAATGAAACAAAAGTGAAACAATGTGAAACACACAAAAACGCCGACAGAACACAATGGTTTGCCAATATAAGACTGAGAAACACACATTTTTCAATACTTTGTAAAAATCCAAACGATAAATGGTGTTATTTTTATACAATAACAATAAGATTGGTATTTATAGTTTGTACCCTTTTTTAAAAAAGTTGAAATATTTTTTCCAAAAAGTAAAAAGGGAAATCGATTTTGGACATTTTTAAAATGTCCAAAAATGAAAACCTAAAAGACTTTTCCAAAAAACAGTTGCGAAAAAATGACTTGTGAGCATAATGCTCTAAATTTTATTTTTTCGTGAAAAAAAGTGTTACGATAAAAAATTTATTTTTTTTGAAAAACTATTTAGGAACTTTTTGTATATAGTCTATATAGGCAATAAATGGCAATCAAAAATGACCAAAAAAGTTCCGAAAAATATTTTTGTGAAAAATGTGACTATATTACGTCACGAAAGAGTCAATACGACCGCCATATTTTGACACTGAAACACAAAAAAAGCCCGAAGACTATAAACGACTATAAAAAAGTTCCGAAAGTTCCAAAAGTTCCAGTTATTTTAGATACCGATATTTTTCATTGCGACAAATGTGACTATACTACGTCACGAAAGAGTCATTACGACAGACATATTTTGACACTGACTCATTTAAGTTCCAAAAAAGCCCCAAAAGCCCCAAAGGGGCAAAAAAGTTCCGAACATATTTGTAAAAAATGTGATAAAAGTTATAAACATTATTCAAGCCTTTGGAAACATAATAAAACCTGTATTGTCCAGAGTGACCCAATTGACAAGGACTTGTTAATGGTATTAATAAAACAAAATGCGGATTTGTTGTCAATCATAAAAAATGGAACAAACAATACTAATATTACAAACACAAACTCACATAACAAGACGTTTAATTTACAATTTTTTCTGAATGAGCAATGCAAAGATGCGTTAAATATTACCGATTTTGTCAGTTCTATAAAACCACAATTATCGGACTTAGAGACAACTGGGAGGCTAGGCTACGTCGAAGGCATTTCAAGAATTATAAACAAAGGACTAAAAGATTTGGATACGTTTAAGAGACCAATACATTGTAGTGATTTGAAGAGAGAGACCCTTTATATAAAAACAAATAATGAATGGCAGAAGGAAAATGAAAACAAGGATGTTTTAACAAAGGCGATTAAGCATGTTGCTAATGAGAACATTAGACAAATAGGTGAATGGAAAAAGGAGCATCCAGATTGTACATATTCCGATTCTAAAAAAAACACATTGTATTTAAATATTGTTAGTAATGCAATGTCTGGCGTAACTTGTGAAGAACAAGCAAAAAATTATGAGAAAATAATAAGCAACATTGCTAAGGAAGTAGTAATAGAAAAATAATTATATTTGTAATTTATTGTAAATATAAATATAAATATAATTATTTATTAGTATTAGTATTTTATACTGTATGATTATCTTTTCTACTTTTGTCAATTGTAAATACAATATCGTCATATCTATTTTTAATTTCTCTTAAATCATATACTACGATATATTTTTTTAAATGGTCAGGAACTTCACTTCGAAGTAGAAAAATCCAATCTATGCTTTGAACATCTTCGATAATTAATATTCCATCATCTTTCATCACTTGTGAATATAATCTTATAAATTGAAGCATACTTTCCAAAGTATGTGGTCCGTCGTCAAGCATAAAATCGAACTTCATATTTTTATTTAAGAAATTGGTTGTAAAAAAATCCTCATTGTACGCATCTACAGATGTATGTAATATAACTCTATTGTCATTTAATAATTCATCAAAAACACGTTCTTTTATAAGTATATCTAAACCATATATAGTAGCATTTGTAAAATAGTCTCTCCATAATTTAATACTACCTCCATTTTTATGACCAAAATCACCTATTCCTACTTCTAAAACATCAGTAGCAGTTTCTTTTTTATTTTTTAATAATTCATGATACAATGGTAAATAGGAATGCGTTGTATGTTTGTCTATAAATATACTTGTCATAAGTTTGTCAGCAATTTCTACTAAACTCATTGATTATATATTATTATTATTATTATTATAATATTAAATACGCAAAAATATACTTAAATTAAATCTCAAATTTACAATATATTTTATTATAGATATATTGTAAATGACTTATATAAAGAAAAAAATAAGGGTTCCAGTGCGTTATTTACCAAGTCAACTTACTAAGAAAGATAAAGGTAAACAAGCAGCTATGTTATTAAAATCCCAAAGATTATATAAAAAGGATGTTTATTATACAAGAGAAAAATTAGAATCATATAAGAATAAAACTTCAAAACATATTTTAAAGGCTCGCAAAATATATAATGTCGATAATATAACACCTAATAAAGAATTAGCGAAAAAAACAGGTTGCTCATTAAAAGCATTGCGTAAAATAGTTGAGAAGGGAGAGGGAGCATATTTTTCTTCTGGTTCGCGACCGAATCAAACAGCTCAATCATGGGGATTAGCGAGACTAGCAAGCGCAATAACGGCAGGAAAATCAGCAGCAGTGGATTATAATATATTAGAAGAAGGTTGTAAACATAATAAGAAAGCATTCATTTTAGCAAAGAAATCGAAGAAAAAATATGGTTACGGACATTCAAAAACTCGAAAGGTTAAAATCTAAACCTTAAATAACGGCTCTTAAGTGTAACGAACAACGTCTGAAGAATTTATCCAATTCAGCAGCATCTGCGCCGGTAATAGAGTCATCGGGAATATAGCTAGTATTGCCTTTTTTATATAGGAGAATAGCAGGGATACCGTTAACCATTTTTTTGCTTTTAAAATATGTATACAAATCGCTACATTCATCTACATCAATATCGCAGCAAATTACGTTGTCAGGAGAGGATGCGAAAAACCCATCTAATACAGGTTTAATGCGTTTACAAGGCCCGCACCATGTAGCACCGAGTTTAAGTATAACTAGACCAGGATTGTTTTGTAATAAACGTAAAAAATCGTTTCGAGAGTTAAAATGGCTAATCACGATTTTGTTGGACATATATATAATTATATCGGTTGAAGAAAATAAAATAAATAATTAACTTTATTTATTTTATAATTACGAATTTCCTAAACAGTGCTGGTAAATGTTATATCAGTGTATTTTTTACAACAGTCTTGAATAGAAAAACTAATATGGTAACAATAGTTAAGAATAAAAATAAATTTTAGTTATATAAACAATCTACAATCTACAATCTACAATCTACAATCTTATGTTTTTTTTGATAAAACAATATTTTCATCGTCATCATCGTCTATTACTAATAAAATATTTTTGCTTTTTGATGCTTTTTTTGGCAAAATGACGTTTTTTTCTTCAACTTCTAAAGCTTCTTTGTGAACGCTTTCTTTGTGAACGCTTTCTTTGTGGACGCTTTCTTTATGGACGCTTTCTTTGTGGACGCTTTCTTTTTTTCTTGGCTTTTCATTTACACACTTTATATTTATAACCTTTTCAAAGTGAAAATACTCTACGAAAATATACTCTACACAGTTGTATGTGAATGCAATTTCTCTTAGTATGTTATTACAATAATCTCTAATTTGTTTGATTTCTTGTATAAATGGTTCAAAGTTAGGTTTGTTAACCATATTAGGCTTATAGTTTTTTAAATAATCATAAAATCTATGGATAATATCAGTTACCGCGGTGTTACAAAGAGTTATAATTTGAGATATTTCGATATTTTTTCTATTTTTTTTGTCAGCTCTTTGAATAAGAATTTTGAACTCCTCTTCATTAATTTGACCTTCTAAATATCTGATTCTTAATTCTTGATTTCTTTCGAAATGGTCTGTTTGAAAAGTAGGCAATTCAACACGAGCATTATGTATTATGTTATGAATAATTTCATAAATAGTGTATATCACACAATCAAACTCCCGACGAATATTTCTTCCATCGGAGGGAGATATACTCAACCCGTGTTTTCTTGCTAAGTTCATAATTTGTTGTGAAATATGTTGACTTAACTCTTGACCGCAACGTATCTCAGCTGGATGTGCTGGTGGGACATCACCGTGAGTTCTTGGCACGACTCCTCCATTGTTTTTTCGCATCCATTCGTAATAATGAGGATTATGAATGTGTGATTCTAAATTGCCGGTTTTCCAACTAAACGCAGTTCGGCATTGTGTGCACCACATCTGGTCGCAATTTTTTACAACTGTAAAATCATCAAGTAGAAACCTATTATTACCATTAACAGTCCAACCATAATATTTACCTCTACCAGAATGAATAACTTCAATAGATGTTTTGAGGTAATCTTTATTAGGTTTAGAATCACAACATTGTTTTCTATGTAAAATGGTTGGGATTTCTGATAATTTTTCACCAGAAATATTAATAACATATAAATCCTTATAATCTTTTGGCTCTGAATCAAATATCTTAATATTTTTTCTTTTTCTAATTGTATAATTAACAATAAATCCTAAAGAACGGGCTAACTTTATAATTTGTTTACTTAATGTATCACGTGTTTGAAGGATAACTGCGCGTTTTCCATATTGGTCTTTTGGAACGTGACCATCTGTATCAATTAATCCTGCTAATAATTTAAGTCGTACTTCTCTTGAGTTCATAAAGTATTCATTAGGAATATGTTTATTTCCAATTAAATTATATTTTGTTAGTTGATTAGTAAAAGGGTTTGTTCTATCTGAAGTATCTGGAATTGATTTATATTTATCTCCAGTAATAGTTTCTTTTCCAAAACTATATCCCCTTCTTCTAATTCTTAATTTATATTTTGATTCTTGAACTAATTCGGCATTATTATTTTCACACCATTGTGAAATATAATTTTGTATTTCAATATCATTTGATGCTATAATAGGTTCTGTATGTGTTCCATCACCTAACCATAAGCCAAGTAAATAAGGGTCTAGACTGATGTCTACTTCTTCAAAATTAATGCCATTAGCTGTTTTAAAACCATAAAGAATCTTTTTTGTATTTTTATCCAATTTTAAATAATCATCAACTGTTAGTAATATAATATCATCTAACTTTAAACTTTTTAAAAACTCACACGCTTGATGATAACAAGTTTCTTTATTACAATTTTCAGTTATCTTGAATTGTTTTGTTCTTGTTTTTTGACTAATTATATCAAACCAATAAACTTTCCAACTGTTAATACTTTCAAACCAACTAATAGCGTTATCGCTTGAAAACTTTAATGCTAGCATATGTTTACTATTAACTGTATAATTAGTTGCAGTATTTTGTTTAACTTCATACAATTCGTCTTCACCACTTACTAAATCTTCAACAACTCTTTTTTCACCATCATCGCCAACTAAAATATCCCCAAGTCTGATGTCTTGTGACATTTTATGAGTTCCATCCCACATTAAAATCGGTGTGTTTTCAGCAAAACATCCCTCTATTTTAAATATTAAAGATTGGCATTTAGGACAAGGTTTTGAATCTTTTGATAACAATTTGGCGGTTTCAACTGAGTTCGGGTCGCAAGTATGTTCGCAATCACGTTTCGGTCCTTTTAGCTCGTGACAATCCGGACAAGTCCAATTTTCGCAAAGACCACACTTCCACTGAGTGCTTAGGAAACCGCGACATCCGTCCGCAGGACATTGACGAACAAACCTGTGAGAACTTTCATCTGTTTTTTCTTGACTATTAGTTCTATTATACAGGCCTAATTCTAGGTTTCTTTTTTGTTTTAGTAATTCCTCAATTAGATTATTGATGTTACGTATCTCTTTTTTTATATTTTGTTTTCGTATTTTTTCTTCAACTAATGGCTGTGTTGCAGGCAATAATGCTTTTTCTTTATCGAAAAGAATAGTTTCTAAATGTTCTTTATAATCACTTGTTAAAAAGCTATTCGTAAACTTTTCCTTTATAAACTTTCTAGACCATTCTTTTCCACATCCTGGCATCATACATTTCGGTATTTCTTCCGATAAAATGTATTTTTCGCAACAAGCTCTACATGCGTCAAAATCGCAATATTGACAGCAAATCTTAGGGCGATTGGTTTTAAAATTCTCACAGCAAATATTACAAGACATTGTATTTAGTATCCTTAAAGATAAATTTGTTAAAATTATAATATATTTAATTAATTTTAAATATATTTCAATTTTTTGTTATTTTTGTGTATTTTTTAATTTACTAAAAATTTCTTTAAATTACCTTTTTAAGCCCTTTATCATTTATGTCTCAAAAAGTGAATCAAATTTTAGGTAATTTCATTATAATATATACCAAAAGGTTTAAAAATATTTCACTATATATTTTTAACGAAACCAAATAATGATAGTTAATTGTATTATTAAATTAATAACATTTACTAGTATTTTAATAGAAAAAGTAAATTGTGTAACTACAAAATCTTCTTTTGATGAAGATATAAATTATAATTTTTATAGTAATCCAAACCAAAACAACCATTTAATTATTTACGAAAATGAATCTTTACTAACATTATTTTCTCATACTAAAATTGTATCAAAATATGACTTAAATCAACAAATTTTGTCATTAAATAGTTTATCACATCCCTTGATATCGATAGAAAAAATAATAGATAAGCACGACAATTATCAAAATGAAATGGAGAATATTATAACTTCATTTATTAATATTTTACTACCAAATAAGGACGCAAATAGTGTAATGAATACTTTTATAGAAGAGACAAATAAAAAGTTATACGAATTGACAATGTTTTTTCAGAAACAGTGTTTAAGTATATTTTCGGAAGCAGATATTAATAAAGTTTTTGAAGATTTTACAATAGATGATTATTATTTGTTTCCAGTAACTAAGGAAACGTTTGCCAAACGTAAATTTAAATCTACAGCAACGGCAGTAATAATAAGCACGACCGCAGGATTTTTCTCGGGCGATTATATAACGCCACTTAGTGTAGCGTCTGAGATTCTATTTGACAACGAGGATGCTAAAAAAACAGAGCATAAATCGAAGAAAATAAATGTTTCAGATATAGGAAAAATTAGTAGAGAAATATGGTTGTCTTATTCTAAAATGTATTGTATTAACAGTTTTTCGGTATCATTTCAATATGTAGATGAACATATAAAGATTATTGGCGACAAAGTTCCTTATGAATTTATGAAGAATTTTTTATCTATTGTTCAACATAATATCGAAAAAAAAATAGTTGGATTAGACACGGAAATAGTAGTTAAGAAACGTATTTTAGAAAATTTAATTCAAAAAATGGAAGCATTGAAAATAGTGACATCTAAAATGGAAGAAATCGTCTTGTTTGATTTATATGAAAACCTGGTTCGTATTGTAGATACCCAATTACCGAATTCAATTGATACAATTATGCTTTATATTGAGTCTAAAATAAGTGAATTAGATAAAATAAAGGAATTATTAATAATTGATTTTCCTATTACGCAGCTAGAAGTAAGAGAACAACAGCGTTTAAATCGCGTTTCAAAGAAAATTAATGACAATATAAAAATAGAAGTAGAAATGGAAAATGAAGAAAAACTATCTGATACGATATTTACAGCTGAACAAGAAGTCCGTAAAAATAAAGTATTGAACGATTTAAAAACAATGGAATTTGATGCGTTTACTAAATTATATATTTATGGACCAATTAAACGCACTGGAATTCTTATTTCTATGTCATTTTTAGCATTGCCGGAAGGGCTAGCTGTTGGCGGATTACAAGGGGTTTATGGGTTTATTAAAAATATTAGCGCTATAGTTTTTTTTAACCCAATAACATCGTTAATTGTAATATTTACAGGGCTAACTGTAATTTATGTAACGGTTGTAAATAGTATACAAATTGGATATAATTATTGTAAATGGATTTATTGGGCGGTAACACTTCCATTTATTATGATATATAATGTATTTGATTTGGTGAATAGTAAAATTATAACACCAAAAAAAATTGACGAATAATGTAAATTTGTTAAATTAAAAATATAATATAATTTATTATATCATATTTTATTATTTTACATATTATTTTTTACCTCGTTGTTGCCTCTTTTTGGTCAAATGGTGTTTTCGAAATACTTTTTTAGATGCGATTTTATTTTTTTTAAAACCTTTTCGTTTTGTCTTATGTTTTTTATTTATTTTGCGTTTGCTTTTAATTGGCTTAATATTCGTTATGTAATGTTCTGGTATATATTGCATTATTGAAGGATTATTTACCGTGCGATGTTGACTCACTAACTTATTTTGTTTTTTTGCTGCTTTATGAGGCATTAAACTACCCCTTCTCTTTTTTCCGCCTTTAGAAATTGGGCATGTAGTGACAATGAATTCTTCCAATTTTAAAGGTGACATGGATGGGTCTTCTATTTTCTTAACTTCCCAAATTTTCTTTAATCCTAAATATTCCACAGACGGTTGTGAATATTTTAGTGATTCTGTTAAATTTTTGACAGTTAATAAATCGGTCATTTTTACAACAGTATTATCAGGTAATGATATTGTTAATGATTCAAATTGATTAGCTGGAGGAAGTTCTAAGTTCGAATTAATAGCTGGATAACTAAAATAATGTTTTACACTGCCAATAGAATTATTTGAAAGTTCGTCGAGAATGCTAATGGCGTTATTATTTCCACTCGATAAAATGGAACAAACACTGTTGGTTGAAAAGGATTTCAAAGATGAACAACTACTAATTTCATCATCGGCTACAACCAGGGAAATAGTATTAGGGCTAACATCTTCAAACATAAATAATGTATCATCTATAGCACTATAAAAGCTATCACTGCTGATGTCACTTATAGAGCTTTCACGTTCTTGTTCTTGATAATCTGGTTGAGAAATATTGTCATCGACATCACCAAAATCAGCAGAACATGTTAATAAATTTAAAATAGTTCCGTTAACTGTGAAATTCACATTTTTAATAAATTCCCACCACATTTTTATAGTTTGTATCATCATTGGATGTGTCAATATTTGGCTTGATTTATTAGAAACTCCTTTCATACTATTAATTAAAATACGTAAAGGTAGTTCAGGAAATACTGGTAAATATTCATCTGTTCCTTGAATAATATCATTATCTGAATATTTTGATAATTGAATTAGTTCATCATTTATATAGTTTGTTAATGTAACAATAGGATTATTTGGCGCCAAAAATCGGTCTCCAGCTGAAGGTCCTTGAATGTCGGCTAAGTCGAAAACTCCGTGACCATCAAATAAACTACACAATAATGAACGTTTCAAAAATTGCCAATTTTGTAATTCTTCGCTTAAATCTAAAATATCGTTTAAATTGACGTAATATGGAATTTTTATTATGCCTTGGTCGGCAGGTAACACTTTAATAGTATGTCCTATAAGTATTAATCTATTAAGTGGGTTAGTTGTTCGCGGTTTCTCTTTATTTTTTTGTCCAATACCTGTTCCTATATATTGGATAACTTTGATAGGCAATAATGCGATTTTACAAATTCCTTTGACAGAGCCTGTAATCATATTAATAGCAGCAGGAACTGCAAAAGGGGCAATTATAGCAAATAGCCAACCATACGAATTGTATGCGGCAGCCAACACGATTAACGATTTGATTCTTCCTAACATGGAAGCATTGTTTAAACCATAAACATCTTGAACAGCTCCTACTATTGGAACCGCAATATCCATTAAGGGTTGAATTAGAGGTTGTATATATCCATTTTTGATAAACTCACAAGATTCTAATAATGCTTTTATTTTTGAGCAAACATTAATCAAAATTCGTAGGCGAAAAGAAGCATTATCGGGGACTACTTTGCTAGAAAAACGCATAACCATTTCAAACATAGTTTCATAATTATCAGCTAGAACATCCGGTTTAGCTCCTATAAATTGTTTAAATCCAGGGTTCAATGTATTAGGTTTTAATAAAAACCCTTTTACTTGATTAATAAATTTTGCTTTTTCAGCATAATCATCTGGATATATACACGCAGGATATCCAGAAACTTCTCCAATATTGCTTGGCAAATCATTTATCATATCATCTGTACAAATCTGATTAGCTAAAACATCGAAAGCAAATTTATGCGCTTGGTCTTCATCAAAATACTGATTGTAAATAGTAAATTCGTTTATGAAATAGTTATAAATGTATCCAACTAAAACAGACAATATACATTGAAACAATATTTTGGATAGATAATTTTCAAATTCGGTATCTTTGTCTATTTTTTCAAAACCTTCCTTCAAATTTAACATTTCAAAAAATTGGATAGCATATTTTTCATCTTCAGATAAAGTGGGGTCGTTTACAGATGGAAGTGGATTTGGCATTAAACTGCGACCTGAAATAGATGGTAATATTTCAACTTCTTTGTCAGATATAGTTTTAAATACCTTAAATTCTGGAATACTTTCAGGTTCATCCATTTTTGGTGCTTCATTATTAGATATTTCTAGAGCATTATTTTGTGAAACTTGTTCATTACTAGAAATATTATAGTCACTTATTTGGGTTATTATATTTTCCTGATTAACATTGTCTTGTATTACTGGTGTAAATAATTGTTTTGATAAATCCATTTATATTATATATTAACTATATAATATAACTATATTGCTTACCAAAATATAAATATTGGTTAAAATAAAATTATTTCTAAATACTTTACTTTTTGGAGCGTGTTATTTTTTTGGAGCGTGTTATTTTTTTGGAGCGTGTTATTTTTTTGGAGCGCTGTCTATTTTTATTCTTATTCATCGTTTTTTTGCGTCTCTTTTTTTCTTGGGCACGTCTTTTTGTTTTTCCACCATAAGGCCCCAATGATTTTAAACGTTCTTCTCGTCTGGTAGGAGCACTTGAAGTTCTTCTTAAACGGGTAGGAGCTACAAGATTATTGCCACTAATATCGCTAGTTGGTCCACAAAAACTGTATACTCGTTCAAGTCCACTTGATGTATACTCACCGACAACATCTTTATGCTCTATACCTAAAAATTTTAATACATCATAACTAACAGACCCCTCAATTGTTACGCCAAGTATATCGTCCAAAGTTTCATTCGCATTTGATGGGGTAATATTATTGTTTATATTTTCCAAAGTAGCTGAAAATAATTGAGCATTTTTGTCTTGTTTATTTGATTCAATAACCGGTTTAATCATATTATAAAACCCTTTAAACATGTAACCACTCCATTGACCTATTTTTAATCCAGTGTTACATACAAATTTACATATAGAGTAGCCGGTTTTAGCTATGGTTATTAAAATAGCAGCCTCTTTCAAACGTTGATACAACAAATATGGTTGTCTAATTAAGTTTTGAATGTATTCATTTGTATTATTTTGAATAGTTTTTACCCAATCGACTAACTGTAAATAATATGTTTGTTCGTCATCAGAAAGTAATTCATCAATATTAATAAACGCAAAATTATTTTCGCCAGTTAACTCAACAACACGCAAATTAGGTTCAGGTGTTTGTATTTTTAAAGCCATATTTATGAGCTCTTCTTCCGACACGTTGGCATTTTCAGACAATTTGTTCGTTATATAATTAGTTATTTGGTCTTTTTGAATTTGATTTAAATTGCTAATTTTAAGACCATTTTCAAAATTAATAGCTTTATTATTTCCTACAGCGTTAAGAGCCGCAAGAAACCCCAAAAAAATTAATTTATTATTAACTGGAAAAGGAGAACATGATGATACACTGCTAATACTCATCATTAGTTATTAATATATAACTATATAAAATTGTATATTAATTAAATAGGGTATATATTATATTCGAGTTAAATAAATGTTTTTTTATTTTCTAAAATAAACTTCTCTAATTCATTGATATCTATTTCATTCATATTCACGTGTGATTCCCAAAAATATCTACAATACGCCCAAACGAATTCACAATCGTTCTTATACCAATCACAATGCTTTTCCAATAATTGTTCGTGTAATTTTTTTGGTAATAGCGCTAAACTATTTCTAGGCAATACATAACATAACTGAACTATTTCCGTAACAGGATTTTTCGGTTTTTGAATAATAAATTCAGTTCCAAAAACAGGCACATGTTTTATCAAATCTTGTAGAAGAGGTGGATAATTGTATTTATACCTCCATCTCCAATCAGGACAGCCTGACGTATAATATTTCATAGTCCATTCTAAACCCTCTAAATAATTAATAACAACATCTCTTTTTTGCTGTCCAGTTGTATCGGTTTTAATGTCGAACAATGCTCTATAATATCTGCTTTGCCAATAAGGCTTGAATGGATTAATAAATTTTTCTACATCGCGTTCAATTAATGGAGTAGCTTCAAACTGTTTAAATTTTTCTTCAGGACTATCATCAACTAAATTACGACTATGACGCGAAGTTCGGTCTCTAGTTTTGTGTTCATCAATAATATACTGTTCTTCAAGGTTTGATAAAAAGGTAATAATTTTACGCACATTAGCCCAATTAATAGTTTTTCCGTCAGTAAGGTTTTCGTTAGGTTTAATAGTAGCACGATAGGCATTTAACATTTTATCGATACCTCCTGTGCGAATATTGATGGCTGGAAAATGTGGTAAAAAATCGTTCCCTAAAAAGAAGCATAGAAATATATAGTCATAGACTTTATTTTTATTTGTAGCTATAGTTGTATTTTCTCCCTTGGTTAAAGTTGACAACTTGTCATTATTCATATAATTAATAATAGTTTGTGTTAACTCAGGAATATCTAAAAAATAATTGGAGTCGGGTTCTAAATCGCGATTAATAGATTGAATAAAATGGGGCGTTTCTCTAAATAAATAAATACTTGGACAAACAGGTAAATGATTAATTGAAAGCATAATGAGGTCGGCATCTAGACCATAAATTACAGTAGTTTCATTCAGATGTTTCTCAGGATTTAGGCGAATATAATCAAATAATTTATGTTCTCCTTCACCTGCTTTGTTGCTTCCATTAACAATAACATTTATATTGCTGGAATCAGAGAAAAAATGTGTTGATACCATATTATTCAATTCGGACATAAATATAGTTCCCGGGGTGATAGCAGCAGTATTCCATACATCAGGTTCCACCTTCTTAAAAATATCCCGAGATATATTATTTTGATACCAAGATTTGTAACGTCTACTACGTTGTTGTTCAAGTTTAGCAACAGGAGCTACACCGTCGAAGGCAATAATGACAGTTTTAGAAGGTTGTATTAATTGAATATATGATTCAATTTTAGAAATAACATTTCTGATAATACTTATGGCGATAGATTCGGTTAATTTATCGAAAGTCATACGACTATAGGCATCATAAATAATAGAATTACAGTCAAGATATAAATTGTGAACATTTAAAACTTCTTTGTAATATTTTCGTATGATATTAGGATGATTTTTAACAATATAAGAAAAATAGCTAGGGATTCCCATGTTAATACTTTTGTTCTTATTAAATATACAATATTATGTTTAATATAGTTAAATAAATACATTTAAAAAAATACTAGATAAATCAAGTTATGAATAAAAATAGTGAATGAGAATGTGATATAATATATTAGTTATTAGTGAAAAATCAGTATATATAATATCTGTAAAATATAATACAATGTCGGAAAAAATAAAAAAGGATGCCCCAAAAAGAGTGTCATCCGATATAATAGTTTTGATAGCAAAAAAGATGTTATTTTTTCAGGATATTATTCAAAAAACAATATTACACGTTCAAAAAAATAAAATGTTAGATATTGTTGGAATAAGTGAAGTGAATAATTGTATAAACACACTTTTTACATTGAGTAAAAAAATAAAGGAAATAAACGAAATACCTATCACAGTAAGTAATACAGATAATATAGTAAATGTGTTACAAAATATCAATAATGAATTGTCTAGTTTATTCAAATTGTTTGGAACAGAATCATTTGAAGACTTGTTATGGATATGTTTTGGAAACAATTCGGTGAAAACGTATGCTATTTCGGATATGGAAATGGATAAATTTGAATTATTGAAAAAATATTTTCATCCAACAAGCTACAAGGTTTTGGGAGCTAAAAAAGTAGATTTTGATAGTCAACAAGACAAAAATGAAAAACAAGAAAAGGTAAAAATAGATGATTGTGGATTAACAGAAAAATCAAAAAATTTGGATATAGCTGAGATAAGTATAAAAGTGAAATCATTTCATTTGAAAGTATATGGTATACAAATAATAGTTCATAATCCTCAACACAATAAAAGTTTAATAATAACTGGGACTGTGGATGATATAATAATAGATGTTTTAGAAAATAAATTTGTAAATTTAAAAATAAAAGCAATACACGAAAATGTTCCAAATTCACAGGAATTTAAAGGAAATACTTTTAGCAGGTATATAGGTGCGTTAGGTTTAAAAGACTATTTAATACATGAACCACACGAAATATATTCTAAATATGTTGGGTATTTGAGTAATTTGAATAGTATAAGACAAAAAACGATTACACATGTTGTAAAAGAGTTTATGTCAAATGATTTATATACAAGAAGAATGACAATAATCCAATTATTGATACAGATAGATAAACCAGATAATCAATATTTGTCTTATTTGTTGTATGATTTATTATCTAATGACACAAATGGAAACGTGGATACACAAGAACAAGTAACGTTGTTTGATAGTTTTCCGTGGTCAATAAAACAATATTTTAAGGATGCTATGACACAAACAGTAAAGTATACCCACGATTTAACAAATTTTGATAGCCAAAAGATACCATTGGAACAACAAATTTGTTTATTAAAGGCACCTGATTCTGTAAAAGAAAAGGCAATGCAAAAGTTAAAGGAGATAAAATCAAAATCAGAAGATTCTGGTTCGAAAGCAAGACAATACTTAGATGGGCTACTAAAAATCCCTTTTTCTATTTATAAAAGAGAACCTATATTGGATATAATGAACAACATTAAAACCGAATTTACGAAAATGGTAAAAAATGATTCAACAAACTCGGATTTGTTGAAGTTAGAAGGATTTGTAAAAAAGGAAAAGTATACAAATTTGGAAATATTAAACTATTTGTCTCAATTAAAACCAATACAATTACCAAGTAATGAAACCATAAATCATTCTATGCTAACTGATGAAAATATTAACACAACTATAATAAAAATGAATAAACCAGAATTATTACATTTTGTCTCATTGATTAATGAACAGTTCAAGTTGAACAAATTGCCATATAAAAAGATAAAGGTTTCAAATAAAAATAAAAATGAAATAGCAGATGAATTGATAATAATGATTAAAAGTATTATAAATAAAAATGTTGTTTCTGAGGTTACCATAATTCAAGAACTTTTTCTCTCATTATCTCATTCTAAGGAGGGTAAAATTAATAATAATTTAAATAGTGGTCCAAACAATCATAATGTACAATTGCCTTTTGAAGTAGAAGTAACTATACAAAAAATTTCTGAAGGATTTAATAAAATAAATACTTTTATGAATAGTGTCAAATATATATTAGATGATTCTGTATATGGTCATGAAAAAGCAAAGAAGCACGTTGAGAGAATAATTGCTCAATGGGTAAATGGAAATGATAACACGGGATGTGTATTAGGTTTTGAAGGAGCACCAGGAATAGGAAAAACAACCCTCGCTAAAGGATTGTCTAATTGTTTGAAAGATGTAGATGGAAATAGCAGACCCTTTTCTCTAATAGCAATAGGAGGTGATGCGAACTCATCAAGTCTGGTTGGACATTCGTATACTTATGTTGGGTCAACTTGGGGACAAATAGTTCAAATACTTATGGATAAAAAATGTATGAATCCTATAATTTTAATTGATGAAGTCGACAAAATAAGCAAGACCGAGCATGGAAAAGAAATAGTGGGAATTTTGACTCATTTGTTAGATTCAACTCAAAACGAATCGTTTCAAGATAAATATTTCTCTGGTGTAGAGTTAGATTTGTCTAAGGTATTATTTATTTTATCTTATAACGATGTTGAGTCAATTGACAAAATATTGTTGGACAGGGTTCATAGAATAAAATTTGATAGTTTAACCATTGAGGATAAAATTGTTATATGTAATAAGCATTTGCTTCCGGAAATATATAAAAAAATGGGATTAGATAATATGATTATATTTTCAGACGAAAGTTTGAAGTTCATAATAGAAGAATATACACTAGAACCAGGTGTAAGAAAATTAAAGGAAAAATTAGTAGAAATAATAGGAGAATTGAATTTAGACATTTTAAAGACATACAATGAAAATAAATATTCAGTTAATTGTAAAATTCCTATAACAATAACAGTAGATGATATTAAGAATAAGTATTTCAAAGATAAACGTGAAGTAAAGGTTCAGAAAATACACGAAGTCAGTAAAGTAGGTGTTATCAATTGTTTATATGCCACAAGTTTGGGAAATTCAGGTATTTTATCAGCTAGCGCTAGATTTTTTCCGGCAAATAAATTTTTGGAGCTAAAAATGACAGGATTATTAGACCAGATGATGCAAGAGTCTTTTCAAATATCATTGACTTTAGCATATAGTTTGTTAAGTGATGAGAGAAAAAAGGTTTTGAATGAATTATATAATGGGGTTCAGAAGCAAGGTATTCATCTTCATATGGGGGATGGCTCTATATCGAAAAGTGGAACAAGTGCTGGAATAGCAATTACATTACTGATGTTCAGTTTGTTAAATAATGTAAAAATAAAAAATACATTCGCAGTAACAGGAGAAGCGTCAGATTTGAATGGAAATGTTGGTGAAATAGGTGCACTTGGATATAAATTTCAAGGAGGAATAAAAGCAGGTGTGAAACATTTCATTTTTCCAAAGGATAATAACAGAGACTATGAAGATTTTATGAAGAAGTATGGAACAACAAAGTTAGTAGAAGGAATAAGTTTTAATCAGATAACCCATATAGATGAAGCGATAGAACTAATAATGGAAAAAGAATAATATATTATTTTAATATAATATAAATATGAACAATATTAGTGATATGAATAACAATAACATTACGTTAAATGTATTTTCAGCATTGTCATTTTATTCACCATTAATACTTATGATGAGCATATTATTGTTTTCCATATTTTCATCAGCAGTTTTTAAAGGATTGTTTTATATATTTTGTTTATTTTGGACATCCGTTTTAAGAGGTCTATTTATAAAATATGTGTTTGGAGTCGAAGATGAATTAGTTCCAAATAATATTTGTAACTCTGGTGTATTTTTACCGACTACCAATTATACATTTAGCACATTTATTTTAGTATTATCATTGACTTATTTTGTGATGCCTATGATAGTCATCGGTAAACAAAATGATACAAATACAGTTAATTATATGGTGTTAATGTTTTTCTTAACATATATTTGTTACGATATAGGTATTAAAAATTTATATGGTTGTATAGATTTTACATCACAGTTGATAGGGGATATTTTTAGCGCATTGGCGTTGGGAGCAATAATAGTAATGACATTGATATCAACAGGAAATACAAGTCTATTATTTATTAATGAATTAACAAGTAATAAGGAGGTATGTTCTAGACCTTCTAAACAACAATTTAAATGTAGTTTATATAAAAATGGAGAAATAGTGGGTTCTTCTGTTAGTAAATAATATTTGAATTATAATTCAAAATGATTAATATTATTAATCATCCATTGTCTAAGATTAGCTAATAGTCTCGAACGGTGAAACGAATCAGTTAATAAATTCATATTTCCTCTGGTATTGAAATTTTTAACAAAAGAATTAAATGTTTCGATAACACCTTTAGAATTATAAATTTGTAAATTATCATAAGGAAATGGAATTATTCGTTTTCTCTGATTAACTGAATTGTGAAAAACATATAACAAATCAATAAGGTCTTTCTTTTTTTGTACATTATTGATTGTAACATTTGACCAAAATTTTTTCGCGTGAGCAGAACAATCTGGGCATGGTAATAATCCACAGATATGAATAATATTATGTATGAGTTGTCTGCCTATTGTAGGATAACTTTCTTCTTTTATTTTTTCAGCAAGTGTATGTAAAAATATCCATGTCGGAGGTCCCCACTGGCTTGGTGACATATTTATATCTAAATACAATAAAATAAATTTAAAGATTAATTGTAAAAGATAATATATTGCTAGTTTTATGAGCAAATTAAATTATAAATTAGAAGGAGATATAAATTTTTATGACGAATTATATAAATCTTTAGATGAAGATACTAAAGAGGAAACTGATAATTCTAAAGTTTGTCAAATAACAGGATTACCTTTAAAAGACAATTATGTTACGTTAAAATGTAAACATGTATTTAATTATGATGCGATTTACACCGAAGTATGTAAACAAAAGTTTGAATTTAAAACATATATAAACGAAACATTATCACTAAATGATTTTAAGATGTTGAAAGAAAAACATTGTGATTACTATATAAAATGTCCATATTGTAGAAGTATTCAAATTGAATTATTGCCATATTATGAAAACACACCTTTTATAAAAAGGTATGGAGTAAATACTAGTGATATTTCATATCGTGTCGTAGATAATACATCACACATTAATCAACAACTATATAATACAGGTTCTTACACTTATAAAGTTTATGGATATACTTTTAAGAAGGGAGTGTGTAGCAAAATAAATGTAACCACTAACGGAAAAAGTATTCCTTGTTATAATTCATTTGTAAGTAATATAGATGGTTTGGAAAAATCATATTGTCCGTGTCACATTAGACAAGCTGCCAAAGAGTATACATTAATTATAAAAGCCAAAATAAAAGAAGAGAAGTTGAAACAAAAAGAAGAGAAGTTGAAACAAAAGATTTTGTTGAAGGCTATAAATGAAGAAAAACAAAAACAGAAGGTTTTACAGAAGGCTATAGATAAAGCAACGGCAACCCACCAAAAAAATAAGGTTATGGCAGAAAATGTTGTAGTAAGTCAGACAAACGATATAGGAGTATTTGTTTCAGATTCTTCACCACAATTATGTATTGCTATATTAAAAACAGGATTGCGTAAAGGTCAAGAGTGTGGATTAAATGGATACAACGGACATAATATGTGTAAGCGGCATAGTAAATAATTATTATCTTTTTCGTGTTTAGTAAAATATAATAATTATGTAATATATAAAATAATGAACACGGAGTTTTGGTATATCATGGTATTTTATGCCGTATTGTCTTGTTTTTTGATGCCACTAATTGGTCGCTATTATTTAGGAAACGAAACCGGATTAGGACACGGATACGTAGTCGGAACAATTATGTCAGTGATATTATGGTTTACTGTGGGTAAAAAGAAGGCGAATATGTAAATATGATGTGTTACAAAACATAAAAAAAGAATTTAGATATAATATACTTAAAACTAATATAATATCTAATTAATGGAGACAAATACAGAAAATACTGTTAGAAAAGAGGCAACAAACCAAACTGCTACAAAAGAAGAATTAATAAATAATATCCGTGAATGGATTAAAATAGATAACGAACTTTTAAAATTAAAAACGGAGACAAAGGTAATGGTAGCAAAAAAGAAAGGGCTAACAGATTCTTTGGTAAGAATTATGAAAGGAAATTCAATTGATTGTTTTGATATTAATGGAGGAGCATTGTTATATAAACAAACAAAATCGAAAAAGACAATTTCAGGTAAGTTTTTACTAGCTGAGCTTCAGAAATATTATAAAGACCAACCTGAACTAGCTACAGAATTGACTAAGCATTTGTTGGAAAATAGGGAAGAGGTTGTAAAAGATGAAATTAAACGCAAAATAAATAAGTAAATTGAGAGAAAATGTAAAGGTAATAATAAACATTAATAAGAAATATACTTAAAAAGTATTTGACAACTATATATATTTTTATGGAATATAAATATTTACCTGAAATAATTGCGGATACTTATATGAATACAAATGAGATTTATAATAAAATAAAAAATAACAAATTGGGTTATATTTGTTATCATATATCATATATAGATGAATATCCATATATACAAATAATGTTAAATAAAATATGTTCAGACAATCAGGATATAAAAGAAGAATTTATTTTACCATCTATTACTGTTAATGAAGAGAGAACAAGTATTCCAGAATTATTAGTGAACGATGTAAAAAGTTATTTAGACAATATACACTGTGACCATAGTAGTTTAAATTTAGAGGTATATAAAGGTATCATTAATGATGGTGAAAATATTTACGCATTAATAAATATTAGTAATGTAGATATTAAATATTTATATTTAACCTCAAAAATTAATTCATGGTTTGTATTAACAACTGAAATAATAAATACAAAAACAGTTTGTAATATTCCTATTTCAGAAATGGTGACAAACTTATTTATACATAATTCTGAATTAGGTATACTTAGAAAAAAGAATTTAACAACTGTATATTCGTCTCCTGATGTAGTATACAGCGGGTCTGATTATAAAAAATCCGAGTTAAATGTGATTTTTGGACCGGAAAAAGCCGCGTTATACGATATGGATATAATGTATTATCCATTTTTTGATACGTTTGGAAGTGCTGTTATGGCAGGAGGATGGTTACAATATTATGATAATACAAGTGATTTAAATAAAATAAGAGTATTTAATTCTAAACAAAAATTGATAGATAACAAATATGGCAGATATGTTACAGGAGGAGTAACGCGTTATGCTCTATTTATGAAAAACATTGTTAATATTGTTCACGATATTTTTGATATAAATAATCTGAATATGTATTCACTATCAGATACCATTGTAATTCAATCAAATATAAATGATTTTGGTCCAAACATATTAGTAAAAAATTTGGAACAGTTTATACCAATTTCTTATCATATGTTAGACAACAGAACATTAGGAGAACAATATAATAGTAGTAAACTCGATGAATATACAATAGTGTAAATATTATTATTTATTTCTAATTAATAATATAATGGAGACTATGAGTAGTGTAACCGTTTTTGGTATAACAATGGTAATATTATATTCTATTACAAAAATATTGAATTTTTATGGGATAGGAATTAATGAATATGGGTCTTATTTAACCTTCTACATATTTTTATTGATATTAATTTATTTTACACCCAATTATCATATAATACATTAAATAAGTATTTATACTTAAATATTGATTATGTATAAATAAAATAACTAAATAGTATATAATGGGGCCATTATTTAGTAAAATTGTTATGGACAAGAATAAAAATAATAATCACGTTGATACCGTGTCAGTTGAAAATAATTCAGATAATAATTTAACTGTTGATACACATACTCAAAATGATGAAGCAAATAATACTCAAAATGATAATAATGTGATGATTCATCAGGTTGTTGATGTAGTTACTAATTTATTAGACGACTCAGAAGAACCAAATATGATAGTTGAATCAAATACTTTGAATATAACTGAAGAAGTTTTGGATAATATTGTTGAGACTATTGTTCAAGAGCCTGCTATGGCACCTCCTGCTGCTATTGAGGAAGCTCCTGCTGCTATTGAGGAAGCTCCTGCTGCTATTGAGGAAGCTCCTGCTGCTGTTGAGGAAGCTCCTGCTGCTGTTGAGGAAGCACCTGCTGCTGTTGAGGAAGCTCCTGCTGCTATTGAGGAAGCTCCTGCCGCTATGGCGCCTCTTGTTGTTATTGATGAAGTCCACACTGCTGTTGAAGAAGAACCTCTTGCGGCACCTATTGTTGTTATTGATGAAGTCCACACTGCTGTTGAAGAAGAACCTCTTGCGGCACCTATTGTTGTTTTTGAATCAGCACAAGAAGTTGTTATTATTAAAGAACCTTCCAAAGAAATTATCCATAATATTGAAGAAGAGCACGAACACGAACGTAGTGAATCACATGATTCGGATAAGGCTTCAAAAAAGAAGAAAAGAAAGGGTAAAAAGTAAAAAGTAAATAGCAAAAGTAAGGTATTATTCATTTCTTTAAGTTCATTTTTACATTATATATAAAATTGAACTAAAGATTACACAATATATAATATATAAAACAATTTAAAGAAAATGGAACGTCGTATAAATAAACGAATTGAAAATTATGTCACTAATTTTAAGGATGATATACGGAAAAAGGCAGAAACACTGGGTCTAGTAAACGATTTAAATTTAAGTCAACTAGTTCAATACGTATATGATTACGATAGATTATCACTATCTAAAGAAGATTTTATGAAAAGAAAGCGAGTCAAAAATGCGGTTCATCTTTCAGATAGATGTTGTGCAAGAAGGGCTAGTAATGAACAATGTACAAGAAGAAAAAAAGATGGATGTGAATATTGCGGGACACATTTAAAAGGAACTCCGCATGGTATTTGTGAATCAGGAGATAATGATAAACCCCAAGGACAAAAAATAGAAGTATGGGTTCAGGATATACAAGGAATTGTGTATTACATTGATAAAAATAATAATGTTTACCAAGCGGAAGACATTATTGTTAATAAGGTAAACCCAAAAATAATAGCAAAATACGTAAAGCATGGAGACGTGTATTCTATACCAGAATTCAACATTTAGTATAATATTTTATATGTATATTTATATAATGAACAAAAAATTAGTTATAAAATCTTTATTTGTAATGCTTATTTTTGTTATTTTTTATTGCGTTTATAAGAATTATTCTGTTTTGAAAGAGGGATTAAATATTGCCAAATGTAGCGATATTAAAAATTGTCAGTCTTGCTCTAAAGAAAAAACCGGAGAAGGTATTTGTTATTGGTGTGATAATAAATGTGTGAAAGCATCTGATTTTGATAAATATAATTCGTGTACTAGAAAATATATGAATAATTCAAATTGTACAGCATTAGATACAACAGATACAACAACTTGTCAGGATTGTCCATTATTAATAGATATTCCAGCAGGAACAAAAATGACAAAACAACATATGTAAATTTATAATAAATTACAAAAATAAATTTGTAATTTATATTATATGCCGAACATTAGAGAAACATTATTTTGGGTTTTTGATAAATTATGTAATGGAATGGAACACGAAACAGAATAAGTTATATTTCATTTAGTCCAGGAAACAATATTTCTTCTGAATCTGAATATTTAGTAGAATTATAGTCGTCGCTACTTATATCAGGTTCTTCACTGCTTATATAAAAGTTAGTAATGCTTCCACAACTATTTATTTTATTTAAATTATTTATGACTTGACATTCATCATCAAGTAAATTATTATCATCGTATTTAGTAGTTAAATTTTTTAATTCATTAAATACATTATTCATTTTTTGTTTGTATTTATTTTCTAAACTAACCGAAATATTTCGTTCCATTAAATACATTCCAATATCTTCAAAAATATCATTACTTAATATGATGTGGGAATAATCATTGTCTAAATTTTTTTTTTGTAATTTATTATATTCATTATCTGTATTGATAAATTCACAATACATAGGTGTATTATGTTCACAAATTATTTTTATGTTTCTTTCAAATATTGATATACCAATATCAAGAAAAACGTCTACACAATGCTCACTGTTACATTCACAGTCTCCCTCATAGTTAATTTCATTTATTTTCATTTATACTAGCAAGTTAAAAAATTCCACAGTATCTCCCCCCATACTACTAAATAAAAAATTCCACTGTAGTAAATTATAAATACGTGTTTTGGCTCCACCTTTTTAAAGGTGGAATAAATTGTAAAGTGAAGCGGTAAGGTGTATATGTAGAATAAAAAATTGAAAAAAAGGTAAAGACGGA